>Ga0181516_10002160_pt1 | contig 14289 bp, 8 predicted proteins | sample PEATcosm2014_Bin_25_FD_121104 | JGI IMG/M metagenome (GOLD analysis project Ga0181516, IMG submission 121104) | Peatland microbial communities from MTU Mesocosm Facility, Houghton, MI, USA - PEATcosm2014_Bin01_10_metaG | ecosystem: Environmental > Terrestrial > Soil > Wetlands > Peat | place... | reverse complement strand
GTGCGGCCCTTGCCGTCGGTGAGCCGGCCGTCCTCCAGCACCTGCAGGAACAGGTCGAAGATCCTCGGGTGGGCCTTCTCCATCTCGTCCAGCAGGATCACCGCGTAGGGCCGGCGCCGGATCGCCTCGGTGAGCGCGCCGCCCTCCTCGTAGCCGATGTAGCCGGGCGCCGCGCCGATCAGCCGCGTGGCGTCCGCCTCGTGGGTGAACTCGCTCATGTCGATGCGCACCAGGGCGTTCTCGTCGTCGAACAGGAACTCGGCCAGGGCCCGGGCCACCTCGGTCTTGCCCACCCCGGTGGGCCCCAGGAACATGAACGAGCCGATGGGCCGCTTGGGATCGGCCAGGCCGGCCCGGTTCCGCCGCAGGGCGTCGCTGATGGCCACCAGGGCCGGATCCTGGCCCACCACCCGCTCCCGCAGCCGCTCCTCCATGTGCAGCAGCTTCTGCCGCTCCCCCTCCAGCAGCCGGGAGGCGGGGATGCCGGTCCACTTGCTGACCACGTTGGCCACGTCCTCCTCGGCCACCTCCAGCCGCAGCATGGCCCCTTCCACGTTGGTGGCCAGGGCGATCTGCTTCTCCAGGGAGGGCAGCTCGCCGTACTCCAGCCGGGAGGCCTTTTCGTACTCGCCCCGGGCCTTGGCCTGCTCCAGCTCGATGCGCAGGTCGTCCAGCCGCTTCTGCAGCGCCCGGGTCGCCTCGATCGCCTGCTTCTCCTGCTCCCAGCGCGCCCGCAGCCGGGTCAGCTCCTCGCCCAGCTCGGCCAGTTCCTGGTCCAGTTCCACCAGCCGGGACCGGCTGGCCGGGTCCTTCTCCTTGGCCAGGGCATGGCGCTCCAGCTGGAGCTGCATCTGCCGGCGCTCGCGCACGTCGATCTCGATGGGCCGGGTGTCGATCTGGATGCGCACCAGGGAAGCCGCCTCGTCCATGAGGTCCACCGCCTTGTCCGGCAGGAAGCGGTCGGCGATGTAGCGCTGGCTCAGCTGCACCGCCTCCACCAGGGCCGCGTCGCGGATGCGCACCCCGTGGTGCAGCTCGTAGCGGTCCTTGAGCCCGCGCAGGATGGAAATGGTGTCCTCGACGCTGGGCTCGGCCACGAACACGGTCTGGAAGCGCCGCTCCAGGGCCGCGTCCTTCTCGATGTGCTTGCGGTACTCGTCCAGGGTGGTGGCGCCGATGCAGCGCAGGTCACCCCGGGCCAGGGCCGGCTTCAGCAGGTTGGCCGCGTCCATGCTCCCGCCGGAAGCGCCGGCGCCCACCAGCAGGTGCAGCTCGTCGATGAACAGGATGATCTCGCCTTGAGCCTGCTCGATCTCCTGGATCACCCCCTTCAGCCGTTCCTCGAACTGCCCCCGGTACTGGGTGCCCGCCACCAGGGCGCCCATATCCAGGCTCATGAGCCGCATGCCCTTGAGGTTCTCGGGCACGTCGCCCTTGGCGATGCGCTGGGCCAGGCCTTCCACGATGGCGGTCTTGCCCACCCCGGGCTCGCCGATGAGCACCGGGTTGTTCTTGGTGCGCCGGCAGAGCACCTGCAGCACCCTGCGGATCTCCTCGTCCCGGCCGATGACCGGGTCCAGCTTGCCGGACCGGGCCACCTCGGTGAGGTCCCGGGCGTATTTCTCCAGGGCGGCGAACTTCTCCTCGGCCCGCTCGTCTTCCACCCGGACCCCCTTGCGCGACTCGCGGATCGCCGCCTCCAGCTTCTCCCGGTCCAGGCCGTAGCTGGCCAGCAGCTTCTTGGCCTCGGTGCCGGCGTTGGCGAAGGCCAGGAGCATGGCGTCGGTGGCCACGAACCGGTCCCCCAGCCCGCGGCCGGTGTCGCTGGCCAGGTCCAGGAAGTTGCGGAAGGCCGGCCCCGCCTGGGGCTGGCTGCCGCCGATGGCCTTGGGCAGCCCGTCCAGCAGTCCCTCGGCACCGTCCGCCAGCCCGTTCACCGAATCCTGGCTCAGCCCGGCCCGCTCCAGCACCGGCCGGAGCCCCATGTCCGGCGTCAGCAGCGCCGCGAACAGATGCTGGGGCAGCAGTTCCGGATGCTGTCCGGCCACCGCCCGGTCACGGGCGCCTACAAGAGCTTCGTTCGCTTTCTGGGTAAACGGCAACATGGCCATGGTGGGCCTCCATCCACCAAGGTAATCCAACCTTGATGCTTGTCAACTAAGATTTTCTTAGCATATGCCATCAACAAGGTATACCGCCCCAGTCGGAGCCCCTCCTTCTTGCCTGGATATTAATTATTATTTATATTTCATTGCTTTCATCTCCCAGGCTGTTGGAGGTTTCATGACTGCCATGCAGACGGCTCGCATCGGCGCCCTCCTTGCCGGCCTCGCCTCAACCCTCCTGCGCGGTTCGGCGGTCCTGGACCAGCAACAGCCCGGCCACACCCTGACGCCCCGGGTCTCCTTCACCGACGCCCTCGGCCAGAAGCACACCCGGCTGATCCACTACTTCCACGGCGTGCGGGTCTGGGGCTCCGAGGCGATCATCCACCTGGACCGTCTCGGCCACCGGTTGCCGGATGTGGCCCCGGACCCGGACCTGGCGCTGGCGACCCGGTCCACGCGGGGCGGTTCCCTGGTGCGGGCCGTGCCCATCCACCTGGACCTGGAACCCAGCCTGCCGGTGGCCAAGGCCTGCCGGATCATCCGGGAGCACCTGGGTCCCGCGGGTTCCGAGGCGGTGTTCCCTTCCTGGGAGAAGGTCATCTACCCGATCTTCCGCACCCTGGCCTCCGAGACGCCGGGACGGCCCCTGAACGCCGCGGACATCCTCCGGGTGGTGGACGGCCATCTGCTGGCCTGGCTCATCCGGGCAGAGGTCTCCGGCGGCCCGTCCGGGGATGGGACCTGGGACTACCTGGTCGACGCCCACACCGGCCGCATCATCGAGCGCATCCCGGTGGACCTCGCCGAGCTCACCCCGTCCGATGAAGGCAAAGGCAGGACCTGGTACAGCGGGGAGGTGAAGCTGGACACCGCCCGGACCGAAGCCGGCGACTACGAGCTGGTGGACCTCACCCGGGGCAAGGGCGGCCCCTTCGGGGGCAACGCCGTGACCAACCAGAGGGGCGAAACCGGCGACCGGCTGGGCGAGGTGTTCACCAGCCGGGACAATGTCTGGGGCACCGGCAAGCCCGGCCTGGGCCGCATGGCCCACTACGACGAGGATGTGGCGACCAACGGCGCCGACGCCGCCTATGGCCTGCGCTGCGCCTGGGACTATTTCCTGAACATCCATGGCCGCCTGGGCTGGGACGACCAGAACACCGCGGTCACCGTACGGACCCAGTGGGGCGGGAACCGGTACGGCAATTCGGACGGAGCCCTATGGTCCCCCAAGCTCAACAGCATATTCATCATGGCCGGGGATGACTACTTCCCCAGAACGGGCCTTTTCACCCTTGGCCACGAATTCACCCACGGCGTGACCCAGGCCAGCGCGGGCCTGGAATACAAGGGGGAGCCGGGAGGCCTGAACGAGGCCACCTCAGATATATTCGGCAAGATGGTGGAGACCTATGCCAGGAAACATCACGCCTCCGGCCCGGTCATCGGCGTCCCCGACGACTGGGCCATCTACAAGTTCGAGGCCGGATCCGGCAACCCCAGCCTGCTCCGGAACATGAAGAACCCACGCCAGGCCGATGACCCGGGCAGCTGGTTCTATGGTCTGTACAGCGAGGACCCCCACCATGCCTCGGGCCCCATGAACCGGGCCTTCTACTTCCTGGCCCAGGGGGCTTCCGCCGATGCCACAAACGATTCCGGCGCCTACTCCGGCTTCCTGCCCGCGGGCATGGCCGGGATCGGCACGGACAAGGCGGCGAGGATCTGGTACCGGGCCCTCACCGTGTACCTGAAACCCTGGAGCAACTACCTGAGCGCCCGGGACGCGGCCGTCAAGGCCGCCGAGGATCTCTATCCGGACGGGCCCGAGGCGGTCCTGGCCGTGCGCAAGGCCTTCTGGGCGATCAACGTGGGCAGCCCCGACCCGGCCCCGGCAGGCGAGGCCGTGCCCCTGGCGGTGACCGCCACGCTGGAGCGCGGCAACCTGACCTTCCTGGCCGCAGGCACGGGAATCCACGGCGCCACCTTCTGGCTGGACGACCTGATCGCGGGATGGCAGGCCAGCCCCCCCTACGCCCTGACCCTGAAGGGGCCCCACCTGTTCGCCAACGGCCTGCACCGGTGGAAGGCGGTGGTCGAGTTCGAAAACGGCTCCCGCAAGGAGGTGCACGGCGAGTTCACCTGCCACGGCCCGGTCCAGCAGGAGCTCAAGGACCCGGGGTTCGAAGCCAGGGGCGACCGGCCCTGGGGCCAGGACCGCCCCCGAACCCTGGCCGGGCCCCAGGGCCCTCCCCTGCCCCGGCCCCACGGCGGCTCGGAGTACGCGGTCTTTTCCCGGGACGCCAGCCCGGACCGGGACCCGGTGCTGGCCCAGACCGTCACCATTCCCGCCGGCACCCGGCAGGTCCTGCTCAGCTTCTGGTCCTGGACCAGCGCCAGCAGCGCCAATCCCGGGCAGGACCGCCTGCAGGTGCAGGTGCGCAGCGTCCCCGACTCCCGCGAGCCGGCGCGGGTCCTGGCCGAGGTGGCCACCCTCACCGGCCTGGATGCGTGGAACGACTGGCAGGAGCATGTCATCGCCATCCCGGCCCTGGCGGACCAGACCGGCGACAGGACCGTGGAGGTCCGCCTGCAGTGCAGCCTCGCCCACGACGATGCGGTGTTCAGGATCGACGACCTGAAGCTGCTTTGCGCTTCCTCTCCCCAGCCGTACCTGGCCCTGGCGTCCCGCAAGGCGACACTCCGCCCGGGCGGGGCGGCGGTGTTCTCCGCCCGGGTGCTCGGCTGCGCGAACCAGACGCTGACCTGGCGGCTCAAGGAAGGCAACGGCGGCACCTTGACCGAGGAGGGCGCCTATACGGCGCCCGAAGAGGCCGGAACCTACCACGCGGTGGCGACCGCCGCGGCCGATCCCGATGCCACCGGGGAACTGTCCATCATCGTCCAGCCCGGGGACTGACATATCCGCCCCGCTTTGGGGAGATCCGGGCCGCAGCGCAGCGGAGGTCCGGATCCTACCCAAAGCGAAGGTCCGTTGGAACCCGGACTACCGTTCCGGCGCCAGCCCCATGCTCTCCGGCGAACGCCACAGGCTGGACAGGATGAGCTGGCGCATGTGGAAGAACTCCTTGGGCAGGCGGTCGTAGAGCTTCTCGAACAGCTCCTCCTGGAGCAGCACCTCGTGGCGCCACTCGTCCCGGTGGATGGTCATGGCCGCCTCGAAGCCCGCGGTGCCGAAGTGGTCCAGGCCGGTGAGGTCCAGGTCCTCCACCCGGGGCACCCAGCCCAGGGGCGTCTCGGCGGCGTAGCCGCGGCCGTGGACCCGGTCCACGATCCACTTCAGCACCCGCATGTTCTCGCTGTAGCCGGGCCAGAGGAACTTGCCGTCCAGGCCCTTGCGGAACCAGTTGACGCAGAAGATCCGGGGCGGGTTCTTGATCTCACGGCCCATCTGCAGCCAGTGGTTGAAGTACTCGCCCATGTGGTAGCCGCAGAAGGGCAGCATGGCGAAGGGGTCCCGGCGCACTTCGCCGATGGTGCCGGCGGCGGCGGCGGTCATCTCGCTGCCGATGGTGGCGGCGGTGTAGACGCCGAAGTTCCAGTTCACCGACTGCACCACCAGCGGCACGGTGGTGGCCCGGCGGCCGCCGAAGATGAAGGCGCTGATGGGCACCCCGTCCGGATTCTCCCATTCGGCGTCGATGCAGGGGCACTGGCTGGCCGGGGCGGTGAAGCGGCTGTTGGGGTGGGCGGCCTTGCGCCCGCAGTCCGGGGTCCAGGGCTGGCCCTGCCAGTCGGTGAGCTGGGCCGGCGGCAGGTCGGTCATGCCCTCCCACCACACGTCGCCTTCGGGGGTCAGGGCCACGTTGGTGAAGATGGTGTTGCGGGTCATGGACAGCATGGCGTTGGGGTTGGACTTCATGCCGGTGCCCGGCGCCACCCCGAAGAAGCCCGCCTCGGGGTTGATGGCGTAGAGCTTGCCGTCCTTGGCCGGCTTGATCCAGGCGATGTCGTCGCCCACGGTGGTCACCTCATAGCCGGTGAACTGCTCGGGCACCTGGAGCATGGCGAAGTTGGTCTTGCCGCAGGCGCTGGGGAACGCGGCGGCCACGTAGGTCTTCTCCCCGTGCGGATCCTTCAGCCCCAGGATGAGCATGTGCTCGGCCAGCCAGCCTTCGTCCCGGGCCATGCAGCTGGCGATGCGCAGGGCGAAGCACTTCTTCCCCAGCAGGGCGTTGCCGCCGTAGCCGGAACCGAACGACCAGATGGCGCGCTCCTCGGGGAAGTGGACGATGTACTTGTTCTCCGCGTTGCAGGGCCAGGTCACGTCCGCCTCGCCCGCGGCCAGGGGCTTGCCCACGGAGTGCAGGCAGGGCACGAAGGCCCCGTGCCCGAGCACCTCCCAGACCTTGCGGCCCATGCGGGTCATGATCTTCATGTTCACCACCACGTACGGCGAATCGGTCAGCTCGATGCCGATGTGGGCGATGCGGGAACCCAGGGGGCCCATGCTGAAGGGGATGACGTACAGCGTGCGGCCCCGCATGCAGCCCTTGAACAGTCCCTTGAGCTTCTCCTTCATCTGGGCCGGATCCATCCAGTTGTTGTTGGGTCCCGCGTCGGCCTTGCGCCGGGCGCAGATGAACGTGCGGTCCTCCACCCGGGCGACGTCGCTGGGATCGGACAGGGCCAGGTAGCTGTTGGGCCGGAGCGCCGGGTTCAGCCGCTTGAAGGTGCCGGCAGCCACCATCTCCTGGCAGAGGCGGTCGTATTCCGCTTCCGAGCCGTCGCACCAGTACACCCGGTCGGGGGTGCACAGATCGGCCACCTGCTGGATCCATGCCAAGGCCTTCGGGTTGACGATGTAGTCGGGAACGTTCAATAGAGTGCTCATAAGAACTTTCTCCCTTGTGGCGTTCAAGCGCACTGGCCCCCGGGTTCAGGCTCCGGCCCTCAGACGCTGATCCTTGTCAAGTCTAGACATGGGTCCCGGCCCATGCAACGGGAAGGCCTCGGTGGGTCGGCGCGGGATGTGATTTCCATCATGCTTCCGCGTCTGCCGGCCGGTCCGGCGCGCACCGGTCGCGTGGGCGCTGAAATATAACCACCGGGAGACATTCCGCCCTCGGCGGCCAAGTCGCCCACCGCCAAGCTTAGTAATATATCCGGCAATAATAGATCCAGGAGCGAAGCTAACACCCTGCAACGCCCAGATATGCATGAGAATTACATAAATCGTCCCTGGTGGAAAATCGCCTTATCCTGTCAAGGCAGTCGCATCCTTCAGGCATCGCGTCAAGGGGGCGAACTGGAATGCCCCGGTCAGCCTTGCCAAGGAGCACCTCATGGTAGTCCAGAGGGAAACCAACCCCACGAACCGTTCCAGCCACTATGTCTTCGGCCGCCCCTGGGCCGATGCCAATTTCCTGCGCGGCGACCCCTTCTTCGAATCCGACCTGGTGACCCGCATCGGGCCGGTCTTCAGCCCTTCCTTCGACCTGATCGAGACCCCGGAGCAGTACACCCTGCTGGGCGATCTTCCGGGCCTGGGACTGCAGGACCTGGACATCGACCTGACCGCCACCACGCTCACCATCGCCGGGGAGCGGGAACCGGAGCGCCTGGGCAGCGGCACCTCCTGCCACGCCCTGGAGCGTACCTTCGGGTCCTTCCTGCGCACCTTCCAGCTGCCCGCGCGCGGGGCGGGCGAATGCCACGCCCGCATGCGCAACGGCGTGCTGACGGTGGACATCCCGAAACACAGGGAGGCGCCGGCGGGGCCGGAAACCCCTTGGCACTGAAGCGGAGCCGGTAGCTACACTGGGTTGGGACGCGTCGTTCCGCCCAGGAAGCCCGAAGCCCATGTCCACGCCCATGCTCATGCAGGTCGCCGCCCTCAAGCGCGAGGCGGGGGAGGCGATCCTGTTCACCCGCATGGGCGATTTCTTCGAGCTGCACGGCGAGGACGCGGTGAAGGCCGCGCCGGTGCTGGAGATCGCCCTCACGGTGCGGGGCCGGGGCACCGAGTTCGAGACCCCCATGTGCGGGGTGCCCCATTTCGCCCTGGAGAGCTACCTGCCCAAGCTCCTGGCCGCGGGCTTCTCGGCGGCCATCGCGGAACCCACCGCCAAGGCGGACGAGGTCAAGGGCCTGCTGCCCCGCTCCATCACCCGGATCATCACCCCGGGCACCTGGCTGGACGACGATGCCCGCTGGCTGGCCTCGACGCACCGCCTGGGGGAGCACTGGGGCATCGCGCTGCTGCAGCTGGCCTCCGGGCAGCTGCGGGTCATTCCGGGGGAGGGCCGGGAGCTGCTGGCCGCCACCCTGGAGCGGCTGGCCCCCCAGGAGCTGCTCCTGGCCGAAGGCAGCCCGGACGTGGAGCTGGACGCCGCCCGCACCCGCCTGCCCGCCTGGCGGTTCGAGCCGGACCGGGCGCGGGCCCAGATCCTGGCCTTCTTTGGCTGGACCCACCTGGAAGGGGTGGGCCTGGACCCCTACCCTGCCGCCATCGGCGCCCTGGGGGCGCTGCTGGACCAGGTGGAGGCCACCCAGAAGGGCCGCCCGGCCCACATCCAGGGAGTGAGCCTGGAACTGGGGGCCGCCGGGCCGCTGCTGGACGCCACCTCGGCCCGGCACCTGGAGATCGCCGCCAACACCCTGGACGGCACCCGGGCCGGCAGCCTGCTGGCCCTGCTGGACCAGGGCCGCACCCGGCAGGGGGCGCGCCTGCTCAGGGCCTGGCTGGACCAGCCGCTCCGGGACCGGACCGCCCTGGAGCAGCGCTGGCGCCAGGTGGCCTGGCTGACCGAGGACAGCCGCCGCACGCCCCTGCAGAAGCTGCTGGCCGGTGTGCCCGACGTGGAGCGCATCCTGGGCCGGGTCGCCCTGGGCCTGGCCCAGCCGCCGGAACTGGGCCAGCTGCGGGAGGGCCTGGCCCGGCTCCAGGGGCTGCCCGGCCTCATCCGCCAGGGCGGCTGGTTCCGGGAAGCCCAGGAACTGGAGCTGTGGCCCGAGCCGACCCCCCTCTGCGCGGACCTGCTGGCCGTCCTCCAGGCCCGGCTGGAGGAGGCCCTGCCCCTGGACCTGGAGCGGGGCCCGGTCATCCGCGACGGCGTGGACCCCGAGCTGGACGGGGTGCGCCGCCTGGCCCGGGACGCCAAGCAGGTGATGCTGGAACTGGAGGCGGAGGAACGCGAAGCCAGCGGCATCGCCTCCCTCAAGATCAAGTACAACCGGGTCTTCGGCTACTACTTCGAGATCACCAAGGCCAACCTGGCCGCCGCCCCCGCCCACTTCATCCGCAAGCAGACCCTGGCCAACGCCGAGCGCTTCACCACCGAGAAGCTCATCGACTTCGAGCAGCGCCTGGTGAGCGCCGAATCGGACCTGCTGCGGCTGGAGGAGGCCCAGTTCCGGGCGGTGCTGGCCCTGGTGCTGGAGCACCGGGCGGCCCTCACCGGCCTGTCCCAGGCCGTGGCCCGGCTGGACGTGCTCTGCGCCCTGGCCGAGCGGGCCCGGCTGTCCGGATGGACCCGGCCGGAGCTGAGCGAGGACCGGGAGCTGGTCCTGGCCGGGGCCCGCCACCCCATGCTGGAGGCCCGCATGGGCCGGGAGTGCGTGCCCAACGACCTGTCCCTGCCCGTGCACCGGGCCATGGCGGTGGTGACCGGGCCGAACATGGGCGGCAAGTCCACCTTCCTGCGCACCGCGGCCCTGCTGGTGGTGCTGGCCCAGGTGGGCTCCTTCGTGCCCGCGGAGCTCATGCGCTTCGGCCTGGTGGACCGGATCTTCACCCGCATCGGCGCCTCGGACTTCCTGGCCAAGGGCCAGTCCACCTTCATGGTGGAGATGACCGAGACCTCCCGCATCCTGAACCAGGTCACCCCCGCCAGCCTGGTGATCCTGGACGAGATCGGCCGGGGCACCAGCACCCGGGACGGGCTGGCGCTGGCGGAGGCCATCGCCCTGCACCTGCGCGACCTGAAGGGGGGCGAGCCGCGGACCCTGTTCGCCACCCACTATTTCGAGCTGACCCGGCTGGCGGACGACCCGCGCATCCAGAACCTCCACGTGGAGGTGCAGGAGTGGGAGGAGCAGCTGCTGTTCCTGCACCGCATCAACGAAGGCCCCGCGGACCGCAGCTACGGCATCCAGGTGGCGCGGCTGGCGGGCCTGCCCCGTTCGGTCATCGCCGCCGCCCAGCGGATCCTGGCCGAGACGCCCGAAACCGCGCTGCCCCTGGCCCAGGGCCGCAAAGGACGCCGGGCCGCGGAGCCCCAGCAGCCGCTGCTGCCCATGTTCGAGCCGGATCCCGATCCCCTGCGGGAGGAGCTGAACGGGCTCGAACTGAGCCGCATGACGCCGCTGGAGGTGATGAACTGGGTGGCGGAGCGGCAGGGCCGGCAGAACCCGCTTGCGTCGCAGCTGGAACGGCCCTAGGCTGGAAGCGGACAATCCGGGTCAAGATCATAATTAATGATCATTTTTAAACCTTAAATAACAAACCAAAAACATATAAGGAGAAACCGCCATGATTGGAATGGCGAGGCGTGCCGCCCTGCTTGCAATCGCGCTGGCCCTGCCCCTGGCCGCGGCCCCGTCCGCGCCTCCGGCCAACGTCGGCTGGGATCCCTGCGGCGGGGTCAAGGACCCCCAGCATCTCTGGGCCTGCTGGGGCGGTGCCGCCGGCGGCCACGACGGGGTCCTGGCCACAACCTGCGTCCCCAAGACCGCCTGCCCGCCCACGGACCAGCGGGGCAAGCCGGTGTTGAGCTGCTATTACCAGGACAATTTCAGCACCGGCTTCCGCTGCATCCTCTTCTGCAATTACGGTGGACCTTTCCCATGGGGTAGCGACGGTGGCAACAATTGCAATTAAACAGAAATTGCTTGGCCTTGCCCTGGCCATCCTGGCCGGCCGGGGCTGGGCCGGGGCCGCCGAGCCGGCGCCGCCCGGGCGGCCCCACCTCATGGTCCCCGGCTGCGCCGAGGCGCTGCCCCTGGACGCGGGCCAGGCCTTCGCCGGGCCCCGGTTCCTGATCTGGGGGGACCGGATCACCTTCTTCGAAGCGGCTCCCGCCGCCCCGGGGGCCCTCCCGGGCCAGGCCTGGCGGCTGGCGGGCGGCGAGCGCCTGCCCGCCACCCCGCCGGCGGCGGGCCTGGACCGGGCCCGGGTGAAGTGGCGGGACGGCGCCCTGTGGATGAAGGCCGGCACCCGCGTCTACCAGCGGGACGCCGCCACCGGGCAATGGTTCCTCATGGCGGACCCGGCGCTGGACTTCCGGGACTTCGAGGTGGACCTCAAGGGCCGGATCCTGCTGGTGGCCACGGCGGACCCCCGGACCCACCGCTACCGGGCGCTCCTGGAAGCGGTCGGCCCGGACCGGCGGAGCACGGAGATCCTGTGCGACTACCCGGACCCGGACTACCCGCGCTGGTTCGACCGGATCTCCCCCGTGGCCGCGGCCACCCTGCTGACCGGCTACGAAGCGGTGCAGCTCCAGGAATTCATCGTGCTGTGCAACCCCCTGGCCCGGCGGGTGTTCATCTACCAGGCCCTGGACGGCAGGCTCCGGGAAGCCGCGCTGGGCCTCCCCGCCCGGGGCGTGGCCGACCTGGCGCCCGGCCCGGGCCAGGAGCCGGCCTCCCCGGGCGACCTGTGCTGGCAGGTCCTGCCCAAGGACAACGGCGAAGCCTGGATCGTCTACCCGGATTCGGCCGGCCCCGGCAGCGCCCTCAAGGCCATCGCCCTGGACCTGCAGGAAGGCCGCGGCGGCGAACCCGTCCCGCTGGAGGGCCGGCATCTCCCCCTGCTGTTCGATCCCCAGGGGCGCCTGGCGGAGCTGCCGGACGCGCTGGGCCGGTTCGAGCAGGCGGCGCGGGCAGCCAGGCCCTGACCGCCCGCGCCGCGGGCGCCGTCCGGTATACTGACCGGGATCGGCCCAGTCGTTCCCGTCCAGGCCCAGGAGGGTGTCCATGTCCGGCCTCGGCCGCTTCAACGATCTGAATGTCCTGGCGGTCACCGCCCAGGGGGCGCGCCTGGACGGCGGGCCCCTGGGCGAGATCCTGCTGCCCGGCCCGGAAGTGCCCGTCGGCTGCGCGCCCGGGACGGCCCTGAAGGTGTTCCTCTACCTGGACGCCGACGGCCGGCCCCTGGCCACCGCCACCGCCCCCGCCGCCCAGGTGGGGGAGACCGCCTTCCTGAAGATCGTGACGGTGAACGATGCCGGGGCCTTCCTGGCCTGGGGGCTGCCCAAGGACCTGCTCATGCCCTGGAGCGAGGTGAAGCGGGAACAGAAGCGGCTGGTGGTGGCGGGCCGGAAGATCCTGGTGTGCGTGTTCCTGGCCGAGGATGGCCGCATCGCCGCCTCCTCGCGCCTGGACGAGTTCCTGAGCGACGAGGCCGACGGCTTCAAGGAGGGCGACCCGGTCTCGGTGCTGGTGGCCGACCCCACCGACCTGGGGCTGCGGGTGATCGTGAACCACCGCTACTGGGGCCTGGTGCACCGCAACGAGGTGTTCGGCACCCTGCCCCGGGGGCATCGGCAGACCGGCTACGTCAAGGCCCTGCGGCCCGACCGCAAGCTCAACATCGCCTTGAACGCCCCAGGCTACGCCAAGGTGGACCAGGCGGCCCAGGACCTGCTCAGGGTCCTGGAACGCCAGGGCGGCTCCATGGCGGTGAGCGACAAGACCCCCCCGGAGGAGATCTACCGGCTGTTCGGCATGAGCAAGCGGGTGTTCAAGCAAACCCTCGGCGCGCTGTACCGGGACCGGCGCATCCTCATGGACGAGAAGGGGATCCATTCGGTGCAAGCCCAAGACTAGAGCGTCTAGTGGCCCAGCATCTGCGGCATCAGCTGCCGCTCGGCACGGATCACCACCAGGATGATGAGCGTCTCGTCCCGCACCTGGTAGATCACCCGGAAGGGCGGCACCACCCGCTCCCGGAACGGCGCATCCTCCATTTCGGGCAGGCGGCGCCCGGCATGGGGGAACGCCGCCAGCCGGTCCACGCCCGCAAACACCTTCCGCGCCAGGGCCCGGGCCGCATCCGTGTTGTCGAACGCGATGAAGTCCAGGATATCCCGCAGGTGGGCCTTGGCCCGGTCGGTCCAGAGCACCTTCAAAGCCATTTGGCGAAAGCTTCCTTGAGTTGAACTTCACGCCAGGACCATGATCTTCAATGTTATTTTTCAAGATAAGCTTTGGCCCCCTTCATCTCCGCCGCGGGCCCGTGGGCCGGTTCCCAGCGCTTGCCCTTCCCGGCCTTGGTCCGCCACTGCCGGGCCAGTTCCACCGCCTCGGGGTTGCCCGGGGCCAGGGCCAGCACTTCGTCCAGGTCGGCCCGGGCCTCGAGGCTCCGGCCCAGCCGCCGGCGCAGCAGCGCCCGTTTCAGGAAACCCCAGGAATTGCCCGGCTCCAGGCGGATCACCTCCGCGTACTCCGCTTCCGCTTCCCCGGGCCGGCCGGCCTCCTCGGCGGCCTCCCCGCACAGCAGGTTGGTGACCGCGCAGAACCCCAGCCACTGCTTCTGCTCCGCGAACTCCGCGGGGGTGTAGACGGCCCGGGCCCGGGTCCGCTCGCTCACCTCGGCCAGGTGGCGCAGGGCCTTCTCGGTGTGGGCGTCCACCCGGGCGAAGATCTCGGCGTCCCCGGTGCCCCGGAAGAAGTCCTTGCTGATCCGGCCTTCCTGGCGGTAGCGGTCGAACATCCGGGTGCCGGGATACAGGGCCAGGGGCGAGATCTGCACGTCGTGGGGCCGGGTGACCCGGATCAGGTCGGCGCTGGCCTCCACGTCCTCCCACTGCTCGCCCGGGATGCCGGTGATGAGGTAGATGCCCAGGTTCATGCCCACCTTGCGCACCAGGGCCAATGCCCGGTGGGCGTGCTTCATGCTGGTGCCCTTGTCCAGCAGCTGCAGCACCCGTTCGCTGCCGTGCTCCACCCCGAACTGCATGAATTCGCAGCCGGCCCGCTTCATGGCCACCAGCCGGTCCTCGTCCACCAGGTTCACCCGGCTCTGGCAGTTCCACAGCGGATGCTGGCCGGAGGCGCGGATCAGTGCCATGAGGGTCAGGATCCGGGTCCGGTTGGCGGTGAAGGTGTCGTCCCGGAAGCTGAAATAGGTGAGCCCGTGCCGGGTCCGGAGCAGGTCCATCTCCCGCAGCACCGCGCCGGGGCTGCGGAAGCGCACGCTGCTGCCCCAGAACTCGGG
>Ga0181516_10002159_pt1 | contig 14292 bp, 12 predicted proteins | sample PEATcosm2014_Bin_25_FD_121104 | JGI IMG/M metagenome (GOLD analysis project Ga0181516, IMG submission 121104) | Peatland microbial communities from MTU Mesocosm Facility, Houghton, MI, USA - PEATcosm2014_Bin01_10_metaG | ecosystem: Environmental > Terrestrial > Soil > Wetlands > Peat | place... | reverse complement strand
TCGTTATCCTTGGTCAGACCGGAGGCACGGTCTTTCAAAGGCTCTTCGGTATGAAGCGCGTCACATTCTGGCGTCAGCGAAAAACAAAAATGGGAGAGTAGGATCTGAGTTCCGTTCCGGGTCATTAGCTATCGCGGCGCGGTTAGATTAGGAGGTCCGCTTTACCCCTAAAAGCTGCCGCGGCGGTCGCTGACGGGCGCGTCCGCTAAGGGCCATGTGTGGACGGCTCCGAGTTGGCAAGGACTTTATTCACGAGTGCAGCATTGGTCGGTGCAGCGATGTGTTCGGCCTGTTTGCGCGGTACACGTGACCGCTGGCCATAATGCCCTCCGCGGATCAGGTCCCGGTCAAAAGCGCGCATTCGGTGATGCCCTGGCCCTAGTGGGTTGTCCTGATCGCCGGATCGACCGGCTCTGCATTACGTGCTGTTCGCCCTCCCAACCTTCACATCACGCCGGATGTCCGGTGTGATCTCGTTTAGGCCGCGAGCGCGGCTGGTTCTCTGTAGCGTTCACCCCTGGCCATGATCGCCCACGCCATTCTGGCGATCTTGTTGGCGAGCGCGATGGCCGCGACCTTCGCGGGGCGCCGCGCCAGCAACGCGGTGAGCCAGGGCCGATGCTTGGTACCATGGATCTTGGCATAGCGGATGACGGCGAGCGCACCGGTCGTGAACAGGCTGCGCAGATAGCGATCGCCTCGTTTGCTGATATTACCGAGCCGGTCCTTGCCGCCACTCGAGTTTTGCTTTGGCACGAGGCCAATCCAGGCCGAGAAGTTCCGCCCTGATCGGAACATCTTCGGATCAGCGACGCTGGCAACCAGAGCAGTCGCCAATACCGGACCGACGCCCGGTATATTGTCGAGCCGCCGGCTTGCTTCACTGGATCGGTGCCAAGCCATTATCATACGATCGAACTGTAGGATCTGAGCCCTCAGCATCCGCAGTTGGGCGCCGAGAGCAGCAACACAGGCGCGTGCAATGTCGGGCAACCGCTTATCGCTTGCATCGGCGGCGACCTCGAGTAGTTGTTCAACACCATTGCGTCCGACCGGCGCAACGATGCCAAACTCGGCAAGATGAGCCCGAATGACGTTGATCACCGAAGTCTGCTGGCGGATGAACAGATGACGGGTACGATGCAGCGTTAGGCAGCTCTGTTGCTCGGGCGTCTTGGTCGCAACGAACCGCATGTTCGGCCTCCTGACCGCTTCGCAGATCGCCTCGGCGTCAGTGGCATCGTTCTTGTGCCGCTTCACATAGGGCTTCACGTAGGCCGGCGGCATCAGGCGAACGGTGTGGCCCAGCGCCTGGAGTTCGCGCGACCAATGATGCGCCGAGGCGCAGGCTTCGATACCGACCAGGCACGGCGAAACCTTCTGGAAGAAGGCCAGCACATAGCGTCGCTTGAGCTGGCGGCGGAGGACCACTTTGCCCTCCGCATCGATACCGTGGACCTGAAAGACCGACTTCGCAATATCGAGACCGATGGTCGTGACCGTTTGCATGGATAGCTCCTCCGAATCGTGGGAGCCCTAACAGCACCCACATCCATGGCACTCACGTGCCGGGTGGAGGAGCCGTCCACAGCATCATTAGCGGAAGTATGCCGTGACGCGGAGATGATCCAGTTCAGTGTTTGCCACCGTGCTCGCTGTCTCCGTGTTCGGGCGGCCCATTATCGTCGTGCTTAAGAAGAATGACCGGAGCGGGACTGCTTGGTTTAGCCGGGGCGGCTTGGACCGGTTTGCCGGTAATTGGCGCGGCTACGATTGGAGCGGTGCCTTTGGGTGGATTGGTGCCGCCGGGCGGGGACGGCGTGGCTTCTATCGGCTTGCCGGTTACAATCGGCATTGCGTTCGTTGGTTTGGGTGGGCTCGTCGGCCTGCCGCCCTGCTTGTCTATATAGACGATGCAGTGCGTGCCATCGCAGGTTGTGACGATGTAGCAATGAAGCGGCGTACACCACATGCAATATTGTGGATCGCTACCGCACTTCTGTCTTAGTAAAGGCGAAGATTGAGGAATTGTTGTTTTTCCTTCGGCATGGCAGGCAACAGACCCCAACCATAGAAAAAAAACCGTCATTGCCCAGTAAGCTTTCTTCATCGTCGTCCCCATTCTGTCCCGGCTATCGATTAGCTACCCACAAGCGGGAAGAATATCCGACCCACCATCATCGGGCTCGTGGTCTCGAATCTCGCGGTACGAGGTTCCATTTGGATGGGAACTGGCCTGCAAAAGCTAGCCTGTGCCGCCCCCGTTATTGATGTCCGCACAAGAAGGGCCGACCCTGGCCATCGGCACCACGATTGCCAAAGTCAAAAACGTGACGTTTTCTCAATTGAAAAGCCGGAAATCCATGGTCGCCGGGCATATTTATGCGGAATTAAATCGACCATACGAATTTGTCAGTTGATGGTGCGGGCGGAGGGACTTGAACCCTCACGCCTAGTGGGCCCGGCATTTTAAGTGCCGTGCGTCTACCGTTCCGCCACGCCCGCTGCATTTTCGATCTGGGCAGACGCGCGCTCGGAACTTAATCCCAAAACTCATATTTTAAGTCCCTTGCGTCTACCATTTCGCCACGTCCGCGGAGCGGACCCCGACTGAAGCCCGCGGAGCGGACCTCGATTGAAGTCCGCGGAGCGGACCCCAACCAAAGTCCGCGCGGAGCCGTTGTAGCATCCGCCGCGTGTTTGCCGAAAGCGAGGCTAGCTACTGCTGCGGTTTCTTTTTCGGCGCGGGCGAAGGCGCCGCCGGCGCGGGGCGGACATCGGCCCACGGATCATCGGCCCTTTGGTCGGGAATCTTGTTGGTGGCCTGCCGGTAAGCGTCGTCGAGCTCCTTTTTCTTTTCCTGCTCTTCGGGGGTCAGCTTGCGCTTGTCGTCGGCGCCGATCGAGAACTTCGGCATGATTTGCGCGTAGGCCGTCCCGGTCAGCATGGCAACGACCGCCGCCGCCGGTATCAGTAGCAATATCGTGCGGGCCAGATTCTTCGGGGCAATGCTCATCTCACACACCCATCACATCGTTTCGCCGGCTGGCCGCCATGCTTTGGCGGCGCTTGACCCTTTCTGGAGTCGGCATTTGCCTTTTGGGATCATTCTTAACCCCCGAACATCTCAGTCCTTGAACATCTCAGTCCTTGAACACATGTCCCCAAAGCTTGTCCCAGTCGGCGCCGGAAACGTCGGTCACGCGGCCGTCTTTCTCGAAGAACTTATTAGGCACCTGAAACATGGCAAGCATGAGCCCGCCTTCGGGTGTCCAGGCGACGTGGCGGCTGCCGGCCTCGCGCCAGACGAACTCGCCGGGGCCGACGGTCAAATCCTTGGCCGGGCCTTCCTTGTCGACGAGCTTGCCTTCGAGCACGTAGGTCTGCTCGATCCGCACGTGCTCGTGGTCCGGCAGCGTGGCGCCGGGCGCAAACCGCATCAGCGCGGTGACAAGCCCGGTCTCCTTGTCGAGCAAAAGACCCTTCACTTCACAGCCGTCAAAGCGCGTCTGTTTCCACTCCATATCGGCCGGTCGCACGACATGGGAATGGGTGTCGAGGGTGTCGTGTTTGCCTTTCGGCGTGATGGCGTCCATGGCGGTCCTCCGGGTTAGGCGTTGGCCTTGATTATAGCGGAGCCCAGCCGGCTCCGCATTACAATCCGGCTTCGCGAATGGGCGGTTGGAAGGCGAGCCCGGTGTCCCAGGGAAAATAAATCCAGGTATCCTGCGACACTTCGGTGATGAAGGTGTCGACCATGGGCCGCCCCATCGGCTTGGCGTAGACCGTGGCGAAATGGGCGCGCGGCAACAGTCCCCGCACCACCTTCGCGGTCTTGCCGGTATCGACGAGATCGTCGACGATGAGCACGCCGGCCCCCCCACCGCCGCCGGTGGCGACGACCGAAGCGGCGACGTCTTTCAACACCTTCAATTCGCCCTGGCTGGTGTGGCTATAGCTCGCCACGCACACCGTCTCGATCAGCCGGATGCCGAGCTCGCGCGCCACCACCGCCGCGGCAACGAGGCCGCCGCGGGTGATGCAGACGATCGCCTCGAATGGGCCGGCGCCGTTGAGCCGCCAGGCCAGCGCCCGGGAATCGCGATGGAATTGGTCCCACGAGACCGGAAACATCTTTTCCGGCTGCGTCGGCTTGGGCGGCTCGGACGGTTCGGACGGTTCGGTCTGCGGCATTGCCATAGCGTCGCTCGGCTGGTTGGAGGGTACCGCAAGCCGATTATCAGACCGCACGCGGGGCGCGCAATCAGGGAATTTCGTAAACCGTCGTCTCGTCGGCGATGCCGCGGAGCGCGGCGCGCTGCATCGACGGGTGTAGCCCCGAGCTTTGCAGGATTTTGGCGGTCTTCGGATCGTCGACGACCGGCTGGGTCACGAAAATCGCGCGCGAGGAGGCAAGACCTTGGACGCGCGCCGCCAAGTTCACCGTCTGGCCGAAATAATCCTGATGGTTGTTGAGGTTCACCGCGAGGCACGGCCCCTCGTGAATGCCGATTTTAAGCAGCAAATCCTCGTTGTGCCGCTCGGCATTGATGCTGCTCATGGCATCGCGCATGCGCAGCGCCGCCGCCAGCGCCCGGTCGGGCGTCGCGAACGTCGCCATCACCGCGTCGCCGATCGTTTTGACCACCGCGCCGGCCTCCGATCCCACGATGTCGTGCAGGATGCCGAAATGCTGGCGCACCAGATCGTAGGCGACGAGATCGCCGACGCGCTCGTAGAGCGCGGTGGAGCCCTTCAGGTCGGTGAACAGGAAGGTGAGGCTCGTGATCTTGAGCCGCTGGTCGGTGTCGAGGGTGTCGGTCTGATAGATATCGCGGAAGGTCTGATTGGTGAGAAGCCGCTTTGCCGTGAGGAACGGCTTGCGTTTACCCAGCAGATTATGGAGGTGATCGCCCGCGACCCACAATCCCGGCAGCACCCGGCGATCGGTGCGGTTTTCGAGTGACAGCCGTAGCGGGCCGGGCCGCATCTCGACTGTCCCCACCGGCGCCTTCACCCTGTCGAACACCATGGACAGCGTCTGCCGCTCGCGCGTCGGCTCGCCCTTGACGTCGAGGAATTGCGTGCCGTGGGTTACCGGATCGAACACGATGACGAAATCGCTGGGCAGCTGCACCGACAGCACCGCCTTCTCACCGGGCGGCAGTTCGATCGAATCGACAGTAAACTCGGCAAGACTATCGCCGAGTGTTTCAGGCAAATCGACACCCGAGCTCCAGAATATCTGGCGGTAATACTCCACTTCGGAAAGCGAATCCGGATCGTGGGCGGCGATCCGGCGCACCCGCGGGCTCACCGTGAAAGTGACCTCGACCATCTCGTCGAGCGTCGGCTTGTAGCCCGAGGCGCACAGGCCGCAATCGTATTCATCGCGGTTCACGGTCTTGAGCGTCGTGCCGGCATCGAGCACGCCGCCGCAGCCAGGGCAAAGCACGTTCCATGACAACTCAAACAAACCGAGACGCGCGGCGTGCAGGAACGCCGCAATGGCGCGTTCTTCGTCCAAGCCGTGCTTGGCGGCGAAATCGAGCGCGTTGATGCGGCAGAGCGCATGATCGGGGGCGTCGCCAATCGTCTGCTCGATCGCGGCGACACACGTGGCGTCGGCCGACTGCCGCAACACACCGAAGAGTGCTTCGCTTTCGCTCACCGTTTGCGTCCCCGGTCACGCCCTACCTTACGCACAACCCGTTCCGAAAACTTCGGATCATGTGCGCGGGTTCAGGCAAGGTAAGCATCGCGCTTCGCCGCGACAAGGCGCATCACCGTGAGCGTCCAACGCTATGCCCTCACAGCGAATTGATCCATTCGACTACGTCCCCGCGCGCCACCAGCGGCGTCGTCAGATGGCCGGCGAAAACCTCGATATATTTGCTCTTCGGATTCTTCGCGGCGGCATTGAAAGCGTATTCCGGGCCGCGGCGATCGATCGGGTCAAGCTTGCCGACGATCCAAAGCAGCGGCACCGGCGACGCCGCGGCCCCCATGGCCGCGGCATTTTTTGGAATGACCGCCGGGCCGTCCGGGTCGAACATGCTAAGATACACGACCGGCGTCGCGGTCGCGGAGAACGGAATACCCTGCGCCATATCGGGAAAGCTTTGCGGCACGTCGCCTTGACCCGCGGCGATCAATTCCTTGGCACGCGCAACCGCGTCGGCGACGAAACTGCGCATGCGGCCGGATTCGGGCAGATGCCCAGGCGCGAGCGCGACAACGCCGGCAAGATCGGAATGACGCGCGGCGTAACCGATCGCCGCATTGGCGCCGAGCGAGTGGCCGATGAGGACAATTCGGGTCGCGCCTTTGGTTTTTAGGTCGGCGACAGCCGCGCCAATCTCCATCATTGCCTGATCGTAGGTGGCGGCGTAACGCCGATGAAACGACCACGGCATTTCCGGCGTGGCCACCAGCGCACCTTCATCTTCGAGCGAACTAAGAATGCCGCCGTTGAGCGCGCCCGGCCAGGCGGCCTTGCCGTGCAGATAGACAATGCCGACGCCATGCAGATCGGCCGCCTGCGCCGCCGCGGCAAAGCCCTGTGCCAAGAAGCTCGCCGCGACCGCAGCAAACAGGCGCGCAAAAATAACAACGATGAACCGTCGCCGAATCATACGGTGATTATCGGACCTCGCGATAAAAAAGACGATGAACGAACCGCAACCCCGGCTGCCGCCGACGCAATCAGGCTTTTGCAAGCTCAGCCTTGACGCGTTGCAACATCGCTTCGACAGCCCGTTTCACGGCACCGAGCCTTTGCGGATCGCGCGAGCGCACAACGACGTTGGTGTTGGCGGCGCCGTTTTCATCCATGAACGGATAGGAACCGATCACCACATCGGGATGCGCTTTTGCAATCAGGCCGAGTTCGGTGCCGATATCGCCTTCGCGGCAGTCGGCACGTACGGTTTCCGAGAGCATCCTGGCGCCGGTCTTTAATTGCGGCGTCACATATTCGAGCATCGCCTGCATGACGCTCGGAATTCCCGCCATGACGATGACGTTATCGAGCCAAAACCCCGGCGCTCCCGAAATCTTGTTGAGCACGAGTTCGGCGCCTTTTGGCACACGCGTCATGCGCATGCGCGCCTCGTTCATGACGCCGCCGGTCTGGGCAAGACGCGCGCGCATGATCTCAACCGCGCGCGGGTCGTAATCGATGGCAACGCCGAACGCCTTGGCGACGCATTCGGCGGTGATGTCGTCGTGCGTCGGGCCGATACCGCCGGTGGTGAACACGTAAGTGTAGCGCGCGCGCAATGCGTTGAGCGCGGCGACGATCTCCGGCTCTTCGTCGGGCACGACGCGCACTTCCTTCAGGTCGATGCCGATGCCGGTGAGATATTCGGCGACATAGCCGATATTCTTGTCCTTGGTCCGGCCCGACAGGATCTCATCGCCAATGACGAGAAGCGCGGCGGTGACAATCGCTGCCGTTCCGCCGGCGGATTTGGCCGCCTCGCTGGCCATGCTCAATCTCCGTGCCGACGTCTCCTCTAGCGCGGCGCGGAGCACGGCTCAAGGTGCGACGGACCCCGATGTCCAAACGACGCAACGCCGCGGCAACGAAAGGTGTGGGCGCTAGACCCGCGGTGGCGAGGCATCGGCAAATTCGAGGATATCGTCGCGCTTCTGCAAGAACTCGTCTCGATCGATCTCGCCGCGCGCGTAGCGCCGGGCGAGAACTTCAAGCCCTGCGGTTTCCCGCATCGCCGCCGCCTGACGAACGCGCCGCCGCCATCGGCGCTGCACGTACCAGGCGATCAATGCTATCACGATCGCTATGATCAGAATCGGCTCGAGCATGGGTGGCTTTCCCCAGTCTTAGTCCAAGGCCAGTAGCCAAGGCGAGTAACCTACCACGCCGCATTCGGGTTCCACCATCGCCGCCGCGATGGTCAAACCGCCCAAAACATGAGCAATAATCGCCAACGGCTGGCAACCAGCCCTCATCCTTGGGCATCCGAATTGGCGCGAAGATTGCTACAAGTCCAGGTGCCGAAGACGTTTTTGGCCGGAGTCGGCCGGGGGCCACATGTTCGATGAAATGAATGGCAGCGGGGACGCCGTGCGGCCGGCTTATTCCGAGCTGTCGACCTGGCTCGGCGAAGTCAAACCGGACGTCCTCGATTTTCGCCGCCGCGAGGCGGAGTTGCTGTTTCGGCGCATCGGCATCACCTTCGCGGTCTACGGCGACCCCGAGGCGCAAGAGCGCCTCATCCCGTTCGACGTCATTCCGCGCATCATCTCGGCCAAAGAATGGGAATTGCTCAAGCGCGGGCTCGAGCAGCGCGTCAAAGCCATCAATGCCTATATCAAGGACGTTTATAGCCGCCGCGAGATTCTAAAAGCGGGCATCGTCCCCGAGGATCTGGTTTTTCAAAACCCCGTCTTCCGGCCGGAGATGAACGGCCAGAAAGTGCCGCACGACATCTACGTGCATATCGCCGGCATCGACATCATCCGGCTCGACGGCGACAGCTTTTACGTGCTCGAAGACAATGCGCGCACGCCGTCCGGGGTCTCCTACATGCTGGAGAACCGCGAGATCATGCTGCGGCTGTTTCCCGAACTGTTCTCGCGCTACCGCGTCGCGCCCGTCGAAAACTATCCCGACGAGCTTTTGGCCACGCTGAAATCGATCGCGCCGCAGTCCGCGTCGTCCGAACCGAACGTCGTCCTGCTCACGCCCGGGGTCTATAATTCAGCCTATTACGAGCACTCGTTCCTGGCCGACAAGCTCGGCATCGAATTGGTCGAGGGCCGCGACCTCGTGGTGAAGAGCGACGTCGTCTACATGCGCACGACCGAGGGGCTAAAGCGCGTCGACGTCATCTATCGCCGCATCGATGACGATTTCCTGGATCCCCTGGTGTTTCGTCCGGACAGCGCGCTCGGCGTGCCCGGTATCATGTCGGCCTATCATGCCGGCAGCGTCACGCTCGCCAATGCGGTCGGCACCGGCGTCGCTGACGACAAAGCGGTTTATAGCTACATGCCGGAGATCGTAAAATTCTATCTCGGCGAAGAACCTATATTGAAAAACGTGCCGACGTGGCGCTGCCGCGAGGCTGAACATCTCAGTTACGTTCTCGACAACATCGAGGAGCTGGTGGTCAAGGAAGTGCACGGCTCCGGCGGTTACGGCATGCTGATCGGGCCCAAGTCGGACAAAGCGACGATTGCCGCTTTCCGCGCCAAGCTCAAATCCGATCCAAAGAACTTCATCGCGCAGCCGACGCTCGCGCTGTCGACCTGCCCGACCTGTGTCGAAGAAGGGATTGCGCCGCGCCACGTCGATCTGCGGCCGTTCGTGCTGTCCGGCCGCGACCGCATCCGCATCGTGCCCGGCGGATTGACGCGCGTTGCGCTGAAAAAAGGTTCGCTTGTCGTCAATTCGAGCCAGGGCGGCGGCACCAAGGATACTTGGGTCCTCGATGGATAAGGAACCGGGTCCCGGCTGGACGAGGCATTGAGTGCTGGACGGATAATGATTTAGGACATGCTGTCGCGTACCGCCGATAATCTGTATTGGCTCGCCCGCTATGTCGAGCGCGCGGAATATATAGCCCGCATTCTCGACACGACGCTGCGGCTCACGGCGCTGCCGCTTGCTTATGTCGGCACCACCAATGAGTGGGAGTCCGCCGTGGCGACCGCGGGTTGCGCCGGCGCCTTTTTCGAGAATTACGACGAGGCCAACGAAGAGACCGTCACCGAATTTCTCGCCTTCTCGACCGCAAACCCTTCTTCGATCCGCAACTGCTTCGAAAACGCCCGACTCAATGCGCGTGCCGTGCGCACCGCGCTCACCATCGAAATGTGGGACGCGATCAACAGCGCGTGGCTCGAGCTCAAGCGCTGGGGCAACGGTCCGAGTTCGCGCGAAGAGTTCGCGCGCTACCTGCGCTGGGTGCTGACCGCGTCGCTGAGTTTCGACGGCTCGGCCTACCGGACCATGCTGCGCAACGACGCCTATTGGTTCTCCCGGCTCGGCGTCTATATCGAACGCGCCGACAACACCGCGCGTATTCTCGACGTGAAATATCACCTGCTGCTTCCGGCTATCGAGAAAGTCGGCGGCCCGCTCGATTATTTCCAGTGGTCGTCGATCCTACGCACGGTCTCGGCGCTCACCGCCTACCACTGGGTTTACCGCGAAAACATCAAGCCTTGGCTGGTCGCGGATCTCCTCATCCTCAAGGACGAGATGCCGCGTTCGCTGGCGAGCTGTTATGAGAATCTGGTGCAAAATCTCGATCGCATCGCCAACGCTTATGGCCGCCAAGGGCCGGCGCAGCGTCACGCCCGGACCGTGCGCGCGCGCCTGGAAAACTCCAAGATCGAGGATATCTTCCAGAACGGCTTGCACGAATTCATCGACGAATTCGTCGAGGACAACAATCGCCTCGGAACCGCGGTGGCGCAGCAGTACTTGCTGTAGCAAGGGATCAGCAACAGGTATCGGGGATCAGGACAGAAGGCCTTGCGTCGTCTATCCTCCGGCTGCTGATTACTGATGCCTGATAACTGATCCCCGATCCCCGACTCCTGATTCACATGCGTCTCCGTATCGCCCATCGCAACCATTACCACTTCGATCCGCCGGCCGCGGGCGTGATCCAAATGCTGCGGCTCACGCCGCGAAATCACGAGGGTCAATACCTGGTGCGCTGGCGCATCGACGTGTCCGCCAATACGCGGCTTGCCTCGCACGAGGACGCGTTCGGCAATATCGCGCACGTATTCACCGCCGACGGGCCGTTGGACGAACTCTCGGTAGAGGTCGACGGCGAGGTCGAGACGCAAAACACCAATGGGGTGGTGCGCGGCACCTTCGAACGCTTCGGGCCGAGCCTGTTCCTGCGCGATACCGCGTTGACCCAAGCCGATCCCGCGATACAGAACTTTGCGCAAAGCATCCGCGCCGCAAAAAACGGCGAGGTGCTCGCCGAGCTTCACGTGCTGCTGGACCGGCTGCATGAAGACTTGGCGCACGACCCCGACGATTCGCAAACCTCCGCCAACGCCGCGGAATCGTTTGCCCTCAAGCACGGCACCTCCCGGGACTTGAGTCACATCTTCATCGGCGCGGCGCATCAGCTCGGCATCCCGGCGCGTTATGTCAGCGGCTACTTTTGCCGCGACGACAAGGCTGCGGTGCAGGAGACCGGCCACGCCTGGGTGGAAGCGTTCGTCGCCGGCCTGGGCTGGGTGGCCTTCGATCCGGCGACCGGCTTCTGCCCGACCGACGGACATGTCCGCGTCGCCATCGGCTTGGATTGGCTCGGCGCCGCGCCGGTGCGCCGCATGCATTATGGTCCGGGGGCCGAATCCCTTGCGGTCGCGATCAAGGTCGGTCAATAGAGCGCACCTGATTTTCCTCCCCGCCACGCTCCGTTCCATCGGGGAGGATGCTATAACCCGGCACGGGGGAGCACCTGAGTCGATGACCTATTGCGGTGGAATTCTGGTACGCGAGGGGCTTGTGATGTTCGCAGACACGCGAACCAATGCCGGCGTCGACAACATTTCCACCTTCCGCAAGCTGCACGTCTTCAAAGATCCGAAGAAGCGCGTCATGTCGATCGCGACGGCGGGCAATCTTTCCATCAGCCAATCGGTGATCAGCATACTGACCGAAGGCTACGACAATCCCGAGACCGGCGAGCACGAAACGCTGATGAACGCGCCGACCATGTTCCAGGCGGCCCAGCGCGTCGGCCATGTCATCCGCACCATCCACGCGACCGAAGGCAAGGCGCTTGAAGCGTCCGACGTCACGTTCGACGTCTCGTTCCTGTTCAGCGGCCAGATCATGGGCGAGCGCATGCGGCTGTTCATGATCTACTCGGCCGGCAATTTCATCGAATGCACCACCGATACGCCCTATCTGCAAATCGGCGAGCACAAATACGGCAAACCGGTCCTCGATCGCGCCATAAACTTCGAGATGGACCTTTATGACGCGCTGAAAGTAGGCTTGGTTTCCATCGATTCGACCATGCGCTCGAATCTCAGCGTCGGCATGCCGATCGACCTGCTCGTGGTGCGGCGCGACACCTGCGATCCCGAACTGATCTACCGCATCGAGCCGGGCGAGCCCTACTTTACCGACCTGCGTGAACGCTGGTCGGCCGCGTTGCGCGCCGCCCATATCGGCATTCCCCGGCCGCCCTACACCAACCGCCGCTAACGGCGAAACGCCGGCGCGACAGCCGGCGGCGGAAAGCCGCGGCGCATGGCGCCAACGAAATTTACGTCCCATTAACGAACGCAGCCGGAACTCCACGTGCCGGCGCCGTAAAGATATTGGCCGGTTTGTTCGCAAGCCATTTGCAATCTTTCATGCCTATGGTCCTGACCGGCCGGTATTTTAATGGGGTGGACGCGTGTTGCCTTCGGCGCAATCGCAGATCGCCGGGGAGCGGAAAGCCTCGCGGTGGGATCCGGCCCGTATGAACCCGGTCATGCCGATCGGCGTGATCGTCGCCGTCGCCATCGTCTGCATTGTCGTGGCGGTGCTGACGTCGGCGCAACGCGCTGACGAGGTCACCGGCAATAACGAACAGGAACTGATCCGGCGGTCTCTGGTCGATCATAGCGAGCGCGCGCTGGACCAGATCGACAGCATTGCGACGACGCCGCGGGCGGCAACCAAAATCCGCGACAGCTACGACGCGGATTGGGTCGACCGGCGGTTCGGAAAATGGCTCGAGGGTTTCTTCAACAGCGACGTCGAAGTGGTCTTCGGCGCCGACGACCAGATCAGATATGCACATTCCCGGGTGGCCGCAGATGCAGCTTCGGCCGATCTGTCCGCCGAACTTGCGCCGGTCCTCGATCTTTTGCGCGGACGCCTGAACGCCATGCCGAGCGGGGCGATCCCGGCGATCGCCGCCCAAGACCCCGCTAAGCCGGGCCGAAACACCGCCATGATCCAGCGCGTCCTCGGCCGGCCCGCCATCGTCGCCGCAGTGGCGATCGGCTCGCAGGCCGACCTTGCCGCCGGCAATGCCGGCGCTCCGATCGCGCTCTCGGTCAAATATATCGGCGATCGTCTGCTCGGCCGGATCGGCGATCGCCTGCAGTTGGGCGGCCTGCGTCTGATCGACAACCCGGCGGAAGCCAACTCGGACCGGATTACCGAACTTGCCGACGCTCAAGGCGGCGTCATCGCGCGTCTGGCCTGGAAGCCGACGCGGCCGGGCGCCGCGATCGTCGCCAGCGTCATTCCTTTCATCGCGGTGGCGCTTGCCGGCTTCGCCGTCTTGGTCGGCCTCGTGATACGCCTCATGCGCCGCACCGCGGCGGCCGTCGCCGCCGGCGAGCGGCAACTGCGTCACCTCGCCTTGCACGACCCGGTTTCCGGCCTGCCCAACCGCATCTATTTCGCCGAGCGGCTCGAACAGGCGATCAAGAACGTGCGCGCCGGCGGTCTCTCGGCGGCGGTGTTCTACATCGATCTCGATCACTTCAAAGACGTCAACGACACGCTCGGCCACCACATCGGCGACGCGCTGATCCTCAACGTCACGCAGCGGCTCAGCCGCATCATGCGCGGCGACGACCTGGTGGCGCGGCTCGGCGGCGACGAGTTCGCCATCATCACCACCTGCGCCTCGGATTCCTATTCGCTGCAAGCGATCGCCGGACGCATCATTGCCGCGGTCTGCGCGCCTTATCAGATCAACGGTCACAACATCATCATCGGCGCCTCGATCGGCATTGCCGTGATCGATCGCCACGCCGGCGACGCCGGCGACATCCTGCGCTACGCCGACATGGCGCTCTACCGCGCCAAGAACGAGGGCCGCAACCGCGCCTGCATCTACGATGCGGCGATGGACGCCGACCTGTCCAACCGCAAGCTTCTGGAAGGCGATCTGCTGCAGGCCATCAAGAACGACGTGCTGCGCGCCCATTACCAGCCGATCGTGAACGCCTCCGGCGACACCGTCGTCGGCGCCGAAGCGCTGGCGCGCTGGACCCATCCGACGCACGGCGAAATCCCGCCGTCGCGCTTCATCCCGATCGCCGAACATTCCGGCCTCATCGTCGAGCTCGGCGAATGGATGCTGCGGCGCGCGTGCCTCGACGGCCGCGATTGGCCGGGCCTCACCGTCGCCGTCAACGTCTCGCCGCTGCAATTCCGCCGTTCCGACTTCGTCGAGGTGGTCGAGCGCATTCTCACCGAGACCGACTTCGACGCCAGCCGGCTCGAGCTCGAGCTCACCGAAAGCACGCTCCTTGGCAATCTCGATACCGCCG
>Ga0181516_10002156_pt1 | contig 14303 bp, 9 predicted proteins | sample PEATcosm2014_Bin_25_FD_121104 | JGI IMG/M metagenome (GOLD analysis project Ga0181516, IMG submission 121104) | Peatland microbial communities from MTU Mesocosm Facility, Houghton, MI, USA - PEATcosm2014_Bin01_10_metaG | ecosystem: Environmental > Terrestrial > Soil > Wetlands > Peat | place... | reverse complement strand
TCGTCGTCTCGGTGCAAATCCGAAATGTCACACGGTTTCGTGATTTCACGGACAGGAGCACCCTTATGAGTTCGATTCTCACCAACGCCTCGGCCCTCAGCGCCCTGCAGTCGCTGACGCAGACGCAGTCGGCCCTGCAGACGACCGAGAGCCAGGTCTCGACCGGCCTCGCCGTCTCCACCGCCGCCGACAACGCGTCCTACTGGTCGATCGCCGCCCAGCTGAATTCCGACAGCGGCGTCGTCACCGCCTCCAATCAGGCTCTCTCTCAGAGCCAGGCCGTGCTGTCGACCGCCTCCTCGGCGATCGAATCGGTCACCTCGACGATCGCCCAGATCGAGACGGCGCTGACTCAGGCGTCCAACCCGGGCGCCGACCTCGGCGCCATCGAGACGACGCTCAACGGGCTCGGCACCCAGCTGTTGAGCATTGTCAACGGCGCCTCGTTCAACGGCCTCAACGTCCTCAACAACTCGACGCTGACCACGGGAGGCACCACCGGAACCCTCGCCTTCGTCTCTGGCTTCAACGCCACGGCCACCGGCGGCAGCGTCAATACGATCACGCTCACCACCCAGGCGCTGATCAACGGCGGCACCGTCGGCACCGACACCACCCCTGGCACGACCGGCACCGGCATCTTGGACGGCGGCACCACGGGCGGCGTCGACCTGTTGAACCTCGGCAACACGATCGCAGCCGCCTACGCCACCCCCACCACCGGCGACAGCGCCGCGACCTCCGCCGCCGCCGCCGCCAACACCGCGCTGGGGGAAGTCTCCACGGTGCTCAACGCCGTGACGACCTACGCGGCGACGATCGGCGCCACCCAGGACGCGATGACCGCGGCCTCGACGTTCAACAGCGCGCTGACCACCGACTACGCGACCGGCGTCAGCGCCCTGGTCGACGCCGACATGAACACCGCCTCGACCCGTCTGCAGGCTCTGCAGACCCAGGAACAGCTCGGCATTCAGTCGCTGTCGATCGCCAACCAGAACTCGCAGCTCATCCTCAAGCTCTTTTCCTGAGCTGATCGAGGTGCCACGACGCCGGCGACACGCGCGCCGGCGCCGATGACGAGAGGCGCGCGCCGCAAGCGCGCTCCGGACGGGCGGCGCCGTCGCCCGGCCAATCGCTAAGCGCGGCGCCGGAAAACCGTTCCTCCGACGCCCATGCCGTTTCACGCAATCAATTGCGGGTGTCCGATCCTTGGCTCCCGCGCCGCCGACCCCTCGCGCTGCTCCGGCGAAGGGACGGCGGCGCGCGCCAGGCGCCGCACAAGAGAGACGCCCGCCGCGCGATCGCGCGGCGGGCGTTTCATTCGATGGCTGATCGTCGGCGCGCCGGGGCGGCGAATCAGCGCCGCTCGATGCAGTAGCCGAGATAGCGCTTCGAATCGATCGGATCGTAGCCGAGCCGGTGCTTGAGTTTCTTGCGCAGCTTGCTGATGTGGCTCTCGACTACGTTCTCGTCGACGTTCTCGTCGAACAGACCGTAGACGGCGTTGAAGATCTGCGTCTTGGTGACGCGCCGGCCGCGGTTGCGAACGAGGTATTCGAGGATGCGGCATTCGCGTCGCGGCAACGGCAGCGGCACGTCTTTCACTTCCGGTTCGCGCCCGTCGAGATAGACGCGCAGCTCGCCAATCGTCACGTGGCTCTGCTCGCCGAGGGCGCGGCGGCTGATCGCGCCGACCCGAGCGAGGATTTCGCGCACGTGCACCGGTTTGCGCAGCACGTCGTCGACGCCGGCGGCGAACAGTTCGAGCGTCTCGTCGAGAGACTGCCGATCGTTGAGGCAGAGCACCGGAGCTTTGGAGCGCTCGCGAATCAGCTTGGGAAAGGTCTCGCGATTCGTGCAGTCGCCGATCAGGAACGCCTCGACCGCGCACATATCGTTGTCGCTGACCTTGCCGATCCAGTCCTGAAATTCGCCGGGATCGATTCCGGCCGTCGAAACGCCCTCGCGATCGAAACCCGACGCGTACCCTCCCGCAACGAGGTCGCGTTCGTCGACAATGATGTACATGCAAATGCCCCGTAAAGTCGTTCAGCCTACACGCTGGACTTACTGACGCTCACGCGGGACGCGCGCGCGCCGGCGATCAGGCGACGGACGTCGCCCGGCCATGGCCGCGAGCAATGAGGTGGAAACGCGTGGGCGCGGTCGCCTTCGATCTCGAGCGGCGCGAACGCGCGTCGCTCGAAGTCGTTTATTTGCGTCGGCCCACGAATCGCCGGTGATGTTCCCCAATTCCCAAGGGGAAACTTACGTAGAGCTTGGTTAATAACCCCTTAATCGTGATTCCTCTGGGGCAATTTGGCCGTCCACGACGGCCGAATCGGCAACGGATTGGCAAGGCGCCGGGCGTTAACCTCGCGCACGCGGCCGCGCTGGCCGCTCTACGGATTCAAACGGCGACATGAGCGATCTTCTCGAAGGCGTCCGCAGCTCTTTCCCACGCGACGGTCGTGCGTTGGCGCGCCTCCTGGCCCGGCGCGGCCAGGTCGCCTACGCCGTTTTCGATCCTGTTCGCGAGACGCCGCGCCCCGAGACGCCGCGCCCAAAGGCCGCAGGGCGCGAATTGCGTCTGGCGAGACGGCGGCGCACCCGGCTGCGATCGGCCAAGATCCTCGACCCGGCCAACGCGTTTGTTTGCGATTGTCTGATCTACGACCGTTCGGCGACGGGACTGAGGTTGACGCTCGCGCGCGACCTCGGCCTGCCGCCGCAGTTTCAGATCCACGACGACGAGACTGGCGCGGTGGAGTCGGTCGCGACCGTCTGGCGGCGCGGCGCGACGCTCGGCGCGCGCTTCTGCGGCTACGGCGCGTCGACGCTGAAGCCGAGCGAGCGCGCGGCGCTCAGAGGTCGCTATTACGCCGTGCGCGACTGATCGCCGGCCGCGCCCGATATTGGGTTGATCGCCGGCCGCAACTGCAATGGGCTGGGCGAGTCACGGAAGTCGAAGCGACTTTCGTTCCGTCGCAGCCGTCGCCAATGCTGGAGCGTCGAGCCGCGACAGCGCGGCGAGCTCGTTGGTGAGCGGCCCAAGGAAGCGTTTGTAGTTTCTGCCGCGGCCGACGGCGCTCTTGTAGAGCGGTTGATTGACTTGCCCCGCGCTCGCGGTGCGCACCTGTCGACGCGATTTCTCGAATTCGAGGCAGTCGTCGTTCCATTCGAGGCCGCAATGGGCGAGAATTCGCCGCGTCTGGCCTTTGATGTCGGCGACGACGTCCTCGTAGTCGACCGTCAGCATCGCGCCCTCGGGCAGCACGCGCCGCCAGTGCTCCATGAGCGATTCATAGGCGCGATAGAAACGGCCGAGCTCGCCGAGGTCGTAAGCGCTCGGAAGACCGCCGTCGCCGAAACGTTGGGAGAAACACGACCAGCACGTGTCGATCGGGTCCCGGCGCGTGTGGATCAGGCGCGCGCGCGGCAGCGCCAGATGGATCAGTCCGGCGAAGAGAAAGTTGCTCGGTTTCTTGTCCGTGGGGCGCTTTTGCCCTTGGCCTTCGACCCCGATTTTCCGCAGATAGCGCTGCGCAATCGCCTGAAACTGCTCAGGCGCCAAAGACGAAAACATCTCGGGCAGCGGCAGTCGGCCGCCCGCCGCGTCGACGACGTTTGCCGACGCCTCCTCGAACGCGTCGACCTCGCCGCGCGTCGAGACCTCGGGGTGACGAGAGAGGATCTGTTCGATCAGAGTCGATCCCGATCGCGGCATGCCAAAGATGAAGATCGGCGCGGCGGTCGAATCGCCGAAGCCGCGGTAGGCGTTCATCGCGTCGATCGTGAACGCCGCCGAAATCCTCTGCAGGCGCGCAAGGGTTTTGGCTTCGTCGTATACGATCCCTGCGCGCTTCAGGGCGTTGCCTTCGGCAAAGCGTGCGAAGGCGCGCTCGTATTCGCCGATGTCGTCGTAAGCCTTGCCAAGCGCGAAGCTTATGTCGACGGCTTCCTTTTCCCCCGTCGTCCTTCGATCTCGCTCCAGCCCCTCCAGAACCGCGAGTTGCGGATCGTCGCGGGTCATCCGCTTCATCCGCACGAGGTGAAAGTGGGCGCGGGCGCGGCGCGGTTCGACCCTCACGAGCGTCTCGAGAGCTTGGCGGGCGGCGTCGACGTCCCCGAATTCGCCCTGCAGGATCGCCTTGTTCTCCAGCGCGTCCGCATACGAAGGCCGGAGCGCGAGCGCCCTGTCGTAGCTCTCGAGCGCGTCCAAGGGGCGCCCCAGTTCCTGGAGCGCGTTGCCGCGATTGTTGAAGGCCTCGGCGTAGTTCGACCGAACGACGATCGCTCTTTCGTAGTCGGCGAGCGCCTCGGCAAACCGCTTCAACTCCGTCAGCGCATTCGCCCGGTTGTAAAGCGCTTCGGCGAAAGCCGGCTGAAGGGTGAGAGCCGCTTCGAAGCTCTCCAACGCCTTTGCGGGTTCGCGCAAAGCCAACAAGACCACGCCGCGATTGTGCAACGCCGCCGGATAGTGGGGATTCAACTTGATCGCGTGATCGTACGCCGCCAGCGCTTCCAACCGCCTGCCCTGCTGATGGAGTTCGTTCCCCATCCGACAGAGCGATGTCGCTTCGATGGACATGTCTTGGAAAGCCTTCGGTTCGACTGCGACGATATGTCCCGCAGCGCAGTGTCTCAGCGCTTCCGGCCTCGCCCGGCCGCCGTCATGCGGCGACGGCCTTGATCACGCATAGTGCTTTTCCTCGACGATCGCCGAGTTGCAGCGGCGGTTGATCTCGCGCTTGATCGACGCGCGACGGTCGTTGGTGACGTAGACGGCGCGCGCCAGCGCGACGAACCGTTCGCCGAAATCGCCCGCCTTCTCGCACAGGCGGATCTCGTCCTCGACGTCCCACAGCTTCTCGTTGACGGTGGCGAGTTCGGACTCGAGCGGCGCCAGCTCGGCGCGGTCGAGCCCGGCCTCCTGGCTCTTGGCCGTCAGCAGCGCGAGCTCGAGGCGGACGTTAGCGCTCTTGGCGGCGTCGTCGATCCGCCGTTCCTTAATCCTGAGAATCGCGATCTTGTCGATCAGTTCGCCGGCCGCGCCGGGGATATCGATCGTTCGCGCTGCGCCGGCTGAAGGGACGAGCGATTTCAGCGCCGCCGCCATCGCGTCGAAAACGTCGCTCCACACGCCGCGCCGGTTCTGACGGAACAGACGCGCCGTCGGGTACCACGGCGAATCCTCGCGGTCGCGCAGCCAGCGCCATTCGGCGTCCTGCTTCAGCGCCACCCAGGTCGGACGCGCCAGCGCGCCGGCGAGATGGGCGACCGACGTGTCGCAGGTGACGACGAGATCGAGGCAGGCCATCGCCGCCGCCGCGTCGACGAAGGCGTCCGGCCCGGCGTCGAAGTCGTCGCCGAGCGACTCGACGCGCATCCCGACGGGCGGATCGGCGAGCTGCTCGACGCCGTAGCCCTTCTGCAGCGAGATCAGCCGCACGCCGGGAATTGCGGCGAGCGGCGCAAAAGCGGCGAGCGGGGCCGAACGCGCAATGTCGACCTCCGGATTGGGATTGCCCTGCCAGACGATTCCGACCTTGAAGCCCCCAGCGCCGATGCGCGCCGCCCATTTGCGCGCGCGCTCCGGTTCGGCGGCGAGATAGGGAACGGCCGCCGGCACGCTGTCGAGCCGCGTACCGAAGGCGCGCGGCAGGCTGCTGACGGCGATTTGCGCGTCGAAGCGTTCGCTCGCCGGCCGTTCGGCGATGAGGCGAACGCCTTCGAGCGACGAGAGCAGACGGTGGAGGCGCGGCGGGCACAGAAAGGTCGGCTCGACGCCGGCGGCGACCATCAGCGGCAGGTAGCGACTGAATTGGATCGAGTCGCCGAGGCCGTGGTCGTTCATCACCAGCACCCGCTCGCCGACGCGCCCGGGGCCGCGCCAGGCGGGGAACCACGCGCCGAGCGCCTCGGCGATTGATTTGCCCTCGACCCAGCGCGCTTCGTATCCTTCCCAGCCGCGCTCAAAATCGCCGAGCGTCAGATCGAGGCAGCCCAAGCCGGAGATCGCCTCGACGTTGCCGAGCCGAACCGCGCCCTCGAACGCGTCGCGCGCTTCGTCGATGCGGCCGAGCGCGCGTAGCGCCAGCGCTTGGCCGTTGAGCGCTCCGTCGTAGCCCGGCTGCGCCTCGCTCGCCGCTTCGTAAGCCGCAAGCGCTTCGTCGGCGCGATCGAGCTTGAGCAAAGCAGTGCCGAGATTGAGCGCCGCCTCGGCGAAGCGCGGCTTCAGCCGCAGCGCCTCGCGCGCCGCCGCCGCGGAATCCTCCAGCCGACCAAGCTTGCGCAGCGCGCCGGCGCGGCTGTTCCACAGATCGGCGTCCTTCGGCCGCAACCCCAGCGCAGCGTCGAAAGAATCGAGCGCCTCGGCGTAGCGTTCGTCCTCGAACATGAGCTTGCCGACATTCGACCAGGCGACGGGCAGATCGACCTTGAAGCCGAGGGCGCGGCGATAGAATTCGAGCGCCGCCTCGGGCTTGCCCGATTCGGCGAGGATATAGCCGCCCATGCACAGCGCGTCGGGGAAATCGGGGTTGCGCCGCAGCGCCGCGTCGAGAGCGGCGATCGCCTCCTGGCGCCGGCCGCTGTTCCACAATGCCACGCCGCGCGCATAGAGCGAATCGAGACCGCCTTCCTGGGCCGGCGGGTCCGACGCCGGCGCGCGCGCCTCCGCAACAGATGTGGCGCCCGCCAGCGGTCTTTGGGTCACGTCGAAGCGTCCGTGCCGTCGCGGCCTGTTCCGCGTCGGGTCCGGCCGATAAAAGCGCGCGACGCTTGCCTGAGACTTGCCCCGATCAGCCGCCGAGCGTCAGGTTCTGCAGGCCGGACAGCAACGCGCTCGACAGCGATTCGGTGGTCGATGAGCCGCTGTAGCTGCTGTTGCCGGTGACGATGCCGTCCATGATCGAGGTCGCGGCGTTGAGGGAGGACGATGTCGTCGTCGAACCGGCGTTGTACACCTGCAACGGCGACGAGGCGTCCTGGCCGCCGGGACCGTAAAGAACCGTGTACTGGGCGGTGAAGCGCTCGACGAGCTGATTGAGGGACTTCGAATTCGTCAGATCCGACATCGGCATCAACTTCGAAACGATCGCTGCGTTGGTGTCGACGCTCGCGTCGGCGTTGAGCGTGACTCCGAAGATCGTCTGGAACGCCTCGAGCAGGTTCTCGTCGCCGAGTATGCCCATGGACGAGCTGACCGTCGGCGCGACCCGCTTGAAATAGAGCGCAAGCTGGACGCCGACGTCCTGCTTGCCTTCCTGGGTTTCGAGTTCCTGTTCGGTATAGTCCGATTCCGTAGTCGAGGCCGCCGCCGAGATCGTTTTCGCGGTCGCTGCCGTGCTGCTGGTCAGATAGCTGAAGGCCTTAGCGAACGTCTTCCAGTTGGGGTCGCTCAGCGTGTTGGCGAGCGCTTTCGAACTGGTTGTGCCCCCCTCCAGAACCTTGGTCACCAGCGCCTTGTTGTTGACCTGGTCGCCGAGTCCGTAGGCGGTCAGCGCGTAGGACAACAGGCGGTAGTTGTTGACGAGGCCGCTGACCGACGAAACCTTGCCGATGTTGGCGGCGTAGTACGCCGTCGCGTTCTTCACCGCCGGCTCGCTGCCCACCATCTTCTGGTAGCGCGCGAGGTTGTTCTCGATCGACAGGTATGTCGAAGTCGTCGTGGACAAATTCGCCTCGTCACCTCGATCGGCGCGCGCCGGCGCCGCCGCGCATTTGGGCGCGGCGCCGCTTCGTCGATGGTTCGCCCGAATTGGTTACGGAAACGTAAACTGCGCCGTTCCGCCTGCGAATCGAACGGACGATCGCGGCGGAATTCCACTCTGGCGCGAGGCCAGCCAGCTCGGTCGTCACCCGGCGCCGAGGCTCAGACGGCGATGGCGACAGGCCATGAGGCTCCTCCTGCGGATTGGTCGAGCGCGGTTTCGTCTCCGGTTTCGAGCGGGCCGATGCGCGCCTCGACGGCCTTGGCGATCGCCCTGGCGCTGGCGAGCCGCCGCCGCACCCCCGCCAGCGCCGAGGGATCGCCGGCGAAACGGTCGAGTCCCGGGGCGAAGCGCGTCTCCAGCGAAACCCGGGTCTCGCCCTGGACGAGCTTGTCGGCGAGGTAGACGACCGCGCCTTCGTCGAGGCGCCCGGCGTCGAAGGTGAAATTCATATGCCGCGCGACCGGCGCGGCGATTTCGGGAAAGCCGAATTCGCGCAGCAGCGCAGCGCCCGCTTCGGCGTGACGCCGGCGGCCCTTGGCGATGTCGTGAACCAGCGCCGCTGCGCGCGCCAAGTCCGGATCGATCGCCTCGCCCGCCGCTTGCAGCCGCCGCGCAAAGCTGGTCGCCAGCGCGGCGACGGCCCGGCCGTGGCGGCGCGTCGCTTCGGGAGTCGACGCCGCGTCGAACATCGTCTCGCATTCCGCGACGTCGGGCGTGCGATGTCCGGCCAGCGCCGCCGCGAGCCGCCGATAGTCGTCGCCGCGGTCCATGTCGACCAGGCATCCCCAGTCGAACACCGCGACTTCGCTCGCCTCGTTTTCGTGGCGGGCGAGCAGCGCTCGCAGGCCGCCGTCGCCGTCGCTATCGAGGATCTCGGCGAACAAGGCGCGACGGACCAGAGGCGGATGGCCGCGCTTGCCGCGGAAGGTCGGATAGACGATCGCCGAACCGCGCCTCGCCGCGGCGCGCAAGACCCGTGCGATCGTCGAAGGCCGCAACAGCGGCACGTCGACCGGCGCCAGCAGGAACGCGTCGGCGTCCGACGGCAGCGAGGCGACGCCCGTCCGCACGCTGGAAAACATGCCGGCGGCGAAGTCGGAGTTGTGCGCGCGGGCGACGCCGAGCCGCGTCAGCTCCGGCGCCAAGGCGTCCGACTGGAAACCGCTGACGACATGGATGCGGCCCACGCCTGCGGCGCGCAGATTGGTCACGACGTGGTCGACCAGCGTCCGCTCGCCGAACGGCAGCAGCGGCTTGAACGCGCCCATGCGCGAGGAGAAGCCGGCGGCCAGAACGATCGCAACGATCGTCGCGACGGGATCGCCGTCAGCGGCGCGGGCGGGAACGTTCAATCCCCGCGGCTCGTCGACGTCCGGCGTAGCGGTCGCGCCCTGGTCTTCAGTTGCACGCGATGGCCGTCGGCCCGATGCAGCGGGAAGCCGCGCGCCATCGCCCCGTCTTCGGCCCAACATGTTCGTCCACCGATCCCCAGGGTCGCAATTGAACGGCCGGTCTCGCGACGCCCAGCTTGCGGCCGGTTGCCCTAGCTTCGACGATCGTGGGCGCGACGTCTTCGACCAGGATCAATTTTCGCCCACATCGTCGCGCGCGCCATCGGGAGCGGACTCTGAGAGGTTCGCCGGCAGATCGCCTGTGATCGAGCTTGGCTTGGGTCGGACCAGCGGCGACGGGCCATCGAACCGTCGAAGCGGACGCTCGCTTTTCGATCTGTGGTTCGAAGTCGGCAATCCCGACGATGAAGCCGTCGCCCGCCGCCCCCTACTCAGGCGGCGGCGCGTTCGATTGCGGCGACACCGGCGCGATCGGCGAGATCTGTGTAGCCTTCGAGCGTCTGCGCGACGTTCATTTCCGCATCCTGCTTCCAAAACGACAGGTGCGAAACCAAGAAGCGCGGATAAATGCAATTGGACCTTCTCGCCCGCTTGCGCACGCCGTAGCACAGGTCGTGCTCGTCATCGTGCATGACGTCGGGAATGTGCGGCAGATCGGCGCCGAGCAAGGCGATGCAATTGATGCTGATTCTCTGATTCCAGACGATCGGTTCGCGCCGCGCCGCAGCGAATCGCGCGGGATCGTCGAGGAACAGGCGGTGCAGCCGTTCGGCTTTCTTGCCCCTCTCCCACAGCGCGCCGCATAAACCGCCAGGAGGCAGCTCGAACGGACCCTCCGACTCGGGGATGATTCCGTCGACTTGCTGGAAGAATGCGCAGACGCCGTTATTGACCACGTTGGCGCTGACCATGAAGAACTCTGGGTGGCTGCGCCGAAACCTGACGAACTCTGCAAATCGGTCGAGATCGAAATACACGATGTCGTCGTCGCATTTCACGATGACGTCGTCCGTGTATTCGTCGGCAGTCGCCCCATAGTACTGATAGGCGCGCGTGTAGAACATCGCGTCCTTTGGATGATAAGATTCGGGACCGACGACGAAGCGGCGCGCAGGGCAGGCGGCGAATTCTGGAAATCGCCAGTCGCCGTTGGCGCCGAAGCCGGAGCGGTAAAGCGGCTCGAACGCGCCGCAGGCGACCGGCGCAGGGTCGTCCAGCACTGTTTCCCCGGAAACCATGACTCGCAGTCCCTGTTCGCCAATGTTCAAATCGACGTTGACCGAACCAAACTCCGGCAGCAGGCCCGGCGTGCCGCGCATGAGGTCCGGCGGCGGGCGCCGAGCCATCGAAGTCTGGTCGAGCAGCGCCTCGCGGTCGTGGAATTTGCGGACGGCGCTCGCCATGTTGTTCCAGCCGCCGAGCACAATCTCGTAGTCGGGTCCCTCGCCGGAAAGCCTTCGCAGCCCGATATGGGCGTCGTTGGTCGCGCGGACGCGAAAACTGAGACTCGTCTGTGACTCGCGCAGCTCCATCCGGCGCTGAAGCGGGAAATACTCCAGCGTATTGCTTGGCGTCGCTTGCGCCACCGGGAATTGCCGCCGCAGCCAGCGAGCGTCTTCGGCGTTTCGAGCGAATTCCCAGACGTGCCATTCGTCGATCAGTCCGCGCGCGATCGCAGCCTCGACATAGCGGACCAAGAGGCTCATGCGGTCGCGTCGGCCGGCGAAGGTGACGAGAATTGTCCTTGGCGCGCCCATGGTGCGCATCCCCGTCAGGCGGCGGCGAAGCGCGGCAGCGCTTCGGTGGTTCCAACCCCCGACCAGAATCGGCGGTCGGGCGTGATCGCAGAGTGCTCGTTCCACGTCGCCAGACGATCGAGGTAGCGGGCGCGATAGGCGTGGGCGTCCATGAACTCGATCGGCTCGGCGTTCAGCTCCGATCCGATTTCATAATAGATGTCGAGATTGGTCAGGTCGGGGACCGGCGTCGCGCCGCGCTCGCACTCGCCCTGCATCCGCCAGAACGCGTCCTCGAGGCTCTTCGTCAGCGCCGCAATGTCGCGCAGGACGCTGGCGTCGCGTTCGCGGACAAGTTTGTCGCGATAGGGCGTCAGGCTGGCGCGGTCGCGACCGAAGGCGATCGCACGTTGCACGTAGTCTTGCGGCGTGGCGCAGATCAGGTCGCTAAGGCCAGCGGCCGAGAGAACGCTGCCGCAGAACCGCGAGGCGAAACTACGCCCCTCAAGCGTGAGGACCGGCAGCCCCGCGGTCAACGCGTCGGCGGCGGTCGAATGCGCGCCGTAGGGCGTCGTGTCGAGGAACAGGTCGGCGAGGCCGATGCGCGCAATGTGCTGCGGATTGGCCGTCTTGCCGGCGAAGAGGATGCGCTCGCGCGCGACGCCCTGCCCCGCCGCCGCGTCGAGAAGCCGCTTGTTGGTCTCGTCGTCGCCGACGAGCAGCCACAGCACGCTGTCGGGAACCTCGCGCAAGATCGTCATCCAGCGCGCGAACATGGTCGGCGTCAGTTTCTGCATGCCGTTGAGCGAAGCATAGACGAAGGCGTTCTCCGGCAGGCCGGCTTCGCTTCGCGTCGGCTTCTGCGCGGCGATGCGTCGCTTGCGGTCGATCGGCTGATTGCACGGAATGCGAAGCACCCGCTCCGAATAGAAGATCTCGTTTTCCGGCGGAATGATGTAATCGTCGGCAATCAGATACTGGTGGTACGGACTGCCCATCGTGCCCGGGTAGCCGCACCAGTTGACGATGATCGGCGCCGGCCGGTAGGCGAAGATCTTGGTGAGCGCGTGCTTGGTGTAGCCGTTGAGGTCGACGAGCACGTCGATCTCGTCGGCGGCGATCGCCTCCGCAGTTTGCAAGTCGGTCAGCCGCGCGACTTCGCGCCATTGATCGACCGCCGCCTTGAACCGTTCTTGCACAGGATCGCCGGCGCGCGGTTCGCCGCAGTAATAGGCGAAGATCTCGACCTTCGACTTGTCATGCAGCTCGAAGACTTCGTTGAGCGCGAAACCGACCGCATGTTCGCGCAGATCGGAAGAGACGTAGCCGATCCTGAGCCGCTTGCTGGTTCCGACCTTCTTTCGCGGCGCACGCGGCCCGATTCGCGCGCGATCGGGACGGCCGACGAAACCCGTGTTGTAGGCGTGCGCCTTGGCGAGCTGGAACATCGGGTCGTCGGCGTAGGCGGCGAGCGACAACGGGGACATGGCGGCGAGCAGCTGCTTCGGCGTCGCATACTCCGAGGGTTGCAGGATCGGCCATTTGCACTGCCGCTGCCGCAAGGCGATCCAGTGCTGACCGGCTTCGGTTCGATCCGGACGCAGTTCGATCGCCTGGCGCAGCGCCGCCTCGGCCGCCGCGAATTGCTCCGCCCCTTCGAGGACGCGGCCGATGTTTTGCAGCGCCATCAGCTTGTAGCCGATGCGGGCGGGGGTCACGTCGGAACACGCGTCGGCGAATCCCTTCCATTCGGCGATCGCCAGCGCGATGTCGCCTCCGTCTTCGAATGCGCGTCCGAGGTTGATGCGAGCCGGAGCGAACTCGGGATCGGCCAGACGGCCAGCCCTGAGCGCGTTGATCGCGCCGGCGAGGTCGCCGAGCGCCCGCAAAGTGACCGAATAGTTGAAGTAGGCGAGATGCGCCAACGGATTGTCGGCGTTGAAGGCGATCCAAACCTTGTACAGTTCGGCGCGCGATCGAACCGCGTCGCCGCCCGTCAACGACTCCGCGGCCTGGATGAGCGCGCCGAGGCTGAGTTGTCGCGCCTTCGCCCGCTCGATCAGCGGCGACAGCGGCGATGCAGCGTCGTCAACGCGTGGGTTTGGCGTCGTCATGCCCGGCTCCCTCGCGACGCATGGCCCATTCTGCGCTGGCGCCTGCCAGTCCAATGTGGGTCGCGCGCGTCTCAAACGAGAAAGAATCAGGGCACGCTTGCCTGAGGCTGACCGCGGTGCAGACGTCCGAGACGAATGGACGGCGACGACGATCGCGCGTCTGCGTTATCGCACTTTGAAGGACATCACTGCGGCCTGACCGCCCGCCGGACCGGGCGTTCGACAAACGAACGCCCGGTTCCGATGAGCTTAAGCGGCGCTGTAGGCGGCAATGACCGCCGCGACCTGCGCCTGGTCGAGGGCTTGGATTTGCGTCGAAGTGAACGCCCCAGCCTGCGCGCTGGACAGCCCGGCGATGTCGGCAGTCGACAGTCCGGCGAGCGCCTGCGTGGTGATGGCGTCGAGTTGCGTGGAGGTCATTGCGTCGACCGAGGCCGACTGGAGCGCCCCGAACAGTGAGCTGCTCAAGACTGCGACCTGACCGGTCGTCAGGCCGGCGATCTGAGTCGCGCCCAGCGCCGCGACTTGAGTCGTCGTCAGCGCCGCCACGTCCTTGGTGCTCAGCGCCGCAACCTGACCCGAGCTCCAGCTCGAGATGTCGGCCGTCGTCAGCACTGCCGCCTGCCCCGTCGACAGCGCCGCGATCTGCGTCGTCGACAACGCAGCCGGTTGAGCCGAGCTCAGCGCCGCAACCTGCGTCGTCGACAGCGCCGCAATCTGACCCGTCGTCAGGCCCGCGATCTGCGCCGACCCCAGCGCCGCAACCTGACCCGTCGTCAGAACCGCCACGTCCTTGGTGTTCAGCGCCGCAACCTGAGCCGTCGACCAGGTCGAAAGGTCGCCCGTCGTCAGCGCCACCGCCTGCGCCGTCGTCAGCGCCGCAATCTGCGTCGACGACCACGCTCCCGGCTGAGCCGAGCTCAGCGCCGTGATGTCGGCCGCCGACAGCGCCGCAGCGTCCTTGGTGCTCAACGCCGCAAGCTGAGCCGTGCTCCAGCTCGACACGTCGCCCGCCGCCAGCGCCGCAACCTGCGCCGTCGACAGCGCCGCAATCTGCGTCGTCGTCCAGGCCGCCGGTTCCGTCGCGCTCAGCGCCGCGACGTTCGCCGTTGTCAGCGCCGCAATCTGACCCGTCGTCAGGCCGGCGATCTGCGCCGACCCCAGCGCCGCGACCTGCGCCGTCGTCAGCACCGCCACGTCCTTGGTGCTCAACGCCGCAACCTGACCCGTCGACCAGGTCGAAACGTCGGCCGTCGTCAGCGCCGCAACCTGCGCCGTCGACAGCGCCGCAATCTGGCTCGTCGTCCAGGCCGCCGGTTCCGTCGCGCTCAGCGCCGCAACCTGCGCCGTCGTCAGCGCCGCAATCTGACCCGTCGTCAG
>Ga0181516_10002155_pt1 | contig 14304 bp, 14 predicted proteins | sample PEATcosm2014_Bin_25_FD_121104 | JGI IMG/M metagenome (GOLD analysis project Ga0181516, IMG submission 121104) | Peatland microbial communities from MTU Mesocosm Facility, Houghton, MI, USA - PEATcosm2014_Bin01_10_metaG | ecosystem: Environmental > Terrestrial > Soil > Wetlands > Peat | place... | reverse complement strand
TCGTCATCCCCAACGTCTTGTAGGAGCCCGCGATGAGCGTCCCCGCCCCCGCCTGGAAGCAGTTCCAGGCCAAAAAAGAAGCCTACCTGGCCTACGCCCGTCCCTGGGAGAAGAAGGTCGGCGCCTTCCTCACCTTCCGTCCTGAAGCCCAGGCGGCGCTTGGCAGCGGCCCGCTGGCCGGCCTTCCCTTTGGCGTCAAGGACAACATCGCCGTCGAGGGGTTTCCCCTCACTTGCGGTTCCAAGATGCTCGCCGACGTGGTGAGCCCCTACGACGCCACCGTGGTCGCCCGGCTCAAGGCCGCCGGCGCCTTCGTCATCGGCAAGACCAACCTCGACGAGTTCGGCATGGGGAGCTCCACCGAAAACTCGGCGCTGGGCAAAACCAACAACCCCTGGGACCTCACCCGGGTGGCCGGCGGCTCCTCGGGCGGCAGCGCCGCAGCCGTGGCGGCCGGCCTCGTCCCGTTCGCCCTGGGCACCGACACCGGCGGCTCGGTGCGCCAGCCCGCCGGGTTCTGCGGCGTGTACGGGTTCAAACCCACCTACGGCGTGATGAGCCGCTACGGCCTCACGGCGTACGCCTCAAGCCTCGAGACCCCCGGTGTCTTGTCTCCCGACCTTGAGCTGGTGAAGGCCGTCTTCGAGGCCGCCGCCGGCCGCGACATCCACGACCAGACATCGCTTGACCCCCAGCCCCTGGAACCCCGGCCCATCCGCTCCATCGCGGTTCTGGCCGACCTGGCCGACCTCGACCCCGGTGTCCGTGCCGTGTACGAGCAGACCCTGGTCCACCTGAAGGCCCTCGGCTACGAGCTTGTCCCTGTGACCCTGCCCACCCTCGAGTACGCCGTCCCCGCCTACTACACCATCGCCACGGCCGAGGCCAGCGCCAACCTGGCCCGGTTCAACGGCATCCGCTACGGCCACCGCCCCGTGTACTCGGAAAACCCCGAGCAACTGGTCCGCCAGGCCCGGACCGCAGGGTTCGGCGACGAGGTCAAGACGCGCATCATGCTGGGCACCTACGTGCTCCGGTCGGGCTTCCAGGACCAGTACTACACCAAGGCCCAAAAAGTCCGCACCCTCATCCGCAACGACTTGAACAAGGTTTTCGAACGGGCCGACCTGCTGCTGAGCCCCACCTTCCCCGTGCCGGCCTTCGTCCACGGCGACAAGACCATGAACGAATTCCAGCAGAAGCTTGCCGACAAGTTCACGGTCACCGCCAACTTGGCGGGCGTTCCAGCGCTCTCGTTCCCGGCGGGGCTGGCCGGCGGCCTCCCCGTGGGCATGCAGTTCACGGCCCCCGCCTTCGGCGAGGCGCGATTGTTCGAGGCGGCGGCGGCCTTCGCCACCAGGGTGCCCGTGACCGCCTGCCCCGGAACCTCGCTGGATTGGAGCAAATGATGTACCAGACAGTTGTCGGCCTCGAGATCCACATCCACCTGAACACCAAGACCAAGGCGTTTTGCGGCTGCCAGGCCGAGTTCGGCGACGAGCCCAACACCAACGTTTGCCCCGTGTGCCTGGGCTACCCCGGGGTGCTGCCCGTCCTCAACGAGGAGGCGCTGGCCCAGGCTTACGCCGTGGCCCGGGCCCTGGGGTGCCAGCTTTCGAAGCGCACCCTGTTCGACCGCAAGAACTACTTCTACCCCGACATGCCCAAGAACTATCAGATCACCCAGTTCCACGAGCCCGTGGGGCGGGACGGCCGGATCGAGTTCTCGGCGCCCGACGGCACCGTCAAGAGTGTGCGCATCCACGACGTGCATCTTGAGGAAGACGCCGGCAAGATGATCCACGCCGGCGACATGACCCTTTGCGACTACAACCGCGCCGGCTACTCCCTCCTCGAGATCGTGACCGAGCCCGATCTGGGCAGCGGCGAGGACGCCGAGGCGTTCCTGCTGTCGTTCCAGCGGCTGGTGAGGTACCTGGGCGTCTCCGACGGCAACATGGACGAGGGGTCGATGAAGTGCGACACCAACGTGTCCATCCGAAAGCCCCGCGAGGGCCTGGGGACCAAGGTCGAGATCAAGAACCTGAACTCGACCCGGTTCATCAAGAAGGCCATCGAGTTTGAGACCAAGCGCCAGGCCACCGCCCTCGACGCCGGCCAGCGCCTTGTGCAGGAAACCCGACTGTGGAATGAGAACCGCGACGTGACCGAGAGCATGCGGACCAAGGAAGGCAGCCTCGACTACCGCTACTTCCCCGAGCCCGACCTGCCTCCCTTCGTCCCCGGGGCCGAATTCTGGAAGGAAGTCGAGACCCGGCAGGTGGAGCTCCCGCTGGCCCGGCGCCAGCGGTTGGTCGAGACCTTCGGCCTGAGCCGCGAGCAGGGCGACTTCGTGACCGAGAGCCGGTTCATGGCCGACTTCTTCGAAACTGCCGTCAAGCTTTCGGGCAACGGTTTGGCCATCGCCAACTGGCTTATGGGCGACGTTCAAAAGGAGCTCAACCACTTCGGGAAGACCCTCGAGGCCAGCCCGCTGTCGCCGGCGCGCCTGGCCCAGCTGCAGAAGCTGCTCGACTCGGGGCGCATCCACATCAAGATCGCCAAACAGCTGCTCGACGCCGTGTTCGAGGAGGACAAGGACCCCGAGGTGCTGCTCAAGGAGAAGGGCCTGGAGGCCATCACCACCGAGGCCCAGCTCGACCCCATCGTCGACGCGGTGTTCGCCAAACACGAGACCGTGGTGGCCGCCATCGCGGCCGGCGACGTGAGGCAGAAGGGGTTTCTGGTCGGTCAGGTCATGCAGGCCACGGGCGGACGCGCGGCCCCGGCGCTGGTGAACGCCCTGCTGGGCAGGCGCCTGTCCTTGCCGAAATCCTGAAAAAAGGCTACAACCCCAGGAATCCCAAGCCCGAGGAACTCCCATGAGAACGTTGGCCCAAGACGTGCCCAACCAGTTGGACCGTGAAATCGAAATCAGCGGATGGGTTCACCGCATCCGCGAACTGGGCCAGGTCAACTTCGTCCTTTTGCGGGACCGCAGCGGCATGGTCCAGCTTGTCTTCAACGAGAAGATCGACTACACCCCCGAGACTGTGCTCACGGTGAAGGGCCTCGTGAAGGCCAACGACAAGGCCCCGGGAGGCGCCGAGGTCCACCCCACCTCGGTGACGGTGCTGTCTCGCGCCGACCAGAACCTCCCCGTGCAGGTCAACCAGGACCCCGACAAGTACCCGCTTGACGTGCTGTTCGACAACCGGGCGGTGAGCCTGCGCATGCCCAAGCTGCGCGCCATCTTCCAGCTCCAGTCGTCCCTTTTGAAGTACCTGAGCCAGTTCATGCACGCCGAGGGCTTCTTCGAGATGAAGACCACCAAGCTGGTGGGCACGGGCGCCGAGGGCGGAACGGGGTTGTTCAGCGTGGACTACTTCGAGAACAAGGTGTACCTGGCCCAGTCGCCCCAGCTGTACAAACAGGCCATGATCAGCACCGGCATGGAGCGCGTGTTCGAAATCAGCCACGCCTACCGCGCCGAAAAGCACGACACGCCCCGGCACATCAACGAGTACGTGAGCTTCGATGTCGAGATGGCCTTCATCGACAGCGAGAAGGACCTGATGGAGTTCGAGGCAAGGCTGCTCGATTACGTGTTCACCCAGGTCGGCAAGAACGACAAGGCCCTCCTCGACCTGTGGGGCGCCACGGTGCCCGCCCCGGGCGCCATGCTCAAGGCCCCGGTGGTGGGCCACGACGAGGCCAAGGACATCATCAGCAAGGCCGTGGGCAAGAAGGTTTTCGAGATCAACCCCGAGGGCGAGCGCGCCCTGAGCGACTGGGCCCTGGCCAACAATGGCGTCGACCTTGTCTTCATCAACGACTGGCCCCGGAAGAAGCGCGCGTGGTACTCCTACCCCTCGCCCGACGGCACCAAGACCCTGGCGTTCGACCTGATCTTCCGCGGCCTCGAGATCACCTCGGGCGGCCGGCGCATCAACGACTACGCCATGCTCCAGGACGCCCTCCCCAAGTTCGGCCTCACCGAAGAAGGCTTGGGCTTCTACCCGTCGATTTTCCGGTACGGCTGCCCGCCCCACGGAGGGTTCGCCATCGGGGTCGAACGGCTCACCCAGAAGATCCTCGGGCTAGTCAACGTCAAGGAAGCCAGCCCCTTCCCCCGGGACCGCAAGCGCATCGCTCCGTAGCTGAGGAGGCTGACATGGTCAAGGAATTTCACTTTCAAGACGGTCAGCTGGCGCCGTGCGCCGACCATCAGGGCCTTGTAAAGGTCTTCATCAGCCCCGACCTGGTGGAACGCAACTACCTCGAGCACACGTGCAAGATCTCGCCCCACAACCTGTCTTCGGTCCTCGACCCCGACGAAATCGGGCGGATGGAGTTCGAGGAAGACCACCTGATGATCATCATCAAGAGTCCCAAGAACTACTCCTCAAGCGACAACTTCAGCTTCAAGGTCACCTCGGTGGGTGTCTTCTTGTACAAGGACCAGCTCGTCCTCATCACGAACAACCAGGAGACCTCGCTCCTTGAGGGCCGTCACGGTTACAAGATCGCCTCGCTCCACGACGCCTTGCTCAAGGTGCTCTTCGGCACCATCGCCCACTTTCTGGGGCACCTCAAGGTGATCAACCTGCTGTCCGACAGCCTCGAGCAGAAGATCAGCCACTCCATGGCCAACGAGCACCTTTTGAACATGTTCTCGATTGAGAAGAGCCTCATCTACTACCTGAACGGCATCAACTCGAACGCCGTGGTCATCGAGAAGCTCAAGACCAACGCGGCCAAGATCGGGTTCTCGCCCGAGAACGTGGCCCTGCTCGACGACATCGCCATCGAGAACCAGCAGTGCAACAAGCAGGCCGAGATCTACTCGAACATCCTCACGGGCCTCGACGGGGCCCGGGGCGCCATCATCAACAACAACATGAACCAGCTGATCAAGCGGCTGACCATCGTGTCTGTGGTGTTCATGCCCCTCAACGTCATCGCGGGCATCGGCGGGATGTCGGAGTTCTCGGCCGTGACCGACGGCGTCCCCAAGGTGATCTCGTACTCGGTGCTCACGCTTGGGCTGACCGGTACGGCCTTCCTCACGTGGTGGATCATCAAGCGCTTCCTCGACAAGACCGCCAGGGTGAGGCGCCGGTGAGCTTCCGGACCCTTGGCGACGCCGACATCCCTGCGGCCCGGGCGTTCTGGCCCAATGTGCCAGGGCTGGGTCTCAGTTCGGCGGACGAACCCGGCGCGCTGTCTGCCTTTTTCGCGCGCAACCCCGGGCTGAGCTGGGGCGCCTTCGACGGCGATGCCCTGGTGGCGACGGTGCTCGCCGGCCACGACGGGCGCCGGGGCTTTCTGTACCACCTGGCCGTTGCGCCCTCGCACCGTGGCCGGGGGTACTCGACCGAGCTGATGCGCCGGGCGCTGGAAGGGCTGGCGGCGTGCGGCATCGAGAAGGTCCACGCCCTCGTGTTGGCCGACAACGCCCCGGGTCTGGCGTTCTGGGCCGCCGCCGCCCGCCGGGGGTGGAACCGACGCGCCGACCTTCTCCTCTTCTCAAGAGACCTGTAGGCCACCCCGGTCCTTGAGCTTTTTGCCCCGCACCGCTATTCTTTTCCTTCAGCCCCTTTCAAAACGTCGCGAGGAAGGGGCTTGGCAAGCCTTTCCCGAACGGAGAACCCCGGACCGCAAGGTCCGGAATCTTCAGGCCGAACGAAAACATCCGCATGGCTGCACGATGCGGCCACGAGGAGCTCCAGGTTTTTGCTCCTCGCGTGAGGATTCGAGGGTGGGAAAGGCTCCGGTCCTCTGCGACTCCTTGAGCTTTTTACTCCCTGCCATTATCTTTGAGTGATGAAAATTCCCCTTCGCAGCAGCACAAACACCGTTGGCCGGAACATGGCCGGCGCCCGGTCCCTTTGGCGGGCCAACGGGATGACCGACACGCAGTTCAGCAAGCCCATCGTAGCCATCGCGAACAGCTTCACCCAGTTCGTCCCCGGCCACGCCCACCTTCACGACATCGGGCAGCGGGTCAAGTCTGTCATCGAGGGCCTCGGCTGCTTCGCCGCTGAGTTCAACACCATCGCCGTCGACGACGGTATCGCCATGGGCCACGACGGCATGCTGTACTCGCTCCCCAGCCGCGAGGTCATCGCCGACAGCGTCGAGTACATGGTCAACGCCCACTGCGCCGACGCCCTGGTTTGCATTTCCAACTGCGACAAGATCACCCCAGGCATGCTGATGGCTGCCATGCGGCTCAACATCCCGACCATCTTCGTTTCCGGCGGTCCCATGGAGGCCGGGGTGGTCGATGACAAGAAGTATGACCTCATCGATGTGATGGCCATGGGACCCGACGAGTCGGTGACCCAGGAACAGCTCGACCGCGTCGAGCGCCACGCCTGCCCCACTTGCGGGTCGTGTTCGGGGATGTTCACCGCCAACTCGATGAACTGCCTCAACGAGGCCCTGGGCCTGGCGCTCGCGGGTAACGGGACCATCCTGGCCACCCACGCCTTCCGCCTTGACCTGTTCGAAACGGCGGCCAAGCGCATCGTCGAGATGGCCCACAAGTACTACGACAACGGCGATCTCACCGTCCTGCCCCGGAACATCGCGACCAAGGCGGCCTTCCACAACGCCATGGCCCTCGACATCGCCATGGGCGGGTCGACGAACACCGTGCTCCACATCCTGGCCATTGCCCGGGAAGGCGGAGTCGACTTCACCATGGCCGACATCGACCGCCTGAGCCGGAAGGTGCCCTGCCTTTGCAAGGTGGCGCCCAACAGCCCCAAGTACCACATCGAAGACGTCCACCGGGCCGGGGGCATCCTGGGCATTCTGGGCGAACTCGACCGCGCGGGCCTTGTCGACCCCTCGGTGCACCGGGCCGACGGCCTCACCCTCGGGCAGGCGCTGGCGGCCTACGACCTAGCCGTCCCCACCGCCACCGAGGCCGCCAAGACCCTGTACAAGGCGGCGCCCGGCGGCCGGGCCAACCTGATCATGGGAACCCAGAAGTCGATGTTCAAGGATCTGGACGTCGACCGCAAGGAAGGGTGCATCCGCAGCAAGGAGCACGCCTACTACGCCGACGGCGGCCTGGCGGTGCTGTTCGGCAACATCGCCGAAAAGGGCTGCATCGTGAAGACCGCCGGCGTCGACCCGTCGATCTTCAAGTTCACCGGCACCGCCAAGGTGTTCGAAAGCCAGGAGGACTCGGTGGAGGGAATCCTGTCGGGGAAGGTGGCGGCCGGCGACGTGGTCGTCATCCGCTACGAGGGCCCCAAGGGCGGTCCCGGCATGCAGGAGATGCTCTACCCCACCAGCTACCTCAAGTCGAAGAAGCTGGGCAAGCTGTGCGCCCTGCTCACCGACGGCAGGTTCTCAGGGGGCACCTCGGGCCTGTCCATCGGGCACGCCAGCCCCGAGGCGGCGGCCGGCGGCGCCATCGCCCTGGTGCGCGAGGGCGACTCCATCGCCATCGACATCCCCAACCGCACCATCAAGCTGCTGGTGTCCGACGCCGAGCTTGCCACGCGGCGCAAGGCCGAGGAGGCCCGGGGTGCCGCAGCGTTCACCCCCGCCAAGCCCCGCCCGCGCAAGGTGAGCCGGGCCCTTAAGGCGTACGCCCTGTTTGCCGCCAGCGCCGACGAGGGCGCGGTCCGAAAGCTGCCCGGCGAGTGAGGTCGTGTGATGAAACTATGGTGGTCTGCCGATAATTCCAAGGAGGACTACCCTATGAAAAAATACATTGTTCAGAACGACGAAGGCCTTTCCGAGATCCTTGAAGTCGCTGCGGAGACCGAACTGGGCTACCACGTGAAGGTTTCCGTCGCCAGCGAAGCGCCCAGCCGGGAGTACCGCGACTTTATCTCGCGCGTCCTGTTCGAAACCCTGGTGAAGGCCGGCACCCTCGAGCCGCTCGCCTCCGAAGCCCGGGCGGGCTGACCGCAGTGCCCCAAGCCCTGACACCGAAGATCATCGTTCCCTTTCGGCCCGCTGCGGGCGACGGCAGGTGCGTGGACTTCTGTCAGGACATGGTGGTGTACCTTCGTCCCGAGACCAACGGAATCCAGACCGAGAGCGTGCTGTTCCGGGTGTTCAAGGACCCCCTATGGCACTCCAAGGTTGAGCTCGTGTATCTGGCCAACGTTCCGGGCGCGTTCCTGCTCGAGCGCGGGGTGGTCGAGCGCCATTACGCGGCCCGGGTGAAGTTTGCCCGGCAGGGCGCCGAGGCCTTCACCCCAGCCATGCGCGAGACTTTCACGCGCTTCTTTGGCGTCCCCTTCGACCGCGCCCGAGTGGTGGGGGCCTTCGAGGCGCTCAGACTGCTGGGCCTCGACGAGGAGGGGCTGTTCCGCACGTGGGTGCCCGTGTACGACCTTCTGGACCTGGAAGGCCAGCTTGTGAAGCGGGTGAGCGACGACCTTTTCGTGGTCAACTACGACATTCCGGCCCTGCTCACCAAGCACCACGCGGGCACCGACGTGGCCGCCATGGTGTTCCGCACCGAGCTCAGCTACGAGGAGTTCAAGGCGGCCGTGGACCAGATCCGGCAGTCTCTGGTCCGCGAGGGCCTGCTCGACCCCGACAAACCCGAACACCGCGTCTTCCACTGGTCGCGGGGCCCCTTCGAGCAGCTCCTCGACGCCCGGGGCTACGTTTACACGGTCCGCGACGAGCCGGTCGAGGTCGCCGACCTGGCCTTTGGCAGGTTCCTCCTCGACAAGGGCGAGACCGAGGAGTCCATCCTCGCTGCGCTGAACGATCCCTTTGCCTCGGGAACAAACTTGTTCACCGCCACCCTTTTCGATACCTTTGAGGGAGCCTACTCCCGGCTTCGCCCCGGCCGCTAGGCGTCAAAGGAGACCTTCCATGGCTTCAACCATCACCCTCGCCGGCGGCTGCTTCTGGTGCACCGAGGCCGTCTTCATCCGCGTTCCCGGCGTCGTCAAGAGCGTGTCGGGGTACGCCAACGGGACCAAGGACAGGCCTAGCTACGAGCAGGTGTGCTCAGGCACCACGGGCCACGCCGAGGTGGTGCAGATCACCTTCGACCCCGGGGTCATCGGGCTCCCGGCCCTCCTCGACCTGTTCTTCCAGGCCCACGACCCCACCCAGCTCAACGCCCAGGGCAACGACATCGGCACCCAGTACCGCTCGGGCATCTACTACACCGACGAGGCCCAGAAGGCCGACGCCGAGGCGGCCAAGGCCAGGGCCCAAAAGAAGCACGGCGGCCGGGTGGTCACCGAGGTGCTGCCGCTCACCGCGTTCTGGCCCGCCGAGGGCTACCATCAGGACTACTTCAACAAGAACCCCAACCAGGCGTACTGCCGCGCCGTCATCCCGCCCAAGCTCAAGAAGCTCAACCTGGCGTTCGTGGGCTGACCCGTGGGCGTGCGCTTTTTCGTCACCGGCGGCACCTTCGACAAAGAGTACAACGAGCTCAACGGCGAGCTGTTCTTCCAGCAAACGCACCTGCCTGAGATGCTCAAGCTGGGCCGGTCACGGGTCCCGGCGGAAGTCACAACCCTCATGATGGTCGACAGCCTCGCCATGACCGACGCCCAGCGGCTTGCCATTGCCCAGGCCTGCCTCGAGGCCCCCGAAGAGCGCCTGGTGGTCACCCACGGCACCGACACCATGGTCGAGACCGCAAAGGTTCTGGCCCAGACCGTAAAGAACAAGACAGTGGTGCTCACCGGCGCCATGGTCCCCTGGAAGTTCGGCTCCTCCGACGGCCTGTTCAACCTGGGCAGCGCGCTGGCGTTCGCCCAGGTGCTGCCCCCCGGGGTCTACCTTTCGATGAACGGGCGCTGGTTCAACTGGGACAACGTGCGCAAGAACAGGACCAAGGGCGAGTTTGAGACGATCCGGCCGGAGCCGGCCTCTTGATGGTCCGACCGGGGCATCTGGCCGACCTCCCGTCGGTGTACGAGATCTGCCACGTGACGGGCCTGAACGGAGGCGACGCCACGGGGGCGGTCACGAACCGCCAGCTCCTGGGCCACTACTTTGCCGCGCCGTACCTGGTCCGCGACCCCTCGTGGTGCTGGATGGCCGCCGACGATGAAGGCGTGGCCGGCTACCTGGTCACCACCCCCGACACCCGGGCCTTTGCCGCCTGGATGGACGCCGACTGGCTGCCCGCCGTGCGGTCCCTCCTCCCGGCCCGGGACAACCCCGCCTGGCCGCCCACGGAAACGTGGATCCGGAACGTCATCCAAGCGCCGTTTCCGGTTCCCGACCTTGCCGCCGAGTACCCGGCGCACCTGCACATCGACTTCCTTCCCCGGGCCCAGGGCCAGGGCTGGGGCCCCCGGGTCCTCGAGGCCTTCCGCGCCAAGCTGAGGGCCGAGGGGGTCCGCGGCTTCCACCTCGGCGTGGCCACGGCCAACGAGAAGGCGCACCGGTTCTACGCCAGGCAGGGCTTTCGGGTCATCCGCGAGCCGCCTGGCGTAATTTACTACGGTCTCAAGGCAGACTGAGCTCCACCACGAGCACGCCGTCTTCCTTGCCCGGCAGAGTGGCGACGCAACGGCCGTCGACGAACACCGAGCTCTGTCCCCTGAAGGCGACGCCGAACTCGGCTCCGCCCCGGTTCGCGAACAGCGCCGCGCCGTGGAACCCGCCCTCGGCCAGTTTGGCCTCCCAATACGGCACCACGTCGAAATCTTGGTCCAGCCAGTTCGTCGAAAACAGCAGCACCGAGGTGTCCAGCGCCGCGTGGTGCTCGGCCAGGTCGGGGTAGTTCAGGTCCATGCAGATGCCGCTCCCCAGGGGGCCCCAGGGCGAAGGCCACTGGAGGTAGCCCGTGTCACCGGGCTGGGCCCACCAATAATCGGCGTCGAAGAGGTGGGTCTTGCGGTACACCTTGTGTAGTTCGCCGTCGGCGGCCAGCCCCTGGCTGTTGAAAAGGCGCTCGCCGCGCTCGGGGAAGCCGAACGCCAGGGTCACGCCCCAGCGCCGGCTCCATTCGGCCACGCGGTCCTGGCCGGTGCCGCGCCCCGCGGGTTCGGTGTGGGCGAACACGCCCGCAGCGTCGGGCCACAGGTACCCCGTCCACGCCATCTCGGGAAGCACCAGGAGCTGGGCACCCTGGGCCACGCCCTCTGCCACCAGTGCTTCGAGCCTTTCAAGGTTATCCACAACCCTGCCGTACAAGGGACTAAACTGGACAACTCCTGCTTTTAGGGTCATTTTCCCGCCTTTGCGACCAGATTTTACTTTCATTCGCGGTCATGGTATGTTAAGATGATTGCTTAGTTCGAGGGTGTAGAGTTTGAACGTTGTCAAGAAAGAGCCTCCAAGTGTCCATTACTATGACCAAGACTTCGTCGACATCTACGACAAAAGCTGGGCCTGGATCCGTGATTCCTGGGTCAAGGGCGGAGCCACAAGCGATTTCCAGAAACCGTTTTTTCACCACCTCCCCAGTTCGACCATCCATCAGTTCGACGCTTGCATGGCCTCGTTCTTCCTCGTCTACAGCAACGGAGTCTACTCCCCCCTCACCTTGATCGACAACTTCTACCAGAAACAGGAAGAAGACGGCGCCATCCGGGGCGAGTACGACGTCGAGACTGGTCAACCGGTCTTCCGTCCGGGCAACCCCGACGGCGTGCACCCTCCCCTGTTCAGCTGGGTCGAGTTCAACATCTATCACAAGCTGGGCGCCAAGCGCCGGATCAAAGAGGTCATCCCCTTCCTCGAGAAGCACTTCACGTGGCTTGAAACAAATTTCAAGGACGAGAACGGCCTGTACTCGGTGCCCCTGCCGGCGACCCTGATGGACAACCTCCCCCGCGAGGCCGCGAAGTACACAGTCGACTTCAACGCCCAGCAGGCCATGAACGCCCTCTACCTTTCGGCCCTGGGCGACATTTTGAACGACAAAGACCTGGCCTTCCGGTACAAGCGGGCTTACTACTCGCTCAAGACCCGGATCAACAGCCAGATGTGGAGCGAGGACGACGGCTTCTTCTACGACCTCGACGCCCAGGGAAACCAGCTCAAGGTCCGCCACATTGGCGCGTACTGGACGTTGCTGGCCGAGATCCCCCACGAGGACCGCGCCGAGAGGATGATCTCCCACCTGCGTGACGAGAAGGAGTTTGGCACCCCCAACCCCTTCCCCACGCTTTCGGCAAGCCACCCAGCCTTCCACAAGAAGGGCAACGGCTACTGCGGTTCGGTGTTTCCGGCCCTGAGCTTCATGGTCATCAAGGGCCTTGAGAAGTTCGGCAAGTACGAGCTGGCGCGCGAGGCGGCCATCAAGCACATCTATTACATCCTTGACACCCTGCACCCCGACGCAAAAGAGAAGGGCTGCCTGTGGGAGGCCTACCAGCCCATGCAGGACGGCCCGGCCCTCTGGGAAGGGCGCGAGGACTTCAACCGCCCCAACTACCTGCACCAGGCGGGCCTCAGCTCCATCGCGCTCATGATCGAGAACGTGGTCGGACTCTACATCAGCCTGCCGCGCAAGACCGTGGACTGGAAGGTCCCCATCCTCGAGCTTATGGGCATCGAGAACCTTTCGCTCAAGCGCAACTTCATCACCATCCTGTCGAGCAAGTCGGGCCGAGGATGGGAGATCCGCCTCGAGTCCGAAAAGCTCTACTACTTCACCATCGACATCCTCAACAAGAAGAAGAAGACCTTGCCCATCCCCTCGGGCAAGTGCTCGATGCTCCTCGAAAAACTCTAACCCGTGGTTCTCACGATGCTTCGTCCTTTGAGAAGTACGGAAGCAGGAGCTGTTCAAAGGTGTACAGCCCCTCGGGCTTGCCGGCCATGTGTTCGGCCACGAAGATGGCTCCGTTGCCGAAGGCCTCCCGGGTGATGGAGTCGTGGGTGAGCCTCACCGTCTGAAACGGGAAGCCGCAGATGATCTCGTGGCGCCCGATGATGCCCCCGGCCCGCACCGTCTTGATCTGGGCCTCGTCGATGTCCAGGGCAGCCGCCATCACCTTCGCCGTCCCCGAGACGCCAGGCTTTTCCCTGAAATGCTCCTCAAGGATGACCATGTCGATGCTGGGGAGGATCTTGCGGAGGAACTGCGCCGCCAGCAAGAGGTAGTTCACGCCCAGGGTGATGTTGGGCGACCAGAACACCGCCGTCTTCTCGGCGTAGCGGCCCAGCAGGTCCTGGGTCTCCTCACCGTAGTGGGAGATGCCGCTGATGATGGTGATCTTCCGCTTGACAGCCTCGTCCCCGTAGAACTCGATGCCGCTCTCGGACGAGAAGTCGACGATCATGTCCACGGGCTGGGCGTCGAGGATCTGTCCGATGGTCGCCCTTTGCGACGAGTAAATGAGCGCCGGTTCGTCTGACTCCTCGCCAAGGAATTCAGGAACGGACCTGTGATCAAGCCGGGTCGAGCGGCGGACCACCCACTCGAGAACGTGGGCCTTGTTGCGCAGGATGGTGGCCGCCACCGCCTTGCCCGTCTTGCCGAAGCCGATTACGCCAATCCGCATAGTATCCTCCTTTTCTCAAAACCGAGATTGAAGCCACAACACGCCCAGGGCCGCCGCGTAGCCGGCCAGGGCGGGCAAGCCGATCCGCCGCGCGTACCAGCCAAAGCGCAGCTTCGAATACCCCATGGCAGCGATGCCTGCCGCCGATCCCACCACAAGAATGCTCCCCCCGGTGCCGGCGGTGAGAGCCAGCCAATGCCAGAACGGGGCATCGGTGGGCACCTCGGACAGGGGAAACATGCGCGCCGCCCCGGCCACCAGCGGCACGTTGTCGAACACCGACGAGAGCACGCCCAGCGACCCGGCGATCAGCTCGGGGTGCACCAGCCACGAGGTCAGCGACGCGGCCACCACCGCCAGGATGCCCGCGTCGTCGAGGGCGGCCACCGCCAGCAGAATGCCGATGAAGAACAGGATGCTGGGCAGGTCGACCTTCTTGAGGGCGCTGGGGAGGCTGGGCCTTTCGTCGACGTAGCGCAGCTTGCCCTTCCCCAGAATTTCCGTGATGAGCCACAGCAGGCCCAGGCCCGTGAGCAGGGCGAGGAAGGGGGGGACGTGGAGGACGGCCTTGGCCACGGGCACGGCGGCGAGCAGGAGCGTTCCGGCGAAGAACACGAGGTTGCGCCCGGGGAGCGAAGCCTCGCGCGCCTCGGCCGCCGGCCCGAAGACGCCCTTGACCGACAAGCAAACGAGTGCGAGGGGCACCACGAACGCCACCAGGGCCGGCAGGAACAGGCTGGACATCACCGCGGGGAAGGTGAGCTGTCCGCCCACCCACAGCATGGTCGTCGTGATGTCGCCTATAGGCGAAAAGGCCCCGCCCGCGTTGGCGGCC
>Ga0181516_10002153_pt1 | contig 14305 bp, 10 predicted proteins | sample PEATcosm2014_Bin_25_FD_121104 | JGI IMG/M metagenome (GOLD analysis project Ga0181516, IMG submission 121104) | Peatland microbial communities from MTU Mesocosm Facility, Houghton, MI, USA - PEATcosm2014_Bin01_10_metaG | ecosystem: Environmental > Terrestrial > Soil > Wetlands > Peat | place... | reverse complement strand
TGACGCCAATCCCGAGCGCATCCTCCAGCAGATCAGTGAGTACGGACTCGTTCCCGAGAAGTGGGGTGGGGACACGATCGTGGTCGAGATCTCGGCTCTGCAGGGAACCGGAATCGACGAACTGCTCGAGCAGGTCCTGCTCGTCGCCGAGATCGCCGAGCTGACCGCTCGTCCCACCGGGCGCGCGGTGGGCACCGTCCTCGAAGCGAACCTCGAGGTCGGCCGCGGACCCGTGGCGACGGTGATGATCCAAAAGGGTTTGTTGCAGGTGGGCGACCCCGTGGTGGCGGGTGCCGCCTTCGGCAAGGTGAAGGCCCTCATCGACGACCAGGGCAAGCAGATCAAGAGTGCCGGGCCCTCCACGCCCGTGCAGATCCTCGGCTTCAGTGAACCACCGTTCGCTGGGGACGAGATGCGCGTCGCCCACGACCTCGCCCACGCGAGGTCCCTCGCCGAAGCGCGTGCTCACCGAGCCCGGCTCATTGGTCACCAGCCCGTGGCCTCAGCGAGTGGCGCCCGTCTCGAGGACCTCTTTGAACAGATCCAACGGGGCGAAACGGCCACCCTCAACGTGGTCTTGAAGGCCGACGTGCAAGGCTCGCTCGAAGCCTGTACCGAGTCGTTGCGCAAGCTCGAGCGCGACGACGTGAAGCTGGTGATCGTGCACCGCGGGGTGGGCGGCATCACCGAAAACGACGTCCAGCTCGCCAAGGCTTCCAACGCCACGATCATCGGGTTCAACGTGCGACCCGACAAGCGCAGTCGCGAATTGGCCGAAGCCGAGGGCGTCGAAGTTCGGACCTACGAGATCATCTACAAACTGATCGAGGAGATCGAGGCCGCGATGCTCGGACTCTTGTCGCCGGTCTTCGAGGAGATCGTCACGGGCGAGGCCGAAGTGCGCGAAGTCTTCCGCGTACCCAAGATTGGAGCGATCGCTGGTTGCTTCGTGCGCGATGGCGTCATCACTCGCGGATCGAAGGTCCGCTTCCTGCGCGAGGGCACCATCATCTGGAAGGGCTCGATCACGTCGCTTCGTCGCTTCAAGGACGACGCGCGTGAGGTGCAGGCCGGCTTCGAGTGCGGTATCGGGCTCTCCGACTACCAGGACTTGAAGGAAGGCGACGTCATCGAGACCTTCGAAGAGCGCGAGATTCCTCGAACGGCCTAGGTCATGGCCCACTCGACCGGCGGTCGTCATCCCTATCCTCGCAGCGCGAGGGTGAATCAGATACTTCGTGAAGTGATCTCCGACGAATTACTGCGCATCTCGGACGTCGACGAGCGACTCGGCTTACTCACCGTCACGGGCGTGGAGACGACGCCGGACATGCGCCAGGCGATGGTGTACCTCGATTCGCTGAGTGATGACGCTCGCGTCGCGCTCGAAGAGCGTCGCGCCCAGATCCAGGGTGCGGTGAACGCGCAGACCAGGCTCAAGCGCACCCCGAAGTTGTCATTCATGGCCGACCCGGCCGTCGCGAGCGGCACCGCCGTCGAGGAGATCCTGCGGCGACAGCGACATGACGACCAGTAACGGTCTGCTGCTGATCGACAAGCCGCAAGGCATCACGAGCCACGACGTCGTTGCTCGAGTGCGCCTGGAGCTCGGCGAGCGTCGCGTCGGTCACGCCGGCACGCTCGATCCCATGGCGACGGGGTTGCTCGTCCTCGCGGTGGGCCCCTCGACGCGACTGTTGCGTTTTGCCCAATCCGAGTCCAAGCGCTACATCGGCACGGTGACCTTCGGGGTCGCCACCGACTCGCTCGACGCCGACGGTCAGGTGCTTGAGCGTCGCGCGGTACCCCGGCGAAGCGACGTCGAGGTGAACGACGTCGCCCGTGCGATGCTCGGCCCCCAGCATCAGACGCCACCGATGGTCTCGGCGATCAAGGTCGGCGGCCGTCGCCTGCACGCCTTGGCACGCGAGGGCGTCGAGGTTGAACGCGCGCCGCGCGCCATCACGATCACGGCCTTCAGTCTCCGCGCGACCGACGCGCCCGAAGTCTGGGAGTTCGACGTGACCTGTTCGGTGGGCACCTACGTGCGGGTGCTCTTGAGTGACCTCGCGGTGCGCCTGGGTACCGTGGGTCATCTCTCGTCCCTGCGCCGACTCGCGAGCGGCGATCACGACGTGGCCGACGCACTCACGCTGCTCGCCTTCAAGTCGGCCCTCGAACGGGGCGAAGAGGTGCTCAAGAGCCCACGTCTCTTCGTGAACGGGCTCGAACACGTTACCCTGAACGCCGACGAGGAGCGCCGCGTGCGCGTAGGTCAGCACCTCGAACTTCACCAGCCCTTCGAGGCCGACGAGATCGCCGCGATTTCCGAGGATTCGACGCTCATTGGCGTTCTTCGCCGTCGCGGCGAGAAGTGGAAACCCGAGGTCGTACTCAACTCCGACGATGGTCCCGAGTCACGCTAGGTTGTCGCCGATGCTTATCCTGCGCGACGGCGACGCTCCAGCGACACACCCGAGCGCGGTGGCGATCGGCGTCTTTGACGGCCTGCACGTCGGTCACCAGAAGATCATCGCGCGGCTCGTCGAGCTGGCGCGGCGTCACAAGGCCCGCGCGACGGTCGTCACGTTCGACCCACATCCCGCCGCCGTACTCGCCCCTGCGCGCGCGCCGTTGCTCATCGGTTCGCTCGAGCAACGACTCGAAGGACTCGAGCGTCTCGGCGTGGACCAGGTGCGCATCCTGGGCTTTGACGAGGTACTCGCGCGCGAGAGTGCGACGTCCTTCGTCGAACGGGTGCTCGTGAGGGAACTCGCGACTCGCCAGGTCATCGTGGGTGAGGATTTTCACTTCGGTCACAATCGAGAAGGGACGGTCGAACTCCTCGAGGCGCTCGGCGCGAAGCATCACTTCGAGGTCCATCCCGCACCGATCTTCGGCGAAGGCGTGCGCTGGAGTTCGACCGCGGTGCGCGAGTCGTTACAGTCGGGCGACCTCGCGCTGGCGAACAAGATCCTCGGTCGACCGTTCACGCTGCGCGCCACCGTCGTACACGGTGACGCACGGGGACGCGAGTTGGGATTCCCGACGGCGAATCTGCGCTTTGCCGCGAGCCACCTGATGCCGGCCCTGGGCATCTACGCAGGAGCGGTCAAGATCCGTGGCGCCTGGTGGCCCGGGGCGGTCTCGGTGGGTACGCGCCCCCAGTTCTACGACGACGGGTCGGTGCTCGTGGAGGTGTACGTGGCGGGATTCGGGGGTGATCTCTACGATTCGGTCCTCGACGTGGCGTTCCTCGAGCACCTGCGCGGTGAGTCGGTCTACGAAGGAGTGCAAGAGTTGGTGCGTCAGATCGAGCGTGACGTCGAGCAGACCATAGCGATTTTCGCCGAATTTTCGCCCGCGACCCACGTCCTGCTAGGATAAATAGTCGGTCAGCGACGCTGATCATGTGGGTCGTCAAGTGGGCGGCTCGCGCCAAGACCCCCGACTCATAAGGCACGTACGTTATGGCTGAGAAGCAGCAGATCATTAGGGACTTTCAGGCTCACGCCACGGACACGGGTTCGCCCGAAGTCCAGATCGCGATCCTGACTGACCGGATCACGCACCTCACCGAGCACCTCAAGACCCACAGGGGCGATCATCACACCCGGCGTGGACTCATGAAGCTCATTGGCCAACGACGCCGTCTGCTCGATTACGTGCAGCGTGGCAACGTTGAGCGCTATCGCGCCTTGATCGGTCGTCTCGGCATTCGTCGCTAGCCGATGCGCGTCGAGCCTCGACGCGCACAACATATCCGAGGCCTCGGAGGCCAGTGGAGAACAGTCGCTTCGGCGAAGGTTGCCCACTGGGATCCGGGCGGAGTGTTGCTACACACAAGGAGATTCCATGACTGACGCAATCCGCGTAAGTAGCCCCATCACGGGCACCGACAAGACTTTGAGTTTCGAAGCAGGTCACCTCGCCCAACTCGCCGACGGAGCGGTACTGGCTCGTATCGGTGACACGATGCTGCTCGCCACCGTCGCCGCATCGCGCGGCGTACGCGAGGGCACCGACTTCTTTCCCCTCACCGTCGACATCGAAGAGCGCGCCTACGCCGCGGGAAAGATCCCCGGGGCGTTCTTTCGTCGCGAGGGCAAGTTGTCCGACCAGGCCATCCTGATCTGTCGTCTCATCGACCGACCGTTGCGTCCCTCGTTCCCCAAGGGCTTTCGCAACGAGGTGCAGGTCGTCGGCACGATCTTTAGTGCCGACCAGGAGAACCCTCACGACATCCTCGCGATCAACGCCGCGTCGGCCGCGCTGATGATTTCGGGTATCCCCTTTGACGGTCCCATCGGCGCGGTGCGCATGGCCTACACCACCGACGGCGAGTGGGTGCCGCATCCCACCTTCCAAGAGGGTGACGCCGCGACGTTCGAGCTGGTAGTCGCCGGTCGAGCACTGAGTGACTCAGTTGAGTCCGACGTGGCCATCATGATGGTCGAAGCGGGCGGCACCGAAGGCTCGTTCGTCAAGTATGCCGACGGGGCGCCCAAGGTGAGTGAGGAAGTCCTCGCCGCCGGTCTCGAGGCGTCCAAGCTCTGGATCCGCGAGTCAGTGAACCTGCAACGTCAACTCGTGAAGGACTTCATCGCCGCTCGCGGACCGATCAAGACCCTCGACTTCGTCGCCCAACTCGACTACCAGGACGACGTCTACGCGCGCGTCGAGGCCGTGGGACAGGCTGCCCTCAGTGACGCCAACAAGCTCACGACCAAGACCGCGCGCAATGAAGCCCTCGATGCCGCAACCGCCTCGATCATCGAGCAGTTGTCGGCGGAGTTCGAAGGTCGCACCAGCGAGATCAAGGCGGCCGTCAAGTCGCTCACCAAGAAACTGGTGCGCCGACGCATCGTCGACGAGGGAGTACGAATCGACGGGCGCGGGACTTCGGACATCCGACCGCTGTCGGCCGAACTCGACCTGTTCCCGATGACCCACGGCTCAGCGTTGTTCCAGCGGGGCGAGACCCAGGTTGTGAACGTCACGACGTTGGGCATGCCTCGCATGAAGCAGCAGATCGACTCGATCACGCCCGACGAGTTCCGTCGCTACATGCACCACTACAACTTCCCCCCGTACTCGACGGGTGAAACCGGCCGCGTGGGCGCACCCAAGCGTCGCGAGGTCGGCCACGGCATGTTGGCCGAGCGTGCGCTCGTGCCCGTGTTGCCGAGCGAGGAAGAGTTCGCCTACACGCTGCGCGTCGTCTCTGACGTCATGCAGTCCAACGGCTCGACGTCGATGGCGTCGGTCTGCGGCTCGACGCTGTCGCTAATGGCCGCGGGCGTACCGATCAAGGCGCCGGTGGCGGGAATCGCGATGGGCCTCGTCTACGACGAGGGCACCTACGTCACCCTCACCGACATCCTCGGAGCCGAGGACGCCTTCGGCGACATGGACTTCAAGGTGGCCGGCACGGCTGACGCGGTGACCGCGTTGCAACTCGACACCAAGATTGACGGACTGCCGGCCGACGTGCTCGCCAAGGCGCTTCACCAGGCCAAGGAGGCACGTCTCACGATCCTCAAGCTCATCAACGACACGATCCCCGAGCCGCGCAGCCACGTCGCTGACGTCGCGCCCAAGATTGTGTCGATGGAGATTCCGATCGACAAGATCGGTGAGGTCATCGGACCCAAGGGCAAGGTCATCAACACCCTCCAACAAGAGACTGGTGCGGACATCGCGGTCGATGATGACGGCGTCGTCGGCACCGTGACGATCGGGGCCAAGGACGGCCGCGCGGTGGAAGAAGCTCGCCGGCGCATTGCGTTGATCCTTGATCCGCCCACGCCCGAGGTCGGTGCGACCTACCCGGGCCGCGTGGTCAACATCGCCAAGTTCGGCGCCTTCATCAGCATCATGCCGGGCCGCGACGGGTTGTTGCACATCTCCAAGATGTCGCCGCTCAACGGCGGCAAGCGCATTGGCCAGGTCGAGGACGTGGTCGAACTCGGTCAGGCCCTCGAGGTAAAGGTGGACGACATCGATCCCCAGGGCAAGGTCTCACTCTCGCTCGCTGGCGAGTACGCGGGCATGACCGACGACGCGCCCCGCCCACGTCCCGAGCGATCCGAGCGACCGGAACGTTCCGAACGGTCCGGTTCGAGTGAGCGACCATCGCGTGATCGAAACGATCGCTCCGAACGACCTAGCCGCGATCGTGAGAGCGCGTCGCACGCCAAGCCGAACTCCTCGTTCGAAGCGGCCTTCGAGGCCGAACTCGCGGATGAGATCGGTGACCTCGGTCCCGGCGGCCCGTCCTTTTCTGACGGCGACGGCGCGGGACGGCGCAGTCCCCGGCCTCGTCGACGCTGAACACGTTCGCCGTGTCGCTCAGTCGTACCGACTGGGTGGCACGGCCTCGTGCTTGGTACCTAGCGTAAGAAGATGTCCGTCACCCATCGCGTGAGACGTCAGTGGTGGCGCGCATTGTCAGCGTCCGACCGCAGGGCGGTGGCCCTGATCGTAGGCGTACCCATCCTGGTCTTCACCGCGCCCGCCCTCCTCGGCCACCCCGCGATCGCCCAGGACAACCTGATCCAGAACTTCCCGCTGCGCGTGCTCGTGGGTCAACAGATCGACAGTGGCCATCTTCCCCTGTTCAACCGCCTGGCCGATTCGGGCACACCGTTGCTCGGAGGGATGAACGCGGGCGCGTTCTTTCCTTTGACCTGGCTCTTCGCGGTCTTCCCGGCGATCATGTCATGGGTGCTCAACGTCATCGCGGTCTACGTCGGCGCGGCGTTGGGCGTGTTCGTGTTGTTGCGCTGGCACAAGCTGGGCACGCTCGCCAGTTGCACCGCGGCACTTGTCTACGCCTGGAGTGGTGCCATGATCGGCCAGATGGTGCACCTGGGCGTGGTCCAGGGCTACGCGTTGCTGCCCTGGGCGTTGCTCGCGATGTTGATGTTCGCGAACACACTGCGACGAACGACTGACGCCCCTTGGAAGGCGCGACTGCGGGCGCTCGCGCCCGGCGTACTCGCCCTCAGCGCGCTGTGGGGTCTCGCCGACCTGACCGGTGAGCCGCGCGCGATCGCCGAGATGCAGTTGTTGTTGCTCATCGTGGTGCCGGTGGTGTTGCTCGTGCGCACGAACTGGCAGCCCGACACCTGGCGCGACCGCGCGGTCTACGTGGCCGGGATCGCCGTCAGCGTCGTGTGGGGCGCGATCATTGGCCTGGGACAGTTGTTGCCCGGCTTGTCCTTCATCGACCAGTCCCAGCGCACGGACCTCACGTACCAGTGGTTCGGGGCGGGATCGCTCTACCTGAAATGGACCAGCCTGCTCTTCGTGCCCGACCTCTTCGGCGGTAATGGCCTGTTGCACCAGCCCAGTTATTTCGTCAACTACAACCTGCCCGAAGTGACGGGCTACGTGGGCGTGCTCGCGCTCGTCGCGTTCTTCTCGTTTCTCGCGCGCGTGACGCGTCGTGGCTGGCGAGGCGAGGACCGCCAGTGGACGCTCTACGTGGCGCTGATCGTGGTGGGACTGTTCGCGACGTGGGGGAGTTACACGCCACTCGGTCATCTGTTTCGAGCAATCCCTTTGTTTGGCAGTACGCGACTGCAGAGCCGCAGTGTCATCCTGGTCGACCTCGGGCTCGTGGTGTTTCTCGGTTGGTTCGTCCAAAAACTGGTGGAGAAGGACTTCATCGGTGCGAGTCTGCGCGGGGTCCGTCGGTGGGTGACCCTCGCGCCGGCGATACTCACCGCGCTGCTCGCCTTTGCCATGCTGTTCGCGGGCAACGACATCGTTCAGTGGATGACCAGCACGACAACACCGATTCGCCTGGCGAGCTACGAGCGACCGACCTTGCTGTTGCACTTGGCTCTCGCGCTGGCGTTGCTCGTGACCCTCACCGGGGGGATCGGGCGCCAGCGACTCGTGCGGACTCTCTGTGTGTTGGTGGCCCTGGACGTACTGGTCTTCGCCTTGTTCGCGAGCGAAGGATTCCTGCCCGGGCGAGTGAACGTCGAACCGTCGCGCGCGTACGCGTTGTCGGCGATCGATCCGGTGGGCCGTTACGCCCTGGTCGATCCCTCGGGCACCAATCACTACACGTTCGAGGACCTGGGTGCGGCGAACATGAACGTCTTCACCAAGCTACCGAGCGTGCAGGGTTACGGCTCGCTGATCGACGAGCTCTACGGCAACGTGACCCTGACGCACCCCTTGTTCGGTCTCGACGGCTGCCAACTCGCGCGCGGCGTGTATCACCAACTGCAACTCTCGACGGTCATCGTGCCGATGAACAAACTGACGACGTTGGTGCACCCGGGTATGGTCACCCCACCCCAGTGCGTGACGCCTCAACGTGCGACGTCCATCGTGCGTTACTTCGGTGACGTCCTGCCCGTTCGATCGATCACGGTCGAGGGACTACGCGGAGGCGTTGCGTCGAGTGACCCCATGACGGCCCAGTTGGTGGACGCGAAAGACCGGGCCGAGGGGGCGGCGATCACGATGCCTGCGGGCACCAGCGTGACCTTCGACTTCGCGAGCCAGCACGAGAAAGCGGCGGGCGTCCTGGTGTCCTCCATCGCCGGAATCCTCGCCGGATCGGTCTCGATGCACGAGGCCGGCGCACCCGCGCTCGTCTACGACCTCAACACGCAGTTCCAACAGGCGCTCTCCTCGTCGGCGTGGCGCAACGTCGCTACCGTGGGTTCGCTCGCCTACTTCCGCGCGACGACGGTGCGCGCGAGCGCGTGGCTGGGTACGCACGCCGCCACCTCGAGGATCAAGAAGATCGTGAACGCGACCTGGGGTGATTCGTGGATCACGGTGGCCGCCACTCACCCGACCGTCTTGAAGCGTTCGATGGAGTGGATACCGGGTTGGCATGCGACGGCGCTCAACCTCTCGAACGGGCGGGTGGCCACACTGCACGTCGTGCGTTCGGGACTGATTCAACAGGTCATCGTGCCCCCGGGCACGTGGAAGGTTCACTTCCACTATCACGCGCCCTACATCGACGTCGGTCTGGCGAGTTCGATCGGGGGGACGTTGTTGTTGCTCGCGAGTTGGTGCTACCTACGCGGTTGGGCTCCGCGAAGGCGAAAGGCTAGGGTGAACCCATGAAAAGGGTGGTCATCGTCGGTGGCGCCGGCCGCATGGGCCAGGCCTTGGCGAGCGGACTGGGCGCAATGGCCGACTTCAAGGTCGTGACGCTCATTGACGTACGCGAACCCGCCGCGCTCTTTGGCGCCACGTACGCCAAGTCGCTGAGCGACAACGACGGCTTGGGCGTGGACGTCGTCATCGACTTCTCGGCGCCCGAGAGCGTGGTCACGTCGGCGCACTGGTGCGCGACGCACAAGGTGGGACTCGTGATCGGTACGACGGGTCTTAGCGCCGAGCAACGCAGTGCGGTAGACGAGGCGAGCACCAAAACCGGGGTCGTCATGGCCTCGAACTTCGCCATCGGCGCGGTGCTGTCCGAGCGATTCGCCGCGATGGCCGCCCCCTATTTTGAACGGGTCGAAATCATCGAGCTGCACCACGACAAGAAGGTCGACGCACCCTCGGGCACTTCGCTCGCGGCGGCGCGCGCAATCAGTGACGCGCGTACGCACGCGGGTCTCGATGCGTTGAGCGACCCCACGACGCGCCAGACCCTGTCGGGCGCGCGCGGCGCCGACGGGGGCGAAGGCGTCAGGGTGCACTCGGTGCGCTTGCCCGGTCTTGTCGCGCACCAGGAAATCCTCTTCGGAGGACCGGGCGAAGGACTCACCATTCGACACGATTCGTTTGACCGGACGAGTTTCGTGCACGGTGTCGCCCTCGCGGCGCGCGCGGTCACGTCGTCGCCGAAGTTGACGATCGGCATCGATTCTCTCGTGGCCTGACGAATTAGCGCCTGGCGGGGAGTTTTCGTCACAATCAGTAGTAACTTCGTTCTATGGGTTCGACGAGATTTGGCACGGTCTTAACGGCCATGGTCACCCCGTTCTCGCCCGACGGCTCCATTGATTTTGACGTGGCGGTCGCCCTCGCCAAGTTCCTCGTCGATCAGGGCACCGACGGATTGGTCGTCGCGGGTTCGACCGGTGAGGGTTCGTCGCTGAGCGACGACGAGAAACTGGACCTCTTCGCCTGTGTCGCCGGCGCGGTCACCGTGCCGGTCCTGGCGGGATCGACCTCGGCCAACACCGGTCAGTCGGTGGCGCTCACCGCGCGGGTGAAGGACACCGGCGTCGCGGGCGTGCTCGCGACCACGCCCGCCTACGCGCGACCGAGCCAGCGCGGGATCGCCGGACACTTCGCCGCGATCGCCCAGAGCACGACGCTGCCGGTCATGCTCTACGACATCCCCGTTCGCACCGGTCGCAAGGTGGCGAGCGCCACGACGATTGACTTGGTGCGCGCCAATCCCAACATCGTCGCGCTGAAGGACGCCTCGGGCGACTTGGCCAGTGCCGCGCACACTAAAGCCGTGCTCGGTGACGACCTCGACCTCTACAGCGGTGACGACAGCCTGCTGTTGCCGTTCCTCGCCATTGGGGCCGTGGGGATTGTCTCGGTGGCGGCCCACTGGGCGAGTCCCGAGTTCTCGGGACTGGTGCACGCGGTGGAAAAGGGTGACTGGCTGAAGGCCCAGATGTACAACGAGCGCCTGTTCCCCAGTTGCGCCTTCGAGAGCACCGAGACCCACCCCAACCCCCTGCCCACGAAGGCCGCCATGCGGTTCCTGGGCTTTCGGGTCGGCCAGTGCCGCTTGCCGCTGGGCGAGAGTGACGAGACCCTCGACCGCGCCGCCTCGGACGTGGTGAGCGCCCTGCAGGCCCAACGTGGCTAAGGACACGATTCGCGTCACGTTCCTGGGCGGTCTGGGCGAGATCGGTCGAAACTGCCTCGCGCTCGAGCAGGACGGACGCATCGTCGTGGTCGACGCGGGACTCATGTTCCCCGAGCCAACGATGTACGGGGTGGACATCATCCTGCCCGACTTTCGCTGGTTGATCGAACGTCGTGACCGCGTGGACGGGATCGTGCTCACCCACGGCCACGAAGATCACACCGGTGCGTTGCGCTACCTGGTCAAGGACGTCAACGTGCCGATCTACGGTTCGGCCCTGACCCTCGGCTTCGCTCGCCACCGGCTCACCGAGGCCAAGGTCGCCAAGGATCTCGAGTTCATCGAGGTCCACGACCACGAGCGTCGCACGATCGGACCCTTCGAGGTCGAGTTCATCCCTGTGACCCACTCGGTGCCCAGCGCGCACGCGCTCGCGTTCCACACCAAGGTCGGCATCGTCGTTCATTCGGGCGACTTCAAACTCGACCTCACGCCGATCGACAATCGCCGTACCGACGTTGCCCGTCTCGCCGCCATTGGCGACGAGGGCGTGGCGCTGTTGCTCTGTGATTCGACGAACGCCGAGGAGCCGGGCTTCACCGCGTCCGAACGTTCCGTGGGCGGCGCCCTGCGTCGACTCTTCCTCGAGCGACCCGAGCGCCGGATGGTCGTCGCTTGTTTCGCGAGCCACATTCACCGGGTCCAACAGATCATCAACGTGGCGCTTGAACAGAAGCGCAAGGTTGTCCTCATGGGTCGCTCCATGGAGGCCAACGTCAAGCTCGCGCGCAAGCTCAATCTGCTTCACGTGAACACCGCGGATTTCGTGGACGTCGAGAACATCGACCGATTCGGTCCGGGCGAGATCTGTGTCATCTGCACCGGCAGTCAGGGCGAGCCGCTCGCGGCGTTGTCAAAACTTTCGCGAGGTGACGCCCGTTTCATGAAGGTGGGACCCGACGACACGGTGATACTCAGCTCGCACCCGATCCCGGGTAACGAGTGGTCGGTCGGTCGCGTCATTGACGACCTGCATCGCGCGGGCACCGAGGTCATCCACTCGGGCAATGAACCCGTGCACGCCTCGGGCCACGCCCGCCAAGGTGAGTTGCGCACCTTTCACCAACTCGTACGTCCGCGCAACTTCGTGCCGGTCCACGGGGAGTACCGGCACATGGTCCACCACGCCGACCTGGCGCTCACGATGGGCTTGAAGAACAATCACGTACTGATCTGTGAGGACGGCGACCAGGTCGAGGTCAGCGCCACGGGCATCCGACGTTCCGGTCAAGTGCCCGCGGGCTTCCACTACATCGACGGCAGCGCGGGCGACCTGGACGAGCGCCCACTCGAGGAGCGTCGCATGCTCGCCGAGTACGGGCTGCTGCTCATCTCGGGCGGCGTCGACAAGGACCGCGGCGTCATCGTGGACGCCATCAAGGTCACGACTCGCGGCTGGTTCGAGGGCGAGCACGATCAAACATTGCTCGAGTTGGTCACGAGTAACGTTCGTGAATCCATCGACGTCGCCCTTCGTGAGGGTGAGCGTGATTCGCAGTCGCTCAACAAAGTGGCCCAACGGACGGCGGGCCGTCTGCTCGGACAGAAATACCGACGTCAACCGGTGTTGCTCGCGGCGATCGCGGTGTTCTAGAGGTCCTTTTCTGGCTCACCGTGTTCGGCGTTGTGGCGACCCGCGCGCCAGAACGCCTTGTGACTCTGCTGCTCGTCGGTCATTCCCCGGTCGCGCAACGCAGCACCGAGGGCGCGCACGACGTGGAACTCGCCAAAGAGGTAGGCGTGGCCCTGGTGGGCGGGCATCTCAAAGGCCGCGAGCCCCCCGAGCAGTCCCGCCGGATCGTCGTACGCGCGGCCGTTGCGTTCGACGAAGATGCCCGTGACACCAAGTCCCTCGTCAAAGGGCGCCGTGAGCGCGTCGTTGATGTCGTCCACCTCGACGATGAAGATCGCTCGCCCGGGAACCTCGATGCTCTGGGCCATGCGATAGAACGAGGCGAGACCGCTGGTGTCGCCGACGAAGAGGTACCAGTCGGCGAGTGGATCGAGGGTGATCTTGCCGCGTGGTCCCACGAGATCGACCTGATCGCCGGGCTTGGCGTCGCGCGCCCAGCGGGCGCCCGCCCCCGCGTGACTCGTGACGATCCAGAGCGTCACGAGACCGCGGGCCTCGTCGACTGCTCGCACGCTGTAGCGGCGTCGGACGTGTTTGCCCTTGGCGTCGACGAGGCGGACCATGACGTCATTGCCCGGTACGCCCGCGAGGGCCGGGTCCCCGCGCACCACCACTTCGTGCAGTGACGCCCCGAGGGGGGAGCAGGACACCACCTCGAACAGTCGCGCGTGAGCGTTCAGGCGGGTGGCGAGTTCGATCGACGAGGCGTCGGGGGCGCTGAGCACGGGGCCAGCCTACTGATTGGCACGTTTATCGAACAAAGGTTCGGTAAGTTTGATGGTTGTGAGTCCTGCACAGCGTCAAAAGAAGCCATCGACCCGGTCGACGGCTCGCCCGGCGGCGAAGAAGGCCGCGCCCACAGCCACGCCCAGCGTCTGGCGCCGTCACGAACGCGACCTGTGGATCGTGCTGCTCGTGGTCGTGGGTCTGTTCTGTCTCCTGGCCGACGTCCAGGCCCTAGGGCCCGCCGGCCGCGTAGTGCTCGACGCGTTCAAACTGGTACTGGGGGTCGGTCGATTCGCGCTGCCCGTGCTGTTCATTGCTACGGCGGTGGGGCTCTTGTGGAACAAAGTCGAGGTCGATCGCAACCGGTTCATCTGGGGCGGTGCCCTGACTCTCGTGAGCATCGCCGGCATTGGTCACCTCGCCGGCGGGCGACCGGGTCTGCACGCCGGGGTAAAGCTGCTCGGGCGCGCCGGCGGGTGGCTCGGAGTCGTGGCGGGCGGCGGGCTCTACCGGACCATTGGCTTGGGTGGCGCGGTCGTGGTGCTGGTCGCGCTCCTACTGGTTGCGCTGATGGTGATGACCGGTTTCGGATTGCGTGCACTCGCGGGGCTCGTCGCCCGGTTCTTTCGTGCGACTTTCGGTGGGCTTGCTCGTTGGTGGACCGCGCGACCCAGGACCAAGGACCACGACCGCAACGCGACACCCGTGGAGCGCCGAAGGGACCGGCGTAACGACCCGCCCCTGGTGGAACCTCCTCCAGTGCCAGTGGGGGCCGCTGAGTCCGAGCCAGAATTCTACGACGACGACCAGGTGGACGAGCACGCGTCGGACTACGACGACGAGTTCGTCCCCCCGGTGATCGAGTCAGGTCCCGACGTGATGGCCCCGCTCACCCACGCGGTGTTGGTGAGCGAGTGGGTCCTGCCCCCGCTTAGTCTTCTGCAGCGAACCAAGGAGCAGCGACAGGATCGGGCGGCCGTCGAGGCTTCGGGAGCTGAGCTCGTCGACGCACTCAGCGCCCACGGCGTCGAGACGGTCCTCGTGGGCTACACGGTGGGGCCCACCGT
>Ga0181516_10002152_pt1 | contig 14308 bp, 12 predicted proteins | sample PEATcosm2014_Bin_25_FD_121104 | JGI IMG/M metagenome (GOLD analysis project Ga0181516, IMG submission 121104) | Peatland microbial communities from MTU Mesocosm Facility, Houghton, MI, USA - PEATcosm2014_Bin01_10_metaG | ecosystem: Environmental > Terrestrial > Soil > Wetlands > Peat | place... | reverse complement strand
TCTGGCAGCAGGACCACAACGGCTTCACCCACCAGGATCCCGGTTTTCTCGACCACGTGATCAACAAGAAGGCCGACATCGTGAGGGTGTACCTCCCGCCCGACGCCAACTGCCTCTTGTCGGTCGTCGATCACTGCCTGCGCAGCCGGCACTACGTCAACGTGGTCGTCGCCGGCAAGCACCCGGCGCCGCAATGGCTGGACACCGAGGCCGCCGCGCAGCACTGCGCCGAAGGCATCGGCGTGTGGCACTGGGCCAGCAACGATGCCGGGGGCGATCCCGATCTGGTGATGGCCTGCGCCGGCGATGTGCCGACGCTCGAGACGCTCGCCGCGGTGTCGATCATCCGGCGGCAGCTGCCGCAGCTCAAGGTCCGAGTCATCAATGTGGTGGACCTGATGCGGCTGCAGCCGGCCAGCGAGCACCCGCACGGGCTGAGTGAGGAGGATTTCGATCGCCTGTTCACGCGCAACAGGCCCGTGATCTTTGCCTTCCACGGCTATCCGTGGCTGATCCACCGGCTGACCTATCGACGCACCAACCACGACAATCTGCACGTGCGCGGCTACAAGGAAGAGGGCACCATCACCACCGCATTCGACATGACGGTGCTCAACGATCTGGATCGATTTCATCTGGTGATGGATGCCATCGACCGGCTGCCGCAGACCGGGGTCGCGGGCTTCGAGCTCAAGGGCACGCTCGAACGCAAGCTCATCGAGCACAAGCAGTACATCGATCAGTACGGCGAGGACATGCCCGAGATCCGCCAGTGGCATTGGGATCCGCAGCAGTGGTCGAGCAGCTCTACCTGATCCGGCACGGAGAAACCGCCTGGTCGCTCAGCGGCCAGCACACCGGCCGAACCGATATACCGTTGACTCCAGCCGGCGAGGCGCAGGCGCGACGTCTCGGCGAGTCGCTGCGTGCGCTGCAGTTCTCGGCCGTGCTGGTAAGTCCGATGCAGCGCGCGCGCCGCACCTGCGAACTGGCAGGCTTCAGTGAACAGGCGCAGGTCGATGTCACGCTGCAGGAATGGAACTACGGCGAATACGAGGGATTGACCAGTGAACAGATCCGGCAGCGCCGCGCGCGCTGGGACGTGTTTCGCGACGGCTGTCCGGGCGGCGAGACACCGTTGCAGATGAGCGCGCGCGTCGACGCGGTGCTGGCGCGCGTGCGAGGACTGCAGGGTCGAGTGGCGATCTTCTCCCACGGGCACTTCCTGCGTTCGCTCGCCGTGCGCTGGATCGACCTGCCGATCCTGCACGGTCGCAATTTCGGACTTGCGGCCGGCGCGGTCTGCATGCTGGGCTATGAGCATCACAGCCTCGATGAGCCGGCGATCGAGCTCTGGAACGCGGTCACCCCATGAGTCTCGGCATCAGTCTCGAGGACGTGCGCGCCGCGCAGGCGCGCATCGCGGACCAGCTCTGCAACACCCCGTGCCTGCACTCGCGGACGCTGTCGCAACTGACCGGCGCCGAGATCCACATCAAGTTCGAGAACCTGCAATTCACCGCGTCGTTCAAGGAACGCGGCGCACTCAACCGGCTGCTGCAGCTGACCGATGCGGAACGCCGTTGCGGCGTCTGCACGATGTCGGCGGGCAATCACGGGCAGGCCGTTGCCTATCACGCGCACCGGCTCGGCATTCCCGCCACCATCGTGATGCCGCGCCACACGCCGTTCGTCAAGGTGCAGCACACGCGCTCGCACGGTGCCACCGTGGTGCTGCATGGCGACACACTCGCTGAAGCCTTCGAGCACTCGCAGCGGATCCTGGCCGAGCAGGGGCTGACCTTCGTGCATCCGTACGACGACATCGGCGTCATGGCCGGACAGGGCACCATCGCGCTCGAGATGCTGGCGGCGGAACCGGGACTGCAGCAGCTGGTGGTGCCGATCGGCGGCGGCGGCCTGGTGTCCGGGGTCGCGGTGGCGGCCAAGGCGCTGTCGTCCGCGATCCAGATCATCGGTGTGCAGAGCACCAGCTATCCGTCGATGCCGGCGGCGCTTGCCGGGCAGGAGCCGCTGTGCCAGGGCAATACGATCGCCGAGGGCATCGCAGTGAAGTTCGCCGGTCTCAAGACGCGCGAGGTGGTGCGCGCGCTGGTGGACGAGATCGTGCTCGTCAACGAGAGCGAGCTCGAGCGCGGCATCGCACTGCTGCTGAATGTCGAGAAGACCGTCGCCGAAGGCGCCGGTGCCGCCAGCCTGGCCGCGGTGCTGGCGCAGCCGGAGCGCTATCGCGGCCGCAAGGTCGGCGTCATCCTGTCAGGCGGCAACATTGACCCGCGGCTGCTGGCTTCGGTGATCATGCGTGAGCTGGTGCGCGAGCAGCGCATCGTGACGCTGCGCATCCCGATCGCCGATCAGCCCGGCGCACTGGCGCGGGTGACGCACGTCATCGGCGCGCAGGGCGGCAATATCCTGGACGTCTTTCATCGTCGTCTCTCGACCAATGTGCCGGCGAAGTCGGCAACGCTGGAACTCAGTTTCGAGGGCCGCGACGCCGACCACGCCCGCAGCATCATTGCCGCCGTGCTCGCCGCGGGCTTCGAGCCGGCGGTGCTGCCGAGTTAACGGGCAGAACGAGGTAACCATGCCCGCAGCCGAGGTGACGCTCGAGACCATTCGCGCCGCCCAGGATCGCATCTCCGGCAGCATCGTCTGCACGCCGGTGATCGAGAACGCGCTGATCAACGAGCGCTGCGGTGCGCAGCTGCACTTCAAGTGCGAGAACCTGCAGCAGATGGGCGCGTTCAAGGCGCGTGGCGCCAGCAACGCGATTTTCTCGCGCTCGGCGGCGGACCTGCGGGCCGGCGTGGTCACACACTCATCGGGCAATCATGGCGCAGCGGTGGCGCGGGCGGCGCGGCTGCGTGGCGTGCCGGCGCGCGTGGTCATGCCGCACAATTCGTCGGCGGCCAAGCTTGCCGCGGTGCGCGCCTACGGCGGCGAGGTGATCCTGTGTGAGCCGAACGTCGCGGCGCGCGAGGCGGCGGCGGCCAGGATCGTTGCCGAGACCGGCGCGGTCTTCATTCACCCGTACGACGATCCGGATGTGATCGCGGGCCAGGGCACGATCGCGCTCGAACTGCTCGAGCAGGTACCGCAGCTGCAATGGCTGCTCTGTCCGATCGGCGGCGGCGGCCTCACCAGCGGGCTGGCGGTAGCGACCCGCGCGCTGCGACCGGACATCAGGGTGGTCGCCATCGAACCGGCGGGGGCTGATGATGCCTACCGTTCGTTCAGAAGCGGCGTGCTGGCGCCCCCCGGTCCCACGGCAACCATCGCCGATGGCTTGCGCGGCGCGCTCAGCGCACGCACCTTGGCGCTGATCCGCGCCCATGTCAGCGATATCGTCACGGTCGATGAGGCGGCGATCGTGCGCGCCATGCGGGAGCTCTGGCAGCAGCTGCGGATCATCGTCGAGCCGTCCTCGGCGGTCGCATTCGCGGCCGTGCTCGAGCGCAAGCTCGATGTGCAGGGCGCGCATGTGGGCATCGTGCTGACCGGCGGCAACGTCGATATCGACGCGCTGCCCTGGTGATGCCGAATCCAGATGTGAATCACATCTAGATGTGAATCACGGCGGGCTCGCCGCTACGCACGCTGGCGCGGAACATCGCCGGCGTGTTGTAGCGGATCACGATGGCGCCCTGGCTGTCGACTGCGATCAATCCGCCGGAGGCGCCAAGGCGCGGCAGACGCTGCTCGATGGCCTCGCTGACCGCCTGCTCGAGTGACGCGCCGCCGTAGCGCATCCGTGCGGCGATGTCATAGGCCTGCACCGTGCGCAGGAACCATTCGCCGTGGCCGGTGGTGGAGACCGCGCAGTAGCGATTGTCGGCGTAGGTGCCGGCTCCGATCACCGGTGAGTCGCCCACGCGACCCGGCCATTTGCCGTTCATGCCGCCGGTCGAGGTGGCCGCGGCCAGTCGACCGGCGCGATCGCGCGCCACCGCACCGACGGTGCCGAACGGCGGCTGATCGAGCGCGCCGAGCACCTGTCGCTCGCGCGCATCCGGCTGCTTGAGTCGCCAGCGCAGCGCTTCGAGCTGCTGCCGCCGCTCGGGCGTCACGAAGTATTCGTTCGGCACGCGCGCGACTCCGGCCTGCTTGGCGAAGCGCTCGGCGCCGTCGCCGACCAGGAAGACGTGCGGCGAGTCTTCGAGCACGCGGCGTGCAAGCTGCACCGGATTCCTGACCGTGCGCACCGCGGCCACGGCGCCCGCGCGCAGCTGCTCACCGTCCATGATGGCGGCATCGAGCTCGGCCGTGCCGTCCAGCGTCAGCACCGCACCGTGCGCGGCATTGAACAGCGGCTCATCCTCCAGCACGGTCACCGCCGCTTCGACGGCATCGAGCGCGCAGCCATCGCCCTCGAGCACGGCCTGACCGGCCGCGACCGCGCGGCCCAGGCCGGCGTGAAACGCCTGGGATCGCTCGCGACTGAGCGGCTGCGCCGGCAGCGCGCCGGCGCCGCCGTGGATGGCCAGTGCATACATGCTCATAGCCTAGCATTGGCGGCTCAGTTAGCCTTGAGCTCCAATGAAATCCGCAGAACCCGGCTGGCAGTTCGCCAGCGATAACACCGCCGGGATCTGCCCGGAGGCCTGGAAGGCGCTCGAGGCCGCCAATGTCGGCCATGCACCGAGCTACGGCGAGGATCAGTGGACCGCGCGCGCGGCGGATCTGATCCGCGGCCTGTTCGAGCGGCCGCAGGCGCAGGTGTTCTTCGTGTTCAACGGCACCGCTGCCAATTCGCTGAGTCTGGCCGCACTGTGCCGCAGCTACCACGGCGTGATCTGTCACGAGCAGTCCCACGTGCAGACCGACGAATGTGCTGCGCCGGAGTTCTTCAGCGGTGGCACCAAGCTGCTGCCGGTGCCGGGAGCCGACGCCAAGGTGACCGCTGATGCCGTGCGGACCGCACTCGGGCGTGGTCACGACGTGCATTCGCCGCAGCCGCGCGCGATCACGATCAGCCAGACCACTGAATGGGGCGGCGTCTATCGACCGGCAGAGATCCAGGCGCTGAGCGCCTGTGCTCGCGAGCACCGCCTGGCCCTGCACATGGACGGCGCGCGCTTTGCAAATGCGCTTGCGGCCGTCGCCGGGGAGGACGCGGCGGACATCAGCTGGCGCGCCGGGGTCGATGTGCTGAGTCTCGGCGGCACCAAGTGCGGACTGAACACCACCGAGGCGGTGGTGTTCTTCGATCCGGTGCTCGCCGAGCAATTCGATTATCGCTGCAAGCAGGGTGCGCAGCTGGCCTCAAAAATGCGCTTTCAGAGCAGCCAGTGGGTCGGGGCGCTGGAGAGCGGCGCGTGGCTGCAGCATGCGCGCTACGCCAATGCCGCGGCCGCCGAGCTGGCCGAGACACTGCGGCGCGTCGCGGGTGTGCGGCCGCTGCGGCCGGTCGAGGCCAATGCGGTGTTCATCGAACTCGAGCGCTCCGCCTACGATGACATGACCAGCAAGGGCTGGCACTTCCACCGGATGGGCGCGGCCGGTTATCGGCTGATGTGCTCGTGGTCGACCGAGGCGGCCGACATCGCCCGGTTTGCCGGCGACCTGGCGGCTTCACAGCGGCAATGACGGATCGACCGCTTCCCTGAAGGCCAGCAGGCCGCCGTCGAGTTGCCGCGGCTCCAGGCCGGCGCGGCGCGCCAGCGCGCACGCTTTGAGGCTGCGTGCGCCGCTGCGGCACATGAACACCAGCGGTCGATCCCGCGGCAGCTCGTCAATGCGGCGTTCGATGTCACCGAGCGGGATGTTGAGCGCGCGTGGCAGGTGCCCGAGAGCGAATTCATCCGGCTCGCGCACGTCGATCAGGCCCATCGGTGGCTCGGCGGCCGCCAGCGCCTGCATCAGCGCGACGGGGGCGATCACGGCGATGCCTCTGAGTTCATCGAGGGTGCAGAAGCCGGGGGGGTCGAACGGTTGGGTGATGCTCGGATGCTCGCCGCAGACGGCGCAATCCCGGCGGCGCTCGAAGCGGAATTCATGGAAGCGCAGCTCGAGTGCATCGTAGGTCAGCAGCCGCCCGGTGAGCGGCGCTCCGGCGCCGACGATCCATTTGATGGCCTCGGTGGCCGCGAGGGTGCCGAGCACGCCCGGGAGCACACCGAGCACGCCAACGTCGGCGCAGTTCGGCACTAGGCCCTCGGCCGGGTTTGGAAACAGGCACCGATAGCACGGGCCAGCGTCAGGCACGTAGGTCATGACCTGGCCCTCGAAGCGATGGATTGCCGCCGACACCAGCGGCTTGCGAGCGAGCACGCAGGCATCATTGACGAGGTAGCGCGTGGCGAGGCGATCGCTGCCATCGAGGACCAGATCGTATTCGGCCAGTAGCGAGCGCACATTGGCCGCGCAAAGCTCGAGCTGATGCGCAATGACGCGCGTGGCCGGATTCAAGGCCTGCAACCGCGCGCGCGCCACCTGCGTCTTGGGTCTGCCGATGCTGGCCGCATCGAACAGCACCTGGCGCTGCAGGTTCGATTCGTCGACCACGTCGTAGTCGATCAGGCCGAGGGTGCCGACGCCGGCTGCAGTGAGGTAGAGGGCTGAGGGGGAACCGAGTCCGCCGACGCCGACCAGCGCGACGCGGGCGGCCTTGAGGCGCGCCTGGCCGTGCTCGCCGATCTCGGCCAGCTTCAGGTGGCGGCTGTAGCGCCGCCGCTCATCATCGGACAGCGGCTCGTGCATGAGGGCGCCGAACATTGCGCCGCCGCCCCGGCGCTGTCAACGTTGCCACTTATGTCCACCGCAGACTCGCTCGCCCAGCGCCTTGGCGCCCTGCTGCCGCCGCTGGCGCTGGCGCTGCTGGTGCTGCTGGGCTGCAATCGTGGCCTGTGGACGCCCGATGAACCACGCGAAGCCGAGATCAGCCGTGAGATGGCGCTGACCCCGGGTGTGATCCCGACGCTCAATGGCGAGCGCTTCATAGAGAAGCCACCGCTTTACTACTGGACGGTAGCGGCGCTGTTTCGTGCCACCGGCGGCGCCTCGGTGCTGGCCGCGCGTGCGGTCAGCGTCGCGGCGTCCGCGGCGACGCTGGCGCTGCTGGTGATCTGGGGCGCCGCCGCCCATTCGCGCGCCGCGGGCTGGCTGGCGGCCCTGATGCTCGCGACCAGCGGACGGTTCCTGATCTCCTCGCACTGGGTGCTGATCGATCCGCTGCTGATGTTCACCACGACACTGGCCGCCTGGGCGGCGTGGGAGCTGCTGGCGCGGCGCGACGGCACGGCCATGCGGCTGCTGTTCTACGCCGGGCTGGTGCTGGCACTGTGGATCAAGGGCCTCATCGGGCCGGTGCTGCTGATCGCCGGACTGCTCGGCTATGTGCTGATCGATCGCCCCGCTCATTGGCGACGGCTGCGGCCGATCGCCGGCGCCAGCGTATTGCTGCTGGCGGTGCTGCTGCTGGCGCTGGCGATCTGGCAGCAGGGCGGCAACGCGGCACTGTGGGAGTGGGCCTATGTCAATCACGTGCAGCGCCTGCTCAATCCCGCCGGCAGCACCGGCCATCGGCAGCCGTTGCTCTACTACACCTGGACGCTGCCGGTCGCGATGCTGCCCTGGCTGCTGCCGTTGATCGAGGCGCTGCGGCCGGCGCACTGGCGGCGCGTGCAGATCGCGGGGCTGCCGCGTCTGGCCGATCCGGCGCGCTATGGGGCGATCATGAGCGCCACGATGCTGCTGGTGCTGTCGGCGTCGGCCACCAAGCGCGAGACCTACCTGCTGCCGGTGTTGCCGTTGCTGTTTCTCTGGCTGGGCATCCGGACGCACGAATGGTGGCAGCAGTGGCAGCTGGATCGTAACGCCGGGCTCGGCGCCGGCTGGTGGCTGCAGTCGGTGCTGCTCGCGGTGTACGCACTGGCGGCGCCGGTGGCGGCATGGGTGTGGCTGGGCGCACCCAATACCTGGATCGCCGTCACACTGCTGATCGCAGTGGCGTGCGTGTCGGCGCTGATTTTCTACAGCCTGTCCGGTCAGCGTCTCCGGGCGGGGTCTGCCGCAATGGCCTGCGCGATCGCGGGCGGCGCGATCCTGCTGACGCTCGCCCCGGTGCTGCTCGACGGCGTCAAGAACATGGGGCCGTTCGTACGCACGATCGGCGAGCTCCTGCCGCCGGGTCAGCCGGTGTACGCGCTGGGGGTCGATGAAACGCTGCGTGCCGAGATTCCCTTCTACACCGGCCGCACGGTCATCCCGGTGCTGCAGGCGTCGCCGGCGGCAAGGCCCGAGTGGATCGTGGCGCAGGACAATCATGATGGCCACGCGGTCAATCTGCTGCCGGACTACGAGCTGAGTCGTGAGCGCTCGTTCGGACCGGGCCGCACGCTGCAGCTGTGGCATCGCCTATGAGCAGCGCCCCGCCAGGGCTGGCGCCGACGCGGCGTCGCCTGCTGGTGTTCTGGCTGGTCGCGGCGGTGCTGTGGTTCGCGCCGCTGAATGCGCCGCACCTGTTCGAGCCCGATGAAGGCCGTTACGCCGAGATCCCGCGCGAGATGGTCAGCAGCGGCGATTGGGTCACGCCGCGACTGAATGCTATCAAGTATTTCGAAAAGCCGGCGCTGCAGTACTGGGCCACGGCTGCGGCGTACACGGTGTTCGGCCAGCACGCGTGGAGCGCGCGACTGTGGCCGGCGCTGTGTGGTTACCTGGGATTGCTGCTGACCTTCTGGCTGTCGCGCCTGCTGTTCGATGCGCGCACGGCGCTGCTCGCGGTGCTGATCCAGTCGAGTGCGCTGCTGTATCTCGGACTGGCGCGCATCACCACGGTCGACATGTCGCTGTGCTTCGGCCTGCAAATGACCATGAGCGCACTGGCACTGATGGCGCAGCAGCGCGCGCGCACACAGCCGTCGATTGCGATACCGCCGTGGCAGCCATCGGTGCTGCTCGGCATCGGCATGGCGATCGCGGTGCTGTCGAAGGGCCTGGTGGGCATCTTGATTCCGGGCGCGGCGGCGGTGCTGTACCTGCTGTGGCGGAGGGACTGGACGCTGCCGCTGCGCGCGCGACCGTGGTGGAGCGCGCTGGTGCTGTGCGTGCTGGCCGCGCCGTGGTTTCTGCTGGTGTCGGTCCGCAATCCCGAGTTCGCGCATTTCTTCTTCATCGTGCAGCATTTCCAGCGCTACCTGAGTTCGGCGGGCTTCGATCGCTACCAGCCGGCGTGGTTCTTCCTGCCGGTACTGGCGCTCGGCTTCCTGCCCTGGGCGACGCTGTTGCCCGGCGCGCTGCTGCAGGGCTGGCGTGACGCGCGCGCCGGCATGCACGCGAGCGCGCTGCTGCTGGTCTGGGCGCTGTTCGTGTTCGTCTTCTTCAGCGCCTCGCAGTCGAAACTGATTCCCTACATCCTGCCGCTGGTGCCCGCACTGGCGCTGCTGACCGCGCGGCACGTGCTCACGCTCAGTGCCGCGGATTTCGGGCGCCATCTGACGGGCGTCGCCATCTTTGGCGGCCTGATTGGCGTCGTGGTGCTGCTGTCATGGCGACTGCCCGCGGCGGCTGCTCTGGTGGCACAGGCTTCGAATGCCAGTGTGGCGCTGCTCGCCGCCGGATTCCTGGCGCTGGGGCTGTCGGCCGCGGCGGCGGCCCGGTTCGCACGCCGACTGCAGCTCAGCGATGCCGCCGCCGCCGCGGCACTCGGCGGCTGGCTGCTGGCGCAGTGCCTGCTGCTGGCGGCCGATCGCCTGCCGCGCATGCAGGCGCTGGTCGAGCTCGAGCAGCGCGCTCAGCCCTGGCTCGGGAACTCGACCCACTTCTACTGTGTCAATGACTACCTGCAGCCGTTGCCGTTCTACTGGCGACGCCCCTGCACGCTGGTCGGCTATCGCGGCGAACTCGATTTTGGCCTGCAGCAGGAACCCTGGCGCTGGATTCCGGATTTGCCGCAATTCGCGCACGCCTGGGAGGGCGAGGGCGATGCGCTTGCGATCCTGAAGATCGAGGACTACCGGCGGCTGGCGGCATTGGGCCTGCCGATGCACCTGATATACACTTCACAGTCTTTGGTCGCAGTGGTCAGACGATGAGAAGCGCGGACCTGGCGCTGATTCTCACAGGCGTAGTGCTCAATGCCGTGGCCCAGCTGCTGCTGAAGGCCGGGTCGCGCGCGATCGTCGGCGTCGATTTCAGTCTGGGCAATGCCGGGCTTTTGCTGGAGCGGGTCGCATTCAATCCGCCGATCATCGGTGGCCTGGCCTGCTACGCAATCAGCGTCGTGGTCTGGATACTGGCGCTGTCGCGCGTGGATGTCAGCGTCGCCTACCCGATGCTGTCGATCGGCTACGTCATCAACGCCGTCGCCGCCTGGATGCTGTTCGGAGAGAATCTGAGTGCGGTCCGCATGGCCGGCATCGGCGTCATCATCGTCGGCGTCTGGCTGGTCGCGCGCAACTGACGTGCTTAGGATCAGCGTGAGCCAGGATTTCCTTCCCTTTACCCGCCCAACCATCGACGAAGCCACCATCAGCGCCGTCGGCGATGTGCTGCGCTCGGGCTGGATCACCAGCGGCCCGCAGGTGCGCGAATTCGAAGCGCAGCTGTCCGCCTATTGCGGCGGCCGGCCGGTGCGGGTGATGAGTTCGGCCACCGGCGCGATGGAGATCGCGCTGGCGCTGGCCGATGTCGGGCCCGGCGATGAAGTCATCACGACGCCGCTGTCCTGGGCTTCGACCGCGAATGTGATCATGCGCGCCGGCGCGCGACCGGTATTCGTCGACATCGATCCGCGGACGCGCAACATCGATCTGTCGCTGATCGAGGGCGCGCTGTCGCCACGCACGCGCATGCTGCTGCCGGTCGACCTGGCGGGGCTGCCGGTGGATCGCGAGCAGCTATACGCGATCGCGCAGCGCCACAATCTGCGCGTGCTCGAGGATGCCGCGCAATCGATGGGCTCGAACTGGAAGGGTAAGCGAATCGGTGTCGACGGCGATCTGATATCGATCAGCTTTCACGCCAACAAGAACATCACCAGCGCCGAGGGCGGCTGCCTGGTGCTGAACGATGCCGATGAGGCGCGCCGCTGCGAACTCTGGCGCCTGCAGGGCGTCGAGCGGTTTCCGGACGGGGGTTACGACTGCACGCTCGCGGGTGGCAAGCACAATCTCACCGATGTAGCGGCCTGCATTGGCCTGGGGCAGCTCAAGCGGCTGGATGAATTCAATGCCCGGCGCCTGACACTCGCGCGCCACTACTTCGAGCACTTCGATCGCACCCTGGGCTGCGAGCTGCCGCCGGAGGACTTCGCGCAGAGCAACTGGCACATGTTCCAGATCGTGCTGCCGGCACAGGTCGAGCGCGGCGATTTCATTCGCGCCATGCATGCGGCTGGAATCGGCGTCGGTGTGCACTACCCAGCCATTCATCTGCTGTCGCTGTACCGCGGGATGGGATTCAAGCCCGGCGATTGCCCGCACGCCGAGCGGGTCGGGCGCGGCCTCGCGACGTTGCCGCTGTTCCCGTCGATGCAGAGCCAGGATGTGGAGCGCGTGTGCGCACAGGCCGCGCGGATCCTGAAGCGATCATGAGCCCGGAGCTGTCGGTCGTGATTCCGGTGTACAACGAGGAGCAGGTGCTGCCGCGCCTGTTCGAGCGACTGTACCCGGCGCTCGATGCACTCGGTCGCAGCTACGAGATCGTGTTCGTCAACGACGGCAGCCGCGATCGCTCGGTGGCGCTGCTGCGCGAGAGCTTCGAGCGGCGTCCGGACGTCACGCGCGTGGTGCTGTTCGCCGCCAACTTTGGCCAGCATCGCGCCATTCTTGCGGGTTTCGCCGCCAGCCGCGGGCGCTACGTGATCACGCTCGATGCCGATCTGCAGAATCCGCCGGAGGAGATCCCACGCGTGCTGGCCGAGCTGGATGCCGGCCACGACTACGTGGGCACCATCCGCATGCAGCGCAAGGATGTCGCCTGGCGACGCTACGCGTCGCGCCTCATCAATGCGCTTCGCGAGCGCACCACGCGCGTGCGCATCAGCGACCACGGCTGCATGTTCCGCGGTTATGGGCGCAGCGTGGTCGACGCCGTCAACCAGTGCTCGGAGTACAACACCTTCGTGCCGGCGCTGGCCTATACGTTCGCCATGCAGCCGATCGAGATCCAGGTCGCGCACGAGGATCGCGGTGCCGGCCAGTCGAAGTATTCGCTGTTCCAGCTGCTGCGGCTCAATTTCGATCTGATGACCGGCTTCTCGACCGCACCCATGCAGATGTTTTCCGTCGTCGGCATCGGCATCGCGATCCTGTCGGTGGTGTTCGTCGGGTTCCTGGCGATACGCCGCCTGGTGGTCGGCCCGGAGGCGGAAGGCGTTTTCACGCTGTTTGCGATTGCCTTCTTCCTGATCGGCGTGGCGCTGTTCGGCGTCGGGCTGCTCGGTGAATATGTCAGCCGCATCTACGACGAGGTGCGGCATCGGCCGCGCTACATCGTCGGCTCGGTACTCGAGCGTCGCGAGGACGAGGCTTGACGGGCAGCGCGCGGGCGCCGCGAGCCGTGGTCTGCGCCTACCACGATGTCGGTGTGCGCTGCCTGCGCACGCTGCTGGCGCACGGCGTCGAAGTGCCGCTGGTGCTGACGCACGAGGACTCGCCGGGCGAGACGATCTGGTTCGAGAGCGTGGCGCAGCACGCGCGCTGGCACGGCATCGACGTGCGGACACCGGCCAACCCGAACTCGCCGGAGCTCGTGCAGCAGGTACGGGCGATCAAGCCGGATTTTCTGTTCTCGTTCTACTATCGTTCGATGCTCGGCGCGGAGCTGCTTGGGCTTGCGGCACGCGGTGCCTACAACATGCACGGCTCGCTGCTGCCCCGCTATCGCGGCCGCGTGCCGGTCAACTGGGCGGTGCTGCACGGCGAGCGTGAGACCGGCGCCACGCTGCACGTCATGACCCTCAAGCCTGACGCCGGCGACATCGTCGCGCAGCAGGCCGTGCCGATCCTGCCGGACGACACGGCGTTCGAGGTCTTTCGGAAGGTCACGGTCGCGGCGGAGCAGGCGCTCGATGGCGCGCTGCCGGCGCTGATCGCGGGCAACGCGCCGCATCGGCCGCAGGACCTCGGGGCCGGCAGCTACTTTGGCCGGCGTACCGCGCGTGACGGCGCGATCGATTGGCGGGCCGGGAGTCGCGCAGCGCATAATCTGATCCGCGCGGTCGCACCGCCGTATCCGGGGGCATTCACCGAAGCGGACGGTGTGCCGCTGCGCATCCTGCGCTCCCTGCCCGTGACGGCGCCGGGCGCACTTCCGGCCGCAAGGTCGGGCGCGCCGCTGTTGCGCTGGTCCGAGGGAGCACTGTACGCGCTGTGTCACGACGGCGCGCTGAAGCTGCTGCAATTCGAATTCGGCACTGAGCTGCGCAACGCCGAGGCGTTTCACCGACGCTTCGGCGAGCGTGCGCTCAGGCTCAAGCCGGTCATGGAGTGAGACGAGAATGAAGAATATCCTGATTCTGGGTGTCAACGGATTCATCGGTCATCACCTGTCCACGCGCATACTCAATACCACCGAGTGGCGCGTGTTCGGCATGGACATGAACGCGGAGCGCATCGCGCCGCTGCGCCAGAACAACCGCTTTCATTTCTTCGAAGGCGACATCACGATCAACCGTGAATGGATCGAATACCACATCAAGAAGTGCGACGTGGTGCTGCCGCTGGTTGCGATCGCGACGCCGGCGACCTACGTGCGCGAGCCGTTGCGGGTGTTCGAGCTCGATTTCGAGGCCAACCTCGCGATCATCCGGCTGTGCGTGAAGCACGGCAAGCGCGTGCTGTTTCCGTCGACCTCGGAGGTCTACGGCATGTGCCACGACAGCGAGTTCGACCCTTATGCGTCCGAGCTGATCTACGGCCCGATCGAAAAGCAGCGCTGGATCTATGCCTGCTCGAAGCAACTGCTCGATCGCGTGATTCACGCCTACGGGCTGCGCGATGAGCTCGACTACACCTTGTTCCGACCGTTCAACTGGATCGGCTCCGGCCTCGACAATATCCACGCCGCCAAGGAGGGCAGCTCGCGTGTGATCACGCAGTTCCTCGGGCACATCGTGCGCGCCGAGAACGTGCAGCTGGTCGATGGCGGCCGGCAGCGCCGCTGCTTCACCGGCGTCAGCGACGGCATCGATGCGCTGATGAAGATGATCGAAAATCGTGCCGGCTGCGCCAGCCGCCGGATCTACAACGTCGGCAACCCCGCCAACAGCCTGTCGGTGCGGGAGCTCGCCACCGAGATGCTCGAGGTTGCGGCCACGTATCCTGAGTACCGGGACAACGCCGCC
>Ga0181516_10002151_pt1 | contig 14313 bp, 10 predicted proteins | sample PEATcosm2014_Bin_25_FD_121104 | JGI IMG/M metagenome (GOLD analysis project Ga0181516, IMG submission 121104) | Peatland microbial communities from MTU Mesocosm Facility, Houghton, MI, USA - PEATcosm2014_Bin01_10_metaG | ecosystem: Environmental > Terrestrial > Soil > Wetlands > Peat | place... | reverse complement strand
TGCCCGGCTTGAAGTAAATCTTGATCAGGCTCACGCCTGTCAGAGAGCGCGACTCGCTGTGATCAATGTTGGCGCCAAGTGTAAAGAACCGTTCAAAGGTGTTTGTGATATCGGCTTCAATCTGCTTTGGTGGCATGCCGTTGTAGAACGTCGCCACTACCACAACCGGCATATCGATCTTCGGAAACAGATCCACCGGCATCTTGGCGATATTCACGCCGCCGACAAGTAGAACCAGTAGGCACAACATGATAATGAAGTATGGAAAGCGGAGAGCAAACTTTGGCATTAGTGCGTGCCTCCATTACTCGCGTCCGCTTTCATATCGATCATGCCGCCCGTCTCTTGCTGGGTTTCTGAAGCCGGCTCTTGAGTCACTAAAGGACTTACGTCTTCGTTCTCCTGGTATTTGTCCTGACCACCGATCACAACCTTATCGCCCGGATTCAATCCACCTGTTATCTCCGCAAGCTTGTTGCCCTCCAACCCCACTGAGACATTTCGCACATGGACACGACTGTTTGCGTCCAACACGTAGACCGTGTTTTGTTGTCCATCCAGCACCAGTGCTTCCACCGGTATCGTCACCACATTGGTCACACGTCCCAGTTGCAACAGCGTGTTTGCGTACATTCCCGGCGAAATGGAGAGATTTTTGTTCTCCACATCGACTTCGGTTTCCATGGTCCGGGTCTCGAAGTTCACGTCGCGGGTAAAGCGCACAATCTTGCCAGTAAACGATCGCCCAATTGCATCCACACGCACCTGCAACTGGTCGCCCTGATGCACGTACTGAACGTCGTTCTCGGGAACCGGAATACGCAGCCTCAAAAGGTTGCTCTGCGAAATTCGAACGATCGGCAGATCCTGACTATTTGAATTAGTGCCTCCCTGGATCAGCGCTCCGGTATCCGCGTAACGCCATATGATGACGCCGTCCAGCGGTGCCGTCACGTTGGTGTAGTCGTGCAGAGCATCTACGCGCTGATGTTCTGACTCCGCCGACCCCGCGTGTTCTTTCGCTGCAGCCAGCGTCGATTTGGCTGCATCTACCTGTGCCTCCGACGACAGGTCCTTGGCCGCTGCATCGTCTAGCTCCTGCTGAGCAATGAGTCCCGGCCTGCCGGCCGCCGCCTGCTTCAGACGATCGGATGCGGCATGCAGAGCCGCGTGCTCAGCTTCCGCTCGATTGACGTCGTGCTGTGCGCGAGTGATCTCTTCCTTCGTCTGCTGCAACTGGAAGACTGTCTGCTGCAACTGTGCCTTCAATTCCGGCACCTCAAGGACCGCCAGCGTCTGGCCCTGGTGAACAATGTCACCAATGTCCACATTGATGTGTGACATGTAGCCACTCACCTTGGGATGTACATCCACAACCTGATATGGCTGGAACTGCCCTGCCAGGGTCAGCACATGGTATATGTCGCCTCGCTGGGCGATGGCGACCTTTGCAGATGGAGCTGCTGCAGCTCTCGCTTCTGATCTGCTATCTGTCGTATGGCAGGCAACGATACTGGCCGAGATTGGGAACACCAATCCTGCGGAAAAAATCAAGGGGGCTAGCTTTCGCATAGCTTGATTGCACCTCTTAGATCGACTGTTGTGAATGCTGGACCTAAGCTCGCGTGACATTTCAGCTGGTGAAGAATATGACAAGCGACGTCCGGCCAATTGGCCAGAGCCGGATGAGTCAATCGAATGCGGAGAGGAAGAACTAGGCGAGGATGGGCGGGGGGCGAACGAAGAAGATATCAAATAGACCACGACGAATATGCCAGACACGATTCGTGCGCTGTTCCCTTTGGCTTGATCCTTGCGGGCTCCCTACGCTGAGGGCCAGCAACAAAACCAGGAAAATGGTCGTAGGAATGGAAAAACTGACCCGAGTGGATGTCTTCGTTCGGAATACCTGTCGGGTTTCAGTCGACCCAATTTGCTCATTTTTGGATAGGAGCTTGGCCTGTGGAATCTGATGAGAATGTGCCTGAGGCGGATCGTACAAGGAAAGCTTGTATTGCAAACCCCAGGTGAAGACGCAGACCGCCAAACCGAGGTATGCAACCAACCCACAGAGATTGAATAGCCGATTTTTTCCTAAAAGATGCACAGTAACCTGATCTTGATTGAGGTCTTGACAAAGGGAAGACCGCAGGTCGCGAGGAAATCCGGTGCGGTACAAGACCACATTTGTTTTGGTTGCACAATAACACGCGGGGGTTGCACGACTCCTTGAATCTTGCGCTTCATCTTCCAAATCGGTATGAAGTTGCCGCGCTGAATCCGCGGAGTAAGCCATTTGTTATGCCTTACTTATATCGAGAGCGAGCTGTGGCGACTTGTCTCTGCAACGGTATAAACCTGGCCGGCCTTATGGCCGGCGACCTTCGCGGCGGAAAACAGAGCGCGCCGCCATGAACAACGTCAAGCGCCGGCCGGCCCGGGAATCCAATCTTCATGATTGTTGAGAATCAAGAATTCCCCCTCTTCGCAATCCTCCTTCCTTCGCTGATCAATATATAAAGATAGAGACGCATCAGTTCGACTTCGATCCTGGCCTGAGGCTCGCGCGGATTTGGGAAAGGTGCTCCGCCCTTCCCGCGCCGCAATCGCCGATGGTACCAGCCTTTTCGCTTCCCATCGATCCGGTCGGTTCCTGCCTCGCAACGCCTGGCCCTTGCGACCTCGTCGCAGAGACCGGCTTTGAGACTCTTTGCTTCCTTGCGGATCATCGATCGAAAGGGCTCCGCCAAATTCGAGTTCAGAGAATCGAGAGGAATTATCGGCAAACTGAAGCAGACAGAGAAATCTCTCCGGCATCCCTTACACGGAAAGATCCAGAAATTCGGCCGGGAATGCGAGCCGGGTTGAAAAGTAAACGATAAATTATTGATTATATAGACTCTATGGCGGAGGGAGAGGGATTCGAACCCCCGGTGCCCTTTCAGGCACAACGGTTTTCAAGACCGCCGGTATCAACCGCTCACCCATCCCTCCGCGGTAGGCAGGCTACCCTGTCTCCTCAGTTTACAGCACCTTCGATCAAGGCTGTGCCGGGCCTGGTTGGACGCCAATTTCACGCCACCAAATCCCGCGCCACAAACCAAAGCAGATTCCAGCCTCCCCCACCTCCCGCGTACCAAAAGTTGTATTCCGCTTCTTGACTCCAGACTAGCCAAACCGGGGGGCAAATTGGCATACTCCAACCAGAGCAGGTTCCGTCTTACTGCCGAAAGGCATTCGTGGAGTAATCGCTTCGGTTCTTCTTAACTGCACCGCCGCACTTTTCCGATTCCCCTTTTGCCTTTGGGACTTCATACTTCAGTGACCGACGCTTCCAGGCTGATTCCAGAGCGGTCAACCATGGCTCTCCCGCGTGATGCAAGACCTTAGGACTTGATTAAACTCAATCAAGGATCGGTCGAATGCTAAGTTCCCCCAAGTGCTGCCCGGCGCCAATTTGTTGCGCGCCCAAAAGATTCAATCGCCCGGGAGGAGATTTCCGCCTGCTCAGCCTGCTCTCGGCAATGAGCATCTGGCTATTTCTCACTGGAACCGCAACAGCGCAAATATCTCCCGGACCGCTTTCCCGGGCGCACCAGAGCTTGGACGGAGCTGCGAGTTGCATCAAGTGTCATCAGGTCTCTACGCGGACCCCCTCCTTCAAGTGTGTCGAGTGCCATAAAGAAATTGCCGCCGAGTTGCAACAAAACAAAGGGCTTCATGCAACCTATCCACGTTCCGGTGAACCCGGCGCTGCATGCGTAAAGTGCCACTCGGATCACAACGGTCTCGATTTCCAGATGGTGCACTGGACTCCTACCGCGCAGGGATTCGATCACACCAAGACCGGATACCCGCTCGACGGCAAGCATGTGGGCGTCGGTTGCCGCTCCTGCCACACTTCGAAGAACATCTCCGCACCGGAGCGCGGGCTCTTGACCGGCAAAGATCTGAATCGGACCTGGCTCGGCCTTTCGCCAAGTTGCATTACCTGCCATGAGGACCATCATCAGGGCCGCTTCGGCACGGATTGTGCGCGGTGCCACACGACCGTCGACTGGAAGGCGGCCACGATCGACCGCCAGAACTTCGACCACTCCAAGACCCGTTACCCGCTTACCGGCGAGCACCGGCAGGTTCTGTGCCAGAGTTGCCACACAGCCGGCACCGATGGGAAACCGCGTTACACCGGCATTCCGTTTGCAAACTGCTCAGACTGTCATCGCGATCCGCACAAGGGCGAGTTTAAGCAAACCTGCGAATCATGCCACACAACAACAACATGGAAGAAGTCCACTTTCACAGCCACCTTCGACCACTCGAAGACGAAATTCCCCTTGCTCGGCAAGCACATCGACGTGCCTTGCGAGTCCTGCCACAAGGCGGGAGATTTCAAGACGCCGATTCCATTCGAGAATTGCGCGGATTGCCATAAGCCCGATCCACACGGCGGACAATTCCTGCAGCGCGCCGATAAAGGCAGATGCGAGAGCTGCCACACAGTGAAGGGCTGGATTCCGTCCACCTTCTCTACGGCAGATCATGCCAGGACCAAGTTTCCGCTGAGCTTCCCTCATGCGACAGTCAAGTGCGCAGACTGTCACATCCCGGCCGGCAAGGAAACGAAATACAAGATCAAGTTTGCGCAATGCGTGGATTGCCACAAGGACGAACATGAAGGCCAGTTCGCTGCCGCTCCCTGGAAAAACCGTTGCGAGCAGTGTCACGATGGGGCCACGTTCAAGACTACAAGCTACACTGTGACAAAACATCAGAAGTCCAATTTCCCGCTCACCGGAGGACATCAGGCGGTGGCTTGCAACGACTGCCATAAGCCTGCAATCGGTGAGAAGTTGGTCCCCTATCACTACAACAACCTTACTTGCACAACCTGCCATGAAGACATACACAAGGGAGAGTTTGCATCCCGCATGGCCAAGCCTGATGCGTCCGGCAAACCGATCGGATGTGTCGCTTGCCACTCGACGAAAGATTGGCAGGATCTCTCAAAATTCGACCATGCGCAGACGGACTTTCCCTTGGTCGGCTCTCATCGCGCGGTGGCATGCGCTGACTGCCACAAGCCGCCGAACATGGAGCTCACATTGATCCATGTTCAGTTCAGCGCCGCCCCCAAAACATGCGCGGAATGTCACGATAACCCCCACTCCGACCAGTTTGGCGACCGGGCAAACGACTGCGCCGGATGCCACAACAGCAACAAGTGGAAACCTTCGCTCTTCGATCACGACAAAACAAAATTTGCCCTCAAAGGGGGCCATGAAGATGTGGCCTGCTCAGCCTGCCACCAGCTGAAGAAAATGGTCAATGATACGCAGGTACTCTTCTACAAGCCCACGCCAACAGCCTGCGACGCTTGCCACGGAGCAAACATCCCCAAAGTCCCGGTGCACTCCATGTTCGGCTCCGGATGAGCGAAAAGTCATAGATAATCGGCGGCTTACGGGTTTTTCAGTAGACCGGAATACACGCCTGATGTAATCTGAACCCGAGCCAGGCAGATAATTGTCTGGCTCACAAACTTCCCTGATTGCCGTCCACTTAACACGGCTTTATTCCGCGTCATTTATTGCCTTATATCGAAGCAGCTCCGGACTTTATGTCCGCCAGAACGCAGGCGCCATTTCGTTGAAGATAGTGATTTTTTTAGCTTCGCACTCATAATTCTCCGGTAAGACCTGAAATTGCCTCTTAGGTTTCTGCCGGTCCGAGTGAATGTGAATTTGCACTGGGGCGAATTCACTAACGTCGTATGTGTGAGTAGGGAACGGATTCCTGTCGGCAATTCGACGGGCGCTCGGGAAAACTGGTCGTCCAGGCGCACGGCGGAGAGTCGGGATCGCAGCCGGGCGCGGGGCCTTGGAATACGCGGAGTGATCGATGGAACGTTCACGTTGGCTCACGGCGGTAGTTGTCGCCCTGGCGCCCCTGTTTGCGGGTGCTGACCCGCAGCGGCCTTCTGACAGTGCGCGGCCCAACGCCGGCGACGCCGCGTCCACCTCGGCCTCCGTTGATCAGGCCCAGCACCAGATTACTGCCTATCTTGAGAAACTCGCCGACCTCCACTGCACTGAGTCTGTGACCCAGGAAAAGCTGACCGCCGGCGGCCGCGTGGAGGCAACCGAACACGCCAAATACGACTACCTCATCATGATGAGCGGCAGCGGAGAAGATTTTCAGTTGAATGAGTCGCGCATTGAGTCCGCGTCTGCACGGAACAGGCCTACGCAGTCGCCGATGCTTATCACCAATGGCGTTGCCACAGTGCTGCTCGTCTTTCATCCTTATTACCGCGACAGCTTCACATTTGAGGTGGGCGACGAGGAAATGGTGAATGGAAGACCTGCCGTCCCGGTTCATTTCGAGCCTGTCCCCGGACGCCGCACGCCGGCAGTCCTGGCCCTGCGCGGCCGCGAGTACCCCCTCGAGCTCGAAGGCACTGCCTGGCTCGACAATCAATCCGGAGAAGTGGTAAAGGTGGAAGCAAAGCTGCTCCACGACATGAGCGATGTTGGCTTGAGCTCGCTTGTCATCCATGTCGAATACAAACCCGGCAATCCCGGCAAGGATGCGGGCTCGCTGACCCTGCCCGCATTGGCGGTTGTTGAAGTAACTACTCCGCGCCAGCATTGGCGCAATACGCATGTCTTTGATAACTATCGAGGTTTCTCGATAGAGGCTGAGCAGGACCCGAATGTGAAAGTTCGCGGCACAAATACCGGCCCGGATGGAACCTCTGAAAGAGTGGCCGATCCGCCTGACCCCAAGGAGCCCTGAATATGTCAACGCTGCAAACAAACATATCCGGCACTGGCGCCGCATTGAAAAAGAAGAAGAAGGAGCTCGGCCATCACGTCCGCGTGGCAATTGCGGGCGCGTCTGCATGTCTTCTCGTGGCCGCGATCGGCCTTTACGGGGCTAATTACTACACTCTTCCCCTTGAAGAGCGTCCATACTCTGACAAATACGAGCTGTTGAAACCTGGCGGAACTATCGGCCTGAAACTGGGCGTATTTGGCACCTTTTTGTTTTTCATTATCTTTCTCTATGCGCTGCGCAAGGTCATCCCCTGGCTTGGCCGCTACGGTACCGCCAGGCACTGGATGGATTTTCACGTCATCGCAGGGGTCACTGCGCCGGTTATCATTGCCTACCATGCCTCCTTCAAATTTAGCGGCATCGCCGGCGTCGCTTTCTGGATCATGGTAGCCGTTGCTTTGAGCGGAGTGATCGGACGTTATCTCTACGCGCAGATTCCGCGATCGCTGAACGCGGCCGAACTTTCTCTCACCGAACTGCATAGTGGCGAACAGGAACTCTCCGAGGCACTGCTCGGACAGTCGATTTACTCCGCGCAACAGCTGAGCCGGGCTCTGTATGTGCCCACCACCGCTCACATCCAGCACATCGGGGCCTTGCGCGCGGTTGGTGAAATGATTGTCCTGGATCTCGGACTGCCGTTTCGAGTGGCCGGCCTCCGCCGTTCAGCCAGTGGCTTTGGTGCCAGGCTCAAGTCGATTGGCGGGCTCTTCTCCACTGGAAACTCCGAGATCGAGCACATCGTTCGTCTGGTCCGCCAAAAAAGCGCCCTCTCCCGGCGCGTCGTCTTTCTTGGTCAATCGCAGAAGGTGTTTCATCTTTGGCATGTTATCCATCGGCCCTTCAGTTATGCGTTTGCCGTCCTCGCCATTATTCACATCGCTGTAGTGATGGGGCTCGGGTTCATGAGCATGGGGTTCCGGTAAAAGATGGAAACATTCCTGACCTGGTTGATTGGCGGCGGCATATTGGGCTTCTTCCTGATTCGCTACTGGCGCGCCCATAAACGTCAAGTGGCCGAGTCTCACGCTGCCAAAGAACGCGGGGCGCTCTTCTCCGAGGGACCGAAAGCGCAACATCCCAGAATTCATGACGATCTATGTATCGGGTGCGGCGCATGTGTCTCTGTCTGTCCCGAGGGCGATGTGCTGGGACTGATCAACGGCAAGGCAAGTATCATCAACGGGCACAAATGTATTGGCCACGGGCTCTGCGCTGAAGAGTGCCCTGTCGGCGCAATCACGATGGTGATGGCCAAGCCCAGTGCGGGAGCCGACGTTCCCGTTATCAGCGAGGAATACGAAACCAGCGTCAAGAATCTGTTCATCGTGGGCGAACTGGGTGGACTCGCGCTCATCAAGAATGCCGTCAACCAGGGCCGGGATTGCATGGACGTGATTGTTCAACGTTTAGCCGATTCCTCCGAGGGGCTCGCTGAGAAGGCTCCCTGGGACGTGATAATTGTCGGTGCGGGGCCAGCCGGAATCAGCGCCTCGCTGCGGGGCGCGGAGCATCATCTCAAAGTTGTGACTCTCGAGCGTGAAACCGTTGGTGGAACCGTATCGAAATATCCCCGGCAGAAACTGGTAATGACCAGCCCCGTCGAGTTCCCACTGCATGGCAAGTTCAACAAGACAACCCTTTCCAAAGAGGATTTGCTGGCCTTCTGGGAAAAGATCATGGCGCGAACCGACTTGAACATTCACACCGGTGAGGTAGTAGAGTCGGTTCTCAAACAGGAAGATGGTCTCTTTGTCGTCCGCACTGCGCAAGGGGAGTACAAATCGCGCGCGGCCATACTGGCCCTGGGACGTGCGGGAACTCCGCGCAAACTGGGCGTGAAGGGCGAAGAGCTTCCCCATGTCCTGTACCGGCTCATTGAGGCGGATCATTACACCAACAACAACATTCTCATCGTGGGTGGTGGCGATAGCGCGGTTGAGGCGGCCATGGGTCTTGCGCATCAGGCGGGCAACAAGGTTACTCTCTCTTATCGCAAGAATGAATTCAGCCGGCTCAAGGACCGCAACTCCAAGCGAATCGAAGAGTACATGGCTTCGAAAAAACTCGACGTGCTCTTCAACTCAATACCTACGGAATTCCGGGAAGGCAGCGTACTCATCGAAGTAGCGGGTGAGATTCGGGAGCTGCCCAACGATTTTGTATGGATTTTTGCCGGCGGCACTCCGCCTTCCGCATTTCTCAAGGCGGCCGGGGTCGCATTCGGAGACAATACTGTAACTGAACAACTCGCGACAAAATAACAGGAGCCGTTGATGAATTTGAAACCACCCCAGATCTTCTTTCGCACGCTCGCATTCGCTTTGCTTCTGGCTGCCACCCTGGCCCATGCCGCCCCCGTTACCGGCACGGTCACCAACAAGACCACAAACAAGCCATCGGCCGGCGACTCCGTCGTTCTGGTCGATGTCCAGGCGGGCATGTCTGAGGCAGCCACCGCAACCACCAACTCTTCAGGTCACTACTCTCTCAACGCGCCCGGCATGGGCCCGTATCTCATTCGAGTGACTCACCAGGGTGGAACCTACTTTATCGCCGCGCCACAGGGTGGCAGTCCGGGAGACGTCAATGTCTACGATGTCTCCGCCAAGGTCGACGGCGTCAGCATCGACGCCGATATGCTTCTCATCGAAGCTGGCGGAGGCACGTTGCGCGTCCACGAGCGCTATCTGATCAAGAACACGAGTCTGCCGCCAAAGGCGCAATACAGCAGCAACACCTTTGAGATTGTCATCCCGGCCGATGCCGAGTTGGACGGCTCATCGGCCACGCGCCCAGGCGGCTTGTCCACCAATACGCGCCTCATTCCCCTGAGCCAGAAGGGGCATTACTCTTTCAATATTCCCATTCAGCCGGACCAGGGCGAGAAGGAGACCATGTTCGAGGTCGAATATCACCTCGCCTACTCCGGTAAAGCCACCCTCTCTCCCCATGTGCTCATGCCCGCTGACAATTTTGTTGTCTACGCTGCCAAAGGCATCGAATTCACCGGCGCTCAAGGTGCCAACTTTCAGGGGACACAAGAGGACCCGAGAGTTCAAACCTATGTTGCGAAAAACGTGCATCCCGGCCAGGCCATCAGTTTCACTATCTCCGGCGAAGGCCAGATGCCGGCCCAGAGCCAGGGCGCCGGAGCGGGCCCGCAGGCAGGCATGGGCGACTCCGGTTCCGGTGCGGCAGACAACAATAACAAGCCCGGCGGAGGCATCGGCGTCCCCATCGGCTCTCCCGATCCACTCACAAAATACAAGTGGTGGATTCTCGGAGGATTGACATTGCTCTTGATCGCCGCCGCGGGCTTCCTCTTGCGCAAGCGGGCCGAAGGACTTTCCGGAACCGAGCCGCATGCGGAGGAACCCGCGCCTGAACCCCGGACCATTCCGGCATACGCGCGCTCCGCCCCGCCTGCCGCTCCGTACAATCCCGCGCCTGCGGTCGGCAATGCCGGATTGCTCAATGTCCTGAAAGATGAACTCTTCGCCATCGAAAGCGAAAGGCTCTCCGGCACTTTGTCACCACAAGAATACGCCGAAATCAAGACCGGACTGGAGGCCGTCCTCAAGCGCGCACTTACCCGGAAATAGCGCGCGATCGCGCCGTTAAGTTCTTACGGCTGCGGCAGCACCAGAACTTCGACGCCGCTCGCCGCGTCTTTCTGGTGGAATATCTGCTCCGTTGCCTTCTTGAAATCCTCCGGCTTGGCGAAGGGAATGTCAGTAAATGTCTGCGGATTGCGATCGGTGAGCGGAAACCACGAACTCTGCACCTGCACCATGATCCGATGGCCGCTGCGGAACGTATGGAAGAGATCGGGCATCGCGAAATTGATGTCCGCCTCTTTTCCCGGCGTTAGTGGCTCGGGCTTTTCCCAGCCGTTCCGGAATTTCGCCCGGAACGGCTCGCCGCGCAGCAACTGCTGGTAACCGCCCATGTGCAGCGGCGGCATTTCCAAAATACGCTTGTTGCCATCCATCGAGGTTTCGGGATTAGGATAATCCTCCGGGTAAACGTCGATCAGCTTCACGTCGAAGTCCGAATCGGTGCCCGAACTGGCCACCTTCAGGTGTGGCGATATCGGCCCGGCGATCGTCACGTCCTCCTTCAGTGGCTCCGTCTCGTACGCCACCACGTCGGGCCTGTAACTCGCAAACCGCTGATCGTCCACCATGTAGCGCTGCGGCACCGTGTCCGTGGTGTAGCCCACAAACGGAACCGGATGGTTCGGGTCGCTCAGGTATTCGTCCTCACTCTTCGTCTCTTCCGGCGGGTCGAAGCTCAGCTTGCCGCCCGCATGGAAATAGAGTGTCCTCGGCGTGGCGGCCGTGGGCGGCCACGCGTCGAAACTGCGCCACTCGTTGGTTCCCGTCTCAAACACCACGGCCTTGGGCTGCGCCGCGCCCTTGCCCTTCAGGTAATGCTCAAAGAAGGGAAACTGAATACTGGCGCGGAAATACTCTGCGGTCTTCGCATTGAACTGCACATCGCCCAAATGGCTGCCGTCGCTGCGTGCCCATCCACCATGCACCCACGGTCCCTCCACCAGCGTTGTCTGCGTCTCGGGATTCAGCTTGTTGATGGCGTAGAAAGTACGGTATGGCCCTTCCAGGTCCTCCGCGTCATACCAGCCGCCCACCACAAGCACCGCGCAATGCACATTCTTCATGTGTTGCGACAGGTCGCGCGCCTTCCAGTATTCGTCGTAGGTGTCGTGCTTGAACTGGTCGTTGAACAGCCAGTTGGAACCCTTTAGATACTGCGCGTCGAGGTTGGCCACGTTGCCCGCATCCAGATAGAACTGGTAATGGTCCGGAGTTCCGAAGTCGAAGGGAACTAAAGGACCGGGGGCTACCGGGTTTTTTTGCGGATGGAAGAAAGGGGCGTAGAAACCGAAGCCCGCCGACAGCATGAAGGCTCCGCCGTGATAGGCATCGTCGCCCAGAAACAGGTCCGTCATCGGCGCTTGCGGACTCGCCGCCACCAGTGCCGGATGCGAGTCGATAATCGATGCCGAAGTATAGAATCCCGGATACGAAATTCCCCAGATGCCCGCCTTGCCGTTGTTATTGGCCACATGCTTCAGCAGGAATTCGATCGTGTCGTACGTGTCGGATGAGTCATCCACATCCTGCGGCAACCGCTTGATATCGATGTGCGGCCGCATCTCCACAAAATCGCCTTCGCTCATCCAGCGGCCGCGCACATCCTGGTAGACGAAAATATAGCCCGACTTCTCGAACTCGTCCGACGGGCCGAGACGTGCCGGATATTGATCCTCGCCATAAGGAGCAACGCTGTAAGGCGTTCGGCCCATGAGGAATGGATACGGGCCGCCCGTCGCATCTTTGGGCACATACACTGAAGTAAACAGCCGCTTTCCGTCCCGCATCGGGATCCGGTATTCGTACTTGGTGTAGTGAACGCGAACGTAGTTCTCGGCCGGTGCCGAAGGTCCCGGCTGCTGGGCATCGGCAATCGGAATCGCCAGAAACAAAACCGCAATCACGGTGCCGGCAAGGCGGAGCAAAGTGTTCATCTGCTGCTGAAGTCTCCTGATAAACCAGAGTAAACCAGCGTCCAGCCTGCGGAAAGCGCCCCTACCCTTGCATCGTGGGTCAGTTTGAAGGGTACGGGCTTCAGCCCCCACATGGACCTCGCAAATCAATCGCGGGCTTTGGCTTCTGCGGGAATGCTCCTCCAAACTGATCCACTACCCACCCGTACGTGCCAAATCCGCTCGCCCCGGCGGTCTTTTACTTGACGCTCTGTTTACGCCGGGCCGTACTTTTGCAAAATAATTTGTCCCGGCTGGGCGCATGCCCGCAACATTGGGACGATTTGTGGGTAATTACCGCTAGAACATTGATCCGGCGCCCCGATCGAAGGGAGACGAGCTGGTGAGGAGGAGGAAAGATGAAACTGAATATCTTCACAATTTCCACGGCGCTGCTCCTGGTTGCTCCAGCGATGCAGCTTGCTGCAATGAATCATCCCAATCCCGCGCCTGCCGTTCCCCCAAACGGAAACGGGATCCAATGCAAGAATGCCGATGCAATAGCGCCTTGCCAGAATTCTGAGGCTGCCGACTTGAAAAAGGACCTCGCCGACTTCAAGGCAACCTTCAGCGATTCCAAGGCAGCCGTGACCGACAGCAAGGCTGCGGTCAGCGACGCCAAGCAGACCGGCGCCGACGCCAAGAAAACCGCAGCCGACGCCAAAGTCGCAGCAGCGGATGCAAAGCACCCGGTCAAGAACGCAAAGCAGGGAATCGACGACGCCAAGCAGGCAGGTAGCGATGCCAAGCAGACCTATGACGACGGAAAGCAGGCCTATGGCGACGCTCAATCTGCGAGTTCTGACGCAAAATCAGCCGGAAAGGACCTGAAGCAGAACCTTAAGGATGTCGGGAAGACTGCGAAGGACCTGAAGGGCATCGGCGGCCTTGCCCTCCGCGCGCTGGCCGGCTAAATGAGCTGCGCGCAACAGGTCGGTTCAGTCGGTCCAGACGACCAAGCCAAGGCTCTAAAAACCCACGCCGCCGCAAAGACGCCTCCAATCACCGTGCAGCGCAAAGTCGATCAGCCCCGCCAGGCGCCCCTGTATTAAGGGGGCGCCGCTGCACCCTTCGCCTATTCTTCCACATCCCGTTTTGTGATTTCCTATCCCCGTGTCCGACCGGGCAGGTTTACCCTATTTACAAGTGTCCGTAAGCAGCCGCCAGCGCCTCTGTACGCCGGGACTGTACCGTTCCCGTTTCAACCCTGAAAAGAGGAGATCCATGTCTACTGAGTATCGCAATTTCCTCGCTCTCTCCTATGAAGAGCTGGAAGAACTCAACCTGGCAGCCAAGGCTGATCGTGCGGCCCGTATGCCGGCCGATAAAATTCGCGAGAAGCGCCTGAAGTACCTTACCGATGAGAAGCGGATCAAGGCTGTAACTGTGCTGTTCTCTGACCTTGAAGGACGGCTTCACCTGCTCGACTACGATAAGAAATTCCTGCTCGGCTCCTACGAGAACCTCACCTTCGACGGATCGTCGATACGCGGCTTTACCGCTCAGAAGGAAAGCGACCTGCGCCTTGGCATCGACTGGAGCGCCTTCTACTGGGTCCCGGCCGACGTCTTCGGCACCGGCAAGGTGCTGGTCTTCGGCAACGTCATTGACAAGGACGGAACCGCCTATTCCGGCGACCTGCGCGGCGTGCTCAAGGGCTACTCCGACAAGCTCTTCAAGGAAAAACAGTACACCCTCAACGCAGCCACTGAGATCGAGGGCTTCCTCTTCGCGGGCAAAGACGCCGAACAGCGTTACCACGAAACTGGCAAGTTCGAGTTCATCAACACCGGCGGCTACTATCACGTGCTGCCCCTTGACCCCCTGCGCCAGTTCATCGACACCTCGGCCGAAGTGCAGCGCGCCATGGGCTTCCAGAACGAGAAGGATCACCCCGAAGT
>Ga0181516_10002149_pt1 | contig 14317 bp, 13 predicted proteins | sample PEATcosm2014_Bin_25_FD_121104 | JGI IMG/M metagenome (GOLD analysis project Ga0181516, IMG submission 121104) | Peatland microbial communities from MTU Mesocosm Facility, Houghton, MI, USA - PEATcosm2014_Bin01_10_metaG | ecosystem: Environmental > Terrestrial > Soil > Wetlands > Peat | place... | reverse complement strand
GCCTCCTTGAAAAACAGCGGTTCATCGCTCGGCACCTCCAGCGCGATGGCCTCGCTGTCCGGCTCGAATCGGCCGAGCGAATTCATGCGCCCCGTCCGCAGCAGTTCGCTCAGCAAGTCCACCAACCCGGAACCGCAGACGCCTTGCGCCCGGACGTCGCCAATCACCGCGGCGGTCATCGCGCCGCTATCGTGAATTTCGATTTTCTCAATCGCCCCCGGCAGCCCCGGCATGGCGCAGGCGATTTTTCCGCCCTCGAACGCCGGCCCCGCCGGACACGACGCGGCGAATACTTTGTGGTTGTTGCCAAGAATCAATTCCGTGTTGGTGCCGATGTCCATGACGGCAATCAGGCGCTCCTCGTGGGCGAGGTCTACCGCCAGCATGCAGGCAGCGGCGTCGGCCCCGACGTGCCCGCTGATGATCGGCAGCCCATAAACTCGCGCCGCGGGATGCAGCGCCAGCCCCAACCGTTTGGCGGTCTGGCTCAGGCTCGTCGTCGTCCGCAGGCCCGATTCCATTTCGAGTTCGGTGATGGAACGATACGGATTTTGGCCGATGGAATGGACGTTCAACCGGAAAAACAAATCGCGCATCGTCGAGTTTCCGGCGACCACCAGTTCGTAAATGGACGCGGGCTCGACGGGAAACTCCTCGATCGCATGGCCGATGTAGCCCGCCAGGGTCCGCTGCAATAGTTTGGCGCCGTCCTCGGTGTCAAACTGGATTCGCGCCATCACGTCCGAGCCGCCGAAGCGCTGGGGATTCTCGAACGCCGCGTCGGCCACAATCTCGCCCGTTTCCAGGTTCAACAATCGCAGGACGACGGTGGTCGTCCCCAAGTCCATCGCCAGCCCATAAATCGGACCGGAATTACGGTCGATCTCCACACCGTCCAGCAAAATGCGGTCGCCGTCGCGCGTCACGGCCGGGTCCGGCGCGGGCGGATTTTTCGCCGCGGGCAGTTCGAGGGCGCGGCGTTCGATGCGCATTTCCCCGCGCCGCATCGTGTGACACCGGACCACGCCGGAGTCCCCCGCGACCTTGCACCGGCACGAAAGGCGGAAATTCTCCTTGAGATGGCTTTCTTCGGGAACCTTCGACGAAAGCAGTTCCATTCCGGCGGTAATTTCCACCAGGCATTCCTTGCACTTGCCCTGCTTGCGGCAGGAAGTCGGCACCTTGATGGCGAGCGATTCGGCGCAATCGAAGAGTGAAAGGCCCGCGGCGGCCTCGCAACGGAGGCCGTTAAAATGCAAGTCAACGCTCATGGTGCTGATGATCTTCGGTGGCCGTGCTCCGCCACTCTAACCAGCCGGGCCGCAAAATTCCAGCCCGAACTTCCGCCCGGCGCCCGCAGTCAATGCTTCCCCGGCCCGGCCCGGTGGGTTACATTCGCCTCCGAAATCAAAGAAACCATGAAGACATTGCTGGAAACTTTGCGCGAGCGGCGCCTGGTCTGCGACGGGGCGATGGGCACTCAATTGATGCTGGCCGGGCTGGAAAGCGGTTCCTGCGGCGAGCTCTGGAACCTCACCCACCCGGACCGCGTCCTCGCCATCCAGCGGCGCTATGCCCAGGCCGGCGCGGATTGCATCATCACCAACACCTTTGGCGGCACGCGCACCGTGCTGTCGCGGCATGGCGCGCAGAAGGACGCCCGCGAAATCAACCAGGCGGCGGTGCGCATCGCGCGCGAGGCCTTTGATGGGCGCGAAGGTTTTGTCCTCGGCGACATCGGCCCGCTGGGCGCGCTGCTGGAACCGTACGGCGATCTTCCCCAGGCCGACGGCCAGGCGGCCTTCGAGGAACAAGCCGCCGCGCTGGTCGAGGCCGGCGTGGATGCCATCATCGTGGAAACGCAAACTTCACTCGAAGAACTGGGACTGGCCGTGGACGCGGCGCTCAAGGCGGGCGCGCCGTGTGTCATCGGTTCGCTGGCTTATGATTTATCCGCGGACAAGACTTTCTTCGTCACAATGATGGGACTGTTGCCGGACAAGGCCGCGGAGTTTCTGGAGGAGCGGGGCGCGCATCTGGTGGCCTTGAACTGCGGCACCGGCATGGACATGGCGGGCGCGGCAAAGGTGGCAACGATTTACGGCAAGAGCTGCAAACTGCCTGTCATGGTCCAACCCAACGCCGGCTTGCCGGTGCTCGAAGGCGGGAAGGCCGTTTACAAGCAATCGGCGGCGGACATGGCCGCCGGGGTGCCGGAAGTCTTGGCGGCGGGCGCGAACATCATCGGTTCCTGTTGCGGCAGCACGCCCGAACACACGCGCGCCATCGCCCAGGTCGTGCAAAAATTTAACAGTGGGAAAAAGAGCTGACTTTGCCCGCCGCCGGGCCCGAAGTTCTCAGGGGCTTTTCAACCGATAATACGCGTTGCCCACGGGACCGGTGATGAGGATGTATTTGTTGGTGCCGTCGTCGTTCACGGTCTCGGAGGGATCGTTCCAATTGGAAGAACTCAAGTCGGTGCTCACCTGGAGATGAAACCCGGGCGACGGCGACGGCCAATAGACCTTCACCGTGTTCGCGTCGGTCATTTTGATGCTCACCAGGGGCGCGCCCGGCGATTGCTCGGCGAACACAGTCCAGAACCCTCCGCTTAACGAAAGGCCCGGACCATTCATCGGGCCACCGGCATCGTGCTGGCCGACGGTTCCGCTGAGCGAATACTGGCCGTTGGTGCCCGTGCCGCCGCCGCCGGCAATCTTGTGCCAGTCTATGCTGTAAGTTTGGGCGCGACCGCTGAGCGCCAGCAACACCAGCGCCAATATTCTTGGAATGATGTTCTTCATAGTTTTGGCCCGGATGCCTTTCAATATTTTATCAGCTTCTAACGATACGACGCGCCGCCGGCTGCCGTCATGGTGGCGAACTTTGCGACGTTCCTGGTTTCGCATTCGGCGCCGCCGAGTTCGACGAGGAAACTTGCTCACGTGCCGGCTGAGGCAACTGCATCACCGAGGTCACCAGTCGCTGCGGACCATGGTCATACGGTGACGGCGTCAGCGGCCGGCGCGGGGTTAGTTCCGTGAATGCTCCACCGCCATTGGTGCGCACGCTCACGTCCAGCCAGTAGTTCGAGCTGGTGAACGGACCCGGTCCAAAATCCAGCGTCACCGCGAACATGCCGTTCCTCACCTTGACGGCCGAATTGGTGATAGGCCCGGCGGCGGCAGTGTTGCCTTGGGCGGTATCACACAAGGAGAAGCTGAGGTCGTACAAGCCGTTGGCCGGGCGGCCGTCCAGAAAGAGGTGGCTGCGATACAGGAACGGCGTGCCTTCCGCCGCGACTTGCGCGCGGGCGGTTGAATACCGCGTAAACACCGCCAGCAACGCGGCCACCGCGAAGAAACGGCGCATGGCGGTCATAATCCATCTCCGGCTCAGTCGGGCGTTTTTGGGGCGCAACATATTTCGGCTTGAAATGTCTATTGACCAATGGTGGACGGCCCGTTCACCGAAATGATGGTCATCGCCTTGGAAATCGTCAGCGTTTGAGTCGAATGACTGGCCTGAACGGTGGCGTTGATGGCCACGGTCCCGCCGGTGGCAACGGCGCTCGCTCCCGCCGACAACGTTTCATACGGATCCTGGTAGGTGCCGTTCTGGGGACCGCTGTAGTTGAAATCAACCCATACCGGCGCGGCCTGGTAACCTGAACTGTAGGTAAGTCCGACAGCATCCAACACGCGCAATTCCACGCCCAGCACCGGAAAGGTGCCGGGTGTGCCGTAGGCGTCCTGGACTCGCGGCAGCGGACTCCCGTAATAACTGTACCAATCCTCGAAATCGCCGCCCTGGTGTTGATTGAACTGCACGAGATCATTGACTCCGTCCAACGAACAGTAGGCCGCCGCATTGACGGCGGTCGTCCAGCTCCGGTTGCCGAACTGGTCGTATCGGTACAGGTCCATGGGTGCCACGGAACTGTCCGTGGGGGCGGCCGCGCCGTTGGTCAGGCCGTTGAGCCCGCCGCCGAAGGCGAGCCCTTCATCCATCTCATGCGACACCGCGGAGAAAAGGGAATAGTTGTTCGTATTCGGGTTCGAGGACGTGATGTTCATGATCGACATGTTCAGGCTGATTGTGCTGTCGGGCTTGCCCGAGGGCGGATTCGCGCTGAAACCCAAAGCCCTGGCCAGGGGATCTTTCAAGGTGACTTGTACGTTGCCGTTCACCGGGTTGTTCGCCCCGCCCGGCAGGTGCGCCAGAGCAACGGCATCGTCCACCGATGCCGCGTGGGCCGTCAGCGCGCTGAGATACGACGAATAGGAGACGCTGGTGGTAAAAGTTGAACTGCCCGCAAGCCCGGTGGTCACCTCCTGGAATTTGAAAGAGACCGTGATGGGATCGGAATAATCGGCCTCATAGACGGCAATCGCCGAATTGATCGTCGCCTCGATGGCCGCCGCGTTGGGATCCGACGTAATCGTGGCATCGAAAGTCGGGACGATGGTGAGTGCGCCGGTCTTCAAGGGAAGAATCAAGGCCGTCATCAGCGCGATGAGAAGACCGCGACTGAAGCGCCCTCGTCTTCTGCGCCAACCGGTTGAAGGAACGGCATCGTTCGAGGTTGTGGTGGTTTTCAATCGACGCTCCTTTCTTATTGGAGAGTTACCAGCACGAGCACCATGCCTCTGCCCTTCTCCAGCCCGGTCATGGCCTTGCCGATGATCGCTCCCTGCGCGCGGGCGTGGTTGGTGACTTTCATGGCATGCCCCGGCGTGCTGGAGGTGGTGAGCAAATCACCCGGTTCAATGGCGCCTTTGCTGGCGTCGGCCAGCACGTAGACCCTGCCGCTCAACGCCACATTTTGGTCACCGTCGAGCGCGCCCTGCTGGTGCAGGGCGATGCCCGGATTGATGCCGTTCGCGCCGCTCACAATTCCCGCCACGCAGGAATCATATTCGCGGGAACTGAGCGCCAGTTCACCCGGATGCTGCCGGTCGATGACCATGACCGAACCCTTGGGCATTTCCTTCCCGCCCATCTTGAACGGTTCCGCGAGGTCCGCGCCTCCGGTGATGATGATGGAATGCGTGCGCGTCGTGCCATTGACATCCAACGTGTATGCCGGACTCAAGGTGCCGATGCCGACATTCCCGCCCGGCGAGTTCAAGGCGAGCGATTCGGGCGCGCTGCTCGAGTAATTGTAGGCATAGATCGCGCCCGCCGTGCCCGCCTTCTCGACGAACACTCCCGCCGCGGTGCCGTAATTGGGGCTGGAAGCGCCCGTCACCGCCAGACCGCCGCTGTCCACGCGCAGGCCGCCCGGCGGCGTTTGCGACGTGCCAATCCCCACTCCTCCGCTGGCTCGAATTATAAACTGGTTGTTGGCCGCAGTCGAAAAGGAACTGGTCGAAGAGGCGTCGGCCCATACAAACGCCCCCGAATTTGCCGCATTCGCATGAAACCCGGCTGCCAGGCTCAAATCACCACTGGCGCTGTTGAAAGCGCCTCCCGGCACCGTGGCGCCGCTGGCTCCGGCGGCATTGTTATAACCCCCGCCCACGGTCGAATACCCAATAAGATAATTGAGCAATTGCCCATTGAAGTAAGGGAATAAATCGTTCCCGCTGGAGGCATTATTCTGGCCGCCGCCAACCACCCCGCCGTAACTGCTCGCCCCGTTGCCCAAGCCTCCACCAATGAAGGACACCCCCCCTCCGGCGGTATTACCCGAAGCGGTCGTCCCGTCAAAGCCGCCGCCGCCAATCGTCGCACCCGACCCGCTTGCGTTATTCTCGTAGCCTCCCCCAACCGCGGAGTAGATGGCGGCGACATTATACGCGCCCCCGCCCACAAAAGCTTCATTGCCCGTGGTGGTGTTGTAAGCCCCGCCGGCCACCGTCGAAATATAGCCGTTGGCGTGATTCTGATAGCCGCCGCCGACGACAGCAAACTGGCTGCCCGCGATGTTATTGGCGCCGCCGCCGATGGTGGCACCCACGACGCCGTTGGAGTCGAAATTGGCGGGCGCACCGCCGATCACATTGGGATAACCCGACGCGTTCGGCTCCAGCCGAAAGCCGCGCACACCGCCGACCTCGAGTTGCAACGGCTGGCTGTCGAGGGTGCCAAGGAAATTCACTCCGGGAGTGGTTCCAAGGTTGCCGGTCAGGGACCATCCGCCGCTGCTGCCGCCCACAACGGGATCCTGCCAGACCAACTGGCTGCCGTTGTACCCCAGCACCTGCCCCGGATTGGGCGCTCCCACGGTATCCAGCGAGTCCGCGGAAACGATGGCGGAATCCACCGCCAAGGCCGTGTCGGCCACGGCGGCGCTTCCCGCCTGGGAACTGAAAATCGAGTACGGCGCGGGCGTCAGCGCCTGACGCGGGGTGATGGCGCTGAAGTCTCCTGCTCCGTTCGTGCTGACGGCGATGTCCAGCCAGAGCGATTCGCCGGCGAAGACCCCGGACCCGAAATCAATCGTGGTGGTGAACAGACCGTTGGAAACCGAAACGCCTGTGTTCGTCACCAGGCCGCCCAGCAGGTTGCCGGTCATGGGATCGTCGTATGCGCCAAATTGAATGTCGTAAAGGCCGTTGGCCGGTGTGCCATTGGTGTTCAAAAGCCCCTGATAAGTGAAAGCGGTGCCCTGCGCATGCGCGCCGCGATTTAACGCCAGCGCCAGGACCATGAGGCCGAGGAGTTTAAATTGTTTTCTCATAGGTTTGTTCAATTGCTTCGCTTCGTTGCCTTAAAAAAACTGGTGCGTTTGGACAGCCGTGTATCTTGCAGGATGACCTGATCGCGACGGCGCAAAAACGATCATCGAACCTCTAAGAAGAAATGCGGGCGGGGGATTACAAAAAACTTTGCATTTTTTGCCACGAACCGGTCAAGGTGCGTTGAGAATTCTCAACTCGTGGTCGTCCGTAGTGTATGCGAGGTGTCGTCCATCCGGCGAAAACTGGAGCGTGAATCCCGCGTCGGGGATTGTCTCGGAAAACACCTCCCGCATGGTGGGCAGGTGCCAGAGCTTGAGCGATTCCAGGTGGCCCAGCGAAGCCAGGGTCTGTCCGTCCGGCGAGAAGGCCAGGTCGGTCGTCTCCTCAATATGGCCGGGCAGCGTGGCCTTCAATTCGCCGTTCGCGGTGTGCCACAACCGGATGCTTCCATCCACGCTGCCCGTGGCCGCCACTGCGTTGTCCGGCGAAAACGCCAGCCCGCTCACAAAATCCTTGTGACCCATCAGAACAAACTCCTTGCGCGTCTGACAATCGTACAGATGGGCGGCATTTTCGCTCTGAACGGAAACCAGCAAATACCGCCCCTGGCTGGACAGAACGATGTTGCGCAACGGCGGCGCCGGTCCCTGGATGAGGCTCCAAAGTTTTCCGGTTTTTGCATCCCATATTTGGATCAGGCCGCGGCTGCCCACGGCGTAAAAAAAGGCACCTTCGGGCGAGACTCCCCATTGTTCAAAATGCCTTTCCTGCGCCGGCGTCATTTCAAGGTGCAAACCGCCCGCAAGCCTGTTTCCGTTCCAGTCCCAGAACTCGAGTTTCAAATCCGCGGCGTCAAAGACGGCCACGCCGCCACCGCCGAACTGCCCGCCCGCCACGCTTGCGCCTCCCGCAAATGAGGATGCCACGAGGCTCATGTCGTCGACGTTCCACAATTGCCCCCCGTTGTCGGCATCGGGCTTGAAGGTGACGACCCTCTTTCCGTCCGGCGAAAAAATCGGATGTTTGTACCGGTACTCGGGCAGGCTGCCACGTTGTCGCTCAGGCGTCGTGGACCAGAGCATCACCCGGCAATCTTTGCCGCCAGTCGCCAGCGTCTTTCCGTCCGGACTGAAGGCGGCGCACCAAACCTCACTGGCATGTCCGTGCAGTTCCGCGAGCGGTTCGAGGGTGGTGGAATCCCAAAGCCGCGCGGTCTGGTCGGAACCCGCGGTGGCGATCACTTTGCCGTCCGGCGAAAACTCCGCCGACCATGCCGTGAGGCGATGCGCCGACAGCACCCGCGGAGGTCCACCCTCCTTCAAATCCCAGACCAGGACATCGCCCGACCAGCCCGTCGTGAGCAATCGCTCTCCGTCCGGCGAAAACGACAAATGCCAGACCGGATATGTGGTCGGCAGCTCACGAATCAAGTTTCCCGTGGCCGCGTCATATAAGTCCACACCGGGTGACGTTTGGGCCACGGCCAGACGACGGCCATCCGCAGACAATGCCAGCGAATGCCCGGAGTGGCTGAAGACTCTAAGTTTCTCCCCCGTCCGCCAGTTCCAGAGGGTGATGTCCCCTGATTTTTCGTAATAAAACGGACTGGAATCGGCGGTTGCCATCAAATTGCCCTTGCTCGAAAGTGATGCGAGCTGGGCGGGAAAACGGTTTCGGACATTCCAGGTGTCCACGTCGCGAATCTCGACGCCGGGCACCCCCGCCAGCATCAAGCTCTTGCCGTCCGCAGAAAAACCCACCCTCATAACCGCGCCATTGCTCAAGTCCAGGATTTTGAGGCATTGCCTGCCCGCCACATCCCAGACCCGCACCGAACCATCGACGCTGCTGCTGGCCACCAGTTTTCCGTCCGGGGAGAACGCCGTGTCGGTCACAATCCATTTGTGGCCGGAAAACGACGCCAGTTCGTTCCCCCGGCAGCGGTCCCAAAGGTAACGCCATTCAAAGCCCCGGAGGTCGGTCTGGCCGCGTTTGGGTTCGAGGTTTCCCAGAATCTGCCGCGCGAAACCATAGTTGTTGTTTTGAATCGCCTGCGCGGCCACGTCCACATCGGCGGCGTAAAGATTGAGCCGCATTCTTTCGGCATAATCCTCCGCCGCGAGCCGCTGAATCATCTCCCCCTTTGCATTCGCCTCGGCCCGGCGCCATTGCCAGAAAATTCCGCTCAGCCCGGACCACGCGACCAAAACCAGCGCGGCGGCCATGGCGGCCAGCACCGGCCGCCGCCGGCACCAGAGCCAGATTCTCTCGGCGGCTTTCACCGGACGCGCCTTGACGGGTTCCCCGGCGAGAAAGGCCTGCAGATCCGCCGCCAGGTCCGCGGCGGTTCGATAGCGTTTGGCGGGGTCCTTCTGGAGGCATTTCAGGCAAATTGTCTCCAAGTCAGCGGGAATGCCGGGGCGCAGCCTTCTTGGCGAGACCGGCTCCACATTCTGCACCTGCAACAAAATGTCCTGGAGGGTCTCCCCTTGAAAAGGCGGCCGGCCGGTCAGGAGTTGATAAAGAATGGAACCGATGGAATACACATCCGACGCCGCGGTGCTTTCGGAAAATTTCCCCGCCGCCTGCTCGGGCGGCATGTGGTTGGGAGAACCCAGCACCTGCCCGGTAGTGGTAATCTCCACGTCCTGGTGCATGAGCTTGGCTAGCCCGAAATCCGTCACGCGAGGCTGGTCAAAGGCGTCCAGCAACACATTCGACGGCTTTAAATCCCGGTGTAGGATGCCCTGCTCGTGCGCGTACTGCAGCGCGCGGGCGATGGTCTCCACGTAGCCGGCGGCGCGTTTCGGGCTCAGCGGCTGGTCCCTCACCAGTTCGGCGAAGTTCACGCCCTCGATAAACTCCATCGAAAGGAAGTGGTGGCCCGAATGCTCGCCGATCTCGAAAACCGGAACAATGTTCGGATGCCGCAGCGCGGCGGCGGCTTCCGCCTCCCTCCGGAAACGCTGCACAAAATCGGGGCTGGAAAACGGGCCGTGCAGCAGGACTTTCAGGGCCACCACGCGGTTCAAGCTGATCTGCCGCGCCTTGTAAACCACGCCCATTCCCCCGCGCGCAACTTCCTGAATCAATTCGTAATCGCCGAGTCGCAGCAACATGGACCGGCCGTCCGCGGGCGCATCACTGGCGAACCCAAGCCGGCCCAGGCATTTCAAGCACAACCCCTCGATGGCTTGCGCCGCGAGGGGCTCCTTGCAAATCGAACACTCGGCATCAGTTGTCATTTAACCGGGCCCGCACAGCCCGCTTGATCCGTTAAGAAGCATCCCGGCGCCGAAATTACCGCCGGGTCGGCGAATCCCGCGGCATCAAACGTTCAGAACTTCAAATAGGTGCCTCATTTCCTCCTCCAGCTCGGTGGGACTCGACAGCGTTTGGGCTACTTCGTCACGCACCAGTTCGCGATAGCGCTGACGGAACCGGTGCACCAGAACCGGCACCGACGACGGGGCCACGGCCAGTTTTTCCGCCATGCCGGCATAATTGGAAGCGGCGCCTTCCGCTGTCAAATACGGTTTCAGCAGGTCGAACTGGTTGGATTTTTGGGCGGCCGCGAATTCCGCCTTCAACCGCGCCAGCGCCTGGGCCAGGACGGACATCGCCCAATGCCGGTCGAACGCCGGGCCCGGCAACGCGTTCGGCGAGCCCTCATACTGCCGCATCTGCTCGTCGGACAGCGCATCCAGCGAAACCATCGTCTGGCCGCCGCCCCGCTTGAGCGCGTTGGCGCGATCGTGCTCGTTGGCCAGAAAATTCGTGAAGGAAACCAGCAGGAACGTGCGAAACCTGCCCTGTCCCGGGTTCAGGGCGGCGAAATCGTTCCGTTGCAAGAGAGTGGAGAAAAACTGCTGGGTCAGATCCTTGGCGTCTGCGTCGCTCCGTCCCTTCCGGCGGGCGAAAAAATAAAGAGGCTGCCAGTAGGCGCGGCACAATTTCTCAAGGGCCTCCGCGGTCTGCGGGGAGTGAGCCTCCCCTGCGGTCAGCACCACGCTCCAGTGAGTCGTGTTGAACCGGCCTGATAATCCCGTCCCGCCCTCGCCAGGCTCCGTAAAGTCCGTTGTCAACTTGAGCACTACTTAGCAGAAAAACCGGCCATTGCCAATGCCAAGCTGTTCTCAAAAAACTGCTCCCAGAAATGCCGGACTCATCCTTTTCCCTTGCGCGCGAGCGATTCCGCGCTAAAATCCTCCGCATCGATTGGGGTCGTAGCTCAGTTGGTAGAGCGTCTCGTTCGCAATGAGAAGGTCAGGGGTTCGACTCCCCTCGGCTCCACCAGTCAATAAAATCAATGGTTTCGTGAGTTTCTGGCGTCTAGTGGCAACACCCGGTGGCAACAAATCCACCCGTGACATAGGCGTTTGCCAGTGTCTTGACAAGGCGGCAAAATGATGATACTAGTTTGATACTAGATGCCGCGCAAAGTGCGTCAACTGATTGCCGACTTGGAACACGCGGGTTTTGTAAACCGTGGCGGCAAGGGCAGCCACCGGAATTTTACGCACCCCAAAGGGCTGCGGGTGACGTTGAGCGGCGGTCCTGGCGATGATGCCAAGCACTACCAGGAACGGGACGTGCGGCGGGCACTGGACGCGGTTAAAGAATAAAGCCTATGACTCGCAAGGAAATCAAAGAGCAAGCGGCGCGATACACGAAATTCGTGGAATGGAGCGACGAAGACGGATGCTTCGTTGGCCGCTGCCCGGAACTCATGCTGGGCGGCGTGCATGGCAACGATGAAGCCAGGGTGTACGCTGAATTGTGCGAAGCGGTGGAGGAAATGATTGAATTGACGGCCAAGGATGGACACCCACTGCCGGAGCCGCTGGCCAGCAAGGAATTTAGCGGCAAGTTTGTGCTTCGCGTCGAACCGGCCCTGCACCGCCGACTTGCCGCCAAAGCGGTTGGGGCTGGCGAAAGTCTGAACAGTTTTTGCGTGAAAACGCTCACCAAAGCATGAGCACTGCGGGCCTCGCGCAGTGATTCCGGCTGCTGGCGTGTTCAATGCGTGAAGGCGCTTGCCTCGCATCGTTCGATGAATGCCAAGATGCTGGCGAGATGAAAAAGCCGAACGCCCTTGACCCGTCCGGGTTCACGAATGGAAACGGAGCGAATAAAACCCTTGGTCGCCCACTCGTAGAGCTTTGGGCGTGAACAGCCAGAATAAAACTCATGCCCGTGCTTTGGTGCCCTGACCCAAACGGGCAGGTCGCCGTCCCGCTCGCAAATAAGTTGCGCGGCGTGGCCCTGAGCGGCCCGGTTGACATTCTCCCGGCCGTCCATGCCGGCGGGCGGCATCCGGGTAATGTTCCGAAAATCTTTTCGCTCACGGTTCATAAATCTGCTCTCCGGCTCATTCTGGAGAGATATTATGCGAACCAGGTAAAGCGAAGATGTATCACATACATATTCCGCACGACGGTGCCGAGCGAGATGTCATTGCTTTGTCGGCAGCGGCAAAGTAATCTTGCAGGGTCTATTGAACGGCACGCAGAAAGGAACAGCGATTATGGCCACTATTGTTAGTCTGATAAATATGAAGGGCGGCGTGGGGAAAACAACGCTCGCCATGCAGCTTGCATTCGCGGCGGGTGCAAAAAAACTGAAAGTTTTGGCTGTGGATTTGGACCCTCAGTCCAATCTTTCACAGGCCGCTCTTGGCGCGAAGCGCTATGTCGAACACCTCAAGAACGACAAACCGTCCGTCATCCAGGTATTTGAGGGTTACATGCCCGCAGCGTCTGCAACTGGTGGCCCGACCCAGGTTGACCCGGACAAAGTGATCTTGAAGCAAGTGACTGGCAAACACGAATCCGTTGATCTACTTCCAAGTCGGCTCGAACTTTGCCGAACGCTAAGGAACCCGACAGGAAAGGAACGGAAGCTCGTCAAATTCTTGACCAGGGTTGAAAAAGACTATGACCTGATTCTGATTGATTGCGCCCCCACAGATTCGATCCTGACCGACGCTGCATATTTCGCCAGCCGGTATCTGTTGGTGCCGGTGAAACCGGAATTCATGGCGGCCATTGGTCTCCCATTGCTAGGAAAATCTCTGACGGCCTTCAACGCCGAGAATGAGGACCACCGACTTGAAATTTGTGGCATTGCCTTCAACCATTCATCCTCGTACTCGAGCGGCCCCGAAGGGCGCGCTTCAATCCGCGAAGTTACGGCAGTTGCAACCCAGGAAAAATGGCCGGTATTTGAGAATCACGTCCACTATTCAGCATCTTACGCAAAATCCGCACGAGAGGGAACTTCGATCAGCCGTACCAGTCACGCCAGATGGGCCACGATTCGTAGCTTTGAACGTTTCAGCGACGAGTTCTTCAAGTCCGCCGGCATTACTCTAACACCATGATGACGAGCGAATTCCTGAAAGTCCAACTTCGCCTGCTGGTCGCCCAATTCGGGCGCAAGAGCGTTTTGGAAGCGTTCGCGGGATTGTCTGAGGCTTCGCCCGAACAGCTACAGGAAGAAATTGCCCGGTTGGAGGCCGCTCGACGTGCCAAGACGCCAAAGCACGACAAACCGCTCGACGAGTTATTGGCCGAACTTCCTTCAATGCCAGAGCGCAGCACGAATCTTTTCAAGCAGCTCGGTCGCCTATTCGAGTCCAAGCTGTTTCTGCCAAATCTTCGCGATACCGAGGAATTTTTGAGGCGAAGCGGGGCGGCCAGCAGGAAATTCAAGAGCCGGAGGAAAGCGTTTGGAGCAGTTCTCAAAGCTCTGTCTGAAATGCCGGTGAGCGAGTTAGAGTCGCTGGTTGCCCAGAACACGCATGCAGGCAGCCAAAGCGATTACTCTCTTCTCGCAAACCAATTAATGGGCAAGAAGACATGAAAAGCGGAATCAAGCGAAGGTGCGCCAAGGATCGGAGTATTGACATATTTTGAACGGTGCCAACTTGCTGCGAATCGCAGTTTTCCAGCGAGCAGGTTTCGTTGATCTAGTTTCCGGTAATGCCCCGCGTGCGGCAGCGCCTTGGCGGACATTTTGAAGCACAAACTGTCCACTCCAACCTTCCAATCGCATCGCCGAAGCTCTCGAATTGGCTCACATCAGAATTGCAGCACCCTGGCATTCGCGCGCCTGGAACCTACTGGTTTTTGACAAGGCACGCCCTACCCCTTCGTGAGCGAAAGACTTGGTGTCCGCGAAAGAGTCGTGGCGGACACGCGGAATTTCCGCGCAACATCAGCCGTTCATGGACACGGCATCGGCCAGTCCACGGGCTTGATTCAGCCGCACACAGGACGCGGACGCAAATTGTCCGCGTCCGCGAACAGTCAACGGGAATGGACACAAACAATCCACGTCCGCAATGCGGCTCCGTTATCTCCTGTGTGATGTCCCCAGGCACCCGGCTGCGACACTTCCCGCGTGAATCCCTAATCGCCCGTCTGTCTTCCGGCGAAGCGAGCATCGTCAAGGTGGAACTCGCAGGGCAGCGGGGGGGTCTTACCTTGACGACGCGCAGCGAGCCAGACAATCGAAGGGCGATTCACGCGGAGCCGGAGGTGAACCCGGCGCGGATGCGGACTTGCCGCGGACATGGATAGTCGGAGGACCCGGCTGGAAGCGGACATTCGCGGCCCGGTCATGGTCTT
>Ga0181516_10002148_pt1 | contig 14321 bp, 16 predicted proteins | sample PEATcosm2014_Bin_25_FD_121104 | JGI IMG/M metagenome (GOLD analysis project Ga0181516, IMG submission 121104) | Peatland microbial communities from MTU Mesocosm Facility, Houghton, MI, USA - PEATcosm2014_Bin01_10_metaG | ecosystem: Environmental > Terrestrial > Soil > Wetlands > Peat | place... | reverse complement strand
TCCCCGATGGGCTCAAGCGCGTCCCCGAGATCGACGGCGAGCACCACGAGACGCTGGTGGGCACGGGCTACCCCTACCAGAAGAAGGCCGAGGACCTTTCGATGGAGAGCCGCATCCTCACGCTGGCGGATATCTTCGAGGCGCTCACGGCCAGCGATCGGCCCTACAAGAAGGCCAAGACGCTGTCGGAGTCCATCCACGTGCTGGCGCAGTTCAAGAAGGACAAACACATCGACGCCGACCTGTTTGACCTGTTTCTCACTTCGGGGGTTTACAAGAAGTACGCTGAAAAGTTCCTGAAGCCCGACCAACTGGACGAAGTCGACGTGTCGAAGTACGTGGGCTCGGGCGTCAGTTCGTAGATAGCCCGCCGCGCGTCAGCCGCCGCACCTGGGCGAAACCGTCAAGGCCCTGGGGCCTGTGGGTGACCCAGACCAGGGTCCGCCCCGCCAGTTCTTTTCGGACGCACTGAACCAGGGCGAGGGCCGCTTCGGCCTCGAGCCCTTCGGTGGGTTCGTCGAGCACCGTGACGGGTGCCCGTCTCAGCAGGGCCCGGGCCACCGCCAGGCGCCGCCGCTGTCCTCCCGAAAGGCTTTGTCCCCCCTCGTCGACGGCGGTATTCAGCCCTTGCGGCCACGCGGTGACCTGGCCCTCAAGTCCAACCAGCGTCAGCACCGTCAGCAGGTCTTCGTCGGTGGCGTCAGGGGCGGCCAAGCGGAGGTTTTCGGCCACGGTGGCCGTGAACGTCCAAGGGTCCTGCATGGAGCACGCGACGGCTGAGCGCAGCGAGGTCTCGTCCCATTCCCTCAGGTCACGACCGCCGAGAACGACCCGGCCCCGGGTGGGGTCCTCGAGACGGGTCAGAAGCCGCACAAGGGTCGTCTTCCCTTCACCGCTGGGACCCACCAGCGCCACGTGAGTCCCCAGGGGCCACGCGGCGGTGATGGAGTCGAGGACGGCTTCGCCAGGGTTGTACTCGAAGCCCACGGCCTCGAGCGTCAGGTCGAGGGTCCCGGCGGGGTCCATGGTGTCCACAAACGCTGGCTCCGGGGTCTGGTCGGCCAGCTCCGACAGGCGCCGGGCCGCATTCTCGGTCCCGGGCAATTCGATCCACGCCGCGGGCAGGCCCAACAGAGCCTCGCCGGTACCCAGGACGAGGAGGGTAAGCGCCACAAACCACGGCCCGTCGAGTCCTTGTCCCGGCGCCGACGCGATCAGCCCGATGACTCCCCAAGCGGCCAGTCCGATGAGCGCGACCAAGACGGCCCGCGCCGCCGAACCGCGGCGCTGCACGGTCACCTGGTCGGCCAGCCGCAGGGAGTCGGCTTCGCGGACGGCTTGCCTCTGGCTCTCCCAAGCGGGCCGGTGGAGGAACGAGTCCTCGAGGCCCTCCACCAGGTCGAGAAGCACCCGGCGCAGGTCTTCGTTGCGCTCGACAAGGCGCGGCGACAGGGTCCGGGCCGTGAGGTACACCGCCGCCGGGACCACCACAAGCCCGGCCACGCTCAGCGCCGCCGCCACCCACGCCGCCGAGGGGGCCAGCACCCAAACCACCGCCGTCAGGCACCCCATGACCACTGTAGCTGCGGCGATGGGCGCCAGCAGCCGGATGAACAGGTTGTCGAGCAGGTCGACGTCGCGGGTGAGGCGGTTCAGCACCTCGGCGCCGTGCCATAGCCCCAGCTGCCGGGGTGACAGCCGCGAGAACCGCTGGTACAGCCACACCCGCAACTGGCCCAGCAGCCTGAACGTGGCCTCGTGGTTGATCACCCGTTCGGACCAGCGCCCGGCCGTGCGCACCAGGGCGAACAGCCTGATGCCGCCGGCGGGGATCACGACGTTGTATAGCTGGGCCGTCTCGGGGACCAGGCCTGCCAGGCCCGTGGCCGTCAGAAAGCCTCCCGAAAGCCCCAAGAGACCCAGCGAGCCCGTCAATGTAGCCACCGACAACCCCAGACCCCCGGCCAGCCACCACAGGTAGGGCCGGAACAGCGCCAGGAACGGCCTCAGGTCGGACCAGCGCGGCTTCATTCGTCGTCCTCGGTGACCGGCCCCAGGGCAAACACCCTGTCGGCGAGCACCAACGGCTTGGGGTGGTGGGTCAACAGGACGAGGGTCCTGCCGCGTTTAAGTTCGGCCAGCCGGTCCAGCACCAGGTCCTGGGTGTCGTCGTCGAGGCTGGCCGTCGGCTCGTCGAGGAGCAGCAGGGTGGCCTCCCGGCGAAGCCTCAGCCGCGCCAGGGCCAGCCGCCGCAGCTGACCGCCAGAAACCGTCCGTCCCCCCTCTCCCAGCAGGGTGTCCAAGCCGTTTTCCAGCGCGGCCAGCCACGGTCCCAGACCGGCGAAGGTCAGCGCCTCGGCCAGCTCGTCGTCGCCGGCGTCCTGGCGCGCCACCCTGAGGTTGTCGCGAAGAGTGGCGGCCAGCAACCGGGGGTGCTGGCTCATCCAGCCGATGCGCGCCCGCCAGGCCTCCAGGTCGAGCTCCGCCAAGGGCCGTCCGTCAACCCAAATGCCGCCCGCCTCGGCAGTGAGCTGGCCCTGGAGCAGCCTCAGGAGGGTGGTCTTGCCCACGCCGCTGGGGCCGGTCACCGCCACCGCCTCACCGGCCTTCACCTCGAGGTCCAGGTCGCGAAGCACGGGCACGCCTGGCACATGGCTGAAACTGAGCCCACGAAGCGAAAGCGATGGCGCCCCTGTGCCCGGGGTGGCAGTTCCGCCGGCGGGCGAGGGGGAGACAGCATCGAGGATGGGTTTGAGCTGGCCTGCGCTGGCCAGGGCCTCGGCCCGCGCGTGGTAAAGCGTGCCCAGGTCGCGCAGAGGCTGGTAGAACTCCGGGGCCAGGAGCAGGACGAACAGCGAAGTCTGGAACGTGAGCGCCACCCCGAAGTTGATCTCGCCTAGCAGCGTGAACCCCAGGTACAGCGCGGTGAGGGCGATAGCGAGCACTGAGAAGAACTCGAGCACCGTGCTCGACAGGAACGCCAGGCGGAGCACCTCCATCGTCCTGACCCTGAAGCCCTCGGAGACCTCTGCTATTTCGCCTGTCTGGCGCCGGTGGGCGTCGAGGAGCTTGAGGGTGGTGAGGCCGCGCAGCACATCGAGGAAGTGGCCGCTCATCTTCGACAGCGAGCGCAGCTGCCTGGATTGAACCGCCTGGGCGCCATGGCCGATCAGGATCATGAACATGGGGATCAGGGGCGCGGTCCCCAGCAGGATCAGTCCGCAGACCCAGTTGAAGGGGAAGACAAAGGCAAGGATGAGCAGCGGCGCCAGCATCGACAGCTTCTGCTGGGCCAGGTAGCGGGCCACGTAGGCGTCCAGACCGTCCACCTGCTCGATCAGGCGCGAGGCCAGCGCCCCCGACGCCTGACCCGTCTTCCAGGCCGGTCCCAAGCTCCCGATCTTGTCGACAAGGTCGGAGCGCAGCCTCTGCCGCACTGCGCGGCTGGCGCGTACCCCGGCCTCTTCCTTAGCCCACCCGGCGAGTGCCCTCAGCAGCACCGTGAACGGAAGGCTCAGCCACCAGGGGGCCAGTTGGGCAAACGTGCGGTGGTCAAACACCCAGCCCTGAAAGAACGCCGCCACCACGAACGCCTGGCCCAGCACCCCGAGGGTTCCCACGAGTCCCGCGACCCACGACAGCGTAGGCCACGGCCCTGCGTCGAGAGTTCGACCGGCAAGCCAGGTTTTCAAAGAGGCGTCGGGGTCGTTGCGGGGGGGCGATGCCATGGGATTCCTTTTGGAACCATTCCCGATTGGCGCCAAAGAGTCAACTGCAAGGTGTCAGGGCACGCGCGCCGGCACGACCTCGTAATGCAGCGCGGACACGCCGGACTGGAACCTCCGGCTCTCCTTCAGCGCCAAGCTCTGCCGTGGTTCTCCGACGGGAAACAGGGGCCGCCCCGTTCCCAGGACGATGGGCTGGACGCGGACGTAGAGTTCGTCCACCAGGTGCTCCTTCCAGAGGGCGGAAAGAAGACTGGGGCTGCCCAGGAACAGGAGGTAAGCCCCGCTCCTATTCTTCTCTTCCCGGACCACCTCGGCCACGGGGCGAGGGATAAACCTCGTGTTCTCCCAGGTCGAGGCCGTCAGCGTGCGCGAGAACACAAACTTGGGCAGGGAGGTCAACAGCCCGGCAATGGCCGGCTCGTCCTGCCGGGCCCTGGCGGTCGGCCAGTATTCCATGAACAGTTCGTAGGTGCGGCGGCCCATCACCACGGCCGAGGCGCCTCGCAACAGGCTGCGGGACCATTCAAGCGACTCCTCGTCGAACCCGAACCAGTCGATCTCGCCGTTCGGGCCGCAGGCGTAACCGTCAAGAGAAATGAGGTTGTCGGCTACCAGTTTGCGCACGGCCATTCCCCGTTCTTCAGCTCGGTCTGGAGTCCGATTCGGCGGAAGAGCCTCAGCAGCAACCCACTGCTGCTGGCGGTGCCGTTCTGGATCTTGCACACGCCGTACTTCATCTTGAGGCCGCCCTTGTAGGTGCTGTGCACGCAGGCTTCCGCCGCGTAGCCGCAAACAAAGAACCGGCCGACCCCCCTCTCCTTGAGAACCGCGTCCAGGTTGGTTCCAGCGAACCCGTTGCCTTTCGTCTTGACGACCACAGGTTCCGATGGCTGCGGCGACAGCTGGTCCACAAGCTCGAACTCGGGTCTCCCCTCCACAAGCCCCCAGCTCTTGTTGGTGTGCTTGATCCAGATGACGGGAGTCCCCCGGGCCCGGGCCGCCGCGACGGCACTGTTGATCACCGGTAGGGCTTGGTCCATCAGGCGCTTTCCCGTGCCCCGGTAGAACTTCTTCTGCATGTCGATGACCAGCAGGGCCTCGCGGTTCCCGGATTCTGCCGTCACTTCTTCTTCATCCTGGCCGCGACAATCTCGAGGACGACACCGACCAGCGCCACGACGCCGCCGATAAGCACCCACCTTCGGTGCCCCGACATGACGGTTCCCGGCAGCACGCCGAACCCTTGGAACACCCAGACCAGCCCGAGCAGGATCAGGACCCCGCCGACAATGAACAGTGCAAGTTTCATCGTACGCCTCCAGGGCTAGCTTCGTGCCGCAGGGACAGCGGTGTCAAGGTCAACAGACCCGGTAAAAAAGGAGGTTGTGTTGCTGGGGGGTGGTAGGCCGTAGCGAGGACGGATTCTGGCGAAGCCAGAACCCGCCGCAGCCGGCTTACGGCATGGTGGCGCCGCGGGCGGCGGCGAAGAGGCTATACCACTCCTCCCGGCTCAGGGTGACCTCCAGCGCCTTCGCGCAGGCCCGCAGCCGCTCGGGCTTGGAGGTGCCGGTGACCGGCTGTATGCCCGCCGGGTGCTTGAGCAGCCACGCCAGTTGAATCGCCTCGGGGGTGGTGCCGTGGTCGCCCGCGATCTTCTTGACCAGGGCGGCGGTCGCCTTGATTTTGGCCGGCTGGTCCGAGAGGTCGCCGGTGAGGACGCCCCTGTCGAGGGGACTCCACGCCTGCATGGTGACGGCGTGCGTGCGGCAGTACTCCACGGCGCCCTCCCAGCCGTCGGGGTACCCTGGCGCATGCTGGTTGAAGCTGATCCCAGCCTCGAGGAAGCCGTGGTGCAGCAAGCTGAGCTGCAACTGGTTGACCACGAGGGGGTCGGGGAGCATGGACTGCAGATACTCCATCTGGAAGCGGTTCTGGTTCGAGACGCCGAAGTAGCGCACCTTCCCCTGGGCCTTGAGGAGGGCGAAGGCCTCAGCCACCTCCTGAGCGTCCCATAACGGGTCGGGCCTATGGAGGAGGAGGATCTCAAGGTGATCGGTACCCAGGCGCTTGAGGATAGCCTCGGTGGCCTCCAGCAGGTGCTGGCGGCTGTAGTCGAAGCGGTGGGGCGCCCCGGCCGGGTCGTCGCCCCAGCGGATGCCCACCTTCGACTGGAGGACGAGCTGGTCACGAAGCCCCGGCCGTTCCTTGAGGATGCGGCCGAAGACCTCTTCGGCGCGCCCGCGGCCGTAGATGTTGGCGTGGTCGTAGAAGTTGGCCCCCAGTTCGAGGCCGGCGTCGAGGAAGGCCCGGGCCTGCTTCTCGTGGTCCTTGGTCAGGACTGTGTCTTTCTCCCAGCCGCCGCCCAGGCCCATGCATCCAAGGACTAGGCGGGGAACTTCGAGGGTGGTGTTCGCTAGTTTGTATTTTTGCATGGTGTCACCAAGAATAGGCGTTCGGGGCGACTCCCCCGGGACCGGGGAAGATTTCATCAAGTTTCTTGAGGGTCTCGGCGTCGAGGGTGATCTCGGTGGCGCGGATTGAGTCCTCGAGCTGCTTCACGGTGCGCGGACCGATGATGGGCGCCGTCACGGCGGGCTGGGCAAGCAGCCACGCGAGGGCCACGGCCGAGGGCTCTTCGCCCAGCTGGGCGCACAGCGCCTCGTACTTTTCGAGCTTGGGCCTGTGCTTGGCGATGTCCTTCTGGGCGCTCTCGTCGAGGCGGCGTCCCGACTTCTCGGTCTTGAGGATGCCGCCCAGCAAACCGCCGGCCAAGGGGCTCCAGGGGATCAGCCCCAGGCCGTAGTGCTGGCACGCCGGGATGACTTCGAGCTCGATCATCCTGTTGTTCAGGTGGTAGATGCTCTGCTCGCTCGAAAGGCCCATCAGTCCGCGCTTTGAAGCCTCCTGGCACGCCGTCGCAATATCCCAGCCGGCAAAGTTCGAGCTGCCGGTGTAGACGATCTTGCCCTGGTTGCCCAGCTGGCTGAAGGCCTGCCACAGTTCGTCCCACGCGCAGTCTCGGTCGATATGGTGCATCTGGTACAAGTCAATGTGGTCGGTCCGCAGGCGGGTGAGGCTGCCCTCGGCGTGTTTGCGGATCTTGTACGCCGACAGGGTTCGCCCGTCGGTGTTCACCTCGCGGCGGTTCTCTTTGCGTTCAACGGGGTTGTAGACTTTGGTCGCCAGCACGACCGCGTCGCGGCGCCCGCCGCCCTGGCCGAACCACCGGCCCAGCAGCAGCTCGGTGTCACCCTGCTCGCCGGGGCCGTTGCCCTTGCCGTAGACGTCGGCGGTGTCGAAGAAGTTGATCCCGAGCTCCAGAGCCCGGTCCATGATCCGGAAGCTCTCCTTCTCGTCGGTCTTCCAGCCGAAATTCATCGTGCCCAGGCACAGGTTGCTTACCATGACGCCGTGGCGGCCCAAACGCTTGTGTTGAATTGCCATTGAATTCACCTCTGAGATGAGTATCTCACTTCGAGTGCGCTCGAAGGCAAGGGGTTTTCTCAGGCTGTGGGGACGGCGGCTTCCTGTTCCTTCTTGGAGTACCAGGCGATCTTGTGATCGAGCCTGTCCAGGGCGCTGTGGATCTGGGCAAGCTTCTCGACCAAGTCCTGGCGATGGGCCTCGAGCAGGTGCCTTCGTTCGGGAATGGTGGCGTCACCCTCGGCCTGGAGCTCGGCGATGTGCCGCATCATGGCGATGGGCATGCCCGTGAGCCTTAGGCACGTGAGGTAGCTCAGCCAGTCAAGATCGGAGTCGCCGAACACCCGGCGTCCCTGGGAGTCCCGGGGCAGGGAGTTCAGCAGCCCTTCCTTCTCATAGTAACGGATGGTGTGGGCCGTCAGGCCCGTGTGGTCGGCGGCGTCCTTGATGGTTCGGGTCATGCCCTCATGTTACCACGGGCGCGAGGTGGAGCAGTATGGCATCTGGCCCCGCAAAGAATCTTGCGTTCCAAGGGTTCTTCCTCAGGAAGGCCTCGGTAACTTCGGCGTGAAGGCGCCGGCCCGCCGAGATCCGGTAGGCCTTCATGGCCTGAAGCCTGTAGGCCCAGTTCAGCGGCTTGGTCAGGTCGTAAGTTTCCCGGTAGTCGACGGCGAACACGACGCGCGCGTCGCGGAACAGGTTGTGGCCCTTGTAGGATTGAGGCCTCGTCACGAGGAAGACGTCGCCCGACCGGGCCGAAAGGAAGGCCATGACCGTCGAATGGGGGCGGTCGGGCGCCCTGGTGAGCAACACGCCGAGGTTGGTTTCGGCGTCGTCGCCGCGAAGTTGCAGCTTCCGGGCGTCCGGCGATTCCTCAAGGGCCCGAAGCGGGCGCGGGTCCGGCGGAAACCTATAGTCCGGAGCCCTGTACTCTTCGACGAATTTGTCCGAATACGCGAGCTGGAATTCGGCGGGGGTCACCTCGACGAAGTCGGCACTCGCCGTAGAGACCACAACCTTGTAGGAGGTTCGGTGGACGGGCAGCTCTTCGGACAACCTTGCCATCTGCAGCCGGTTGTCGAGCTGAACCGTGACCCTGTCGCCGGCTTGAAAGGCATGGTTCCCCGGGAACTGAAGCCCCAGGGTGTCGTCGTCGTTGATGGACACGGCCGCAACCGCCGCCGTCAACTGTTGTTCCTGGTAGGCCCCCACCACACCATAGGTGTGCCGGGGCAAATAGTCGCGCAAGAGACCCAAGGTGAACCTCTAGGGTCAGTCTAGCCGATGTCGTCCAGTCTCAGGTAGAGGCGAAAGAGTTTATCCCCATAATTTGGGTCCATGGCCCACCGCCCGGTCAGCGATCTCAGAGTCGGGGCCGATCCCCGCTTCACGTACCGGAACCGCGGATCGACAAGGTTGGCCACCAAAGGCGCGGTGGAGCCGTAGGCCTTCAGATGCTGGACGTGGGCCAGAGCACCGGTGCGCACGTCGGGGAAGCTGAGCCCTGGCACGCCGCCGCCGGTGACGCCCAACCCGGCAAAGTTGTTTTGCTGCGGCTGAACATCGCCGCCAAACTTCAGCCAGTTGGTTTCGTGGAGCATCTGGACGAGGGCGAGGGTTTGGTTGACGCCTTCCGTGCGGCAGGCGTCGCGGTAGGCCGTCCACACCTGCGTCCAACGTTGCTGGCCCAGGCCGGGGTTTCGGGGGACGACCAGGGCCAGAAACCGATCGAGGGGAACGGTTTGCGTACCCATCACGGGCGGATCGTCGCTCTGGGGCGCCCGGATCGGGGTCAGAGTGGAGCACGACGCCAACACGATCAGGGACAAGGCCAACGCGGCACGAAGTTGGTTCATGTCCCTTGTATCGGTGGAATCGGCTCCCGGTTAAAGACCCTTTCTGGCCAGCAGCAGCGCCAGGTCGACAAGCCGGGTCGAAAAGCCCCACTCGTTGTCGTACCACGACAGCACTTTGACAAGGCGCTTGCCGATGACAAGCGTGGACAGGGCGTCGACGACGGACGACCGTGGGTCGCCCTGATAGTCCGAGGAGACCAGGGGCTCTTCGCTGTACCCCAGAATGCCCTTCAGCGCGCCTTCGGAAGCGGAACGGAACGCGGCGTTGACCTCGTCCGCGGTGACATCCCGGCTCAGGTTGACTGTCAGATCGACAATCGACACTACGGGCACCGGAACCCTGAGCGAGTACCCGGTCAGCTTGCCGTCAAGGGCCGGAATGACCTTGCCGATGGCCTTGGCCGCACCGCTGGAATAGGGGACGATGGACAGTGCGGCGGCCCGGGCTCCCCGCAGGTCCTTCTCGGGCTGGTCATGGAGGACTTGGCTGTTGGTGTAGGCGTGGGTGGTGTTCATCAACCCGTGCTCGATGCCGAAGCTGTCGTGGAGCACCTTGACCACGGGGGCCAGGCCGTTGGTGGTGCACGAGCCGTTGCTGATCACCCGGTGCTTGGCCGGATCGTAGAGCTGGTCGTTCACCCCCATCACCACGGTCAGGTCGTCTCCCTTGGCGGGGGCCGAAATGATCACGCGCTTGGCTCCGCCCTTGGTGATGTGGACCTCGGCTTTCTCCTTGTCGGTGAACCGGCCCGTGGACTCGATCACGATTTCGACTCCCAGCGAGGCCCAGGCGATGCTGCCCGGGTCCTTCTCGGCGAAGACCACGATTTCTTGGTCGTCGACCCAGATCCTGCCGGGTTCGGACCTCACTTTCGCGCCGATCTTCCCCAGGATGGAGTCGTGGGCGAGCAGGTGCGCGAGGGTCGCGCTGTCGGTCAGGTCGTTGACCGCCACGATGCGGAACTCGGGCCGGCCCAGGGCAGCCCGGAGCACGTTGCGGCCGATGCGGCCGAAGCCGTTGATGCCAATGGTCACCATGATGTTGGTTCTCCTCCCCCTTAACTTACCAATTCCGTCGTTTGGCTGGAAGGACAATGAACGATCAAATCATGCCAAATCGAGACCTGTACTCGGTGGGGGTGACGCCCAGGTGTTTTTCGAAGGTGCGGCGCAGGTTCAGGGCGTTTCCCAAGCCGCACGCGGCGGCCACCTCGTCCAGGCTCTCCCTGCCCTGCTCCAGGCGCTGGCGTGCCGCCTCGAGGCGGATCTGTTCGACGAACCGGCCCGGCGAGGTGCCGGTCTCGCGGGTGAAGACCCTGGCGAAGTTTCGCGGGCTCATCGCGGCCTTGCCGGCCAGGGTGTCGACGTCCAGGTCGCTGTCCAGGTTTTCGAGGGCCCATGCCTGGAGCTGCTGAATGGGCCCCGATCCTGCGGCCTGCCCCATCAGGAAGCGGCTGAACTGCGACTGCCCTCCGGGGCGGCGCAGGAACATCACCAGATACTGGGCGACTTCACGGGCTACCCGGGCGCCCAGATCCTCCTCCACGAGGGCCAGCGCCAGGTCGAAGCCCGAGCTGGCGCCTGCCGACGTCCAAACCGCCCCGTCCTTGATGTAAATAGCGTCCATTTCGACCCGGATCCGGGGATAACGTTTGGCCAGCTCGGCCGTCGTCTTCCAATGGGTGGTCGCCCGCCGTCCATCGAGGACTCCCGCCTCGGCGAGCACGAGTGCACCGGCGCACACGGAAACCACCCGGCGGCAGTGGGGGGCGGCCTGGGCCACCCACGCTGCGACCCCCGCCGTCTCCTCGAAATTCGAGCCGCGCCCCGTGACGATGAGGGTGTCCCACCCTGCCGTGGGGGCCAGGTCGGTCAGGCACGAGTCGGCCAGCAGGTTCAGCCCCGAGGAGCCATGGGCGACCCTGTGCCTGACCGACGCCGCCACCGATACCCGGTAGGGGGGGGCTGGACCCTCCTCGCCCAGGACCACGTTGGCCCGGTGGAAGATGTCGGCCACACCGACGGCCTCGAAGAGAGCGCTCTCTTCGGGGACAATGATCAGAACCGAGCGGTGCGTGTCAGGGGGCATCATTCCTGGATTGTAAGCCCAAGAGGCTTTGGCATCAAGTGTAATCAACAATCAGATCGTGCCAGAGTTTGACCTGGCCGTCGAATATGTTTACTTTCGAACCACTCAGGAGGCTCCATGGAACTCGGCATCTACAGTTTCGGGGACTACGTGCCCAACCCGCCCTGGGGCAACGGGATCAGCCCCGGCCAGCGCCTCAAGAACCTTGTCGAAGAGATCGAGCTGGCCGACCAGGTCGGCCTGGACGTTTTCGCCCTGGGTGAGCACCACAGGCCGGACTTCATCGTTTCGGCCCCGGCCATCGTGCTGGCCGCAGCGGCCTCCCGGACCAAGCGGATCAAGCTCGGCACGGCCGTGACCGTCCTCAGCTCCGACGACCCGGTGCGCGTGTTCCAGCAGTTCTCCACCCTCGACTTGCTTTCCGACGGTCGGGCCGAGATCATGGCCGGCAGGGGGTCGTTCATCGAGTCCTTTCCGCTGTTCGGCTACGACCTCGACGACTACGAGGAGCTGTTTACCGAGAAGCTCGACCTGCTGCTGGCCCTGCAGGGCCAAGAGCACGTCACCTGGTCGGGCAGCGGCAAGTTCCGGGCGCCGCTCACCGGCCAGGCCGTGCTCCCCCGGCCCCTCCAGGATCCCTTACCCGTGGTGATCGCCGTCGGGGGCAGCCCCGAATCGGCTGCCCGGGCCGGTACCCTGGGGCTGCCCCTGGCCTTGGCCATCATCGGCGGCATGCCCAGCCGGTTCGTCCCCTTTGTGGAGATCTACCGCGAGGCGGGGGAGCAGGCCGGCCACCCGGCCGAGCGCCTGAAGGTTCAGATCGCCCAGCACGGCTTTATCGCCGACACCGCCCAGGCCGCCGCCGAGCTGGCCTGGCCCCCCTACGAGCTTTACATGAACCGCCTGGGTCGCGAACGGGGTTGGCCCCCCGTCGGCCGCGCTTCCTTCGAGGCCGGCCGCAACCGCCAGGGGCACCTGGTGCTGGGCAGCCCCGCCGAGGTGGCCGACAAGATTCTGGCCGAGCACGAGTACTTCCACATGGACAGGTTCTCGGCCCAGTTCAACGTGGCGGGGATCGAACACTTGCACATGCTCAAGGCCATCGAGCTGTTCGGCACCAAGGTGGCCCCCGAGGTCCGCAAGGCCACGGGGCAATGAAGCTCTTCGAACCCTACACCCTGGGCGGCCTCGAGCTGCCCAACCGCGTGGTCATGGCGCCCATGACCCGCAACAGGTCGGTGGGGCAGGTGGCCTCGCCGTGGGCGGTCGAGCATTACTCCGCGCGGGCGTCGGCGGGGCTGCTCCTGAGCGAGGCGACCCAAGTTTCGCCCCGGGGGCAGGGGGCTGCCGATACCCCCGGCCTCCACACTGCCGAGCAGGCCGCCGCGTGGCGCCTGGTCACCGAGGCCGTCCACGCTGCCGGCGGGCGCATCGCAGTACAACTGTCGCACGCGGGAAGGCTCACCCACTCCGACTACCACGGGCAGCCCCCCGTAGCGCCCTCGGCCGTCGTCCCGACCGGGTTCGTCCGCACTCCCCGGGGGACCAAGGCCTACGAGACCCCGTGGGTGCCCACCACCGCCGAGGTGTCTGGCCTTGTGGACGAATTCGGCGTGGCGGCCCGATGGGCGGCCCAGGCCGGCTTCGACGGGGTGGAGCTCCACGGCGCCCACGGCTTCTTGATAGACCAGTTTGTGCAAAGCGGCACCAACCGGCGCACGGACCGCTACGGCGGCGACGCCCGCTCCCGGCGCACGTTCGCGCTCGAGGTCCTCGAAGCCGTGACGGCCCACTGGCCTCGCGAGCGCGTCGGATTCACCGTGTCGCCGGGGGGAAACCACAAGGGCATCGTTGACGAGGACCCTGTTGGGACCTTCACGGCCCTGGCCGCGGCCCTGTCGGACGCCGGCCTAGGCTGGCTCCACGTGGCCGACCTCCCTCTGGGCGACCTGCGGCCCAGCGAGTTGCTGAGGCCCGTGTTCGCCGGCTCCCTCATGGTCAGCGAGGGATATACTTTGGGCACCGCCGAGGAGGCGCTTCAGGCGGGTGCCGCCGACCTTGTCGCCTTCGGCCGGGCGTTCACGGCCAACCCCGACTTGGTCGAGAAGTTCCGCCTCGGCCTCCCCCTGGACCGCGAGGACGCCAAGACCTTCTACGCGGGGGGCCGCGCGGGGTATGTTGACGCTGTTGGACCGTTCAAGGAGGCACCGTGAAGTATTTGATGCTTGTTTGCACCGACCCGGACGCCGAGCCCTACAACCCGGAACACGACAACATCGGCGAGTGGGTGGCCGAGATGGACTCCAGCGGCCGCCGCGACAGCGGTGACCGGATCCGGCCACCGGAAGACGCCAAGACCGTGCGCGTGCGCGGCGGCAAACTGCTGGTGACCGACGGCCCCTTCGCCCAGACCCGGGTGACGGTAGCCGGTTACGACGTGCTCGAGTGCAAGAACCTCGACGAGGCCGTCGCCTGCGCCGCCAAACATCCTATGGCACGGTTCGGCCGGATCGAGGTGAGGGAGTTCTGGCCGTTCACGTGACGGGCTGGCCCGAATGCGCGATAATGGCGGGCAGGAGGCCCCCAATGACCTTTGAGGATTTGGAGGAACGGCGTCCCCGTCCCGCCCGCTTCGAACCCGACCCCCTCGACCACGCCTTGGTCGCCCTCACCCACCTCGACGAGCCGTTTCAGCCGGACCTCGTGGCGCTCATCCACGACGAGGCGCCGCTCAACGGGTGCGCCCTGGTCTGCCTCGATCATCCCGGTCTCGAGATTGGAAACGCCTGCCTGGTCAAGACGCAGCGAATGAACTCCGTCGCGGCCCAGATCGTGTGGAAGAAGACCATCGAGAAGCGGCTTGTCCATCTCGGTCTGCAATACTTGGAGTAGAGGCCCGGCAGTCACGCCTTACGAAGTTACCGTCCCGCTTCGAGCAACATCGCAATGTCTCGCTGAAGAGTCGGCACTTTGTCCGAAATCACATCCCAGACAATTCGATAGTCTACGGCGAAATACCCGTGGATGAGTTTGTCCCGCATTCCCGCCATCCTCCTCCACTCGACCTTCGGATTTTGGAGGACGAAATCATTCGACAGCTTCTTCACCGCTTCCCCGACGATTTCCAAACTGCGTGCAAACGCGCGTTGAAGTAAGTCACTCGCGAGAAAATCGTCCTGACCCACGGTCCTCGACTCTCTGACCCGGAAATCGAGTTCAGCCTTG
>Ga0181516_10002147_pt1 | contig 14327 bp, 8 predicted proteins | sample PEATcosm2014_Bin_25_FD_121104 | JGI IMG/M metagenome (GOLD analysis project Ga0181516, IMG submission 121104) | Peatland microbial communities from MTU Mesocosm Facility, Houghton, MI, USA - PEATcosm2014_Bin01_10_metaG | ecosystem: Environmental > Terrestrial > Soil > Wetlands > Peat | place... | reverse complement strand
TTCATCGCCGCGAAATGTCCCTCAATGGACGCATCGGTCGCGTGCCGGATGCGCTCAATCTCGCCCCGGTCCTTGTGCTTGCGCATTTCGGCAATCCGGTCGCTCGCGTCGAGAATGGAAACAATGGGAAACGCATTGCTGCGCTTCAGCCACTCCAGCGGCGTGGTTGAGGGCGTGGTCTCCGGCGACTGTGCCAGCGCGGAATAGATCACGGCTCGCGGCTTCGGCACAATTTGCTGTAGCACGTCGCGCATCTGGTCGAGGGTGGCCACGCGATCAAAGCCCGTGATCGAGGCTGCCCTCGGATCGTCTCCGCCCAGCTTTGGCCCTGTCCACTTTTCCTGCGTGGCGTTGTGCGCCGGCAGGAAGAGAACTTCGCTGTAGGGCCGCGCCGGAGCTTTATCGCTGGCATCCGCGGCGGGAGCAATCACCACGGCTGCACCGGGCTCAGCCCATCCTGTCAGGTAGAAGAAATTGTTGTCCTGACGAAAGCCGTAGATCGCGTTCGGACCCTCTGACTCAGTCGCCGCAAACAGCACCAGCACCCCGCCTTCCAGCGTCTTGGAAAGCGCAACCCTGCGGGCCCGATAGTCCGCCCCCGGCTGACGGTCCAGTGCAAATATCGTTGAGGTGAGAGCTACCGTGCAGATTGCAACAAGCAGGAGGGAGCAGGGAATCGTACGCAGCTTCATGGCAGCCGAGTATAAACCTCGCGCAGAGCTTCGCCAAAGTCCTGCAACTTGAGCAAGCCCGGAATGCTGGTCGGCTACACTCCGACGGGGAATGGCTTGACGTGCTCCTCGGCACCGCTGCTGGCCCCCGCTCCAAATAGCTCGAAGCGTCCCTGCAACAGTGACATCAATCCCGTGTACCAGTATCCGTACACAAACAGAATCAGGAAGGGAACAGTGATGTAGTTCTCATTCGCAATGGCGTACCACACGGTCATGGCAAAGTAGGTGCCCACCGCCAGTTCGATCCACGGAATCACTCCCAGACGCTTGCGATATTTTCTCGCCGCCGCAACTGCCGTGTTCTTCTGTCCCTTAGTCTGCACGCTGTACTTGGGAGTGCGCGCGAACGCCGTCTGTTTGCCGACCAGCGCCTCAATCACGCCCTTGGAGTTCGTAATCGTCAGCCCAATGCCAAGCGCCATCAGGAATGGCAGGTAGAAAAATGTCCGCCACCAGCGATTTGGAAACAGTTCCTTCTGTGAAACCAGGTAGAAGCTCGAGATGGAAAACGTCGAGGCCAGAAATAGTGGCACGTCGATGTACATCATCTGGAACCAGCCCTGGTAGAAGCGGATCACCATCGCAGGCAAAAGCAGTACGCTCAGCATGATCATCAGCGGATAGCTCAGGTTCGCCGTCAGGTGATACCACGCCTCAATTTTCTCGCGCCGGTTTACATTGGACTTGAAAACCTTGGGCAGGTCCTTGATCGAGCACTGGATCAATCCCTTGGCCCAGCGCACCTGCTGCGTCTTGAAGGCCGTCATCTCAATCGGCAGTTCCGCCGGACACTCCACATCCTGCAGGTAGAGGAACTTCCATCCCTTCAACTGGCAGCGATAGCTAAGGTCGGTGTCTTCCGTCAGCGTGTCATGCTGCCAGCCGCCTGCTTCCGCAATCGCGACCGTGCGCCACATTCCGGCCGTGCCGTTGAAGTTGAAGAACACTCCTGCGCGCGAGCGGCCGCCGTGCTCCAGCACGAAGTGGCCATCCAGCAGAATCGCCTCGACCTCGGTGAGGAACGAATAGTTTCGGTTGATGTGCGTCCAGCGCGTTTGCACCATGCCAATGCCGGGCTCGGCAAAGTGGTGGATGACCTTCATGATCCAGTCGGTGGGAGGCGTAAAGTCAGCGTCGAAAATCGCCACGAACTCGCCCTTGGCCGTCTTCAGACCATGCTCCAGGGCTCCTGCCTTGAAGCCGCTGCGGTCCGTGCGATGGATGTGAACAATGTCATGTCCCAGCTGGCGGTACTGCTCCACAACCTCTGCCGCAACCTTCACCGTCTCATCGGTGGAATCATCGAGCAGTTGAATATCCAGCAACTCACGCGGATACTCCAGCTTGCAGATGGAATCCACCAGCCGGTCCACCACAAACTGCTCGTTGAAGATCGGCAGTTGAATGGTCACCCTCGGCAGTTGGGTAAAAGTGGATTTTGGCGTGGTCGTCTTGTTCTTGCGGTATTTGTAGTACATCCAAACCAGCTGGTACCGGTGGAATCCGTATGAGGCGAGGATTATCAGCACGATAAAGTAGGGAATCAGCAGCGCCAGATCGAATCCGTTGGCGTGGTAAAGTCCCTTGAAGGCAGGATTGGTTTGTTTTTGTAGGAACTGCACCACCGGGCTGGGCCGGGGAGTTACCGCAAGAATAACCGTAAAAAGATTGATCAAGGCAGATTCCGAACAACTGGATTAAAGCCGGATGCAAATGATTCCCGGAAAGCTCGATTGTACCCGAATCCGCCGTCCGAACCGCAGCCTGATCCTCCAGTTTCTTTGCGTCGCACTGTTTCTCTGTGTTTCTCCAACTGTCGCATCGTGCTCAGCGCGCTCGGGTGAGGGCGCCTCGCAGAAATATCCGGAACTCGCAAGGCTAGGCATTTCCTCCTATTGCACTCCATACTTCGGCTTCCGTTTGACCCTCCCCGGCGGATTCAAGCCTGAGCGGATTCATCTTCCCGTGCAGCCTCCGGGCCGTCACATGCTGCTCGCCCTGCATCTCCAGCGCCTGGACCGCTCCGCTGACCTCTTCATCTCCGCCTTTGAGGACAACTCGAAAGATCCCGCGCAACTTGCTGCGAAGGTTCGCGTGCAACAGGCTCGACACGGAGATCTCATCGCCACCGGACCCAACAAGGTCTCCATCCACGGACGCGCCTTCCATCGCCTTCACATCGTGGGCGACGCCAAAGCCGGCGACGAGACCAGTTTCTATTTTGACCAGCGCGGCTACGTCGTGCACTTTGCCGTCTTTTCCCATGAGCCCGACCTCGCTTCGGCGGTCGCCGCGTCCATTGAGCGCCTCGAGTTCTTTGAGCCCGGCGCATCCTGTCCGGCCGCAGCATCTTCGGATGAGCGCGTCTTCTACGGTCCTGCGCTGCCCACCGATCTGGTGGACGCCACCATTCGCGCCAATCCCGGCACGGCCATCCCGTCCGGCGAGTTCGCGGGTCGCACGTTCCATTCTCCAGCGCTCGGAGTTCGCGTCGACCTGCCGCCGCGCTTCCAGCCGCTTCCCCTCGCCGAGGCCTACCGCGTTACCGAACTGATGCGCGATCCCACTGACGACCCTGATAGCTCCGACCGCCGCCGCGTCCTTTTCCGCGCCTGCTCCCGCGTACTCTTCGCCGCCGCCGATCCGCAGATGGAGATCACCTCTGAGGTGCACCCCGGCCTCGCCGTGGTCGCACTTCCCAAGGGTTGCGTGCCAGATCTGCTGCCGCCCGCCTCTGCCGATGAACGCGATGCCGCCGCGGAGTTCGCTACCATAATGGCCCGAACACTTGGCGTTACACTGGCGACGCGCGGGCACGTCCGCGCACACCGGGGAGCAATCACCTCGTCCCTCGACGGCACACTCCCTTACCATGTTCGCGACGAGCCGCTCTCCCGTCGAGCCAGCCTGCGCGTCTCGGCCACAGCCAATGGAGACTGGATCATCCTCGTCTATACGGTCGCGCCGTCCCCGGCCGCCGAGCATGAGATTGAATCCCACATTCTTCTCTCAACCCCGCGTCCTGCCAAACCCGTCACACGCTACGCCCAATAAAGAAGGCGCCGCGTGGGCGCCTTCCGGTTCCGCCTGGCGAACTGTTATTTGTCAGCCATTGCTTCGCCTTTGTTGGTCTTCTCGGCAACCATGTGATCGGTCGTGCCGCGGCGCACGTCCTGGCTCACCAGGGAAATGGATCTGCCATCTGGTGAAATCGTCATGCGAGACGTGCCCGTGACTTCGCCGTTGCGCTTGTAAGTTTCCTCAAATGTGTGGTCGTCAATCTTCTTCAGCACTACCGAGGTCGTCCCCGGATCGCCGTGGAACGGATAGTCCTTGCCATCGAACTTGGCGCTGTAGTTCTCGCCCGTGCTCGCCTGGAAGTTTAGCCCATTGCCGCTCGCCGTGTAGGTAAAGGTGAGCGCATTGTCAGAGACAGACTCCCACTTGTCCACCTTCCACGAACCGGAAATCGCATGACCTCCCGCCACCGGCGCTCCAACCCGCGAGTATAGGCCCGTTGCCATCACTGCCTGGTCGCTTCCCTCAGGATGCCCCTCGTACTTGCGGGTCACAGTCCTGCCGTCGGCGGAAACCTCGTCGGTGCTCTTGAATGTGGTTTTGCCGTCCTTCTTGCCAACCAACTCAATCGTGTTGGGGTTCAGCACGCTCACCGAGATGGAGTCCGCATAGGGATCGCCTGTAACCGGCTGGTCCGTTCCATCGGCCTTGATGCTGTACTTCGGAGTACAGGTGGAACAGGTGAACATCCCATCTTTCAGTTCATAGACCTGGGGCTTCGGGTCCATCTGCAGCTTGTTCAAGTCAATCTTCCATGTGCCATTGAACGCACTCTGCCCAAACGCGGCCAACGGAAGCATCATCAGCATGATTCCTAAAACCTTTTTCATGGGTTTCCTTCTCCGAGTCTCGATGTAGATGTGATCGGTCCAGGCGACTACTTTTCCGCCTCTTGGCTGTTCTCTTTTTCAGCAACAAAGGTGTCGGTAATGCCGCGGAGTTTATCCTCGGTCACCATGGTCAGAGACTTGCCATCCTCTGAAACCGAAAGCCGCGACACGGCGATGACCTTTCCATCGCGCTTATCCGTCTCTTCCACGGTGTTGGCGTCAACCTTCTTCAGCACTACAGAGGTCGTGCCGGGATCGTTCTGATACGGGTAGTCCTTTCCATCGAACTTGGCGTGATACATCTCTCCGGTGCTTGCCTTGTAGTTCAGGCCGTCTCCGGTCGATGCAAAAGTGAAGGTCAGCCAATTAGGGGAGGCCGATTCGAACTTTTCCAGTTTCCATGAGCCAGAAATCGCACCGGCTCCCGTTTCAGGTTCTCCAACGCGCGAGAACATCGAGGTCGTGTTCGCAGGCTGGCTGCTTCCCGGCATATGCTGCTCGAAGTCACGGGTCAAAGTCTTGCCGTCGTCGGAAACCGACAGAGTGGCCCTGAATGCCAGTTTGCCGTCCTTGGTGCCAACCACTTCGACCTTGTGAGGGTCCATCACGCTGACTTTCTCTTTGTCATAGTAAGGAGAGCCCGACACCGCATGCTCCTGCCCATCGGCCTTGATTCTGGTCTTTGAATCGCATGTAAGGCAGGCGTACATGCCATCCTTTAACTCAAGAACCCTCGGCTTGGAATCCAATTGCGCCTTGTTCAAGTCGATCTTCCAAGTACCGTCGATTCCGCTCTGTGCAAACACAGTCAGCGGCAGCATCAGCAGAACCATCCCTAGAACCTTTTTCATCGTTACCCTCTCCGAAGTGGCGACAACAGCGAGGTGATTGTGAGGAGCCGGAATGGCGCACCCGGCGTCGAGATGGCAAGCGGCGATAATCTGCTTGCCGTCCTCATGGATGCCCGTGAATCTGTCGGAGTTGTGCAATTCAGGCAGCTATCGAGAGCTCCCCGGAGTGGCAGGAATGGGCGAAAACAGGGGCTCTCCCATGTTTTCAGGCTGATAGCCGCACGGGTTCATCCTGGGCCATTCGGCAGGTCGCGCAGTTCTACCCGACTGCGACAACTATGCTGGATCAGGGTGGAACGGCGTCAGCTTCGCCCTGTGATCCGTTCCACTCTGGATATTCTGAATTTCTCACCTCAACTTGTGAGTTAAGTCACAGTTATTTCGGTCATGTCGTAGTGCAATGACCATAGGGAATTTGGGGCCTGGTGTTTTTCTTGTCGGTCGAGTTTCAAGAATATTTATCAGTCTGTCTCTCTGCACTAATCTCCTTGGAGGACCGTTCATGAACCGAGTAAAAGTGACTGTCGACGGCAATGAAGCCGCCGCTTATGTCGCGCACAAAACCAATGAAGTCATAGCCATCTACCCCATTACGCCTTCCTCGCCCATGGGCGAATTCAGCGATCAATGGTCTTCCGATGGCAAGCCGAACATCTGGGGTTCGGTCCCGCACGTCATGGAGATGCAGAGCGAAGGCGGAGCCGTGGCGGCTCTTCACGGCGCTCTTCAGGGCGGAAGCCTTGGAACCACGTTCACTTCGTCGCAGGGTCTCCTGCTGATGATCCCCAACATGTACAAGATTGCCGGCGAACTCACGCCGTGCGTTATCCACGTCGCTGCCCGCGCTGTTGCTGCCCAGGGACTTTCCATCTTCGGCGATCACCAGGACGTCATGGCCGTGCGTCAGACCGGCTGGGCTCTACTCGCCTCCAACAACGTCCAGGAAGTCATGGACACCGCTCTCATCGCACAGGCCGCAACCTTGGAGTCGCGCGTCCCCTTTGTGCATTTCTTTGACGGCTTCCGCACTTCGCATGAAGTAGGCAAAGTCGAGCAGCTCACCATGGACGATATGCGCGCCCTGCTGCCCGAGGAGTTCGTCCGCCGGCATCGCGCCCGCTCGCTCTCGCCAGACCGCCCTGTCCTCCGCGGCACTGCGCAGAATCCTGACGTTTATTTCCAGGCACGCGAAACGGTCAATCCCTACTACACCGCCGTGCCCGCCATCCTGCAGAAGGCGATGGACAAGTTTGCCGAAGTCGTCGGTCGTCAGTACAAGCTTTACGAATACGTCGGCGCACCCGATGCGGATCGCGTCCTCATTCTCATGGGCTCCGGCTGCGATGTTGCCGAAGAGACGGTCAACCATCTTGTCGCACAGGGCGCAAAGATCGGCTTGCTGAAGGTTCGTTTGTATCGTCCCTTCTCCGCCGAGCACTTCCTTGCCGCGCTGCCTCCCACCATTCGATCCATCTCCGTACTCGATCGCACCAAGGAGCCTGGTTCCGCTGGCGAGCCGCTCTATCAGGAAATCCTGACCGTGCTGGCCGAAAGCTTCGCGTCCGGCAAAATCGCTTCCATGCCGCGCATTTATGGTGGACGCTACGGACTTTCCTCCAAGGAGTTCACGCCCGCGATGGTCAAGGCCGTCTACGACGATCTCGACGAACTCGTGCCCCACAATCACTTCACCATCGGCATCAACGATGACGTAACTCACAACTCGCTGCCCTTCGATCCAAAGTTCTCTACCGAAGACCCGCACACCGTGCGCGCTCTCTTCTTCGGCCTCGGTGCAGACGGCACCGTCGGAGCCAATAAGAACTCCATCAAGATCATCGGCGAGGACACAGATAACTATGCCCAGGGCTACTTCGTTTACGACTCGAAGAAGTCCGGCTCCCTCACCACCTCGCACCTGCGCTTCGGCCCCAAGCCGATTCGCTCCAGCTACCTGATTTCACGCGCCAGCTTTGTCGCCTGTCACCAGTTCAGCTTCCTGGAGCGCGTTGATGTACTGAAGAACGCCGATGAAGGCGCGGTCTTCCTCCTCAACAGCCAGTTCAGCAAGGATGAAGTATGGGATCAGCTACCCCGTCCCGTGCAGCAGGAGATCATTACCAAGAAGCTCCAGTTCTACGTCATTGATGGTTACAGCGTGGCCAAGGAAACCGGAATGGGCCAGCGCATCAACACCATCATGCAGACCTGCTTCTTCGCCATTAGCGGCGTACTGCCTCGCGATGAGGCCATCGAAGCCATCAAGAAGGCGATCAAGAAGACGTACGGCAAGCGCGGTGACGCCATCGTGCAGCAGAACTTCGCTGCCGTGGACAGCACTCTCCAGCATCTCCACCGCGTGGACGTTCCCACCGCGACCACCAGCAAGGTCGAGCTTCGCCCGCCGGTTCCGGCGCAGGCACCTGCTTTCGTGCAAGAGGTTCTCGCTCCCATGATCTTCGGCGATGGCGACGATCTTCCCGTCAGCATGCTGCCAGTGGATGGAACCTATCCCACCGGCACCGCGCAGTGGGAGAAGCGCAACATCGCGCTTGAAATTCCCGTCTGGGATGAGAAGTTGTGCATCCAGTGCGGCAAGTGCGTGCTCGTGTGCCCGCACGCGGTCATCCGCGCCAAGGTTTACTCCGATGACTTGCTGGCCTCCGCCCCGGAAACTTTCAAGACAGCCGAGCCCAAGTGGAAGACGTTTGCCACCGGATACAAGTACACGCTGCAGGTTGCGCCCGAGGATTGCACCGGATGCGCTCTCTGCATCGAAGCCTGCCCGGCAAAGTCCAAGAGCGAAGCCAAGCACAAGGCCATTAACATGGTGCCGCAGCCTGCTCTCCGCGAAAGCGAAGCCAAGAACTGGGACTTCTTCCTCGGACTGCCTGAGGTTCCTCGCGAACAGCTTGCCCTCTCGCAGGTGAAGGACGTGCAGCTCCTCCAGCCGCTCTTTGAGTTCTCGGGCGCATGCTCTGGCTGCGGTGAAACACCGTACGTCAAACTGCTCACCCAGCTCTTCGGAGACCGCACGGTCATCGCCAATGCCACTGGATGCTCCTCGATCTACGGCGGCAACCTCCCCACCACGCCTTACTCCCAGAACAACGATGGGCGCGGCGTTGCATGGTCCAACTCGCTGTTTGAGGACAACGCCGAATTCGGTCTCGGCCTGCGCCTCTCCATTGACAAGCATCATGACTACGCACGCGAGCTGCTTGTTCGCCTCGCCTCCAAGCTGCCCGAGGAGTTGGTGAAAGCCATTCTCTCTGCGCCTCAAAAGGGCGAAGCGGCTGTCGCCCAGCAGCGTGCCAAGGTCGTGCTGCTCAAGAAGGCTCTAGCCACCATTGATCAGCCGGAAGCTCGTGCCTTGCTCGACGTGGCCGATAACCTTGTCGACAAGAGTGTTTGGATCGTCGGCGGAGACGGCTGGGCCTATGACATCGGCTACGGCGGTCTCGATCACGTCATGGCCTCCGGACGCAACGTCAACGTCCTTGTTCTAGACACTGAGGTGTACTCGAACACCGGCGGACAGATGTCGAAGTCCACGCCGCGCGGCGCGGTTGCCAAGTTTGCCGCAGCCGGAAAAGCGCGTCCCAAGAAGGATCTTGCTCTGATTGCCATGAGCTATCCGGCGTATGTTGCGCGCATTGCCATGGGCTCCAGCGACATGCAGACCATCAAGGCCTTCAATGAAGCAGAAGCCTTTGACGGTCCATCGCTCATCCTCGCCTACAGCCATTGCATCGCGCACGGCTACGATCTGGTCCACGGACTCGATCAGCAGAAGCTCGCCGTGCAGAGCGGTCACTGGCCTCTGTTCCGCTACAATCCAGCGGCTGCACCCGGCCAGGCGAATTTCACTCTGGATAGTAAAGCTCCCAGCATTCCGCTGGAGCAGTACATCTATAACGAAACCCGTTACACCATGCTGCGCCAGAGCGATCCCGCCGCAGCCAAGGTGTTGCTCGAAGAAGCGCAGCAGGACGTGAACGAGCGCTGGAAGCGTTATGAAGCGCTCGCCCAGGAATTTACCGCCGCCGCCAACACGGCCACCTCTGCCGTCAAGGGAGCCCAGTAATGATCGATCTGTCCACAAAGTATCTCGGACTCAAACTCCGCAATCCGTTGGTGGTCTCCGCTTCGCCTCTGTGCAAAGACATCACCAACCTGCGTCACATGGAGGACTGCGGCGCTTCCGCTGTTGTCCTTCACTCGCTCTTCGAGGAGCAGATCAACCTCGAGAGCAACGAACTCGACCGCTTCCTCTGGGACGGCTCCGAACTCGGCGCTGAAAGCACTTCGATCTTCCCGGATCTCGGCGACTACAACATTGGTCCGCACGGTTACCTCGAACACATTCGCCAGGCCAAGCAGAGTATCAGCATTCCCGTCATTGCCTCGCTCAACGGCGTCTCGCGTGGAGGCTGGGTCAGCTACGCTCGCGAAATGCAGCAGGCCGGCGCAGATGCCATCGAGTTAAATGTTTACTTCATCCCCGCTGAGCCCGGCGCGACTTCGGCAGACATCGAAAAACTCTATCTCGATCTCGTCTCCGAAATTCGCCAGACCGTCAGCATTCCCGTCGCGGTCAAGATCGGCCCCTACTTCAGCGCCTTCGCCAACATGGCGCAGCGTCTGGAAGCCGCGGGAGCGAATGGTCTCGTTCTCTTCAACCGCTTCTACCAGCCGGATTTCGACCTCGATGCCTTGGAAGTGAAGCCCACGGTCACGCTTTCCAACAGCAGCGAACTGCTCCTCCGCCTGCACTGGACGGCCATGCTCCACGGCCAGATCCATGCGGACATCGCCATTACCGGCGGCGTCCACACGGCAGAGGATGTGGTCAAGTCCATGATGGCCGGAGCCAAGGTCACCATGCTTGCCTCGGCTCTCCTGCAAAACGGCGTCGGCTATCTGCGTCCGTTGCGCAACCAGCTTGAAGCATGGCTCGAACGCAAAGAGTATCAAAGCATCGAGCAGATGCAGGGCAGCATGAGCCACAAGAATGTTCCAAACCCCAAGGCTTTCCAGCGCTCCAACTACATGAAAGTGCTATCGAGCTACGTGGGTAAGTAAGCAGCAGAAACCGTATCGACAGAAAAAAGGAGCGGCCCTGTGCCGCTCCTTTGCTTTTGCCATCGCGCAACTCTCTCTACGCCACTTTCGTTCCCGCTCTGAGTTGGTAGCTGCCTTCAAACGAGACCTCGACTTCACTGGGAGAGGTCATATGTCCTTTGAACTTGCCGCTACCGCTGATCCCGGAGAACTGGCCCGTACCGTGCGTGTATTTCCACGTTCCCTCCATCGTCATCTGCCCATTGCTGCTGGTGGAGACCCTGGCTTCGTACTCTCCGCCCTCGTGGTCTCCATTGGCGTGCTCGTTTACAAAATAGCCACGCTCATGGCCCTTGCCATGGACCATGTCTGCGGTGCTCCATGAACTATGCCTTGTGTTGTTGAAGTGAGGGTCACTGCACGTCTGTTGTGCGGTCCCTGCCCTGAGAATCAACTGGTGTCCGGGCGTGTCGGTACAAGTAACCGCTGACTGTGTGGTGTTCGCGCCCTTCAAGTTGCCTGTAAAGTTCGGCATGGTTCCTCCTTGATTCGGTTAGCCTGTTTGCCGTGGGTAAGCGTCTGCTTCGAACATCCCAGCCGTGCGGAAGCCTGCCCGTGTTTGCATGGTGCGAAAGCCGTACTGCTCTTCTGATTCATCTTTCTCTATCACTGCGCGCGGCAATCACCGCACTTGAAAAGTGCGGTCACATCCAGCTCAATCCAACCAGACTTTCACCGCAAAAGTTAGGAAGTGAATCAGAAACAATCGCAGGCAGACGCAAGCTCGTACTAAAGCTTGCGAATCAGAGGCTGCCCACCCCGGGGGAGTTGCCTCCGCCCTGGGATAAGGGCGTGAGCTACCCGGGTCAGAGAAGAACAGCAACACAGCGCAAGCTGCTCCTGATATGATGGGCGGTTTGCTGACCAATCCCAGGAGTACTTCATGAACCGTCGCGTCCTCGCCATTGTGGCGTTATTGTGTGGTCTTGCCGCTTTCTCCTCCGCCGATGAAGGCATGTGGCTCTTCAACAAAGCTCCCAAAGACCAGATCAAAAAGCAGTACAACTTCACCGTCAGCGATCCCTGGCTCCAGCATCTTCGCCTCGGCTCTGTGCGCTTCAATAATGGAGGCTCCGGCTCCTTCGTTTCCGAAGACGGACTGACCTTCACCAATCATCACGTTGGTCGTGTCTGCCTGCAGCAGCTTTCTACCGAGAAGAAGGACTACATCAAGGACGGCTTCTACGCCAGGACGCAAGCCGATGAGGGCAAGTGTCCTGACCTTGAGCTCAACGTGCTCGTTGATATTTCCGATGTCACCGCTGATGTGCAGCAGGCCGCCACGCCCGGTATGAGCGACGCCGAAGGCGCGCAGGCACAGCGCCAGAAGATGTCTGCTATTGAAAAGGAATGCTCGGAAAAAAGCGGGCTGCGTTGCGACGTCGTCACCCTTTACGCGGGCGGAATGTATAACCTCTACAAGTACAAGAAGTACACGGACGTGCGCGTTGTCTTTGCTCCCGAAGCGCAGATGGCTTTCTTTGGCGGTGACCGCGATAACTTCGAGTACCCGCGCTACGACCTCGACATCACCTACTTCCGCGTCTATGAAAATGACAAACCGGTGCACCTCGCCAACTTCCTCAAGTGGTCTCCTACGGGCACCAAGAGCGGCGACCTGGTCTTCGTCTCCGGACATCCCGGCGGCACCGAGCGCCTGCTCACCATGGCCGAGCTCAACTATCTGAAAGATGTGCAGACTTCATATGTGATAGACCTGCTGACTCGTCGCGACAAGGTGCTGCATGACTACGCCGCGCAGTCGGCGGAGAATGCTCGCGTCAGCGCCGATGATATTTTCGGTGTTGAGAATTCGCTGAAGGCATACAAGGGTCGTCGTGACGGACTGGATGACAAGGAACTGATGGCGAAGAAAGCGGCGGCCGAGCAGAAACTGCGCGCCGCCGTCGATGCCGATCCCAAACTCAAGGACGCCTACGCTTCGGCGTGGGTGGAAGTCGCCAAGGCCGTCGATGTCCGCAAGCAACTCTTCCTGCCGTTCAGCTTTGTGGAGCGCGCAGGCGGCTTCAACGCCACGCTCGCGCAATATGCCCGCGCCCTGGTGCGTGTGACCGCCGAGAAGGAGAAGGCGAATCCGCAGCGTCTGCGCGAGTACTCCGAAGCGCGCCTGCCTTCGCTCGAACAGCAACTCTTCTCAACTGCTCCCGTGTATCGCACGCTGGACGTGGCTACACTGACCGAGTCGTTGACGTTGATGAGCGAGAAGCTTGGTGCGTCTGATCCCACGGTGGTGCGTGCGCTCAACGGCAAGACCCCTGCCGAGGCCGCCAAAGCCTACATCGACGGCAGCAAACTCGACGACCCCGCGGTCCGCAAGCAACTGTATGAAGGCGGAACCGCAGCGGTTGCCGCCAGCACCGATCCGCTGATCGTGTTGATGCGAGACATTGACCCCCGCGCCCGCGAATTGCGCAAGCAGTGGGACGACAAAGTGGATGCAGTGATCCGCCTGAACTCGACGAAGATCGCCAAGGCGCGCTTCGCCGTGCAGGGCACCAACAGCTATCCTGACGCAACCTTTACGCTTCGCCTCAGCTACGGAACCATCAAGGGCTACGTGCAGCACGGTGTAAAGATTCCGCCGTACACCACCATCGGCGGAGCCTACGAACACGCCACCGCCAACGGCAACAAGGGTGACTTTGAGTTGCCCAAGAGCTGGGACGCAGCCAAGAGCAAGCTCGATTTGAAAACGCCGCTGGACTTCGTTCACACCTCAGACATCATCGGAGGCAACTCCGGCTCGCCCACCGTGGACAAGAAGGGTGAAGTCGTCGGCATCATTTTCGACGGCAACATTCAATCGCTGCCGTGGGACTTTGCCTATGACGACCATCAGGGCCGCGCTGTCTCCGTTGACTCGCGCGCAATCCTCGAGACCATTCGCAAGGTCTATCACGCAGATGCCCTGGCGAATGAACTCATAAACGGACACCAGTAAGTCACACCAAACGAACGCCAGAAATGCGCCCTGGAAGAGATTTCCCGGGCGTTTTCCATTGCAGTGACGATTACCTTAAGTAGCAATCGCTGAAGACCCCGAGTTTATCAATTCGGCAATGGTCTGGCATTCTGCCTCAATGATTGCTCAACCGGTAACATCGGCATCCGAAAGGATTGTCCAGATGGTGAATCGCCAACCCGGCGCTCGGCTACAATCGTAGGCAGCCGTTTTTATGCCGCGCACCTATTTCCATGTCGATATGGACGCCTTCTTCGTTTCGGTGGAGGAGCTCTACGATCCTTCGCTGAAGGGCAAGCCCGTTGTTGTGGGCGGCAAAGCAGATCAGCGCGGAGTGGTGGCAGCGGCCTCTTACGCGGCGCGCAAGTTTGGCGTGCACTCGGGAATTCCCCTTCGCGAGGCAGCGCGCTTGTGTCCACATGCGGTATTTCTGGAAGGTCATCCGGAGCGTTATCGCGAGCAGTCGGCGGCGGTGCGCAAGGTGCTGCTCATGTTCACGCCGCTGGTGGAGATGGCCTCCATCGACGAAGCCTATCTGGACATGACGCGCACGGAGCGGCTGCACGGTCCGGCGATGAAAGCCGCGAATTCACTGCATGAAACGATGAAGCGGGAGACGCGCCTGAACTGCTCGGTAGGCATCGCGGCATCGCGCGTTGTAGCCAAGGTCGCCAGCGGCCAGGCCAAGCCCAACGGTGTGCTGCGCATTTTGAATGGACTGGAAGCC
>Ga0181516_10002146_pt1 | contig 14334 bp, 23 predicted proteins | sample PEATcosm2014_Bin_25_FD_121104 | JGI IMG/M metagenome (GOLD analysis project Ga0181516, IMG submission 121104) | Peatland microbial communities from MTU Mesocosm Facility, Houghton, MI, USA - PEATcosm2014_Bin01_10_metaG | ecosystem: Environmental > Terrestrial > Soil > Wetlands > Peat | place... | reverse complement strand
TGGCGTCAATCTGATCGAATGGGACGTCGCGCCGAATTTGTCGCGCGGAATCTACCAGAACGCCAAGGTGCGCTGGTACGACCACACCAAGGCGCAATGGAACGTCGCCAGCGCCAGCATCGGCGGCGAGGAAGCGCCGGCCGACCTGACCGACACCTTCAAGGCCGCCGACCAGGGCCGCGCGACGACGCGCGCCGGCGGCCGCGCCGCCAAGGCGAAACGCAAGAAAGGCGACGGCGACAGCGTCGAGATTGACGGCGATCCGGCCGCCATGTCGCAAGCCAATCTGACCATCGTCGGCGCGCGCCCCGGCGTCGACGGGCAATACCGGATCAAAACTGCGACGCACAAATACGTTCGCAACGGCGGCTGGACGACGCATTGCGTTCTCGATCAACCGCAGGGCGCGGCGGGAACCGACAGCCGCGACGATTCGTCGTCGTCGAGCGAGACGCCGGCGGTGAGCGGTTCCTACAACCCCTTGTCCTCTGGGGGCGCCTACTCGCCGGGATCGCCGTAACGCGGTCTCGACCGCTCTCTGCCCCAACCGAAAGCTGAGCCATGCCCGACCCGCTGTTGTCGCGGGGCGCTCTCGCGCGCCTCGCCATCGTCTTGGCCGTCGCGGCGCTGCTGGCCGCGCCGCGCCTGTCGCACGCCGCAGAGGCCGACGGCTGCGGCGATCTCGGCTCGACGCAGGCGATCGTTACGGCGTGGGGTGGCGGGATGCTGGCCTCGCTGCCGGCTGAAGAGGTCGACGCGCTCAAGGCGGTGGAGACGATCGGCGGCGCAGAGCCGGCGTGGATGGTCGCCGCCGACGTCCTGGCCGCGCCGATCCGCGGCGGCGAGCACGCCGTCGTCTTCGTCGCCGACGGCCGCGCCTGTTCGTTGCTGATCATGACCGCCGACGCCTTCGCGGCGCTCGGCGAACTCGGCCGCTCGGGCTTGCGCATCGGCCGCGGGACGTGAGCCGCAAGTCTTCAACCCAAGGAACTCCATGCAAGCGATAAGAGCCCTGCTGGCGGCGCTCGCCGTCAGCCTGACCCTGTGCGCCGGCGGCGCGGCCGACGCGGCCGGGCGGGGCGGAACGCCGCCGCCGTCCCTCTATGCGCCGGGGTGGGACGCCGGCGCGCCGGCGATGGTTGGCAGCGCCGCGTGGGGCGCGGGCGGCGCGCTGGCGCGGTCTGGCGCCGACCTGGTCGCTGAAGCGGCGCGCTATGTCGGCTCGGGCAAATTCACGGCGCTGCCCGGCGCTTGGTGCGCCGACGCGGTGAGCTTCTGGCTCGAGGCGACAGGCCGGCCGCCGCTGAAGAACCGCATGGCGGCGAGCGCGCTCATTTATGGGCCGCACGTCGTCAATCCGCAGCCCGGCGACCTCGTCGTGATGCGGACGCGCCGCGGCTACGCCGGCCATGTCGGTGTCGTCGCGGCGGTCGAGCCCGACGGCTCGATCGAGATCGTCTCCGGCAATTGGCGTCGCCGCGTCGCGCGCAGCGTGATTCCGCGCTGGAGCGTGACGGCTTTCGTCAGGCCGTGACGGCGATGCGGGTCATGATGGCCTACGTCGCGGCGATCGTCGGCGCCGGGTTGGCGATCCGCGGCGTCATGGACGCCGGCCTCGGCTTCCTCGGCGCCGCCGCCACTCTCATCGCCTGGCGCGTCGCGGCGACGTCGCTGCGCAAGGTCGAGGTCGCCGTCGCCGCGGCGCTGACGGCCGCCGGCGCCGTGAAAGGCCAATGGATCGAGGGCGCTTGGGCGGCCGCGATCGTCGTTTTCGCTCTCGAACTAATGAGGTTTTTCCGATGACCGTTCCGACCCTGCCTCCCGTCAAGCAAGTTCCGTCGCCCAACTATTCGCCGGTCGCCATCGCCCACGACCTGATCATCGTCCACGACATGGAGGGCGGCTACGCCGGTTCGGTCAATTGGCTGTGTCGCGTCGCGACGCAGGCCTCGGCGCATCTGTGCATCAACGACGACGGGTCGGAAGTTTCGCAGCTCGTGCCGCTCAGCATGAAGGCGTGGGCCGAGTGCGACAGCAACGGCCGGGGCGTGTCGATCGAAATGCCCGGCTTCGCCGCCAAGGGGATCGCCGATGCGACGCTGCGCGCCGCCGCGATTCCGGTTGCGTGGCTTTGCCGCGCCTACGGCGTCCCGCCGGTGTGGGCGCAGGGCGGCAAGGGCCGCGGCGTCTGTTGCCACCATGATCTGGGCGCGGCGGGCGGCGGACACGTCGACATCGGCCCAATCGGCGGCCCGGCTTGGCTGAACTTCATGGGTTACGTGAAGGCGGCCTATGACGCCTTCGGCGACGGCCCGCTGCCCGCATGGGCGCTGCACGGCGCGCCCGCGCCGCACGCGGCGGCGCTGCCGCCCGACGCGCCGCCCGAACAATCGCACGGCGGCGCATCGCGCAAGGATGGCGACGCCGCGGCCTTGCACGAGACGAATTCCAGCTATCCGCACGGTTCGGCGGCCGATCTGCAATGGCGGCTCAACAAGGCCGGGGCGACGCCGCCGCTGGCGGTCGACGGCTGGGCGGGGACCAAGACCCGTGACGCCATCGCCGCCTTCCAGGGCAAGCACGGGTTGCTCGTCGACGGCCTGATCGGCCCGCAGACCTGGGCGGCGCTCGACGCGGCGACCGCCTGACGTTCACGCCACCTTGCGGATGCGCAGGTCCATCGAATGGCCGAGCGCGCCGAAGGCGCGCTCGAGCGCGTCGAGCCGCGAGGCGTGGCGCAGATCCAGCAGCCGATCGATCTGCGGCAACGCGACGCCGAGACGGCGCGCCAGTTCGGCCTTGCCGATGCCGGCGCGGCGCATCAGCCGATAGAGTTCGATTTTGGCCGACGAGAGGGCGGGGAGAGCGACGAAATCCGGGCTCGACGCTTTGGGGGCGGGAATGTCTTCGCGCGCCGCCATGCGGCCCATGGCGGCGGTTTCGATCGCGTCGACGGCGCGCGCGAGCGCGTCCTCACGATCCTCGCCGAAGGTGATTGCGTCGGGCAGATCCGGCACGGCCACGAGGATGGTTCCGTTGTCGTCGTTCGAGAGGGTGACGGCGTAGCGCATGGTCATTCCTTGATGTCGAGTTGCTTCAGAATCGCCAGCCAAAGCCCCTTGCCGAGGTCTTTCGATCCGCCGTGCTGCGGCAGCACCGACCGCTTGCCGTTCAGCGTCACGATCAGGTGACCGCCTTTGCCCGGAGCGAAGGTCGCGCCCTTGGCGGCGAGGAAGCGTTTGGCTTGGCTGCTGTTCATGAACACAACATAAGTGTTGCGCTTCCGCAAGTCAACAGAAATGTTGCGTAACGGCGCGATTTCTTAGTCGCGCGAGCCCCGCGCGCCGGCGGTTTCCGGCGCAATCAGAAGGGTGAGCCAAGATGGCATCCGTCGACAGCACGTCCGACGAGCGCACGGTGAACAACACCATGCGGCATCAATATCGCGTCCTCAGCGACGCCGAGAAAGCCAATATGGCGAAGATCAAAGACATGGGCCTGGCGTTCCATGCCTTCGTCGACGGCGTCGGCAACAGCCGCGAAATCTCGATCGCCAAGACGAAGATCGAAGAGGCGGTCATGTGGGCCGTCAAGCACATCACCGCGGCGCTGCTCGTCGGCGTGTTTCTGGCGGCGGCCGTGCACGGCTCCTTCGCCGCTGACGCCGCCGCGCCGCCGGCGACGTTCACGCTCGGTCCGATCGCCTCGTGGGCGCTGCCGTTCGTGCTCGCCGTGTTCATCGGCGTCATCCGCTTCGCAGTCCGGGACGTCGCCGCGCTGGCGGCGAAGTATCTGCACTTCAAGATCGCCGACGCCGACCAGGCGCGCGCAGCCGACTATCTGGCGATGCTTGCCGCCAAGGCGCTCGGCAAGGCCGGCGACAACCTGGCGACCGTTTCGTTCTCCGATCATCATCCGGTGGTCGACGCGATCGTCAGCCAGGCGCTCGGCGAGATCCCCGGCATGATCGCCAAGGCGGGTTGGACGCCGCAGCGTCTCACCGACGAGACGATCGCCGCGCTCGGCCGCCTGCAGGCACAAATGACGGCGGCCGCGCCGGCCAAGGCGGCGTGATGCTGTCGCACGCCGAACTGGCGCACCTCGCCGGGCTCGTCTATCGCGGGCCATGGTCGGGGCGCGCCGATCTCGATTGCGAATACGCCCTGCTGCCGCGCGACGGCGAGGTCGTGCTCGCCATCCCCGGCACGCATCCACTCGACGCGCTCGACTGGATCCGCGATCTGCGCGCCTGGCCGCTGTGGTTCGCCATGGTCGGGATCTGCCACGCCGGCTTCGGCTCGGGCGGGGCGGCGATCGCCGCGCGCGCGCTCGTCGCGCTGAAGGGCGAGACGCGGCTGATCACCGTTGTCGGCCACTCACTCGGCGGGGCGATGGCGCTGATCGTCGCGGCGCGACTGATCGCCGCCGGCTATCGCGTCCGCGTCGTCACCTTCGGCGCGCCGCGCGTCGCCTTCTGTCTCAACCTGGCGCTGCGCCGCTGGCTGCGGCTGGCCGAGGAACTCGCCGAATATCGCCGCGCCGGCGATCCGGTTCCGCACCTGCCGATGCGGCCGTTCTATCGCCACGTCACGCGCGGGATCGCGCTCGGCGTCGCGAAAATAGAGCCGATCGCCAACCACGCGATCGACCTCTACGCCGCCGACCTGGCGCCGCCGGCGCTCCAATCCGCCTGAAACCGCGCGCCGGCGGCCTCCGGCGCTTATCCAGAGGACGATCGACTATGAAGAAACTCACTCTCCTGGGCGCGCTGCTGCTTGCCTTCGCCGCGCCGCTCGGCGGCTGCCTGACGCAGGCGCAGCAGGACGCGTTCAACGCCAACCTGGTCACCACGACGCAGAACGTCGTCGCGCTGAACAACGCGCTGGTGCAGATCAACAATACGATCCTCGACAACGTCATCGCCCAGGCCAAGCTGCTGGCGCCCTATCAGTGCGGCGCCTACGCGCTAGGCGCGGCGATCCTCGCCGACTCGAACGCGGCCGGCAAAGTCAACGCCTATCTCGCCAAAGACGTCGCCGCCAACGTCACCAATGTCGCGGTCAAGGACATCTGCGCCGCGGTCGGCTACCCGACGACGGTGACCGCCGCGCCGGCGGCGGCCGCCACGCCCGCCGCGCCGGCGGCGGCCGCCACGCCCGCCGCGCCGGCGGCGGCCGCCACGCCCGCCGCTTCGGGCTCGTAAATGGCCGCGCCGATCGTCGCCTTCATCGTCGCCGCACTGACCGGCGCGACGCTCGCCAAGGGCCCGGCGATGATCCTCGCCATCGACGCCGCCGCGGCGCGCGTCGTGGCGATCGAGCAACAGGTCTGCCCGGCGGCGGGCCCGGCGGCGACGGCGCTGGCGGCCCTCAAGGCGAGCGGAACTGTGGCGACGATCCGCGCCCGGCTGGCGCGCGACGCGGCGCTGGTCTGCGCCGACCGCCCGGCGAGCAACACGACGGCGGCGCGTCTCGCCGCGGCGGCCAAGCTGCTCAAAGACATCGCCGAAGCCGATGGGCTGGTGAAGTGACCGACGATGAAGGATGACGAAATGGCTTTGGAATCGCAGAACATTGGCCGGCTGGCGATCGACGGCGTCGCGGCGGGCGGCGTCGTCGGATCGTTCCTGTCGCTGCTGCCGCCGATCGCCGCGGTGCTGTCGATCATGTGGTTCTCGATCCAGATTTACGAAAGCAAGACATTCCAGGGCTGGCTGCGGGCGCGGCGCGCCCGGCGCATCGCCAGGCTGCGCAAGGCGATCGATCGGCTCGGCGGGGGGCGCGGCTGATGGCCAATCCCGGCCTGACGCGCGCCGAGGGCCTGCGCACAAAACACGCGCTCGAGCGGGCGCTGAAGTCTGGCCATCCGCGCAACGCCTCCGGCGCGCGCGATGGCAGGTTGTCGGCGCGCCAGGTCGCAGCCGCGGCGCTCGGAATCGGCGTCAACACGCTGGCGACGCGCCTGACACGTGGCGGCCCACTCGATAAGCTGAAGATCAAGATCGATTGGCGGCTGGAAAAGAAGGCGGCCGCGGCGGCGACCAACGCCGCGCCGCCGGCCGACCCGATCGAGATCCGCCGCCTGCGCGATCGCCTCGCCGGACAGGCGGCGCGCATCGCCGCCGCCGAGCGGGAGCTGATCGACGAGCGCGACTTTCGCGCCGGCGTGTTCGGCCTCGCCGCCGCGCCGCTGAAGCCGACGCTGGTCCCGCCGCGGCCGCGCGGCGCGGGCGGCGGCCGCAGCGTCGTGCTGCACCTGTCCGACGTTCATCGCGGCGAAGCGGTGTCGTTGGCGGAAATGGACGGCGCCAACAGCTACAATTCGGCGATCTCCCGCGCCCGGCTCGGCCGGTTCTTTTCGACCGCCGGCGCGCTGGCGACCGAGCATTGGGCCGGCAAGCCGCCCGACGAGATCGTGCTCTGCCTCGGCGGGGACCTGATCGGCGGCATGATCCACGCCGAGCTGACCGAGACCAACGACGTCGCCGTGCCGCACGCGGTGCGGGAACTCGGCGAAGACATCGCCGGCGGCCTGGCGCATCTCGCCAAGACGGTCGCCCGCCCGCTGCGGGTGATCAGCGTGCCGGGCAACCACGCGCGCCTGACGCTGAAGCCGCAGTCGAAGCGCCGCGCCGCCCACAATCTCGACCTGCTGGTCGCCGACTTCGCCGAAGCGGCCGCGCGGGGCGCGGGGCTGGGGCCGGACCGCTGCGCGTTCTTCGCCACGCAATCGCCCGACGCCTATTTCTCGACTTACGCCTTCAACTGGTGCCTGACCCATGGCGACGCGATGGGGGTCGGCGGCGGCAAGGGCTACATCGGCCCGATCGCGCCGATCACCAAGGGCCACCGGCTGCTGGTCGATTCGGCGCTGAAGTCGGGCCGCCTCGTCCACTACGTGCTGACGGCGCATTACCACACCACGGCGCGCACGCCGTTCGGCTGGGCCAACGGCTCGGTCATCGGCTGGAACGAATACGCGCGCGACCTGCGCGCCGATCCGGAGCCGGCCAAGCAAAACATGCTGATCGTTCACGAGCGCGTCGGCGTGATCGGTTGGAGCGAACTCTATCTCGGCGCGCCCGAGGAAGGCCGGCTCTACGCCGGGCCGAGACGCTTTGCGGAGGCGGCATGAACGCGATCGACAGACTGCAACTGAAGTCGGGCTACTGGTATCTCGCGACGCCCTATTCGAAGTGGCCGGCGGGAATCGACGACGCTTGCGAGGTCGCCGCCGAACTCGCCGGCCGGCTGGTGCTCGCCGGCGTCGCGGTCTTTTCGCCGATCGCCCATTCGCACACCGTCTCGCGCGCGGCGAAGATCGATCCGTTCAGCCATCATATCTGGCTGCCGGCCGACAAACCGCTGTTCGAAGGCGCGCACGGCCTGCTGGTCGCCGCGCTGCCTGGCTGGCGCGACAGCTTCGGCATCGGCGAAGAGATCAAATGGGCGCTCGCGCACGGCAAGCCGCGCGCGTTGCTCGATCCCGTCGCGCTGACCTGGACGGCGATCGCGTAGCGGGAGGCCGGCATGGCGAAGCGCAGGCGCGCCGCGGCGCGCGTCGATCTGATCGTGTGGGACGACGCGGTCGCCGGGACGGAATGGAAGGGCGCGGCGGACGTCGAAAAGCTGCATCGCTGCACGTCGATCGGCCTCGTCGTCGTCGAGGACCGCCGCAGCGTTGTCCTCGCCGGCTCGTGGGGTTTGAACGACGCCGGCGAGATGGAGACGAACAACCGCATCACCATCCCCAAAGGCTTCATCGTCAGCCGCGCCGCGGTGACGCTGCCGGCGGGCGACAAGGAAGATGCTCGCTCATGCGTCTGATCGCCTTTTGCGGCCGCGCCGGGGCCGGCAAGACCACGGCGGCGCGCCGTCTGGTCGCGGCGCACGGCTATGCGCGCGCGCCGTTCGCCGCCGGGTTGAAGGCGATGCTGACGATCTTGCTGCGGCTGCAGCGCGCCGACGAAGACGAAATCGCCGAGCTGATCGACGGCGCGGCCAAGGAAGATCGCTGCCGTTATCTGGCCGGCGCCAGCGCTAGGCGCGCGATGCAGACGCTCGGCACCGAATGGGGCCGGGCGATCGACCCCGACTTCTGGGTCAAGGTGTGGCGCGCCTCGCTGCCCGATGGCCAGCGCATCGTCGTCGACGACCTGCGCTTCGCCAACGAAGCGAACGCGGTCCACGACATGGGCGGCCTGGTGGTGCGGATCGACCGCCCCGACGCCCGCAGCCTTGACGCCATCGCCGCGGCGCACGCCAGCGAGGCGCTCGCCGGCGTCATGCCCGACCGCGTCATCGTTGGCGGCGGCCCGTTCGAGCGGCTGTGGGAACAGGTCGACGGGCTGGCGACGGGCCGGTCTGCGTCGCACTCGGTGGCGACGATGACGCCGGCCCTGGCCGCGATCGTCGACTCGGCGCGTTGGGATTGACGCGCCGGTGAAGGCGACCGCGTAGGGCGGCCGGGCGTTGGCCGCGGCGGATGCGGCCGCTGTTCATTCTAAGGGGGATCGGCGAGGCGCGTCGGCGGGGCTCCTGGCGCGTTTACGCCGCTAAGGCTTCGCCGCGCCCCACAGCCGGGCGAAATTGGCCGCGAAACCGGCGCAGGCGCCACTCCCGCGAACGATCACCAGGTCGTTGTCCTGGCGCTTCTCACCCGAGGCGCTGAAATTGGCCGCGCCACTGCGCAGGGTCAAGCCGTCGACGCAGTAGGATTTCAGGTGCATCAGGTCGCCGGGCGGCTTGACGCGCAGCGCCGCACCGGAGGCGGCGAGCCTGGCGATCTCGGTTGCGGAGCCGTAGCCCTCGGTCGAACTCTCGCGCCAGATCCGCACCCTGACGCCGCGCGCGGCGGCGTTGGTCAGCGCGTCGATCACCGCGAAGTCGGTCAGCACATAGGCCGCCATGTCGATCGTCTCGCCCGCCGCGTCGATCAGCTCGACGTCGAGCCGCTCGAGGTTCTCGGCCGGGGCGTAGTGGATCTCGACGACAGCGGCAGGCGCCGCCGCATAGACAGTCGGCCGCGGCAGGTCCCGGTCGATCGCTAGCGCCGCCAGCGCGAGGATCGCCACTGCTGCTGCGGCGATCATTGGCCGCCCTTGCATCGTCTCTCCTCCCCGTCGATCGTCGCGCTGGAGCGCCAGCGACGCAACCTTCGGGTTGTATAGCTGCTCCGCTTCGCGCGCGCGCTCAATCAAAATCTGTGGGCTGATTTTCTTGGGAGACAAGCGGTTTTTATAGGCCAAATTTCAGCCCACACATACCGTAAGCGATTGATTTATAATCATAACGGCAGGCCCTCCTCTCCTGCCAGAGCCTAACTCTGCGTTGAATTTGTTGGGTTTTCTGCCTGCTTTTCTCCCACATGCCGGATCGGCAAAAACTGTGGGATGATTTCTTCCGTCGATTCGCCCTTCGGGATCATCAAGTGCATGGCGCTTCCGGCGAGCTTCTTCTGACGCGCTGAGCGGGTGTAGAGGACGGCTTGCTTCGCATCCTCCCAGCCGAAGATCGCCATCAACTGCGCCTCGGTCGCGCCATTCTCGGCGGCGACGCTCGCGCCCGCCTTGCGGACGCCATGCGCAGAACAATGCGGCAGGCCGGCCGCGACGCACCAATCCTTGACCTTGTTCGCCGCGCCCTTGATCGAGAAGGGATGCCCGAACTCGGTGACGAGAAGCGTTGAATCGCCGGTCGGCGACTGATCGATGATCTGTTGCAGTTCGGGCAGCACGGGCACGCGGATGATCTTGGGCGCGCGGCGGCGGTTCTTGTGCTGCGGAAGCTCCAGCCAACCATCTCGGATGTGTTGCTTGCCGACCTGTCGGAGGTCGGAAACGCGAAGGCCGGTGAACGCCATCAGCGCCAGCGCCAGGCGCGCCTTGGTTCCGATCGGGTGTTTGGCCTCGAATTGGCGGACTTCGTCGGGCGTCCAGGCGTGGAAGCCCTTGCGCGGGACTTTCAGCTTTTTGACCTTCTCAAGCGGGTTCGATTCGGCAAGCCGCGCCTCGACCGCCCAGTCGAAAACCATCTTGAGATAGCGCAGCCGTTTGTTGGCCGCGTTGGGGAGCGCCGCCTTGCGGTCCCGCAGCACAACGGCATGGCGCGGCGTGAAGCTCTTGACCGGGCAATCCTCGAACAGCAGCGGGTTGTCGGGCGCCAGCTGTTCCTTGAGCACGCCCTCGATGACGCCGCGTTTGTCGGATTGGGTCAGCGGATCGGCGGCCACGTAATCCGAAGCCCGCCGGTAATATTCATCGACCAGCGCCCGCAGCGAGCCAGTGGCGGCCTTCCGCCGCTTTGTCGTGCCATCGTCCACCGGCGCCGACTGGCCGGTTTTCGCGCTGGCGTAGGCCCGCCAGAAGGCGTCCGAGCCGAACGGCGTCGGCAGGTCGCGCGCAGGCGACCCAGGAGCGCGATAGCGAAGGCGGAGTCTTCCGTCGCGCTGCGTGTCTTGAATCACGTATCGGGGCAGGCCGGATCGCTTCACCGTCTACCTTTTCACGCGACCCGTGAGAAGGGGTCGTTGGGTTCGGCGGCATCAAACAACCGGTCAAGAGCGCGGTCAAGTTGACGGCGGTCCCAGATGATCCGGCCGTCGAGCCGCGCGCCCTTGGGCATCCGGCCGTCGTCGACCAGGCGGTAGAAGAGCGACGGGCCGACGCCGATATAGGTCGCGGCGTCGTCGCGACTCAATCCGCGCGGTTCGACATTGTTGCGGATGACGGCGCGGGTCATATCAGAGCGCCTCAAGATCCGGTTTGAAAAACCCGAGTTTCCCACGGCAGGGGCGGAAGGGCAGCGTGTGAGCGTTGCACAGCACGAAGGCGTAGGGGCCTTCGAACCAAGGCGAACAGGACTCGGTGACGCAGTCGACGATCTCGGCCTCGCCGACGATTCCGCCGCGCAGCAGGTCGTCGAGGCTCGCCGGCGCGGCGACGCCGGCGTCGCGCGCCCATTCGGCGCAATCGAGCAACGCCTCGTGCGCCGGCCCTTCGAACGACAGGCCGGCGTGAATGAGAACCCGGCCGCGATGGCGGGTCGGCCACGAGCGGTTCTCGACGTCTTTGCCGGCGTAGAGGATCGCCCACGCCCAGGGTTGGCGGATCGACAGGGCGAGCGGGGCGGTCATCGGACGGCCTCACAAATTGGCTCGTTGGCGACCCGGCCCAAGGGGTCCACGTGGCAGGGCGAGCAATCGGGGCAGTCCTCGTTGAGTGGCTTGCCGGCTGCTGCGTGCTTCGCGCAGAGATGGCAAAAACAGGCTAAGTTTCGGCCGCGAAGGTCGTCGAGATCGCGACCGCCAAGCCATTTGCGGCCGAGAGGAAGATTGGCGGCGAAAGCGTCGACTGCATCCTGCGCGTCGGCGATGAAGACGGTCCCGATGCGGTAGGGGTTTCCCCACTTTCCCGGCCGCGCACAGTTGACCGCCGGCAGCCCATTGATTGCGCGCGACCAGGCCTGCAGGTCGAAGCCCTTCCGGCGGGAGAGTTGAAGGCGGACGGGGCGGACGGCGGTCATAGCTCGGGGTTCCTTTCGGCGAGGCCGCAGGCGAGGCAGGCGCGGTAGAGCAGGTCGTAGACGCCGCGGCGCGTGCGATGGTGGCCGGTGGCGAGGGCGACGATCGCTGTCTCGTCCTCGCCGGCGACCGCCCCGTTGACCGTGGCGTCATCGCAGGTCAGCCGGCCCTTGCGCCAGGCGGCGCGAAACGCGCCGGCGAAGGGCGGCGTCTTGGTCATCACGACGGCGTAGTCGGCCGTCCCGTCGAGATGGGTCTTGACGTTGGCGATCTCCATCAGGCCGATGCGCCGGGCGCGCGATTCGTCGCCGCCGGGGAGGAGTTCGAAGGTGACGCGGATCATCGGACGAACGCCCGGCGCGCGAGCTGGGCCCACGCGTAGATGTGGAGCAGGAAACCCCTGGCGACCGGGATCGCCATCACCGGGTGTTCGACGCCTTCCCAGGTGATCACGCCGGCGAGATAGCCGTCGACCTCATGGGCGCCGCCGACCTTGCGGATCGGGTCGCCATAGGCGATCGCTGGGGCGGCGCGTCGGTGAGACTCCGTCTGAGGGGCAGCGCCTGACTCTTCTTCTATCCTCATGGCGACGCGCACTTTCCGTGCCGCCTCTTCCTTGCTCGGGTCGACGAAGTGGTGTGCGGCCGCCGCGCGTTCGCGCATGCGAGCGCGGTCGCGGCGGATGGCGTCGAATTGTTCGGCGTCACTTTCGCGCTCGCCGCTCAAGGCTTCGTCGCGCTCGCGCTCGGCGTCGCGGGCGCGGACGAGCAGGCGGTTGTTGGCCGCCTGAAGGTCGCGATTCTGGCGCTCGAGTTCGGCAACCCGGAATGAGGTCGTCTCGTCGATCGGCAGGGCGCGGATCGCGGCGGCGCTCACCTGATGAAACTCCATCTCGAAGGCGTCGGGCGTGTTGATCGCGCGTTGGTCGTGCCACTCGGCCGCCATTTCGCGCATGTCGTGAGCGTCCATCACACGGCCTCCTTGAACAGCGGGCCGTCGTCGACCGCGCGGGCGCGCCGCGGCGCGGCGACCTGGTCGGCGACGTAATTGGCGGCGACCAGCGCGGCGGCGACCGGCGGCGAGACGGAATTGCCGCACATGCGGATCTGCGCGCTCTGCGTCAGCGCGGCGCCGTCGGCGCCGGCGGCGATCTGATAGGAGTCGGGGAAGCCCTGGGCGCGAAACAGCTCGCGGGGCGTCAGCATCCGCATGCCGATGTCGGCGATCTGATAGGTCTCGCCGGGGATCGTCACCAGGCCGAAGTGCGCATGGCAAGACACCGTGTGCAGCGGCTCGCCGGCGGCTTGGTCGGTGCCGCCCTCGCCGTAATACTTGACCAGGAAGGCGCGGACGTCGGCGGAATGGCAGCCCTGCGCGGTGACGGTCGGATGCGGCGCGTCGGGCGCGCTGGCGCGGCGGTCGGATCCTTTGAGGCTGAGCAGCCCGGCCGAAACGACCGCCTGCGTGCAGCCCTTCTGGACGATCGTCGACACCGGCTCGCTCGCCGCGTGGCCGACCATGTCGGTGTTGTGCTGGGCGAGGAAGGCGGCGACGAGATGGAGATGCGCGCCGCCCGACGTGACGGTGTGGGTCGGCTCGTCGGCGCCGTTGAACGGCTTCTGCGAATTGCGCATCGTCATCAGGTGCGCCGCGACGACGCCGATCGGCGGCGCGCCGCCGGGCCGCTTGCGAAAGCTGTTGGCGGTCACCGTCGGCGCCGGGTCGTCGAGGTCGGCGCCGACGCTGTTGGAGTTAAACTTGGTCAAGAACGGCGCGACGACCGCATTCGTGTCCTTGCGCGACGCCGTGACGGCGTGCAGCGGCTCGCTACCGGCGCGGCTCGCGCCGCCGTGCTGGCCGTAGGTGACGATGAACGGCTCCGCGGCGTCGAGCACGTAGCGCTTCACGCCTTTGGCGATGCGCGCCATGGTCGCGTCGGCGAGCGGGCGCTTGACGCCGAGCGCGCGGGCCGCGTCGCGGTCGAGGAAGATCGACGGGCAGGGCAGCGACCAGTCGATGATCTCGGCCGCTGTGCGCCACGGCTTCAGCTTGCCGGATTTGACATCGGCGGACTTCGGATCGCCGTGCGTCGGCTCCGGCCAGACGATCTTGCGCCCGTCGCAGCGGGCGACGAGGAACAGCCGCTTGCGGATCGTCGGCGCGCCATAGTCGCAGGCGCGAAGCTCGCGATGCTCGACGCGATAGCCGAGGCGCGTCAGCTCGCCGAGCCAACGCTTGAACGTCTCGCCCTTGCGCTCCGGGCAGGGGCGGTTGTCTTCGGCGAGCGGGCCCCAGGTGCTGAATTCCTCGACGTTCTCGAGGCAGATGACGCGCGGCCTGACCTGGCGCGCCCAGCGCACGACGACCCACGCGAGGTCGCGAATATTGCGCGCCACCGGCTTGCCGCCCTTGGCCTTGGAGAAGTGCTTGCAGTCCGGCGACGCCCACAGCAGGCCGACCGGCCGGCCGCCGCACACGGCGAGGGGATCGACCCGCCACACGTTGTGCGGCAGGTGCAGCGTCTCCGGGTGATTGGCGGCGTGCATCGACAGCGCGACGGCGTCGTGATTGATCGCGACGTCGGGCGCCCGACCGAGCGCCAGCGCGATGCCGAGCGATGCGCCGCCGCCGCCGGCGAAGGAGTCGACGATGATCTCGGCGGGCATGCCGGCGCCTCGGGCGGTCAAAACGGGATGTCGTCGTCGAGATCGGCCACGCCACCGCCGGCCGGTTCCTTGGCGGCGGGTTTGCCGGCGCTGGCCGCGGGGCGCGCGGGGGCCGGGGTGCGGGCAGGACGCGCGTCCTGGCGGGCGT
>Ga0181516_10002145_pt1 | contig 14336 bp, 10 predicted proteins | sample PEATcosm2014_Bin_25_FD_121104 | JGI IMG/M metagenome (GOLD analysis project Ga0181516, IMG submission 121104) | Peatland microbial communities from MTU Mesocosm Facility, Houghton, MI, USA - PEATcosm2014_Bin01_10_metaG | ecosystem: Environmental > Terrestrial > Soil > Wetlands > Peat | place... | reverse complement strand
TCTTTACACACATCGTATCGACTGGCTGGACCGCGTGCCCATCGCGCACAAGGACGAAGGTCAGGTTGTGCCTCTGGCGAAAGACGAGCCGTTGCGCGTGGAGTGCGATCATTTTCTGGAATGTGGCATAACGCGTCAGAAGCCCCGTACCAGCGGTGAAAGTGCAGTGCGCGTTCTGGAAGTCCTGGAGAGCTGCGAGCAGTCACTGAAGGCGAAAGGTACGCCGGTGGAACTCGGACAGCCTACTCCTTCCTACTTTGCCCATCCGACGGCGATCATCGACGAGGGATGCCAGATTGGAGATGGGACCAAGATTTGGCACTTCTCGCACATCATGAAGGGCGCGACGCTGGGTGCGAACTGCAACTTAGGGCAAAACGTTGTGATCAGTCCGGAAGTTGAGATTGGAAGCAACGTGAAGATACAGAACAACGTCTCGGTGTATACGGGAGTAATCCTGGAGGACGATGTGTTCTGCGGTCCCTCGATGGTATTCACCAACGTGATCAACCCGCGGAGTCACGTCCTTCGCCGCGACGAGTACAAGAAGACGCTGGTGCGCAAAGGTGCTTCGATCGGCGCAAACTCGACCGTCGTGTGCGGAGTCACATTGGGCAACTACTGCTTCATAGGCGCGGGCAGCACGGTTACTCGCGATGTGCCGGATTACGCGTTAATGGTTGGCAGTCCGGCGCGGAGGACGGGTTGGATGTGCTACTGCGGCGTGCGACTTGAAAAAGGAGAGTCCTCAACGTGCAAGAGTTGTGGACGCAGCTACGAAGTTGTGGACGGTGTTTGTCGCGAAGTCGTGCGCCATCCGGGAGAAGAAACTCGGATGACTCAGGCAGCTTAAGGAAAACCGAATGGCGGAACAGGTCATCGCCGACAAGTCTGCTGGCCAAGGGATGTATGACTTGGTGTTCAAGCGGTGCTTTGATGTAGCGGCGTCCCTGGTTGGGGTTGTGTTGCTTGCCCCGTTCATGGTCGCCGCTGCCGTGCTGGTCCGCTGCGGTTCTCCTGGCCCCGTGTTGTATCGGGGATGGAGAGCCGGGCGCTCCGGACGCCCATTTCAAATCCTGAAGTTTCGCACCATGGTCGTCAACGCGGAAAAGCTCGGCGGCGCTGAAACTCCGGATGACGACCCGCGCATCACACGAGTGGGCTTCTTTCTCCGCCGATTCAAACTCGACGAGTTTCCCCAGTTGTTCAATGTCCTGCTTGGCGATATGAGTTTGGTTGGACCGAGACCCGAGGTGCTGGCCGAAGTGGAAGTCTACACCCAGCGCGAACGCGAACTCCTGCTGGTGCGGCCGGGCATCACCGACTGGGCCTCGATCAAATTTCACCACGAAGGACGAATCACCCGCGGAAGCGACGATCCGCATCGCGTGTACCACGAAGTAATTCGACCGGAGAAAGTAAGACTCGGGCTGGCATACGTGGAGCAGCATTCGTTTCTGATTGATTGCCAAATCATTCTTCGGACCCTGGGGGTCATCTTTGAATAACGTGACGAATAGTACGGTCGAGGCAAGTGCGGACACGTTGGCGCAGCGGGGAGGAATCCCTGTTCGTACGCGTCCGATGCCTGCCTGGCCAAGTTTCGGCGAGCAGGAAATCGCCGCCGCTGCAGAGGTGCTTCGCAGTGGCAAGGTGAATTACTGGACAGGACCCGAAGGGCGTCTCTTTGAACAAGAGTTCGCGGAGTACCTCGGCGTTAAGCATGCGATTGCGCTCGCCAACGGCACGGTGGCTTTGGAAGCAGCCCTGGCGGGCCTCGGAATTGGACCGGGAGATGAGGTGGTTGTACCGAGCCGCACGTTCATTGCTTCTGCAAGCTGCGCGGCGATGCGAGGCGCAATCCCCGTGGTAGCCGACGTCGATCCGGAGAGCCAGACATTGACGGCGGAGACGATTCGACGTGTGCTGACGAAGCGGACGCGCGCGATTATCGCCGTACATCTGGCGGGCTGGCCTTGTGATATGGACCCCATCCTCAGACTGGCCGATGAGCATGGCCTCAAGGTGATTGAGGATTGTGCACAGTGTCATGGTGCACGCTACAAAGGCAGGATCACGGGGACGATGGGGCATGCTGCGGCGTTCTCGTTTTGCCAGGACAAGATTCTGACAACCTGCGGTGAAGGTGGAATGCTGGTCACGAACGATGCGGCGGTCTACGAAACTGCGTGGAGTTTGAAGGACCACGGCAAGGACCGCGTGCTCATGCAGACACCTGCACCGAGTCACGAATTCCGGTGGGTACACAAGACCTTCGGTACAAACTGGCGGATGCTAGAGATACAGTCCGCAGTAGGAAGAATCAAGCTGCGGAACCTTGACGACGAGGTTTCGATTCGGCGGCGGAATGCTTCGATACTGGCAGATCACCTGGGTCGTCTGCGTTCGCTGCGGATTCCTGTTCCACCCCCGGAAATAGAGCACTCGTATTACAAGTTCTACGCGTTTGTGCGTCCAGAAATGCTGGCGGAAGGTTGGACGCGAGATGGAATCATCGCCGCGATCAATGCAGAAGGCGTGCCGTGCTTCCAGGGAAGCTGCAGCGAAATCTATCTCGAAGAAGCATTCGCATCTCATCGGCCCACATCCCCTCTGGAATGTTCGCGCAAACTTGGCGAGACAAGTTTGATGTTCCTGGTGCATCCAACGTTAGAGGTTGGCGATATGCAGGATATTGCGGCTGCCGTGGAGAAAGTGATGGCCGTTGCATCGTGCGGTGAAGTGAGTGCGGGTTCCAATGCATCATGAACCGCAACTAGAACGAGAGAGCAACATCCGGAAATCATCCGAATGTTTCGGTGATTGTGGTGGATGTCAGGAACACACGAACGGCACCTGCTTGTATCTGTGACGGGAATGAATCAGTTGGTTTCGTTCTCCGTGGAAGGATACGAACTGGAAGCGGTCTGACGGCAGCATCAGTCAGTCGCGGCATGACCCGTTAGGAATTTGAGGAGTCTTCCTTGAGCAGAAATTTCGAGCTAAGCCAAAAGGCGCTGTCCGGCCCAGTCAAAAGTGAAGTCTGGGTTCCCCGGGTAGCTGAGCGCGAGCCGACTCACTACCAGCCTACGGTCGTGGTTTCGCGACCCGAGCCCGAATGGGCTCGTGCCATCGAAGTGCTAAGGCTGCGGTGGAAGGCAGCGGCTGCCTTTGCGATTGTCGTGATTGTCACCGTGACATTGGGCTCTTTCCTGATGAAGTCCGTTTATGAACCCGTGGCTCGTCTACAGATTGACCCGCCCGGAAACGAGATCTTTTCCATTCAATCGAAAAGCAACGTAGAGAACGGTGGCGAGTACATCAGTACGCAGGCCAACAATCTCAAGAATGATGGATTTCTGCTGGAAGTGATCGGCAAGCTCAACCTTGCGGCCGTTCCGGAATTCGGCGGCGACAATGCCTCCGATTCGCGCGCACCCATCGGCCCAACCAAGGAGATCACTTTAACCAAGCAGGAGAGCCACGCGCTCTTTCAACTTCAGAAGCAAATGACCGTTGCGCGTGATTCGGGCAGCCGGTTGCTTCAGGTTTCGGTGGCATCGCACGATCCGGTTCGCGCGGCGCAGATCACCAACACTGTCGTGGATATGTTCGTGGAACGAGAGTACCGGATGCGGCACGATTCCATCATGGAGTCTTCGGTGTCGCTGCAAAAGCAACTCGCCGATATCTGGGCACGCGTGGAAGAATCCAATCGCGTTTTGGCTGCGTTTCAAAAGAACAATGACCTGGCAATCGTCGGCAACAATCAAAGCACGTTTTCGGAACAGTTTGCTGAGCTGAATCGGCAGTATATGCAGGCGGAGGCAGACCGAATCCAGTTGCAGGCGTATCTGAACAACTTTGACGGGCATAGTGCGAGTTCATTGCCCCAAGTCAACAGCAATCCGGTCATCCAGCAGCTTACGCAGAAGGAGGCGGAGGTACGAGCGGAACTTGCGCAGACCCTGGCGGTATATGGGAAGAATCATCCCAAGGCCCGCGAGTTGGAGAACAAAGCGAACGAACTGGACGCGCAGCTTCAGCAAGAGCGGGCCTCCCTTGTTCGCGGTATGCAGACCAGTTATTCGGCTGATAAGGCGCGCTCGCAATTGATGAAGTCGGCAATGAATTCGACGACCAGGCAGTTGGCGATGATGACGCGCTACAACGAACTCCGGAAGGAAGCGGATGCCAACACGCAGCTGTATAACGATCTGTACGCGAAGATCAAGGAAGCAGGCATAGCCGCCGAGTCAAAGTCCAGTCCTATTCGTATCGTGGAACGCGCTCGCGTGTTGGATACTCCGACTCGCCCACACCGGGTCAGGAATATCGCCGCCGGCACCCTTGGGGGCATCTTCGGTGGGCTCGTTCTTGCGATTCTGCTCGAAGGCTTTAGTTCCAAGATCCGGACGCTGGAAGACATTCGCCAGTGTACCGGTGCAGGCCCGGTTTCCATGCTGCCGGAAATTTTGTCTGGCGAGGGCTCAAACTTTGGCGGGCTACTTCCCTTTGGGAGCGGAGCGGCAGATCACCCGCTATTCCTATTGGAGCGGCCAAGCGCTCCCGAGTCGCAGGCGCTGCGCGCATTGTGCTCCTCGTTGAGATTTGCGCATGGAGCGATGTTGCCACAGGTGTTGGTTGTTGCCTCACCTCACAGCGGCGAAGGCAAGACCACATTATCCGTCAACCTGGCAGTGGCACTGGCCGAGCAAGGCGAAATCTGCCTGGTGGATGCAGATATGCGAAAGCCAGACATCGCCACCGCACTACGCCTGCAGTCGAACGTTGGTTTGAGCGATGTATTGCAGGGAATTGCGGAGTTGGATCAGGCTCTGATTCCGGTTCCTACCGTACCGAATCTTACTGTGCTTGCGGCGGGGTCGCCTTGTGAAGACGCTGCCAAGCTGATCTGCTCCGACTCCCTGGCAGAGCTAATCCGCCGATTGCGCGTGCGGTTCCGCTTTGTGCTGATTGATTCGCCTCCGGTCTTGCCGTTCACCGATGCGCGTGTATTGTCTGGGCTCGCGGATGGTGTGATCCTGGTCGGAAGGTCGGGCGTAACCAGGCGTGAGTCCCTGAGTCGCGCCGTTGAACTGCTGAACGAGAGCCACTTGGCTCCCATTCTGCAAACCGTACTGAACGCGGCAGAGTACCCCTCGGTCGATTATCGCCGCTATTACGGTAACGAAAAGAATGCGGGTTTCAGGAAGCGAGCGACGAGCTGAAGCCGGACTGCGCAGTATTCCTTAGCGAGGCGAACACTACCATGAAACCTGCAGCCCTGACGGTTACGGCGGTCATCCCCATGCGCAATGAGGCGGGCCATATCGCCAAATGCCTGGAGAGCATTCTGAACACCTCCTTGCCAGCTTCTGAATTGGAGATTCTGGTGGTGGACGGCATGTCGACGGATCGATCCCGGGACATCGTAGCCGAATGCGCTGCGATTCATGGTTCAATTCGCCTGCTCGATAATCCCGCGCAAATCGTACCGATTGGACTGAATATTGGGATATGTGAAGCGCGCGGCAGAGTGATTGTGATTATTGGAGCCCACTGCGAATACCCGCAGGACTATCTGTTGACCTGCGTGCAGGAACTGCAGCGCACCGGGGCAGACGTGGTGGGAGGCACTCTGATCACGAATCCTGGCGCGGACACACTGGTAGCCCGGGGTGTCGCCCTGATGACAGGTCACCCGTTTGGAGTCGGAGGCTCGGCGTTCCGCACTGGAAAAGCCGGGGGTTTTGTGGATACCGTACCCTATGGAGCATACCGCCGCGACGTGTTCGAGCGAGTTGGACTGTTCAGCGAGAAGCTGGTCCGCAACCAGGACTTTGAATTCAATGCGCGCGTGCGCGCGGCCGGCGGCAGGTTGTATTTATCTCCGCTCATTCGCATCAACTATTTCAACGTTCCAAGCCTCCGCCGTTTGGTGAAGCAGGCGTTCGGCAATGGGCTATGGTTGGCACGAATGTGGTTTTTGTCCCCACCAAGCTTTCGCATTCGCCACGCAATCCCGCTCGTCTTCGTTGTGGTGCTGGCCCTGTGCCTTGTGCTGTCTCCGGTACTCGCTTGGGCGGGCATCATCGGTCTCATTGTAGTTGCGGCGTACGCGGCCGCAGCAGTATATGCCGCCGGGCAAATCTCGGGATCCAACGGCGCACGCTATTTCTTCCCGTTGCTGGGGCTGTTTTTCATCCACCACGTGATGTACGGCACCGGCACACTGGTTAGCTTTGTCCACGCAGCCCGCAGCGCGAGTACCACACCTCACTAGCAATTCAGCAGCGGTGGAGCAGCGTTAAACCTGCCCCGAAAGCTTTTCGGAGCAAGGGCCCGAAGTTGGAATGCACAATGTGCGCAGTTGGCATTCGGTACAGGGTGGAGCTCATTCCCAAGCGTAAGTAGGAGGTTGGGTGTCCAAGTTTCCTGGAAACAAACGCTTTGCGTTCACCGTGTTTGACGACACGGATTTCAGCACGGTGGAGAACGTCGGGCCAATCTACCGGTTTCTTGTGGAGCTGGGGATGCGGACGACGAAATCTGTGTGGGTGCTGCCCAATGTGCCGGGCGCGGAGATCGGGGGAGCTAATCTCTATGACAAAGACTATCTCCGTTGGGTGCAGAAGCTCGATGGTTTTGAAATCGCGCTGCATAACGTGCGCGCCGGCGACGCGCCACGCGATCTAGTAGAGCGCGGTTTCCGCGAGTTCGAGGATCTGCTCGGCTTCAAGCCGCGGACCCATGTAAACCACTTTTCCAACCGCGAAAACATCTATTGGGGACCGGCGCGATTCAGTTACCGTCTGCCCAGGATGATCTATAACTTCGCCAACCGTTTCCAGCTTATGAATTGGTATCAAGGCCATGTTCCGGGCTCGGAATACTTCTGGGGCGATATCTGCAAGGAGCGGATTGATTACGTGCGCAACTTCGTGGTGAAGGAAATCAACCTCGACCGGGTGAATCCGTCAATGCCTTACCACTCCAGCGCACAACCATTTGTGAACTTCTGGTTCAGCAGTTGTGAAGGCGGGACGGTGGAAAGTTTTTGCGAAGCCCTGAGCGAAGCCAACCAGGACCGCCTGGAAGCCGAGGGCGGGGTTTGTATCATGTATACGCATTTTGGTTCCAACTTCTGTACGGATGGTAAGCTGCATCCAGAATTTGAGCGGCTGATGCGCCGCTTGGCCAGGAAGGACGGCTGGTTCGTGCCGGTAAGCACGCTGCTGGACCACCTGCGACTGACACGCAACCACAACGGCATCATTCCTCCGGGGGAACTGGCGCAACTGGAGCGCGGCTGGCTTGCACACAAGATATACGTTGGCCCGGACCACAGCGGTCGTTCGCTGATGAATTCAAAGGCATCGGCAGTTCGAGCAGGCAGTTAGGCTAGCGTGATTGTATGAGCAAACATTTCACAATCGTGGCGGGCACTATCGCAGCGTTGTTGCTTGCTGCGGGGCTGATCTATGCAGGGCCATGGTTCCGGATCGAGCCCATCTGGATTTCGCTCGGGGTCATCCTGATTCCGATCGCAGTCTTCCTGATCCGCAAATACCCGGCATTGCCGCTGGTTGGGCTGCTGTTCGTAGGCAATTACAAGACCCAGCCGGCTGAAGGTATCAGCCTCATGGACCCCACGCTGATCGTGGCCGTGCTGCTGGCGCTGGCGACGGGCTGGGAACTGCTGCTGATTTTGGGAGGCATCAGCCGTGTGTCGCTGCGTGAGGTCTTTCTAGGGCAGGGGCGCGGAGTCTTGGCCTTTCTGTGTTTTTCCGGCGTGCTCGCGATCAGTTGCCTGTATACACTATCCCCCGCAAGCGGCGCAGACAAGCTGATGCGCTTCGCGGTCTTTGACATGTTCGCCTTCTTTGCCCCGTTCTTTCTGCTGAAGAAAGAGGAGGACTTCCGACGCCTGGCTTCGCTTGTAGGAGTTTTTGCCATTCCGCTGGCAATCCGGCTCATTATGGGCATCATGCATCCGACGGAGCAACAACTGCTCGGCAACGCGGACGTCACCCAAATCGGAATCGCACAATCGATCGGAATCAGCGCCCTGATCATGCTGTACTACCGTTTGCCAGGGCGTTTTGGCCGGCTATTCGCCTTTACCGCTCTTCCCGTCCTCGCGGTCGGACTGATGGCATCGATTGCGCGCGGCCCAATCTTGGTGTTGTTGCTCGTTGTCGCAATGATGACTGTAATGATGCCGGGGCAAGGCATTGTGTCTCGAAAAGCGTTGATCGCTGGCGTGCTGGTGCTGGCTGTGGTTATGGGCGCTGCGCTGATGTGGGTCGGCCAACTCCCCATCGCACAGAACAGAGGTCCGGGAAAGATGGCTGAGCTTTCCGCACTCGCACATGGCACTCTCGACGCTGGTGGCACCACCAGCAAACGCCTGGAGTTTTACAATTCGACCATCGTTGCATTCGTCAGTAACCCGCTTACAGGGGTTGGATTGGCAGGTTGGCCAGCTTTTTACGGCGACCAAACAATACCTTATCCCCACAATTTTGTGCTGGAGGTGGCTGCGGAACAAGGTTTACCAGGCTTGGTTGCATTGCTGGCCTTGCTGGCAGGTGCGCTTTCGGAGCTCCTCTGGCTACGAAAATCCAAGAACGAATTTACGTTTGTACTTCCGGTTTTCCTCTACTGCATATTCAGCAACCTGGTCAGCAATGGAATTGAAAACCGAGTACTGTTCTTCTGGATTGGCGCCGCCTTTTTGGCGGGTCGCATGGCTAAGCAGAAGGAAGGTCAACCTCTGGCAGCTCCTGTAGCCCTGCCTACTTCGAAGCTGCCGGTTTACTTAGACACCGCAACTCAACGCGTTCGCATGGCTGGTTGGAAATGAAGCCGGCATCGTTTCAGAGCGTTACTGCAGTCAAACGATGATGATCCCCAATTCTAAGGCCACAATGTCGCCCGGCGGACTGCGCGGGCAGTTGAGCAAATGGCGAACCATCGCGACAACGGAAGGCGGCTTTGCGCGCAGCGTTGCGTTATTGAGCAGCGGTACGGCGATTGCGTTAGCGATCAGTCTGCTGCTCTCCCCGGCGATTACGCGCTTGTATTCACCTGGGCTGATCGGGCAGCTGGGGTTGTTTACCAGCTTTCTGACCGTGGCCGCCGTGGCCGTATCGCTACGCTACGAACTTGGTGTCATAGCGGCAAAAGATGAGGCGGATGCGGCCCGGCTGGTCTTTCTGACGGTGTTGTTTTCCATCCCCATGAGCTTGCTGCTTTCGGGGCTGCTTTATCTGCTGATTCGATTTTCGATGCTCGGTTTCGGGGCGCTTCCACGCTACTCTCCGCTTCTGATGTTTGCGGCGCTGTTGCTTACCGGGACATTCGGAGCGTTGCGCTTCTGGGAAATCGCCGCGGCACGGTTCGGCACGATTTCCAAAGCGGCAGTTATGCAGCATACGGTCCGTTCGCTGTCACAGGTGATCTTCGGTCTGGTCTACAGCAGCTCGGCAGGGTTGCTTTTCGGCGAATTACTGGGGCGTTGTGGCGGACTGCGCGCAATGTTCGTGGAATCGTACCCGCGAGTCAAGCCGCACGTCTTACGCTCCACGTTGCAGGAATTCCGCAAGACGCTGAAGGACAACCGGAAATTTCCTTTGTACTCGCTGCCTTCTGAACTGATCGACACAGCCGCGGCGAATATGTTTGTTCCGCTGCTGGTTCTGCTGTACGGGACAGAGACGGGCGGGTACTTTGCGCTTGTGCAGAGAATCATGGCCGTGCCGGTGTACCTGGTTGCCTCCAACGTCGCCGACGTGTTCCACAGCCGCTTTGCGCAGTATGCCCGCAACCAGCCCGAACAGTGTGGCTGGCTGTTCCGCCGGACAGGCTTGACATTGGCGGTTATGGGGGCGGTTCCTGCCGCAATCCTGATGCTATTCGGCAAGCCACTGTTCGTGCTTGTATTCGGCCAGCGCTGGTTGCTGGCGGGGGTGATGGCGGGTCTGGTTGCACCGTGGATGCTGGCCCAATTCGTATTGAACCCGCTCAGCCGCGTGGTTTTGGTTTTGCACGGGCAGGAGTTCAAACTTGTCTATGATTTCTTTAAGTTGGGCAGTGTTGTAGCCTTGTTCTGGTTCGCGAAGCACCACGGGTTTACGGCCCTGCAAACCGTCAGCTGGCTTAGCTGGGTGAACGTTATTGGCTATGGGGTATATTTCCTGGTGTTGATATACGTGATGCGAAATAAGATCCGACCGACTACCATGACTGCCGAGGACGCATCAGATGCCAACGGGTGGGCCGATCCTGTCGCAACGGGAAGAGAGTAATTGCATGATTTCTTTTGTTCTTCTACTGCATTACACGGTGGGCGCTGAATAATGACCGATCTCATCGGTGCTGAGAAATCCAAACCGTGGCCTGAAATCCAGCCGACAAAGCCGCGGGCCAGAGTGGTGCATTTCACCTCGAGCCACAATGCCGATGATGTACGTGTGTTCCAGAAGGAGTGCCAGACGTTGGCGGAGGAAGGCTACCAGGTCACGCTGGTTGCCCGCCATCCCCGGAACGAAGTCGTTGATGGCGTGCAAATTCTGGGTATCACGGCAAAAGCGGGCCGCATGGGAAGGATTACGAGGCTAGTCTGGCAAGCATACCGGATGGCAGCACGGCAGAACGCCGATGTCTATCATTTTCACGATCCCGAGCTGATTCTGGCAGGGCTTCTGCTGAAACTGCGCGGCCACAAAGTGATTTACGACTCGCATGAGGCGTTCGCGCGCAAGCTGCTGTCCAAGCCCTGGATTCCACGACCTCTGCGAGCGCTGGTCTCCCGCTCCTACGCCGCCCTCGAGCGCGCCCTGTGCCGCAGGTACGATCATGTTATCGCCGCTGACCGCACGACGGCAGAAGCGCTACCCGGCAGTCGAGTAACCGTGGTCGCGAATTACCCGATCATCACTGAAGCGCAGCAAAGACTCCCAGCGCGGAAAACGCCGCGCGATCGTTCTGTCCTGATTTACGTTGGCGGCCTGGAGCGCGACCGTGGTATCGGCGTGATGCTGGATATTGCCGAACAGTTACGAGAGCGCGTCGAGCTCCGTCTGTTCGGCCGTTGGTTCGATCCTGAAAACGAGCGCCGCGCGAGCCAAATGAGCAATGTGCGCTTTCTCGGTTTCGAGCCGCTCAATGTGCTTTACAAAGAAATGATGAACGCCGACCTTGGGCTCGTGCTGCTTCAGCCCGTTCCTGCGTATCTCTACGCGGCGGAGAATACGGTCAAGATCTTCGAATATATGTCCTGTGCGCTGCCTGTAGTGGCGTCGGACTTTCCGGCCTTCCGGACCATGGTTGGGGAGGCGCAATGTGGCGTTTGCGTTGATCCGACAGACGCACAGGCGGCAAGCAAGCAGATCCTGCATCTGCTGGAGCAGCCGAGGCTGCGCGAGCAGATGGGGCGCAACGGACGCAACGCGGTACTGGGGGGATTCAACTGGGAAGTAGAGAAGCGCAAGTTGCTGGCTGTGTATGAAGAAGTTTCAATGCCCCATGCATGCTGCCAGGGATTGCATGAACCTCAACCGAACTCCTGATCCGGGAATGTCTATGCGCAAAATCATAATTAACGCTGACGATTTTGGAATGAATTCGGACATCAACGCGGGCATCAACGAAGCGTTCGAGCGCGGTCTGATCTCGAGTACGACCCTCATCGTAAACATGCCAGGGTTCGTGGAAGCATGCGAACTGGCCAAGCGATTCCAACTGGTTGGCAAGATCGGCATACATCTCAATTTGACCGAAGGTGTGCCGCTTACTACGGACATTCGTTCAATGGCGCGCTTCTGCGGTCCTGACGGGCGGTTCCGCCCCCGACGCGTGACGCCATATCTTCTGCCCAGAGAGCGCGCCGCAGTCGAAAATGAATTCAACGCGCAAGTCCAGGCGTGCATCGAGCGAGGGATTCGGCCGACACATATTGATTCCCATCACCACGTTCATACGGAGTGGGCAATCGGGGCAGCGGTAATCGCGGTCGCAAGGCGCAACGGCATCCAAGCAATCCGGCTCACACGGAATTGCGGGCAAGACATCAGCTTGCCCAAGAGAATCTACAAGTCTGCCTATAACCTGCGGTTGAAGATGTATGGGCTTGCCAAGACACGCTACTTTGGGTCTCCCTCTGACGTGCAGGGGACGATTGAGAACAGCAATGCTGACATAGAGGTGGAGGTTCATCCGCGCTGGAATGGAACCGGGACAATCGTGGAACTGGACGGAGCCGAGTTCCAGCCACAAATCGAAGTCTTGGGCGTGGCAGACCTGCTGGCGAGCTACTAGAGCACTTTCAGGATTGGTGTGTCCGTCAGTATCATCGCCGGGAAAAAAGCCCGGCTGCTTTGCCGGATACACCTTCCGCGATTCCGGTCTAGCCGGGCGCTATCCTCGGAGCAAGGTAAATTTGAGTCAACGTGAAACGACGCTATGGTCAACAGGATGGGTCATAGCCGCAGTGCTCCTCCTGCTGGTTTCCGCTACTGCTGCGACCCGCAAACATGGGGCAAACCAGACGCTTTATGTTTCCCCTCGCGGCAGCGACGCAAACTCATGCTCGTATGCCGCTCCGTGTGCAAGCATTAGCCGCGCCGCAGAGTTGGCCGTACCAGGGAGCACGGTCCACGTAGCTCCCGGCACCTACCACGAAGCGATCATCACAAACACGAGCGGCAACTCCGCAGCCCGGATTCGCTACATTTCCGACACGCGCTGGGGGGGCGTTTTGCGCGCCAGCGGAACCGTCTGGAGCAACAACGGCAGCTACGTCGATATTGTCGGCTTTGACGTCAGCGGAACCGGCAGGCTGGGGATTTGGAATACTGGCAGCTTTGTCCGAGTCATGGGCAATCGCGTTCACGACATTCCGGCCCCGTGCGCCAGCATCGGCGGCGCGGGCATCGAGCACGGCAACTATGCAGCCACGGACGATGAGTCCATCGGCAACCTTGTGTACAACATCGGGGTGGGCAGCAACTGCAACACCGTGCATGGCATTTACCACTCGCAGTTGCGCGGACGCATCGTGAACAACATCGTGTACCGCACGGATGGCTGGGGTATCCACCTCTGGCACGCGGCACAGTACCTCACAATCGCCAACAACACCGTATTCAACAATCGGCAGGGTGGCATTATTGTGGGTGATGGCGACGCCCCCGGCGGCATTGTGGATGACTACACGGTTGTCACCAACAACATTGCCGTGGCGAACGGCGGGTACGGAATCAGCGAGTTCGGCGCCACCGGTTCTCACAATTTGTACTCGCACAATCTGGTGCACGCAAACGCTTCGGGCGGAATCCAGTTGCGGCATGGCGTGCAGACGAACACGATCAATGCCGATCCCCAGTTCGTTAACTTTCAGCCCAACGGCGGCGGCGATTACCACTTGAAGTCCACCAGCCCCGCTATTCATGCGGGCACGCAGGACTACGCTCCCAGCGACGATTATGACGGGGGTGCGCGCCTCCCAAAGGCCGCCTGGGATATTGGGGCTTATGCGGCGGGTGCTGCTCCTTCAGCGTGGCCCTGGTATTGGGGCAGTGAAGAACAATTGAGGATGAGCTTGTCTGATAATTCCCGGTCGCACGCGAAACCTTGACCGGGGCGGCGCCGCGACGACAATGGAAAAGGGCGCTGGGTAATTTCCCCAGCGCCCCTTTCGTTAGATGGCGGATAATTTCGGCTTATCAGAGTGGGTATGCGTAGGCTCCAATGCTGGGCGGGGCGGTTTGTGCCGTGCCGGCAAAGTCGGTAGCCGGTGCGTCGGTCGAGTCGCCAGCTTCAATGGCTGGGCTGCCCGATGCCAGATGGTAATTGCCGGAACCGTTCGCCTGGTAGTTGACGAACAGCGTACCTGACGCCGGATTCACGGTGGTAATGGTGTTCGCGCTGGAGGCACCACTCGACAGATTGCCATTCGTGTTGCCGTACAACAGGTTGTTGTCAACCACGATGGAGGAATTGCTGGAGTACATGCTGAGGTCAACACCGTAGCTGCTGCCTTTTGACCCGGTGTTCAGGATGATGTTGTTAATGGCGTAGAGGTTGGTGACCTCGGGTTCAATCACCAAGCCACCCTGATAGGCGCCGAGAATGGTATTGTTTGCGATTACCCCACCGTTGATGGTGCCTTGATACTGAATTGCCCAGCCCGTCGTGTTGTAGATCAGGTTGTTGGTGATGATCGCCGAGCCGTTGGACTCCATGTTGAGGCCATGCGTCTGGTACTGGCTGGTGCTGGTGCAAGGGGAGTACCCGAAGCCGATGTTATACACCAGGTTCGAGTCAATCAC
>Ga0181516_10002144_pt1 | contig 14339 bp, 12 predicted proteins | sample PEATcosm2014_Bin_25_FD_121104 | JGI IMG/M metagenome (GOLD analysis project Ga0181516, IMG submission 121104) | Peatland microbial communities from MTU Mesocosm Facility, Houghton, MI, USA - PEATcosm2014_Bin01_10_metaG | ecosystem: Environmental > Terrestrial > Soil > Wetlands > Peat | place... | reverse complement strand
TGATGGGCCATTCCAGTTCCGCGTATTCCTTGCTGGTGGTGAAACCCAGCGGCAGGGTGATGGCGGCGGCCACGATGATGGCGTTCCAGCCCCAGAAGTGGAACCAACTGATTTTGTCGCTGAACATGCGCGCCTTGCAGAGGCGTTGCAGCGAATAATAGATGCCCATGAACATGCCGTTGCCGACAAAAGCGAAGATGACGGCGTTCGTGTGGACGGGCCGAATCCGCCCGAACGTGACGAACTGCAGGTCGAAGTTCGCGCCGGGGTAAAAAAGCTGGATGGCGCACAGCAGGCCCGCGCTCATGCCAACGACGCCCCAGATCACCGTGGCGATGGCGAAGGCGCGCACGATGCTGTTGTCGTACTTGAACGTCTCTATCTTTCCCGGCTCAACCGGCTTTTGCATTGCTTCACTCATGCTGGTCCTTTCATGGTCGTGTGAATTTCGGCAAAAAAAGGCCGGTGAACCACACGTGGTTTGTCATTTCCGTTGCAGTTTTTGTCGTGCATCCGGCACTTCATCGGGTTTGGCGTCAGGTTCCTCCATCAATGGCCGCATCGCGGGCGTGCAGGTGTCCTCGTATTGCCCCGAGCGCACGGCCCAGATGAATCCGCCGAGGAAAATCGCCGCCATGGCGATGCTCAACGGGATGAGGAGGAGAATGACTATCATGGTTGCGCCTCCGCGTTCAGGTGTCCCGCCGCGGTGTCGTCCAAGCCGGCCCGGCGGCCGAACCAGTTGGTCAGCGCGCAGGCGAACACCACGACACTGACGGAACTGAGCGGCATCAGGATGGCGCAAACCACGGGCGACAATTGCCCGCGCGCGGCGATGCTCACGCCCACCAGATTGTAAAGGCCGGAAAGCATGATGCTCAGCCGCACGACGCGGACGGAGGTCTTGGAAAACCGGAGAATCTCGGCGAGGCGCGGCACCATGTTCGCCGCCATGATGACGTCGCTGGCGGGCGAGAAGGCGCCGATGCTTTCGACGACAGCCACGCCGGCGTCGCTTTGCTGGAGCGCGCCCGCATCGTTCAAGCCGTCGCCAACCATCATCACCGTCTTCCCCGGCTTTTGGAGATCGCGGATGAATTCGAGCTTGCCGAGCGGGGTCTGGTTGAAGCTGAGGTTCGCGAACGGGCCGAACAATTTGCGGAACTGGTCGCGTTCGCGCTCGTTGTCGCCGCTGAGCAGGGCCAGTTCGCAATCCGCCGCGAGCCGGGAGACGAGTTCGGCGGTTTGGGGACGCAACGCACCCGGCAGCGTGTAGCTGCCGCGATAACGGCCATCCAACGCGAGATGCACGACGCTGCCAACGCCGGCGGCCGAGCGGTCGACGGCGACATTGCGCGAAGCCAGCCAGGCCGCCGAGCCCATCCAAACTTCATGGCCGGCGACCACGCCTTGCATGCCGGCGCCGGGTTGTTCGGAGAAAGAGCGCACTTCGCCGGCGACAGATCCGGCTCGGACGGCGACGGCTTCACCGATGCGCACGGCGCAGGGATGGGTGGAATGACGCGTCAATGAGAATATCCAGGTCGCTTCGTCCGCGGTGAGCGGTGCGCCGTCGAACTCGACCGAGCCCGCGCCCGCGGCGGTGAGCGTGCCGGTTTTGTCCAGCACCACGGTGTCCACGCGGGCCAGGGTTTCAATGACGGAGGTGTTGCGGACAAAGACCTTGCGACGGGCGAGCACGCGTTGGGCGGTGCCGAGGGTGAACGGCGCGGCCAGGGCAAGAGCGCAGGGACATGCGACGATGAGGACGGAGGTGAATGACACGAGCGCGCGGGAGGGATCATGAAACCACCAAAACAAGGCGGAGCCGACGGCCACGGCAATCACGGCTTTTGTGAAGCGGCGACTGTACTGGTTGATCATGGTGTCGAGGATTTCGCGCCTGGGTTTGCGGAACGCCTGCTGGTTCCAAAGGGAGGTGAGGTAGCTTTGCGAAACGGCCTTGAGCGTCTCGATCTCAATGGTGCCGCCGATTTGCCGGCCGCCGGCGTAAAGGTGGTCGCCGGGTTGTTTTTCCACCGGCACGGATTCGCCGGTGACGAAGCTGTAATCAATCATGGCGGGCCCGGCGGCGAGACGCGCGTCCGACGGAATCAATTCGCCGTTGCGGATGATGATGCGGTCGCCGACCTGGAGTTGGGAGAGCGAGACGCGTTCCTCCGCCCCGTTTTGTTTGCGGGTGATGGAGAGCGGGAAGAAGGAGCGATAGTCGAGATCGAACGCCAGCCGGTGCCACGTCTTTTGCTGGAAAAGTTTTCCGCACAGGAGAAAAAACACGAGGCCCGACAGCGAATCAAAGTAGCCCGTGCCGCGGCCGGCGAAGACCTCACAGGCGCTGCGAGCCGCCAACGCCGCGATGCCCAACGCAATGGGGACTTCGATGGTCAGCATCCGTTGGCGCAAACCGCGCCAGGCGGCCTGCCAGTAATCCGCCGCGCTGTAAATGATTACGGGCACGGCGAGGGCAAAGCTGAGCCAGCCGAAGAGCATCTTCAAGGCCGGCCCGCTGAAGCCATCGAGGCCGAGGTAGCCGGAGATGCTGAAGAGCATGATGTTGCCGAAGGCGAAGCCGGCGACGCCCAGTTGCAGCCACAGCCGCCGGGACACGCGCGGGCGCGCCTGGTTGCCGAGGTCCGCAAGTTTCAGCTCGGGCTCGTAACCGAGCGAGGCGAGAAAAGCCACGAGTTCACCGAGTGTGACGCGGGAGTTTTCGAAGGTGATGCACACTTCCTTGCGCGGAAAGTTCACGTGCGCGTGACCGACGCCCGGTTTCAGCCGGAACAGGTTTTCCAGGAGCCAGACGCAGGCGATGCAGTGGATGGAGGGAATTCGAAAGCTGACGCGCGTGATGCGGTCATCGGCGAAATCCACCAATTGGCGTCGGACGGCGGGGTCGTCGAGATACTTGAATTCCTCCTTCTTGACCGCGTTGCTGACGCGCACGCCGGCAGCGGTGCCGAAGCGGTAAAAATCCGTCATGCCGTGCTCGGCGAGGATCTCGAAAACAGTGCGGCAACCTTGGCAGCAGAACGCGCGTTCCTGGCTGTGGATGACCCCACCGCGCAAGGGCGCGCCGCAATGGAAACAGCCGGTCGCGGCCGGACAAACGGGGTCGTCCGCCGTTTCCGCGAGACCATTGCGGCCGGGTCGGATGGCGATCAGGGTAGCCATACTTTGCGTTGTCGCAGACAAATACGGTTGAATTATCGGCGCAAGGCTACGGCGCGGCTCACCTTCCTTTGCTTAATCCTGAACTTGGTTTGGCGCCCTGAAAAAGGAGCCGGCGACGGATGAAGGCGCCGATGATGAAGACAAAAACGGTTGGGCGGGTCGGGGTGCGGAAGTGCGAACGGAGCGTCGGAGACCACCTCTCCCCATCCCTCTCCTCCGAACGCGGACGAGAGGGAGAAATCATTTTGGGGACGGTTCACCCAGGGCGTCGCCCTGGGCTGTCATGTTTCGCCCCGATGGGGCTTCGGAGCGTCGCGCTGCGCGCGGAAGTCAGTGCGGGCCCATTTTCAGTTCCATGAGCTTGCCGTCGGCGGTGATAAGGACGGAGTCGTCGCGGATTTCCTTGCAGACGACTTCGACGCGGCTGTCGTGGACCTTGATATGGGCGGATTCGCCGATGGCGAGAGTTTCGTTGTTGATCATGGCCATGCGACCGGCGGGGCCGATGGAAATGCCCTTGAGCGCGAGATCACCGTATTGAACGGGCGCGACCTGGGGAAGGGGCTCGTAAACCGGCGCGTGGCGGGGAGGGTCGGGCGGGTCGTCGGGAGTGGAAGCGATGGCGCCGATGTCCACGTGTTTCATGCCAGGGATTTTTTTAAATTCGTTCAAGTAGGAGCCGAGACCGCCCTTCAAGAAACCCACGGTTTTCCAGACTTGATCGCCGGAGCTGTTCAACATGATGACGGTCGGATAACCGTGGATGTCATACTGTTTTCCCAGGGCGGCGTTGGCTTGTTTCAGGGCGTCGCTCTGGGGTTTGCTGCGGGGATAATCGAGTTCGACCATGACGAAGTTGGCCTTGGCGAAGGCGATGAACGGAGGCTGGCTGAATACGTCGCTCTTCAATTTCATGCACCAGCCGCACCAATCCGAGCCGGTGAAATCGAGGAGCACAAATTTATTCTCGGCCTTGGCCTTTTCCAGCGCGGCGGGGACGTCCGTGAGCCATTCCAATTCCTCGGCGCCCGCGCGCAGAATGAGGGAGAGCGTGACCAGACCGATGAGCCATCGTTTCATCATATAGTATCCTCTTATGTCAGCATGCCGTCGCAGATTGGCTTCTGCCCCAAAACGGGACAGCGTCCCCGGATCCAAAGCACCCGGGAGCGCGTGCCGCAACGGTTTGCGTCAACGCAGACAATTCGAGCGACAATCGTGCCAGACTGGGGAATGGAGTGACGGGGAACTGGGGCAAGGGAACCGGGCGCGAGTTTTCTGGCGGTCGGGTTTTGGATTCGCAAATTGGTTGGCATTGGGTGCGCGCATAATTTAGCATCCGACCTCATCACAGGAATAAGCGAAGATAATATGAAATTCATACGATCATTTTTCTCCGTGGCGGTTTTAGGCTTTCTGGCCGGTCTCGGCGGTGTCAATCAGGCCGCGTCCCAAGAATCAGCGCCGCCCTCGGGAGATGCCGCCCGGGGGAAAGCTTACTTTCAGACGAGCTGCGAGGTCTGCCACACGGCGAGCCTGGGGCCCGGGAACACGGTGATTGTGAAACAAGGGCCGAGCCTGGTGGGCATCGTGGGGCGGAAGGCCGGCACCGGCCTGGGTTTCAATTACACGAAAGCGCTGGCTGATTCGGGCATTGTCTGGGATGCGTCCATCTTGGACCGGTTTCTCACGAGTCCGCCGATCACGGTTCCGGGCACGACGATGCCGATGCCCGTGCCCGATGCCGGGCATCGCGCCGATGTGGTTGCCTATCTGGCGACGCTGAAAGTTCCGGAGGGTGTCACCCCGACGAAAAGCGTGGTGCAGGTGACGGTGGCTTCGATCGAGGCGGACCCCGGCGCGTGGCAGCACGCGAAGCCGGGCGCGGTGCACCATATCACCACGGCAGATTTGCCGCCGCCATTCCGGACGGCTTCGGCCGGGAACGGCCCGCAAGTGGTGCCGCCGCCGGCCGATGCCGCGCTTTCGGTGCCGCCGGGGTTCACGGTGCGGAAGTTTGCCGGCGGTTTTTCGAATCCACGGCTGCTGCGCGTGGCACCCAACGGAGATATTTTTCTCGCGGAAACGGCCGCCAACCGCATTCGTGTGTTGCGGGCGGACGCCGGAGCGGAGGCGCCCTCGGAAAACGAGGTGTTCGCGACGGGCCTGGACCGGCCCTTTGGCATCGCTTTTTATCCGCCCGGCGACAATCCGCAATGGGTTTATGTGGCGAACAACAACTCGGTGGTCCGTTTCCCGTATCACAACGGCGACCTGAAGGCGACCGGTGAAGCGGAGGTGATTGTCCCGCGGCTGACCGACGGCGGCGGCGGGCACAGCACGCGCGACGTGGCGTTCTCCCGCGACGGCAAGCGGCTGTTCATCTCGGTGGGTTCCGGGTCAAATGTCGCCGAAAACATGCGCAAAAAAAATGCGCAGGACATCCAGGCCTGGGAGGCGGAACATGGGTTGGGCGCGGCGTGGGGGCCGGAAACTCAGCGCGCCGATGTGCTGGTGACGGATCCGGAAGGACACGAACCATTGCACGCGTTTGCGACGGGCATTCGCAACGGCGTAGGACTGGCGGTGAACCCGGACACGGGCGACCTGTGGGTCTCGACCAATGAACGTGATGGGTTGGGCGATGATTTGGTGCCGGATTACATCACGCGCGTGAAAGAGGGCGGATATTACGGCTGGCCATGGTATTACATGGGCGAGTTCGAGGATCCGCGCCATGCCGGTGAACGGCCGGACCTGGCGGGAAAAGCCATCGTGCCGGATGTGCTGTTGCAGGCGCACTCGGCGTCGCTGGAGCTGACTTTTTATACGGCTACCAACGGCGCGGCGGCATTTCCCGCGGAGTATCGGGGCGAAGGCTTCGCGGCCGAACACGGTTCATGGAATCGCACCTTGCGCACCGGTTACAAGGTGGTGCGGGTCCATTTGAACCACGGGGTGCCCACCGGTGAATATGAAGATTTTCTCACGGGTTTTGTGGTGGACAACCGCAGTGTGTGGGGCCGGCCGGTGGGTGTGGCCGTGGCGCAGGATGGCGCGTTGCTGGTGACCGAGGACGGCAACGGCACGATTTGGCGCGTTGCCTATTCGGGGCGCTGATCGTTACACGCGAAGAATTGACGGGAGTACATGCCAACGGCGTTGCGATTCGATTTCGACTCTTCACCGCATCCCTCTCCTCGTTCCAGGAGGAGAAGGAGAAATCATTTTGGACACGCAAACCCAGGTAGCCCCGAAAGCTTTCGGGGCTACCGCTGGGCTGAGTGATTCCAATCCCGTTAGGATTGGCGGGCGCAGCAGACAAAGTTGTACGATGTCGTTGCGCGGCGGCGGCATGGGACATGCTGTTTTTGACGGCATGAATGATTGCAGACAGCACAGTTTGGACCTGAAGACTTCCGCCATCGCAGCGGTCTCGGTGACGGCAGTTTGGTATGCGCTGATTTTCGTGGCGGACATCGTCCGGCCCAGGGAGCTGCCGAGTTTGCCGCTGATCTGGACCCTTTTGGCCGGGTTGTGTCCATTAATCGGAACTGTTTTCGCGGTCTTGATGCTGCTCATGCATCGCCGGGGCGGAAGGATGAACGGGTTTTTGTTTTACGGAGCTTTCGCCGCCTGCCTCACCCCATGGTGCTTCTGGGCTTTTTTGTGAGGCAGACGGAGGGCGCTCCGGCGCGTGGCAGGGTTATTTTTTAAGGGGGGCGAGTGAACCGATAAAAAAAAGACCGCCCGAGAAAGCACAATGTCTTTGACGGGCGGCCTGCGGAAACTTTCAGCAACTTATTGATTGAACGTCACACTGCCGGAGTAGGTTTCGCTCTTGCCGTTGGGGCCGGTGACGGTCGCGGAGTGATCGATCGTATTTCCATCCTTGGTGGTCGTCGCCACGCGCTCGACCGTTTGACCGTTCGCGCCGGTGACGGTTCCGGTGACGGTGTGGGTGCCGTCGTTATTGACGACGGTCTGATTGTAGGTCCCGCTCTTGCCGGTGCTGGTGGTGTAGGAGCCGGTGACATCGTGGCCGTCCGCGGTCCTGGTCACCGTCGAACTGGAATCGATCGTGGCGCCGTTTTGGCGGGTGTATTGATTGTTGACGGTGGCGGTTCCGTTGCCGTTGGCGGTGATGGTTTTGTCCCACGAACTGGTCTTGCCATCGTAGCCCGTGCGGCTGCCATCGACGCTCACCGTATTGCCGCTGCGCGCGGCGGTTTCGCTTATGTCAGCGGTTTTCCCGTTCGGCGCGGTGGTCATGACGGAGCGGCTGGCGGTCCCGGCCTGCCGGTTCCAGGTGTCCTGGACGCTGCGATTCCACACGCCGCCATTCGCGGTCTGGGCGGTGGTGACGCGCGAGTATTGGCCGGGCTGCCAGTTGATCCTCTGCTGAAAGGTCCCGCTGGCGCCCCGGCTATTTTCATAGGTGCCCGAACGCTGACGTTCCCCGGCGGACGCCGGGAAGACGACCGCACCCAGCACCATCACACCCGTGATGACAGCCAACAGTTTTATTAAAGTTTTTTCATTCTTTTTCATATTCATGCTTTTTTTAATTTTCGGTTTTCGTTCCGATTGACTTCTATTACGCAGAGCACGCGGGCAATGTTACAGCAGCGGTGGTGCCAGTTGAGCAAATGAGAATGACCGGGATTGCCGCCAAGGGGGATGGCGGATGGAGGGTGGAATTGAGGACCCGAAAAGTTTGGGCTCAGCCGGAGCTTCGCCCTGCCACACACGCTCAAACGCGGTCATCGCAGCCCCGACTCAAGGCCCTCGGGGCAAGGCGCGATGACCCTGCCGACCGGAGACGCAGGCGGAGCGAGGCTCCGCGCTCCACGGCGTTTTGCCTTGTCCGGCGGGGGGACATTTCGCATTGTTGGCGGGCATGGCCGAAAGAGCGATTTCAGATGTTCTGACGAAGCCGGATGTCGCGCTGGAGCTGACGTTGCGGCCGTCGTTGTTCTCGGAGTTCACGGGCCAGGCGCGGGTGAAGGAGCGGCTGGAGATCACGGTGGCGGCGGCGAAGCAGCGCGGCGAGGCGATTGATCACGTGCTGCTGAGCGGTCCGCCGGGGCTGGGCAAGACGACGCTGGCGGGGATCATCGCCAAGGCGATGGGCGCGAACCTGAAGAGCACGAGCGGGCCGACGATTGAGAAGGCGGGGGATTTGGCGGGACTGCTCACGAACCTGGAGGAGGGCGACGTGCTGTTCATCGATGAAATTCACCGGCTGCAAAAGACCATCGAGGAATATCTGTATCCGGCGATGGAGGATTTCAAGCTGGACATCATCATCGACCAGGGGCCGAACGCGCGGAGCGTGCGGCTGAACCTGCCGCGGTTCACGCTCATCGGGGCGACGACGCGCAGCGGGCTGCTGACGGCGCCGTTGCTGACGCGGTTTCCGGTTCGCGAGCGGCTGGATTATTATCACGCGGAGCAACTGGAGCAGATTGTGGTGCGGTCGGCGCGGCTGTTGAACATTGAGATTGAGGCGAGCGGCGCGAAGGAAATCGCGAGGCGCAGCCGCGGGACGCCGCGCATCGCGAACAATTTATTGCGGCGGGTGCGGGACTTTGCGCAGGTGCGCGGGGACGGGCGCATCAGCGCGGGCATCGCCGACCAGTCGCTGGCAATGCTGGAGATTGACGAGAACGGGCTGGACGAGATGGACAAGCGGATTTTGGAGGCGGTGATCACGAAGTTCGGCGGCGGGCCGGTGGGGGTGGGTTCGCTGGCGGTGGCGGTGGGCGAGGAGCCGGACACGCTGGAGGAAGTTTACGAGCCGTATCTCATCATGGAGGGTTATCTGAAGCGGACGCCGCAGGGCCGTGTGGCGACGGAGTTGAGTTACCAGAAGCTGGGCTTGAAGGCGGCGGGCGGAAATCAGGCGAGGTTGCTGTAGGCCCGGGTAATGGCGGTTTCGCGAGGGCGCGTGCGCTCCCCATTTCTCCTGCACCTGAGGATTAACCCAGCAGTTTTGCGCGGGCTTTCATTTCGTCGAGCAACATTTGCAGCAGCGGGGTCATTTTGCCGCGCCACAACGCGCCGACGACGATGGGGTCGAAGCCCGGCAGCGGCAGGGCGCGGAGGCCGGCGCGGAGGGGGAGCTTGGGAAGCGCGACGGACAGGCCGATGCCGAGGCCGCCGATGACATAGGCATCCACCAAGTCGAGGGAGCTGGCTTCGATGCCGGGAAACCAGTCCACGCCGATGCGGGCAAGGCCGGCCCGGAAATTGCGGCAGATGGATTCGCTGGGCGGGAGGCAGATGAGGGGTTCGGTGATTTTATCGAGCCGCCAGAGTTCATCGGCGCTGGTAATTCGGCTCTTTTTGCCGACGAGCAGGACGAGGGGCAGTTCGATGAGGGGAAGCGAGTGGACGCCGGGCGCGGATTTTTTTTCAACCAGGGAGATGGCGAGGTCAATTTCCTCCTGCAAGAGCATGGCTTCGAGTTCGGGTTGCAAACCTTCGCGGAGGCCGACTTTCAGGTTGGGAAATTTGCGGCGCAAGTTCAGGACGAGTTCGGGCAGATGGTCGCGCAGGACAATTCCGGACGCGCCGATGCAGACATGCCGCGCTTCACCGCCCTGCAGCTCGGATTCCATGGCGGTGAGGCTGGCGAAGAACGGCTGGATGAAGTCGAAGAGTTTTTTGCCGGCGGGCGTGAGCAAAAAGGGCCGCCGCTGAAACAGGGTGACGCCGAGGTGTTCCTCGAGCTGGGCGATCTGGCCGCTGACGGCGGGTTGCTGGATGCCGTAGGGGATGTTGCGCACCGCGCCCATGATGCCGCCGTGTTTCGCGACGTAATAAAACAGCTCGAGGTGGTGGATGTTCATGACATTGATTCAACCGATGTTGGGAAATCTTTTATCAATTCACGCCCGCAATGCAAGGCGGGTTAAAGCAGGAGCGTGCAAACCAACCGCACGGAAACAATGCCAGCCGGGGCGCGGGCCGAAGGGCCGTTCGCCACCGGCGCGGGCGGGGCGGTTCCGCCGGCGGAATCAAATCCGGAAACTCGAAAGGGATCCCATGAAAATCATGTTCATCATTCTCATGCAAACTGTCATCGCTGTCCTTGCCGCGGAGCTTGCGGCCGGGGCCGTCCACTGGTTTGAGGACGCGTATGTGCGGGAGGACACGCCGGTGATCGGGCGGTTTGTCGCGCGGCCGAACATCGTGCATCATCATTATCCGCGATATTTCACGCGGCACACCTGGCTGGAGAGTTCTTGGGACTTGATGCTGCTCGCGGGATTGTTCGTCGCGGGCGCATGGTGCCTGGGCAGGCTCACGTGGCCGGTGTGGCTGTTCGCCATTTTGAGCGCGAACGCGAACGAAATCCACAAGTGGACGCATCGCACGCCGACGGAGAACGGGCGGGTGATCACGTTCCTGCAACGCATCGGCGTGCTGCAGACGGCGCGGCATCATGCGCTGCATCACACGGACCCGAAGAACAGCCATTATTGCACCGTGACGAATGTGTTGAACCCGGTGCTGGACGGGGTCGGGTTTTGGAACGGACTGGAATGGCTGCTGGCGCACACGGTGGGATTGCGTCGCCGGGAAGACACGAGCGTACGCGGGTTTGGGCCGGGGCCGGGCTGGTTGAAGGAGTTCAACCCGCGGCTGGTGCGGGCCAAGAATCAGTTGCCGCCCGCGGGCAAGATGGTATCGTCGCCGCAACCCGCGTGAAGTGCGGGCAACAAGCGGTCAACATGATGAAAACACCAGTTCAATTCCGGGCGGACCTCCAGCGTCCCACGGTCCTTGCCCTCCTCTGGATGTTCGCGCTACTGCCATCCATAGTGCATCTCGCGTGGCGCGCCACGGCCGTCACAAATCCGCTGGCCGCGCTCGGCCCCGTCGTTGCCGGGTTTTGGTTCGCGGGGGCTTTGCGTGGAATCCGCTGGAACTTCGTCTGGCTTGGGGCGTTGATGACCGCGATTCTCTGGTCGGTGAACTGGCTTATGCTGGCCGGAAGCGCATGTTGTTCGACCATAAACTGATCAATCCTTCCGCGTGGACCAGGCCTGAGGACAAAGTCGATGAACTGCCCCTGCTGCAAAGCTGAGCTGCATGCCAATTACGGGGGCGTCCATTGCCCTTCGTGCGGAAAGGATCTGCCGACGGCCCCGAATCCGGCACCGGTTCTCAATCCGGGCCAAAAAGTGAGCTGGCCGTTTTTCTTTCTGGCACTCGTTGCCCCGGTGCTGCTGACAATATTAACCGCCCGGTTCTCCCCCAAGTCACCCATCGACCCGGCGGCAACCGCCTTTTGGAGCGCGGTCATTTCCGGCATCGTCAGTGGCATGATGCTGGCAAGGCGCCTGGGACGGAGCGGGGAAGCCAAAGCGCTGTTTTGCATCGTGTTGGTTCCGGCAATGTTTGTCGTTAGCCTGGTGATGAATTTTTTCGGTTGCCTGGCCGGTTCACAGGGATTTCGCATCCATTGAAGAAAATGACGGCCAAGTTTCCATCTTCGGTCTTGAAACTTGAGGATGAACTGCTCAAGCGCACCGCCTCGCGGTGCCCGGTCTGCCAAAAGGCGTGTCCCGCCGAGGTCTGGCGCACCGGCGGCATTCCGGCGAAAGTCCTCCTCAAACGCGCCTGCCCGGAACACGGCGAGGCCTCGGTATGTATCGCGTCGGATGCGCGATTCTACTGGCTGGCGAAAGGCAAAACAGAAAACGACTGCGGCTGCGGCCCGGGCTCGTGCTGTTCGGCGGACGGCTCCAACACCGGCACGCTCGGCCGCAATGCGGACCCGGGGGATGCGCTGGGCGTCCAGGAAAAACTTTCGACGTGCCTGGCGCTGATTGAGATTGTCAATTCGTGCAACCTGGCCTGCCCGACGTGTTATGCCGATTCGCCGCCGGGGGTTGAGCAAAAGGTGGAGGCGGTGGCGCCGGGGGAGTTGCAGCGACGCATCCAAGGGGTGATTGACCGCAAAGGCAAAATTGAAATCCTGCAGCTATCCGGCGGCGAACCGACGCTGCATCCGCATTTTTTCGAACTGCTCCGCTGGCTGCACGCGAATCCGGGCATCGATTACGTGCTGCTGAACACGAACGGCGTGCGCGTGGCCAACGATGACGCCTTCATACACGAACTGGGGAAAACGTTTCGTTACGGCAAATTCCAGCTTTACCTTCAGTTTGACGGCGTGCAGGAGGCGGGACAGAAATTTTTGCGCGGGGCGGACCTGCGGGCGACGCGCGAGCGCTGCCTGGAGCGCTGCCGGGAAATGAAGCTGCCCGTGACGCTGGCCATGACTGTGACGCCGGAAAATCTGCCGTTTCTTTGGGACACGATCGAATTTGGCCTGAAGTTTCCGAATGTCCGGGGCGTGGCTTTTCAGCCGATGTTCGGGAGCGGGCGCGTGCCGGGAACGCATCCCAACCGGCTGAACACGGCGGACATCATTCTGGCGGCGGTGGGGCAATCGCGCGGGCAGTTGCGTTACGAGGATTTCACCCCGCTGCCGTGCGGCGACCCGAATTGCGCGACGATTGGATATCTGCTGAAGGTCGGCGGCAAGGTGCGCTCGGTGAGCGATTTCATCGATTTCAAGAATGTGCAGGGGTTCCTGGGCTCAAAAGTCCGATACAAGCTGGAGGACCTGATGAAATGCGGTTGCGAATCGGAGCCGCTGGGCGATTTACTCAGGCAATTCGAGCTCGATGAATCCCATACATTCCGGTTGTTCATCAAACCGTTCATGGATGCGGGAACCTGGGATGAGGATCGAATCGACCGCTGTTGCACGCATGTGATACGGCCGGATGGGAAACTTGATTCGTTTTGCCGGTACTATTCGGGGTTTGCGGATTGCCGGCAGTTATAGCCACGCCCATGGACGAACATCCAAACCGAGACGGGGAAAACCAGATACCGTTGATTGCCTGGGCGCTGTGCGCCTTCGTCCCCGGCATCGCCGGGATCGCCTGCCTCGGAATAAAATCGGAGGGGCAATGGGTCTTTCCTTGCCTTCTCCTTCTGAATTTGGGATGCAGCCTCGCGGCCTCTTTTGGTCTCACGGCCCGGGTAAAGAACGATGGCACGCGCGTCGCTGTCGGCATGTTGCTCGCCATTTTCCTGTTCTTTATGAATGTAGCGATTGTCATCTTTGCGGGCTGCTCCGGCACGGGAAGAATCGCGCCATGAGAAGCACTGCTTACGGCTGGCTGATGCTGGCGGGCATATTTGTGAGCCTGCTTTTCTGGGTGCGGCTGGCGAAGCGGGATGAACGGCTCGTGCTTGTTTATGTGGGCGCGCTGGTGTCGGCGTTTCTCGGAGCCAAGCTGATGTATTTGTTTGCGGAAGGCTGGCTGCACTGGCACGACCCGGATCGCTGGCTGCAACTGGCCACGGGAAAATCCATCGTGGGCGGCTTGCTGGGCGGTTATGCGGGGGTGGAAATCACCAAGAAGCTTCTGGGCTACACGCGCACGACGGGAGATTGGTTCGCGCTGGTTGTGCCCGTCGGAATCGTGTTGGGACGCGTGGGCTGCCTCTTGCACGGGTGCTGCCTGGGACGGGTGTGCGAGCCGGCGTGGTTCACGATGAACGACGCGACCGGCGTGGCGCGCTGGCCCGCGGCGCTGGTTGAACTGATTTTCAACGTGCTGATGTTCGGTGTCGTCCTGTTGCTGCGCTGGAGGAGGCTGCTACCCGGCCAGCATTTTCATGTTTACCTGATGACCTACGGCGTGTTCCGATTTTTTCATGAATACCTCCGCGCCACGCCTGACGTTTTCGGGCCGTTCAGCGGGTATCAAATCGGCGCGTTGGGCATTTTCACGCTCGGACTGGCCGGCTTTTTGAGGCGCAGACGCGGCGATCCCCGCCCGGAGCGGGCGACAGTTTGACGGTTGGTTCGGCAGGCTGGTTTTGGCTTTCAACGGGGTCTTTCGTCTTGTTAAGTCTGGAGCCGAACCGTTTTTTTAAAGTCTGCCCCGGCGGATTCCAAAGGAATCGATGGCGGGCGGGCAGGTTGCAAGCGAATGGAATTCGAGGGTGTCAAATCATGGCTCACGCGGCAGGCGGAGAAGCAGGCGAAGAACTGCCGGCTGAAGGCGGTGGCGGGCTTCGCGCTCGCCCCGGTGGCGGTGGGCGTGGCGGCG
>Ga0181516_10002143_pt1 | contig 14339 bp, 6 predicted proteins | sample PEATcosm2014_Bin_25_FD_121104 | JGI IMG/M metagenome (GOLD analysis project Ga0181516, IMG submission 121104) | Peatland microbial communities from MTU Mesocosm Facility, Houghton, MI, USA - PEATcosm2014_Bin01_10_metaG | ecosystem: Environmental > Terrestrial > Soil > Wetlands > Peat | place... | reverse complement strand
TGGGACTCCACCAGTTTCCTGCGTAAATCGTCGCTATAAGCACGTGCCATACCTCAAGGTCGCTCAAAACATCCGCCTTGCAAAGAATCAACCTGAATACCTATTAGAGAAATGCTCTAGAGCTGTCGTGCGCCCAGCGCAGGACCTCCTGGCCGGGAACCCAGGTTCTCCGCTCTTCGCACTCGCATCCTGTTGACAATCCGCGGCAACCATAACCCAATCAGGTCCTGGCAGGTAGTGCACGCGCCGCCTTGCCGGGGGATGTTGTCGAATTGGTGACTCCCCTCCGCCATCTCGTTTGTTTCTTAGACTTTAGCCATATATGGGGGGGGAGGGGGGGAGGGACAGCGCACCGTACACCCCGGCGCGGGCGCCATCCGCATCCAACCACCCAGACCCACCCGGAAAGAGGAACCCCGCATGTCCGAGCACAGCGATTCGCAGAAAGCCACCCCTAAAGCCCACGAGTTCCACACCGTCCACGAAGACCACACCAAGGGTCCCAGCAACCCGAAAGAGATCAACCCCAAAATCTCCTCCGACATCGCCTACTGGGCCAAGCAGTTCAACGTGACCAGCCAGGTCCTGCATGAAGCCATTCGCTCGCACGGCACCCACGTCGACAAGGTCCGCGCCGCGCTCACCCACCACGCCGCCTGACCTGCCTCTGCTCCCCTGGCTCGTTCGTGACCAGGGTCACAGGCCACTCCTCGCGCTCTCTGAAAGAATCGAGAACGCTGCGCAAGGAGCGGATTATGGGTACGGCTACGGCACCAGAAGTCAACATCATGCACACTCTCCCCGGAGACGCTGTGCGCCAGATTCAATGGCGTTTTGCCGACCGGTTCGATCTGCAGATGCTGGTGCAGGCATCGCGCGATGTCGCCCGCGGCACCGTCGCCCGCATGGTCGCCGCGGGAGAGCGCAACACCCACGAGTGGACGCAGGCCAAGAGCGACATGATGGAGGCGTTTGACCGCGCCGGCATCACCGCCGCTTTCATGGAGCCGGAAGAGGGCGGATACATCGCCGGACCCAAGAATCTCGCCCTCTCGCTCGCCGCCTTCGAGCTGGCCTGGGTCGATGGCGGCGCAGCCACGGCAAGCCTCGCCGGCTTTCTCGCCCTGGCGCCGATCCACGAGTGCGGCACGCCGGAGCAGATGCGCCACTACAAGAGCCTGGCCGCGCCGCCGCAGGCCGGCGAAGACCGCAAGCCCTGGCGCGGAGCCTTCGCGCTCACCGAGCCGCTGCCGTATGTGGGCGTAGACACCGGCGTTCTCAGCGGCAAACTCCGCATCGCGGAGTGGGAGCCGGGCCAGGAGCCCATGCTGCAGGTGGACAAGCGCGGGCGCTTCATCACCAACATCGCCTTCGCCAACTTCGTCACCGCCGCGGTCGCCTCGGACGATCCCCGCATCAAGGGAACCTGCGTTGTGATTCTCGAGGAAGGCGACGAAGGCATCTTCGATCGCGGCACGGCAACCAAGAAGCTGGTGCATCAGCTCTCGTCCACCGGCGATCCCGTCTTCAACCTCAAGGTCCCGGCCAGCCGCATCGTTGGCGGCTACACCGTGCAGGATGGCATCATCGTCCCCAACTGCAACCACGGCGACGTGATCGAGGCAGTCTTCCGCCGCACCCGCGTCACCGTGGGGCTTATGACCGCGGCCAAGCTGCTCTCCGCGGTCGAGCCGCTCATTCGCTACCAGCGCGGACGCTTCCGCGGGGCCGATGGCGCCAAGCCTGGCTCCATGCGCTACGAGTTTGGCATCCAGCAGCGCGAGGACGCGTTGCACCGGCTGGTCGATGTGTGGGCGACTGGAGAAGCGGCCGCGTCGCTCGGCTTTGCCGCAGCCCGCCTCTTCGACGACCTGGACCCGGTCGAGAAGCTGAAGACTGCCATCATGAAGGAGCGCGGGATCACCGGCAAGCGAGCCGAGTACCGGGCCCTGCGCGAGATCGAGCAGAGGGCCATCGAACTCCTCTCCCTCGCGTTGGACGATCCACGCCGCGCCGACCTGGCCGCCGATCCCCTGGTCGACTTCGTGCTGAAGGATTCCGCAGCCGACGTGCTGTGCCCGGCTACCAAGCTATGGAACACCGGCAACGGCGCCAACGTCATGCGTGAGGCCGTGAGCCTGATGGGCGGCTACGGCATCACCGAAGATTGCCCCGGATTCCTGGCCAACAAGTGGATGGATGCCCAGTTGGAGGCGACTTACGAAGGTCCGGAAGCCGTGCAGCGCCGCCAGTTGACCATCACCATGACCAGCGAAGTGTTCCTGGCCCAGTTCCGTACGTGGACTCAGTTCATGCGGCAAACCGCCGGCCTGCATCCGCAGACGGGAGCCTGCACACTGGCGTCCGCCATGGAGATGTGGCTCTGGACGCTGGCGCATCTGCAGAAAGCCACCGACCCCGACGGGAACAAGCTGTATCAGGGCCAGCGGCAGGGCGTAACCTTTGCCCTGGCGGATGCGCTGTGCTGGCTGCTGGCCTCGCGCTGCCAGATCCTCGACGTACTCGAACTGGAAGCGCGCGGCGAGAGCGACGCGGTGGCCGCGGAAGGCCTCGCGGGTACCGTGCAGTTCCTCAGCGACCTGTGCCACACCCAGGCTGCGCGGGCCAGTGGCGAGGTCTCCCGCATCTGCGCGGAGCTGGTGTTTGGCTACAATCGCCATCCGGCCTGGGACGACGAAGGCTGCAGCCACTGCTTCACCACCACGGAGTTGGAGCAGCTCGAAGAGACCATGCCCGGCATCTCGGCCTTCGCCACGGACGTAGTTGGCCCCAACGGAAGCCATCCCCAGAAGGCCGGCCCATGCGTCAGATGCGGCGGCGCAAGCCACTTCCAGCGCCTGCAGAACAAGCTCACCACGTGTCTCAGCGGCTCGCGGCTGGCGAAGGACCGCGCGGCGGAGACGCTCAGCAGAATCATGATTCCTGAAGCTCTGGACTACCCCGCATGAGCGTGGACACCATTGCAGCGGACGCATCTGCGGCAGCGCCGGAGCGCCCCACCATGGAAGTCGATATCGCCTGCGTGGGCTTCGGCCCGGCCATGGGCGGCTTCCTCACCACGCTCACGCGCGCATGGAGTGAGCATCCCGACGACCCTGCTTTCGCCAGCAAAGTCGCGCTCGGCATGCCGCTGCAGGTGGTCTGCTATGAGCGTGCCGACGACATCTCCGCGGGAGTTAGCGGCGTGGTCACACGCGGCAAGGGCATCCGCGCCAGCTTCCCCAGCCTGAACCCGGCAGAGATTCCAATGGCCGCTTCCATCACCACGGAGCGCGTCCTCTATCTGCTGGACCCCATCGGCGCCAGTCGACGCTCGTTCGCCTTGCGCGCAGGCGACTCCGTTCTCCGCGGACTCGGCGGACTGCTGGGGGTGAAGGACCACGCGTTCGAGCTGCCCTGGACACCTGGCTTCCTGCACAAGCACGGCGGGCTGGTGCTGTCGCTGGGGCAGTTCAACCAGTGGGTTGGCTCCCAGCTCATGGCGAGCGGTCTGGTGCAGATCTGGCCGGGCACTCCGGTCAGCAGCCCGATCTTTGCCGGCGATGCAGTCCAAGGGCTGAACCTTGCCGATCAGGGCGTCGACCGCTCCGGAGCGCCGACCACAGACTTCATGGCCGGAATGGCTGTCCGCGCCCCACTCACCGTCGTCGGCGATGGCCCTGTGGGAGCTATCGGCCAGGCCCTCGACCAGCGCCTGGGTCTGCCACCAGGACACGCGCAGAGCGAGTGGGCCCTGGGCATGAAGATGGTGATTGAGCTGCCGGATTCGCCGGAAGGCAATCAGCTCAAGCCCGGCACGGTCTGGCACACCTTCGGCTATCCCGAGCCGGAGATCTTCGGCTTTCTCTACGTTCATCCGGACCGGCTGGTCTCCGTCGGCATCTTCGTTCCCTCGTGGATGGGCGACCCGAGCCGCACTGCGTACCGCTATCTACAGCACTACATTCAGCACCCTGCCTTGTGGCGCTATCTCAAGGACGGAACGCTGCGCTCCTGGGGAGCCAAGTCGCTACAGGAGTCCGGCAAGCACGGTGAGCCATTCCTTACAGGCGATGGCTTCGCGCGCATCGGCGAGGGCTCCGGCAGCACCAACATGCTCACCGGCTCCGGAGTCGACGAGGCCTGGACAACCGGCGTGCAGCTGGCCGACGCTGTGGTGGAGCTGCTTCGCGATGGCAAGCCTTTCTCCCGGCAGAATCTGGCTGCAACCTATGAGGCACGCCGGCGCGCAAGCTGGATCGAGCGCGAGGCCGACGCTGCCAAGAATGCGCGCAACGGGTTCCACCGCGGCATGGTGCGCGGCATGTTCGGTATGGCGTTGGCAGGGCTCTCGCGCGGCCGGCTTGACCTGGTCGGCGGCGTCCCCTCGGCGCGCGAGCAGATCCGCCCGTTTGCATCCGGCAAAGCTGCCGGCGTGGATGCAGAGCAGGCCGAGCAACTGGCAAGGAACGCCCGCACCGGAGGGCGTCCGCTGCACGATGCCCTGATGACCGCACGCGGCTGGCCGGAGATCGAGTTGGACGGGCGCCTGCTGGTCACGCAACAAGATGCGCTGCTCATCGGCGGCAAGGTCCAGGCCATGCCCGGCTTTGCCGACCACGTTGTCTTCCGCGATCCGCACCTGTGCGTTCCGTGTGCGGAGAAGACCTGCATCGCCCTGTGTTCCGGCCAGGCCATTACGCAGGGAGCGGATGGCGTCCCGGCATTCGAACGGGAGAAGTGCGTACACTGCGGCGCCTGCCTGTGGAACTGCGCTCACTCGCCGGACGGCGTCGGCGCCAATATTGAGTTCCGCGCTGGCGCCGGCGGACTCCACTCCGCGGAGAACTGAAGCGAAGGAAGGTTGAATCGGATGGCACATGCACTACACATCGTGGTCTGCGCGGGCGTCGTACCCGATCCACTGCAGACTCTGGAGCCGGTCACCGGACCGAACGGTCCCGGCCTGAAGAACGAGATGGTCCTGCCCGCCGTGCTCGATCCGTGGGCCGCGTGCGCGCTGTATGAGGCCGCGCATCTGGCCACCGCCGTTCCCGGCAGCAAGGTCTGGCTGGTCAGCCTGGGTCCCAAAGCCAAGCTGCAGCAGGTGATGATGACCGCAGGCCAGAAGGTCAGCTTCGAGCTTGTGCCCATCGACGGCCCCATCGGCGGATTCAGCGACGCACACTCCACCGCGGCTGCCCTGGCCGAGGCCATCGCGCTCCTTCCCGGACTGGAACGCGAGCACCTGCTGCTCTTCGGCGGCTGGGAGTCGGCCACGCGCGGGGCGGGCATCACGCTACAGCTTGTGGGCGAACGGCTCGGCATTACCGAGCAGTTTCAGGGTGTCGACCAGATCGCCATGCGCGACGATGGATCGTTCGAGGTCCTGGAGCGCGTCGAAGGTGGTAAGCATCAGGTATCGGTATGTGCGGGCACTCCGGCCGTGCTGGGCTGGGCCACCGGAAATCTCCCCGAACCGCGCAACAATCCTCAGATCGGCATGCAGAACATGCGGGCGATTATGCCTGCTCTGCAAAAGGCCAAGCCGGTCACGCTGGCTGCGAACGGACTGCGATACGCCGCCTTGAGCCTGCCCAAACAACAGCGCGAGACGCGCCTTGAGAAGAACCTGTCGCCCGACGAGATCGCGCAAGAGCTGGTCGACTGGATGACCGCGGAGTGAGCCCATGGAAACCATACTTGTTCTAACCCATGTCGATGACAGTGGAGCCGCGCTGACCAGGGCTTCTCTGGAAGCCGTAACCGCCGGACTGGATCTCTCTCGCCAGATCGGCTCGCCGCTCGCAATTGGCATTCTCGGACGCGACGCCGCTGCCGCAGCCAGTGCGGTCGCCGCAACCGGCGCGCGCCTGCTGGCCGTCTCCGGCGAATCGTTCGCGCAGGCCCGCTACGCCACGGACGCAGCCGCCTGCGAGGCCCTGTGCCGGGCGGCATTGGCCAGCATCGTTCTTGCCCCGTCCAGTGCGCGCTTCTCGCGCATCGCCGCCGGCGTGGCGCATCGCCTGGGCGGCTTCATCGATACGCACATCACAGACACGCACGTCGCAGCCGCTGGAGCCATCGAGGCCACGCGCTGGTTCTACCGCCAGCGCATCGAAGCCGTGATCACGCGCGCAACCCGACCGTGGTTCCTGCTGTTGGACGCTAGCACCCACGCAGCGTTCGCCGGTGAGCCTGCCGCCGCGCAGGTTGAGCCAGTCGCCGTCACGCTGCCTGCCATCCGCACCACCGTCGAGGGCTTTCGCGCGCCGATGCGCGGCACGCAGACGATTCTGCCGGACGCGCGTCTGCTCTTTGTCGCCGGTGCGGGTTGGACCAAGAAGCAACCCGATGGGCAGGTCCATCTGACCGAGGCCAGCGAGCAGATCCTCTCCTTCCTGCATCTCTCGGGAGCATCGCTGGGCAGCAGCAAGTCGCTCGCCGATCAAAAAGCGGACGGCGGCGGAGATCAGCCCGTGCTGCCCTTCCTGACCCACCTGAACCAGATCGGCCAGACTGGATCGACGCCTCGCCATCCCAAGGGTCTTTCCACCTGCTGCCACGGCGAGGAGCCGCACGCAGTCGGCTGGCGCTTCATTGCGGAGCGCCGGGCCATCAGCCTGGACGCAAACTGCGGCTGGACCCGTGGCAAGGCCGATGTCGTCTACGTCGCCGATGCGTTTCAAGTGATGGCGCGCGTCAATGCTCTGCTGGCAGCTCGCACACCGTAGGCCACGCACGCATGAGCAGCCTCGTCAGGCGGCGAACGAAGGTCGTACAATTCCCGGCATGAAACGTGCCCTGATTCTGCTGCTTCTCGCCTCTTCCGTTTTCGCCCAGTCGCCTGCCCCCACCGTCGCCGATCCGCTGCATAGCGGCTTTGTCCATCCACCGCAGAGCGCCCGTCCGCGCGTGTGGTGGCACTGGATGAACGGCAACATCTCGAAAGAGGGCATCCAGCTCGACCTCGAATGGATGCATCGCATCGGCGTCGGCGGTTTCCAGAACTTCGACGCCGCGCTGGCCACGCCGCAGGTTGTCGACAAGCGCCTGGCCTACATGACGCCTGAGTGGAAGGACGCCTTCCGCTATGCGACCACACTTGCAGACCGGCTTGGCCTGGAAGAAGCCATCGCCGGCTCACCCGGTTGGAGCGAGACCGGCGGTCCCTGGGTCACGGGACCGCAGGCCATGAAGAAATACGTCTGGAGCGAGACCACCGTCGAGGGCGGCAAGCCGTTCACCGGCACACTCGCTCATCCTCCGTCGGTCACCGGCCCATTCCAGAACCTTCCTGTCGCCAATCCGGCTGCGTTCAAGGAGCCTCAGTTCTATGCCGACAGCGCGGTCGTCGCCTTTCGCGCGGCGCCCAGCGATGTGCCTCTCGCGCAACCGGTGGTGACATCGAGCGGACGAGCCATCGATGCGGCGTTGCTCTCGGATGGCGACCTGACCCGCGCAGTCACCTTGCCGCGCGCCGAATCGGGCAGCATGGCTTGGATCCAGTACGAGTTCCCGCAGCCGCAGACCATCCGTGCGTTGACCCTTGCCACCAGCGGCGGCACGGGGCCCGACGCAGCGCTGGAGGCGAGCGACGATGGCCAGAGCTTCCACCTGGCCGCGTCCATCCCCAGCGCACGCGCCGCCGAACGCACGATCTCCTTCGCGCCGGTTACAGCAAAGTACTTCCGCGTAACCTTCCCAATGTTAGCGCCGTCACCGGGCACGCAGCAGCAGATCTCCATCGCCGAGTTGGAGCTGCATTCCGGCGCGCGCGTCAACCGCTTCGAGGAGAAAGCCGCCTTCCGCCAGGTGCCCGATCTCTACGGCTTCGCCACGCCCGGCTTCGCAGCCTCGGACGCCATCCGCAAGAGCGACGTCCTCGACCTGACCAGCCGCTTGCATCCCGATGGCACCCTCGACTGGACTCCGCCCGCCGGCCAATGGGTGGTTCTGCGCATTGGCTACTCACTGCTCGGCATCACCAATCACCCCGCCACCGCGGAGGCCACCGGCCTCGAAGTGGACAAGCTGAACGCCGCCTATGTGAAGAACTACATGGACGGCTACCTGGACAGCTACCACGACACAGTGGGCGCAAGCATGATGGGCAAGCGGGGCATCCGCTACGTCATCACCGACAGTTGGGAGGCCGGCGCACAGAACTGGACCGACAACATGATCGCCGAGTTCCGCCAGCGTCGCGGTTACGACCCGCTCCCATGGCTGCCCGTACTCTCCGGCCATTTGGTGGAGAGTGCCCAGGCCAGCGACCAATTCCTCTGGGACCTGCGTAAGACCATCTCCGACCTGACCGCCGATGAGCACTACGGCCAGGTGCAGGCCTCGCTCCAGCAGCGCGGCATGGGTCACTACGGCGAATCGCACGAGGTCGGCCGCGCCTTTATCGCCGACGGCATGGAAGTCAAGAAGCTCGACGACATTCCCATGGGCGCCATGTGGACCCAGCCCCTGGGCGTGTACAAGGAGCAGTATGGGTACAACGCGGACGATCGAGAATCCGCATCCGTCGCCCATATCTATGGCCAAAACCTTGCTGCAGCGGAGTCGATGACCGCCCGCATCGATAGCGCCTGGGCATGGTCCCCGGCCACGCTCAAGCCCACGGCAGACGAGGAACTGCTCAACGGCATCAACCGCATCGTCATCCACGAATCGGCCCACCAACCACTGCTGGACAAGGCGCCCGGCCTGACCCTGGGACCATACGGACAATGGTTCAACCGCAACGAGACCTGGGCCGAGCAAGCCGGCCCGTGGATCGACTACCTGGCACGCAGCAGCTACATGCTGCAGCAGGGCCGCTTCGCCGCGGACCTGCTCTACTTCTACGGCGAAGACTCCAACCTGACCGCCATCTTCGCCGCCAAAGCGCCCAACCTGCCCGCCGGCTACGGTTTCGATTACATCAATGCCGATGGACTCATCCATGCGGTCCACGTCGACAACGCACAACTCGCAACCCGCAGTGGCATGCGCTACCGGTTGCTGGTGCTCGATCCCTACAGCCGCCACATGTCGCTGCCTGTGCTGCGCGCCATCCACTCCCTGGTCGCGGCCGGCGCCATCGTCGCCGGGCAAAAGCCTTTGGATACGCCCAGCCTGGCCGACGATCCGGCGGAATTCGCTCGCCTCAACGACGAGCTCTTCGGCGACGGCACCGGCATGCATTCCGTTGGTCGCGGCAAAGTCTTCGCCGGTCAGAGCGCGGTCGCAGCTCTCACGCTACTCAACATCGCGCCGGACTTCGACCATACCCGGCCGCTGCCTGACACTCGTATCGAGTTTGTCCATCGCAAACTTCCCGCCGACGACATCTACTTCCTCGATAACCGCAATGAACGCGACGAGACCTTCGCCGCAACCTTCCGCGTCACCGGCAAGGTTCCCGAGCTGTGGCATGCGGAGACCGGCAAATCGGAGCCCGCTTCCTACACCATCGTCAGCGGCCGCACTACCGTGCCTCTGCATCTGGAGCCATGGGGCACGGTTTTTGTCGTCTTCCGCCACGCGGCAACAAAGCCGTCCATCACGCTGCCGCACATTGTGGAAACGAAACTCTCCATGATCGACGGCCCCTGGAACCTCGCCTTCCAGCCCGGTCGGGGCGCTCCGGCCTCCGTCAATCTCGAGCAACTCATCTCGTGGAGTGACAGCGCCGACGCAGGCATCAAGTACTTCTCTGGATCGGGCACCTATACACGCAGTATCCAAGCTCCGGCTGCATGGTTCCAATCTGGCACAAAACTCTGGCTCGACTTGGGCGACGTGAAGAACCTCGCTTCAGTCACAGTCAATGGCAAGCCGCTCGGCATCGTATGGCACGCGCCCTACCGCGTCGACGTCACTGCGGTCCTGAAGCCTGGCACGAACTCCGTCAAAATCCAGGTCACGAATGCGTGGGTCAATCGGCTCATCGGAGACCAGCAGCCTGGAGCGACGAAGTATACCTTCGCCGACATCGCTCCCTACAAAGCCTCTTCCCCCTTGCTGCCCTCAGGCCTGCTCGGTCCCGTCGTCATAGTCCGCTCATCGGAACAGCAGTGAATTGACCACGGCCGACAACAACGAGAAGCCGGCGGTGGTCCCCTGAACAGGGACCGCCGCCGGTCATTCGCCTATTGCGAGGTGAAGGTGGTCTGCACGCCAGTGTAGTAGAACGGATTGCCGGCGATGTCGTACAGATACCAGTTATTCGACACAACCACCAGGTCGTAGATGGTAGCCGAGGTTAGCGGCGACGTCAGCGTCAGCGTCAGGGTCACCGTCTTCAGGTCTGCGGAGATACTCACCGTCGTTGGAACCAGCGTCTGCGTATTGTGCGTACGCAGGTACACATGGTTCGCGTCGATGAGCACCGGATTCATCGGCGCACTGAATGTGATCGAAATCGCGGGTGCTGTATCGGAGATCCCCGTCGCGCCGTTCCCCGGAGATACAGTCGTTACCGTGGGGTTCGCAAAGTCGAAGCTTGAACCCGTGGTAAAGCTGCTCGTGACCGGCGTCATTGCGTTGCCATTCAGATCGGTGACACCGCTTACGCCGTAGGTATACGTCGTATTCGGCAACAGCGACCACGGCAATTGTACCCAGACAAATGTGTTTCCATTCTCCGGGTACACCGCAATCGGCAGAGCACTGCCGCCGGTTGGAGTCAGCGTGATGTTGCCCAGCGAGTTCGAAGCAACCGGTTCGCTGAACTGCAGGCCCAGACTGGAACCAACCCACGGGCCGTTGTTCGTATTCACTGGCACATTCGTGGCGCCGCTGGTGGGATTCGCATACACCAGCGTCGGTCCGGTAGTGACAGGCCCGCTGCCGGTATAGAACCCATCCGAGTTGTTGTTCTGCGCATTGCCGGTCAGATCGATTGCGCCATTGCAGTAGTAGACGAATTGCGAATTGGCGGTCAACGGCGCGGTGGGAGTGATGGTTGCAGACAACATGTCGGAAGAGACCGAGACCGTCGCCGGCACACGGGTGCCCGCCGTATAGCTGTAGATGTACAGACCCGAGGTCGTGATGCTGCTCGGATCAATCGGTTCAGAGTAGCGGCAGGTGAAGACCGCGTTCGTCCCAATTCCCGCCTGCGAATACGGGAAGTCCACCGCAGCCGTTGGGGCTGCGTAGTCGGGCAGAGCCGCCGTGGTGAATTGCGACGGCGTACTGAGGAAAGTATTGCCCGCGTAATCCAGCAACCCGGTTGCCGTCACCTTGATCACGCTTGACGGCGGCAGCGGATTCAACGGATAGAAGTTCACCCCATACAGGTCGCCGTTGGTGGTGTTGTAGGTGAGGCTGCCCGGAATCGGGTTGCCACCCATGGTCACCTGGATGTTGCTCAGGGTCGCCGTCGTTCGGTCTGCGGGCTTGGAGAACTGCACGCGAATGTAAGCGTTCGTGCCCACATTCACCACACCGTTCGGTGGCCCAATCGTCACAGTTCCTGGAGTCGTATCGGGTGTGCTGCTGGAACTGCTCTGGAAGTATGTGCTCCAGCATCCGCTCGTGGAGTTGACGCCATTGGTCCCCTTTACGTTCGTATTGCTGCACGCATAGTAGTACGTGCTGGTCGCGAACGGCGGAGTCGCCAGTTGCAGACGAACAACAGTCGGCGAAATCACTGTGATCGTCTCCGCTGGATATGTTCCGTTCGTCCCGTTGTAGATGTACACATTGGCGTTGGTCAGCGTGGTTGGATCAATCGGCACGTTGTACTGAATGTCAAACTGCGCATTCGTTGGCACATTGCTCGCCCCATACGCCGGGCTCACCGCAATCACCTGCGGCGCTTCCGTGGCAGCATTCACCACCGCCGCCGTGTAGAAGGTGCCGGAATTGCCATACAGTGTGTTGCCGTACACATCCTGTACGCCGCTGAACCACCATTGCACGGCCGCACTGTTCGGGAACGCAGTGGTCGGCGTGTACTGCACTTCATAGCCGCTGGCCACGGCAGCTACAGTGCCCGGATAGACCGAGCCGTTCACGGTGACAAACACATTGCCTGTCAGCGTCGATGGGTTCACCTGGCGATTGATGTACAGGGTCAGCAGCGTATTCGTCGGGATCCCGGTAGCCCCGTTCGCTGGAGTCTCGCCGGCCAATCCGCCGCAGCATGTGGCCGGATCGGTCGTGGTGGTAAACGTACTTGTAAAGGCGCTGGCCAGCGGATTCCCCGACATGTCGGTAATCCCGTTCGCAGGCAGTGCAATGGTGTAGGTCGTGCCGTTGTACAGCGCACCGGAGTTGAAGTAGATCGTCCGGTCATCCGACGACCAGGTGACACTGCCGTTCGTCTGCAGGTCCTGGCCGGCGTAGAGCTGTGTGTTGTAGCCGTTGGCTGTTCCCGGGCTAACCGACTTGTTGAAGGTCACGGCAACGGGCTGATCGCGACCCACATTCGTCGCTCCATTGGCCGGCGTCACAGAGACCACCTGCAACGGAGTCGTGTCCGGCGAGGCCGTGCTCATCTTGAAGTACACCAGTTGCTGCTGCCAGCAATTGCCGTTGTAGAACACATCGCCGAGCACATCGGTAGGTCCGCCGCACTCGCCCACATAGATCGTCGCCCCGGCCGGGTAAGCGCTGCTCGGCGTGAAGGTGACCTGGTTGCCCGTAACAACATAGCTCCCGGCCAATCCAAGGCTGCTGTTCCAACTATTCATAACCTCCAGCGTCGAGCTGTTCACCGTTGTCGGGATCAGGAGTTGGCTGAACGTCAGAGTAATTGGTTGCAGCGGATTGGTAACGGTAGCCCCGTTGCTGATGTTGGAACTGACAAAGGTCAATCCGCCAGTCGCCGCCAGCGCGCCCGTGGTAAAGCTTCCGCTGTATGGCAGCACTGTGTTGCCGTCGGTGTCCGTAAATCCGCTTACGGTCACCGTGTAGGTCTTGCCCGCGCCAAGGTTGCTGGCCGGAGTAAACGCGAGCGTCGTGCTGTTCGTCATGCTTACGGTACCAGCCACAGGGGTGCTGGATGGGTCCAGGACCTGGATCGAGTTCTGCGTCCAGCTTGTGGTGTCGATCGGAGTGCTGCTGGTGGCGATCACCTCCGCATTGAGCGGAATACTGGTGGCCGCGTTGAGCGGGCTCACCGTTACCGTCGGTCCCGAGGTCACTGCACCTGCGCCGGTGTAGAAGTAGTACCAGCCCGCACTCGCGTTATTCCCATCTTCATCCTGGAACGTACCCACGTAGAACCGGTAGTAGGTATTCGGCAGCAAGGCGGTCTGCGGCTGCAACGTAACTTCCTTCGCATTCGCAGATAGAGTTTCGCCCACCTGGATCTGCTGGCTGGTGTCATTCAGCACCAACTGCACCGTGCTGGTCGACACCGTAATCGGATTCAGCGGCTTGTTGAACACAACTTTCGGAATCACATTGGTCCCGGTCGTGGAGTTGTTCGACGGATCGTACGTCACCACGCTCGCAGTCGCGATGTCGTAGGTCGCACCTGTGGTAAAGCTGTTGGACACCGTCGCAACCGTATTGCCAGCCGTATCCTTCACGCCGGCAATCGTCATCGTGTAGGTCGTGCCTGCGGACAACGGAGCCTGCGGTACCAGTTGCAGTACCGTGTTGCCTGCGCTCATCAGCGGTGTCGTCGCAATCGTCGATCCGCCCTGTTTCAGGGTCACGCCTGCGAGGTAGTTCGGATCAATCGGGCCGCTGAACTGCGCCTCGATGATTGTGTTCGTTCCTACATTGGTAGCACCACTCAGTGGGTTGAACGCCAATACCGAGGGAGCGCTGCTCGCACTGGTCAGCTCGGCGTAGAAGTAGACGCCGAAGCCGCTGACTGAATTGCCCGCCAGGTCGGTCACACTGTTCACGGAGAAATAGTACTGCCGGTCCGCAGCCAGCGGCGACGTTGGAGAGAGGTACGCGATGGTCTGGTCCGGACTCCAGGAGAGCGTCGTGGCAACGTTCGTTCCGAGCAATGTGTCGTAGAGCCGGATGTTGCTCGTGTTGGCGGTCGTCACATCCATCGACTCGCTGAATCGAATCGTGATCATCGAGTTGGTCGGGATGCTGCCGTTGTTCGGGACACTCGTCCACACCACGGTCGGCGCCGCAAAGTCCGGCCCGCTTCCGGTCTGGAAGTTCGACGAGAATGTAATCGGATGGCCAACCTGATCCAGCACGCCACTCAGGGTCATCACCAGGTTGGTGCTGGCCGGCAGCGGCGCGTTCGGCACAAACTGCACCCGAGTGTCCGTCGAGTTGAGGTAATACGTCCCCACCAGCGGAGTGCCACTCTGCGTCACCTGGACCGTGGCACTGTTCACGCTCACCGGATCAACGGCCTTGCT
>Ga0181516_10002142_pt1 | contig 14345 bp, 14 predicted proteins | sample PEATcosm2014_Bin_25_FD_121104 | JGI IMG/M metagenome (GOLD analysis project Ga0181516, IMG submission 121104) | Peatland microbial communities from MTU Mesocosm Facility, Houghton, MI, USA - PEATcosm2014_Bin01_10_metaG | ecosystem: Environmental > Terrestrial > Soil > Wetlands > Peat | place... | reverse complement strand
GCCTGCGCAAAGGCCGCGTAATCCGCCGTCCGCTGGTGGTCGATGTTATTGGTCCCCAGCACCGTCCGCGCAAACTTCTGCAGCAGATAATTCTCTTCATTGGTGCTTTGGTTGGAGCCGATCACGCCAATCGCGGCGCCAGTCTTGCTATCGCGCACTTCCTTCAGCTTGCTCGCCGCCAGGCGCAGAGCCACTTCCCAGGTAGCCGGTTCCAGCTTGCCTTCGGAGTTACGCACCAACGGCTTGGTCAGCCGTTCGGCGCTCTCCACAAAGTCAAAGCCAAAGCGTCCCTTGGCGCAAAGAAAGTCGCCATTGATGCCGCTCTTGTCGCGATTGTCGGCGCGCACTATCTCCGAACCGTCGTTGGTCTGCCGAACACCCAGCGTCACCTTGCAGCCATCCGCGCAATGCGTGCAGACCGTCGCCACATGGTTCATCTCCCACGGCCGCGTCTTGTAGCGATAACTCCCGCTCGTGAGCGCGCCCACCGGGCAAACGTCGATGCACATGCCGCACTGCTCGCAGTCCAGATGATCCCGGCCGTTGGGCGCAATCGAGGAACTGACGCCGCGCCCCTGAACTCCCAGCGCCCACACGTCCATCCCCTCGCCGCAGATGCGGATGCAGCGATAGCAGAGAATGCAGCGTGGCCGGTCAAAGTAAACCGCCGGCGACCACTGCTGTTCCTCCCTATGCTGTTTCGCCTCGGCGTAGAGGCTCTCGCCCGCGCCGTACTTGAAGGTCATGTCCTGCAACTCGCACTCGCCGCCCGCATCGCAGACCGGGCAGTCAAGCGGATGGTTGCCGAGCAGCAGTTCAATCGTAGCCTTCCGCGCCTGCGCAATTTCGTCCGATTCAGTAATGAAAACCTGTCCCTCGGCCACAGTGGTCGTGCAAGCCGTTTGCAGCTTGGGCACCTTCTCCTGCCGCACCACGCACATCCGGCAAGCGGCCTGCAAGCTCAGCCCAGGGTAGTAGCAAAAGGCCGGAATCTCGATCCCCGCCTTGCGGCAAGCGTCGATCAGCAGCGTCCCCGCCGGAGCCGTCAGCTTCTTCCCATCGACAATGAAGTTTACGTCTGCCATTTTTTCCTTAGGCTGCGCGTGATTGACGGCTGGAGGAGATCGATTCGGGAAGATCTACGGAGAGCCATTCCACAACATATTGCTTGGTTGCATACTCCGGGTCGAACTCCTCGAAGTCGACCTTTGTATTCCGGGCTTCAGGAAGCGGCTCGCCAGCCTGGAATGTATCGTCCAAATAGGCTTTGAGCGCCTCACGCATTTGGGAACGCGTTTCGTCCAAGTCGTCGCCCATCGATCCGCATCCTTCCACATCTGGAGAGAATGCGCTCCAGTTCTTGGCGCCTTTCTCGAAGACCACCATGTATTCTCGTGTCATTTCAGTCCCGCCTTCTTCAGAATACTGTGAAGCAGTCCCTTCCCGATTTCTTTTCCCGCGTGCATCGGCACAATCACCAATCCAGGCTTGACTGGATGACGATAATGCCGGTGACTTCCCGTCTGTCCCGCGCAATACCAACCATCCTCTTCAAGAATGCGTACCAGTTCTGGAGGTCTCATGCTTTCACCGACACAATCACAACTCTGTTAACTTCAAACAACTCTGTCATCCTGAGCGAGCGCAGCGAGTCGAAGGACCCGCGTTTGTCTTTCGCTCATTCCACCACAAACCCTGAGTGGGAAACCACGAACCTCAACTATATTTCAATCTTCTTCAAGAACCTCTTCTTTGAGAAGGGTACTTAGTCGTAGAGGCTGTTCCGCGAGTTTCAAATCTTCCGAATCTGCGTCCTTCATCCGTTCTAACTGGCGAACAATGTCGTATAGGAATTCAAAATCCTCCCACAATGATTTTGCGACTTTGCGCTTTTCTTGAATGTGTCCTTGACCTGCCACCCAGTACAGATTGATCCAATGAAAAAAGAAGCTATAGGCCAGTTCTTTCGTGAGAGCCCCGGTCCGGACTAGCAGCCCTACGGTCTCGAAGAAATCGAATACGTCCTCCGCATCGACCAGCTTCTTACCAGACAAAAGCGCTTGAGCGGCATGGGATCTGGTCCGCCGGAAATCCTCCGGATTGAATCTGTCATCCAACTTCATGGACAAATCCGCGGCTAACGACAACTTGAAATCTTCGCGTGAGTCTTTAGCCTGTTTATTTTGTTTCGCAATACCTCGCCATGAAACCAAAACTGCGGCTGCGGCTGCAAGAGCAGCTACGGAGGTTGCCCAGGCGGTCCATATTGAAAGAATGTGGTCAGTCATAAATTATTTTCCTGTGTTCGTCGCAATTTGACTGAGATGCGGTAAACAATGACCTGCTGCTACACATACTCCTCACTTACACCACCGCCAAATCCAAATGCTTAGCAAACGGACAAGCCTTCCCGTTCAAATGCTCCTCAAACTCCTTGCGGAACTTCTTCACAAATCCCAGCGTCGGCATCGCCGCCGCATCGCCCAGCGGACAAAACGTCCGGCCCATCATGTTTTCCGCCAAGTACTGAATATTATCGATGTCCTTGGCCTCGCCGAAGCCCGCATGGAAGCGCGTCAGCGATTTCTTCAGCCAATCCGTTCCCTCGCGGCAGGGAATGCACCAGCCGCAGCTTTCATGCTGATAGAAGCTGATCGTCCGCAGCGCAAACTCTACGATGCAAGTCTGGTCGTCGATCACCACCACGCCGCCCGAGCCCAGCATCGACCCGGCCTTGCCCACCTGGTCGAAGTCCATGCCGATGTCGATCTCTTCCGGCAACAGAACCGGCGTCGAAGATCCGCCCGGCACGACGGCCTTCAACCCGCGCCCGCCCCTCACGCCGCCGCCAACCTCATAAATCATCTTCTTCAGGTTGTAGCCCATCGGCAGCTCATAAACACCGGGCCGGGCAACATGCCCGCTGAGGCCAAACAGCCGCGTCCCTCCGTTGCGCACCGACCCAACAGCCGCGTACGCCGCCGCGCCCATGGCGATGACATGCGGTACCGTCGCGATCGTCTCGGCGTTGTTAATCACCGTCGGCCCGCCGTAGAGACCAACGACCGCCGGGAAGGGAGGCTTGATCCGCGGCACGCCTCGCTTGCCCTCAAGCGACTCCATCAGCGCCGATTCCTCTCCAACTTCGTACGCCCCCGCACCGGTCTGCGTAATAATCTGGAATTCCGTCTCGCTGCCGAAGATACCCTTGCCCAGAAAGCCGCGCGCATAAGCATCGGCCACGGCCTTTTCCATAATTTCGATAAGGTACCGGTATTCGCCGCGCAAATAAATAAATCCGGTCTTTGCGCCTATTGCCAGCCCGGCAATAATAGTCCCTTCAATCACCGCGTGCGGGTCGTGCAGAAAGATCAGATGATCCTTGCAGGTTCCCGGCTCGCTCTCGTCGCCATTGACCAGAACATACTTAGGCTTCGCGCTCTGCTTGGGCACAAACGACCACTTCAACCCCGTCGGAAATCCAGCCCCGCCGCGCCCGCGCAGACCGCTGGCCTTCATCTCATCGATAATCCATTCCGGCCCCTGCGCCAGGCACTTCTTTGCCGCCTCATAGCCGCCCAATTCTAAATAACGCTCAATTGCCGCCGCGCCCTGCCCAAAGCGCCGCGTGACGATCTTTACCTCATCGGGATGCGAGACCAATCTAGGCATTCGCTATCTCCTTGCCGCGATAACCCGCAAGGATTCCCGGCACCTGCTCGGGGCTCAACTCATCGTGAAAGTCGTAGTTCACCTGAATCGCCGGCGCCCAGCAACAGGCCCCGATGCACTCCACCTCTTCAAGTGAAAACAATCCGTCGGGAGTCATGCCCTTCTGCCCAATGCCTAACTCCTCTTCAAAGCGCTCAAGAATTTCATAGCCCCCGCGCAACATGCAACTGATATTCGTACAGACCTGCACGTTGTACTTGCCCGCCGGCTTGAAGCGCAGCATTGAGTAATAAGTAGCCACATTGCGCACTTCCAACTCTGTAATTCCGATCCGCTCGGCCACCTCGGCAATCACCGCATCCGACAAATAGCCAATCTCATCCTGCGCATAGAGCAGCATCGGCACCAGCGCTGAGCGGCGCAGCGGATACTTCAGCACCAGCGCGTCCAGCCGCGCCGCCAGCTTGGGAGAAAAGACGCTCATGGTTTCCAGACTCATCGGTCAATCTCCCCCAGCACAATATCGATCGACCCGACAACGGCCACAACATCGGCCAGCATCCGCCCTTTGCACATCGTTTCCAATGCTTGCAGCGTCGTAAACGAAGGATTGCGCATATGCACCCGGTAAGGCTTCGCCGTTCCATCGGAGACCACATAGTAACCCATCTGCCCGCGCGGCGATTCAATGCCCTGATAAACTTCGCCCGCAGGCACCGCAAAGCCCTCGGTCACAATCTTGAAGTGATGGATCAGCGCCTCCATCTGCGTCTTCATCTTCTCGCGGTCCGGCAGCACAATCTTCGGCGCGTCGGCCGTGATGCGCCCCTCCGGCATTCCATCCAGCGCCTGCTGAATGATCCCAACGCTCTCGCGCATCTCCTGAAGCCGGATGACGTACCGCGCCCAGCAATCGCCCTCGGTGGCAGTAGGCACCTTGAATTGAAACTTCTCATAGCCGGAATAGGGCATATCCCGCCGCAGATCAAAATCCACTCCCGATCCGCGCATATTTGGCCCCGTCACGCCCAGCGCAACGGCATCGGCCGCCGTCAGAATCCCCACGCCCTTCAAGCGATTCCTGAAGATCGGATTGCCGGTCAGCAGATTCGCATACTCGTCGATCTTCTCCGGAAAGCTGCGAATGAATTCCTGCACGCGAGCAAAAAAATCCAGCGGCGGCTCCATCGAGAGCCCGCCGATGCGGAAGTAGCTGGTCATCATCCGCTGCCCGGCCAGGCCTTCAAAGATCCTCAGAATCTCCTCGCGCTCGCGGAAGGTGTAAAGGAATACGGTCAGCGCGCCAATATCCATCGCGTGCGTGCCCAGCCAGATCAGATGCGAATTCAACCGCGTCAACTCGGCCAGCAGCACCCGCAGCCATTGCGCCTTGGCGGGAATCTCCAGTCCCAGCAGCTTCTCCACAGCCAGACAATAGCAGAGATTGTTCGCCATTGGGCTCAGGTAGTCGATACGGTCGGTCAGCGGGACAACTTGCTGATAGAACTTGGCCTCGCAAGTCTTCTCGATCCCCGTATGCAGGTAGCCGATCTCCGGGTAGAGCCGCACCACAATCTCGCCGTCAATCTCCACCACCAGGCGCAGAACTCCGTGCATCGACGGGTGCTGCGGCCCCATATTCAGCACCATGTGCTGATCGTGCGCGCCCTTGGGCGCCGGAGCTTCCAAAATGGGAGTACCGACCGTCTCCGTCATCTGTACCCCTCCACCGGATAGTCCTTGCGCAGCGGATGCCCCTGCCAATCGTCCGGCATCATAATCCGTCGCAGATTGGGATGGCCGTCAAAAATAATACCGAAGAGATCGAAGACCTCGCGTTCGTAAAAATTCGCCGCCGGCCAGACCGCCGTGATAGACTCGACCGCCGGCGCCTCACCGTCCACCATCGCCCGCAGCCGGATGCGCTCTTTATATTGGTGCGAAACAATGTGGTAGCTCAGCTGGAAGCGCGGCGAGGCGGGGAACCAATCCACCGCCGTCACATCTTCAAAGGCGTTGTAGCCCGCCGCCTGCACCGTCTCAGCAGCCGCGCGAATTTCCGCCGCCGCAATCGTCAGCGTCAACTCGCCCCGGTCGAACTTCGCGTCAACAAGCGCCTTCGGCTTCCAGGCCAGCATCGCCTTGATCGCCGGATGTTCGGCCATCTTGTCCAGAACCTCGGCACGTCCCATATTCAGCGCTTCACTCATGCTAGAGGTCCGCCTTGTCCTGGCTCCAGTTCAGGATGCCCTTGCGCACAATGTAGAAGAGCCCCACGCCCACAAAGCCCAGATAGACCGCCATCTCCCAGAAACCAAAGAGCCGCTGCCCGGTAATCCAGTAGAGCTTGCGGTAGATCACCGCCCAGGGCATCAGGAAGACCGCCTCCACATCGAAAAGGATAAAGAGCATGGCCACCATATAGAAGCGCACGCTGAAGCGCTGCCGCGCGTCTCCCACGGCTTCAATTCCGCACTCGTAGGCGGCCAGCTTGGTCGCGTTGTTGCGATGCCGCCCCACAAACCACGAGGCCACCACCATCAACAGCCCAAGCCCAAATGCTGCAACGATTTGTAAGAAAAGCGGAAGATATTGCCACTGATAGGGAATCATCGCGGTCCAGTCCGGAAAAATCCGGGGGGAATTTCCTTGGGCTTTGAGCGGCGGCGCTCGTCTTCCGCCGCGGCAGGATGCTGGTTTGAGCTTAGGTTTTCAGGGCCGTTCCGTCAAGGCAAAGCGGGACTGAAAATCGTTTGCAGATCATTTCCTGTTTTCATGAGTTGCTGGCTTTGAAATCTCCAACCGGCAGACCTCTCATCGATGGGTAGCCCACCTCGTTGAGCGAATTCATGTGTTTTTGCTCACAAAGCGCTCCCCGGTTTTAGGTGTATCGGGTGCGGACGTTAAATACATGTGACCTGAATCACTACATTCTCAAATCAGGAACTCCTTCATCGAGGGTTCCCTCTTGGGATTCAGTACATTCGTAATCTGAAAAGCCGACGCAAGTTGCCGAAGAACAGGGTGAGGATATACCCATGGCAGCCACTACAACCACCGGCTTTACGATTCCTGCCTCCGCGCGCGCCGTCTCCACGGCTCACGCCCGCACCAACCGCCGCCGTCAAATTACCCCTCAGGCTGGACGCGCCATTGAGGTCCTCGCTCACGCGATCGAGTATCTCACCGATGAGTTCGTTCACCAGGGCCTCGCGTTTTCCGCAAAGAACGAGCAGTTGGAGGCCATCCAGATGCTGATGGCGCTCAACCGCCAGGTCTACTTCGAGTGCCCGGAGATTCCCACCTTTGGCGAGCGCTGCCGCTCCCTGCTGCACTTTCTCTCCGCATAGAAGCCGCAAAAATATCGCCCGCCAGTTGCGCATCGCCCTGCTCAAGCAGGCTTGCGTCGCTGGCGGGTTCTGTTTTTCTGACCTGTTTCCGTACGGACCGCTCGCCAAGCTTTTACTTCGCCAGCTTATCCAGATCCAGATTCAGCTCAAGAACATTGACCCTGTCTTCGCCCAGTACGCCCAGTTGCCGCGTGGTAATGTGCTGCGCGATCAGCTTATGCACGCTCTCTTCGCTCAGATTGCGGGCCTTGGCGACGCGCGCCGCCTGGTAGCCGGCATTGGCGGGCGTAATCTCCGGATCGAGACCGGAGGCCGAGGTCGTCACCAGGTCGATCGGCACCGGCTTGCCGGGATTCTCCGCCGCCAGTTTGTCGATGTCGCCCTGAATCCGCGTGACCAGAGTCTTCGACGACTGCGCCAGATTCGTTCCGCCGGAGTTGCTGGCGTCATAGTTGTTGGCCGAGGGCCGCGGATGGAAGTACTTGTCGGAGGTGAAGCTCTGCGCCAGCAGCTCCGAGCCGATGATCGTGCCGTCCTGAAGCTGAATCAAGCTGCCGCCGGCCTGATGCGGAAAGACCACGCTGGCAATGCCGGTCACCAGCAGCGGATAGCCAAGCCCCAGCAGAATCACGGTCACAAGAGTAAAGAGAAGCGATGTCTTCCAAATTGAATGCACGGTAGATCTCCTTGCGGGGTGTTGCCCCTGAGTTCCAAGAACTTGTCCAACAAACCAGCCACAAATGATTCAAGCTTTAGCTTGAAGGGTACAGGCTTTACAGGCTGCGGAAAAACTCATCGCGAGGCAATTCTTGAAGGCTTTGTAATCAGGGCACGACTTTAGTCGGGCCGATAAAGCCAATCATATCAACGTCGGGCTTTAGCCCCTGCTACGCTCAATCGCGATTGCAACTTCCGAATAGCCCTTTTTCCGCAGCCTGTTTAGCCCTATCTCTTCAGCCGTGTAAATGTACGCCCCAAAATCCTGTACCCTGCAAGCCAGCCATAAATCCCGTTACGCCAGATGCAATGCCACCAGAGCCACGTCGATAGCCTTGATTCCGATGAATGGCACGATAATTCCGCCCACGCCATAAATCAGCAGGTTATTGCGCAGCAGCACATCGGCGGCCTTGGGCTCGTATTTCACGCCCTTCAGCGCCAGCGGAATCAGGGCGATGATGATAATCGCGTTGAAGATCACCGCCGAGAGTATCGCCGACTCGCGCGAGTGAAGATCCATGATGTTCAGCGCATTCAGCACCGGAAAGACGCCGGCAAACATCGCCGGAATAATGGCAAAGTACTTGGCCACATCGTTGGCAATGGAGAAAGTGGTCAGCGCGCCGCGGGTCATCAGCAACTGCTTGCCAATCTCGACAATCTCGATCAGCTTGGTCGGGTTCGAGTCCAGATCCACCATATTGCCGGCTTCCTTCGCGGCCTGCGTGCCGGAGTTCATCGCCACGCCTACGTCGGCCTGCGCCAGGGCCGGCGCGTCGTTGGTGCCGTCGCCCGTCATGGCCACCAGCTTGCCCTTGGCCTGTTCGCGCTTGATCAGGTCCATCTTGTCCTTGGGCTTGGCCTCGGCCAGAAAGTCGTCCACGCCGGCCTCGCGCGCAATCACGGCCGCGGTCAGCGGGTTGTCGCCGGTAATCATGATGGTGCGGATTCCCATCGCCCGCAGCCGAGCCAGACGATCCTTGAGCCCGCCCTTGACAATGTCCTTCAGGTGAATCACGCCCAGCGCCGTCGCATTCTCGGCCACCACCAGCGGCGTTCCGCCCAGCCGCGCAACCTCTTCCACGGCGTCGCGCACCTTCTTGGGCAACTGCGAGCCTTGCTCTTCCAGGAAGCGCGCAATTGCATCCACCGAGCCCTTGCGGATGCGCGCGCCGGGAAGATTGACGCCGCTCATGCGGGTCTGCGCCGTGAAGGGAACAAACTCCGCATGGGCATGGCTCAGATCGCGCCCGCGCAGGTTGTACTTCTCCTTGGCCAGCACCACAATCGACCGCCCTTCCGGCGTCTCGTCGGAGAGTGAGCTGATCTGCGCCGCGTCGGCCAGCCGCTCCGCGCTCACATCGGGAGCGGGAATGAACTCCGTAGCCTGCCGGTTGCCCAGCGTGATGGTGCCGGTCTTATCCAGCAGCAGCGTATTCACATCGCCCGCGGCCTCGACGGCCCGTCCGCTCATCGCCAGAACATTGTATTGAACCAGCCGGTCCATGCCGGCAATGCCGATAGCTGACAACAGCCCGCCAATCGTCGTTGGAATCAGGCAGACCAGCAGCGACACCAGCACAAAGACCGTCTGCGGAGCCTTGGAGTACATCGCAAAAGGTTGCAGCGTCACCACGGCCAGCAGAAAGACAATCGTCAGCCCAGAGAGCAGAATGCTGAGCGCGATCTCGTTCGGCGTCTTCTGCCGCGTCGCGCCCTCCACCAGCGCAATCATGCGGTCCAGAAAGGTCTCGCCGGGGTTCGAGGTAATGCGGACCTTGATCCAGTCCGACAGCACCTTGGTCCCTCCGGTTACGGCTGATCTGTCGCCGCCTGCCTCGCGGATCACTGGCGCCGATTCGCCGGTAATTGCCGACTCGTCCACCGATGCCACGCCCTCGATCACCTCGCCGTCGCCGGCAATATAATGATTCGCCTCGACGTAGATAACGTCGTTGACGCGCAGCAGGCCGCTGGCAATATCTTCCAGTTCGTTCGATGCCGTATAGCGGCGCGCCACGGTCTCGCCCTTGGCCTTGCGCAGCGTGTCGGCCTGCGCCTTGCCGCGCCCCTCGGCCATCGCCTCGGCAAAGTTCGCAAAGATCACCGTGAACCATAGCCACAGCGTGATCTGCAAATTGAAGCCAAAGCCCATCCGATGGTGCATCGTGTTATCGATCAGCAGCGCCGTGGTCAGCACGCAGCCCACCTCGACCACAAACATCACCGGGTTCTTGGCCATCCCCCGAGGGTCAAGCTTGCCGAATGCATCCAGCAGCGCCTGGGCCATGATTTGCGTGTTCCAAAGACTCTTTTTTTCAAGCATGACAGTCCGTTTCGTCTTTCTTGAGAATCCGTTTGAAAACTCAATCAGGCTGCTAGACAAGCACTTCAGCCCGTACGGAAAAACCAGTGTGCAGCCGGCCTGCAAGCCGTTGAGGGAGTGTCTTCCGACCGGGAACACTCCCTCTCAAGGGGAAGCCGTCAATCTCGCATTAAAACAGTTGCCCTGCCTTCAGAACCAGATGTTCCAATATCGGTCCCAAACTCAGCGCCGGGAAGAAGGTCAGCGCGCTCAGAATCAGAATCACGCCCACCAGCAGCACGGTAAACAGAGACGTATTCACCGGGAAGGTTCCAGGCGACGGAGGCACGCTCTTCTTTTGCGCCAGACTGCCGGCTAGCGCCAGCACCGGAATCATCATGAAGAGACGCCCGAAGAGCATATCCCAGCCCAGCGCCACGTTATACCACCAGGTGTTGGCATTCAGCCCCGCAAAGGCCGAGCCGTTGTTGCCCGCGCCGGAGGTAAAGGCGTAGAGAATCTCGGTCATTCCATGCGGTCCCTGGTTGTTCAGGCTGCTCAGGCCAATATTCGGCGCCATCACAAAGGCCGCGGTCAGCGACAGAATAATGAGCGGAAAGATCAGCACATAGAGCATCGACATCTTCACGTCGTAGGCTTCAATCTTCTTGCCCAGGTACTCCGGTGTGCGCCCCACCATCAATCCGGCAATAAAGACCGCCAGCACCACCATGATCAGAATGCCGTAGAGGCCGGATCCGACCCCGCCAAAGATCACCTCGCCCATCATGATGTTGATCAGCACCACCATGCCGCCCAGCGGAGTGAAGCTGTCATGCATGCCATTCACCGCGCCGCAACTCGCGTCGGTGGTGATCGTGGCAAACAGCGCGCTTTCGGCAATGCCGTTGCGCACCTCCTTGCCCTCCATGTTGCCGCCCGGCGCTTCAATGGTGTGCGTCTGTTGTGCGCCGTGAATCAGCGGATGCGGCTGCGACTCGGCCCAGTAGACGGTCGTGAATCCCGCCGCAAAGAGGATGAACATCGCCGCCAGCACAGCCCAGCCATGCCCTGGCGAGCCGGTCATGCGCCCCAGTGTATAGGTCAGCCCGGCCGGAATGATAAAAATCGAAAGGATCTGCAGATAATTCGAGAGCGGCGTCGGATTCTCAAAGGGATGGCTGCTGTTGGCGTTGAAGAATCCGCCGCCATTTGTCCCCAGCATCTTGATCGCTTCCTGCGACGCCACCGGCCCCTGCGCGATCGTCTGCGTCTGTCCCTCCACCGTATGCGCCTGCGTGTAGGCCTTCAGGTTCTGCGGCACGCCCTGGCCCACCAGCAGCAGCGCATAAATCAGCGAGCCCGGCAGCAGCACGTAAAGCAGCGTGCGCGTCATGTCCACCCAGAAGTTGCCGATCGTCCCCGAGGTCGTCCGCTTGATGCCGCGGATCAGTGCCACGGCCACCACAATGCCCACCGCCGCCGACCAGAAGTTGTGCGTCGCCAACCCGGCCATCTCGGTCAGATAGCTCATCGTCGTCTCAGGCGTGTACGACTGCCAATTGGTATTGGTCGTAAAGCTGGCGGCCGTATTCCAGGCCAGATCAGGACCGACGGCGGTCAAGCGCTGCGGATTCCACGGCAGAAAGTACTGCACCCGCTCCAATGCGTATGTGAACAACATGGTGACGGCCGAGAAGCCCAGCAGCGCAAAGGCATACTCGCGCCAGTTCATCTCTTCCGCGGCCTTCACGCCGCAGAGTTTATAGATCAGCCGCTCGACGGGCCGAAGAACGCGATCGAGCCAGGTGCGTTCTCCCTCCAGCACGCGTGCCAGATAGATGCCCACCGGACGTACGCTTGCCAGAAGAACCAGGCAGTAAATGGCAAATTGCAACCAGCCGTTGGCGGACATTTAGAATTTCTCCGGGAAAAGCAGGGTGAGGGTCAGATAACCCAAAAGCAGTATGGAAAGAAACAGGGCGACGACGGTCGTAATGTCGGTTTGCATGGGCTACCTCAACTTCTGGCATGCCTTGACGTAAAGAAACGCCAGGCTGAAGAAAACTACCGTGAACAGCAGCATCGCTAAATCTTGCATCATCTCTCCTACTTCAATTCATCAGGCCGGCCGGCAATTTTTAGGTGCCTCATCCTTGCCGCCAGCCCAATCGCCTGCTCAAGAATCATTCTGGCCTTCGCCTCATTCGAGTATCCAAAATGTTTCCTAAATAATTCGTAAGGGCCGGGCAGAGACCCCAGGAAATCGCAACAACCCTGTTCCTCTGGATGGCCAGGTTTCTGCATTGATTTCCACAAAAAGCTTCCCGCGATACCCATCCGGCCTTCGCCCGCGTCCAAGACGTAGCCACGGTTGCGCACCCGGCCCGCTCCCCTGATTTACAATCACAGGGGAAGCAGGAAAGATACTGAATGAGGCTTTTTCGCATGAGTTTTGACCAGACGCGTCTGCGGTTGGTTCAGGCGGGCGCGGCGTTTGCGGCTGCTGCCCTGGTCGCCGGTTGCGGCAACAACTACCGGCCGGTGATTACGCCCTCCAACCCCAGCGGGCCTTCCTCGCAGCCGCTGTCGTATGCGGTCGTGGTCTCCGCTCCCGTGTCCAGTACGGGCGTCGCCGTGCCAGGAATCGCCACAGTCATCGATTATTCAGGCGACACCATCATGGCTTGGGCGGCGATCGGTCCCGGCCCCTCCACTCTTGCGTTGAACTATCTGGGATTCTCCGCCTTCACGCTCAATAGTGACGGAACCCTCACCAACTTCCCTGTCTCCTCCAGTTTGCAAGAGAAGCAGATCGCCTACACCACGGTGCCCGGCACGGCAGATCCGGTGAATCTTTTCATAGCAACTACCGGTTTGTGGGCCGCCGATCTCTGTTCCTTCGACCCTACGGCTGCTCAATGCACATGGGATACCGATCCGCTGACGGAGAACTTCAGCGGCGCCGATCTCTTTGTCGGCAGCCCTGAGACCTTTCTCAAATCCGTTCCATTGCCTCCAACACCGGTTGCCATAGCCGGTTCCGGCGCTTTCAGCCAGCGCGCCTTTGGCATCAGCCAAGGCAACACCGCGAATACCAGCAGCAATGGCCTTTCAAATAACATCGCCAGCGCCATGGCCTGCAATACCTCGCCCAGAACCGTCGGCGTCAACGGCGAAGCAGACGGCATTGAGATCTCCAGCGATACCGTCTCCAGCTATATCCCTTTGGGCCTCTGCCCGGTCTACGCGGTCATGAGCAGCGATTTTTCCAGGATCTTCGTCCTCAATCGCGGTAGCGACACCATTACCGTGGTCAATGTCACCACCAATACGCTGGACGATAATTGCCCCACCGTCAACCAGAGCGGTCAGCCCACTCATTGCCCTCCCAATGGCGTCTTGCAACTGCCCAGCGGTTCCGGCCCCGTCTATGCCGAGTACAACGGCGCAACCAATCAACTGGTCGTCGCCAACTACGATGGCAACACGGTCAGCGTCATCGATGCAACCCTGGACGAATACGGCTACGACAGCCCCACCTTCGGCACAACCTTTACCATTCCCGTGGGCAACAATCCCGCCAGCGTGACCATCCTCAACGATGGCAGCCGCGCCTATGTCGCCAATCAATCCGATGGCACCGTCTCGATCGTCAACATGAGCAGCCATTCGGTCGAGAAGGCGCCGCTGACCGTCAATGGCCACCCCCGCACGGTCGTCTCCACGCAGAACTCAAGTTACGGCAAGGTCTACGTCGCCTCGCCCGATAGCCCCTACCTGACCATCATCCGCACCGATCAGGATATTGTGGATACTTCACTCCTGATTCAAGGCAACATCGTCGATGTGCGTGTCTCTTCCGCCAACGCATCCAGCGGCAACTACAACAACAACAGCCGCCTTCCTGGCTACGGCGAACCCTGCAACCTGCCCAGCATCTCTGGGGGGTATCAGGTACAAGGAGCTCCGGCCGGGACAACTGTCGAACCCACTGCTTCACTCTTCGATTGCGGGGTCCACGATCCGTTGAATTTGAAATAGAGCAGTTTAGCAACCATCAAATCAAAACAGCCAAAGGAAGCTTCCTTTGGCTGTTTTCTTCTCCGCCTGATACAACAGTTGCAGGTCGCCGCCAACGGAGGGTGCAGCGGCCTTCAGGCTTTTGAATCATGGCGAATTTGCGCGGCCTTTACAGGCTGCGGAAAAACTCATCGCGAGGCAATTCTCGAAGGCTTTGTAACCAGGGCACGACTTCAGTCGGGCCGATAAAGCCAATCATATCAACGTCGGGCTTT
>Ga0181516_10002141_pt1 | contig 14351 bp, 10 predicted proteins | sample PEATcosm2014_Bin_25_FD_121104 | JGI IMG/M metagenome (GOLD analysis project Ga0181516, IMG submission 121104) | Peatland microbial communities from MTU Mesocosm Facility, Houghton, MI, USA - PEATcosm2014_Bin01_10_metaG | ecosystem: Environmental > Terrestrial > Soil > Wetlands > Peat | place... | reverse complement strand
GAGCGGCTGATGCTGAAGAGCAAGCTGCGGCGCGCGGTCGAGCGCAATGAGTTCGTGGTGCGTTACCAGCCGAAGGTCGATCTGCGCGACGGCCGCGTGGTCGGCGCGGAGGCGCTGCTGCGCTGGCGGCTGCCCGGACATGGCGACATTCCGCCGGCGCAGTTCATTCCCATCGCGGAAGAGAACAATCTGATCAGCGCCATCGGCGAGTGGGTGCTGGAGCGGGTCTGCATGGATTTTCGCGCGCTGCGCCGCCACGTGCCCGATCCCGGCCGCATCTCGCTGAATCTGTCGCTCAAGCAGCTCAAGCAGGCGAGCTTCATTCTCAACTGCCGCTCGGTGTTCGAGCGCCACCAGGTGCCGACCCGCAATTTCGAGCTCGAGATCACCGAGACCACGCTGATGGCCGATCCGCGCCGCACCGTGCAGATGCTCAATCAGCTGCACGACATCGGCCTGCATCTGTCGATCGATGATTTCGGTACCGGCTATTCCTCGCTGTCAGCGTTGCAGCAGTTTCCGATCGGTACGCTCAAGATCGACCAGTCCTTCGTGCGTGACGTGGCCGACGATCCGGCCGATGCGGTGCTGGTGCGCACCATCATCGACATGGGACACAGCCTCGGCATGGAGGTCGTGGCGGAGGGCGTCGAGTCGGTGCGGCAGCTCGAATTCCTGTGCCACAGCCGCTGCAACGTGGCGCAAGGACAGTTGTTCGGTGAGACCCGCAGCATCGATGAACTGCTGGAGCTGCTGCTGACGCAGCAGGGCGGACGGGCCGCATTCGCCAACCTGCTGCCGGTAGCCCCCGTGACCCTGCGACCCGTGTCGGCCTGAGCACCTCCGCTCGTTTGGCGCGCGCGCTGCGCTGGTTGCTGCGCTCGTTGCCGGTACTGCTGCTGCTGGCCTGGGCACTCGGCGCGGTCTGGTTGTCACTCAAACCTCTGCCACCCGGCCTGCACATCGCCGGGGCCTGGCAGGCCGTGCCGGCGCGTTCGGTGCAGTTCCTGCGGGATGTCAGTGCCGCCGACGCCCACGGCGCGCCGCTGATCGAGCAGCAGATCGACGCCGAGCTGGCAGGCATGATCCTGCGTGCGCGCCAGCTGGTGCTGCTCGATACCGGCCTGTTCGGCGACCTGCCGGCCGCGGGTCCCGGCGCCTCGCGCCTGCGCACCGCGCTGCCGGAGGCTGCCGGCCTGGTCGATACGCTGTCGCGCGCCAAGACGCAGCATCCGGAGCTGTCGGTTCTGGTGCTGACCGATCCGTCGACGCAGCAGATGGATGGTTCGCAGCGCCTGCTCGAGCGACTGCAGACCGCCGGCATCGAAGTGCTGGCGGTCGACGTCACGCGATTGCGCGCGGCCGATCCCGCGTTCACCTCATTCTGGGACCTGTGCTGCCGCTGGTGGAGCCGTGCACTGACGGCATCGACCTGGCCCAATCCGCTTGAAGTCGGGCCGCCGGACGTGCCGATGCAACTCTGGGGTCAGCTGCGCACTTATCAACGCAGTCATCGGCAGGTACTGATCGCCGATGATGGCGGCGACGGCATCGAAGCGCTGCTGTTCTCCCGTCCGCTGCACGCGGAGGCGGCCATTCACTCGGCCACCGCCCTGAAGTTCTCCGGCAGTGCGATCGAACCGCTGCTCGAATCCGAATTCGTGCTGGCACAACTGTCGGGCTGGAGTGATGGTGGCTCGATGCAGGCACGCGCGCAGCGGCTGCTCGAGCAGCAACGGCACCCATTGCCGCTCGATGGCGCCGACACCGGGCGCGCACGCGTCGTCACCGAAGCTGCCATCGCGTCGACGCTGGTCGGGCGCATCGATGCCACCCACAAGGGCGGTCGCATCGCCATCGCCGCGCTCTACCTGGCGCAGCGCGAGCTGGTCCGGGCGCTGCTCGATGCGGCGCGTCGTGGCGTCAATGTGCGATTGCTGCTGGATCCCGGCAAGGATGGGTATGGCTATCAGCACTCCGGCATTCCCAACCGGCAGGTGGCCTCCGAACTGATTGCCGCGAGCGATGGTGCGATTCGCGTGCGCTGGTATCGCACGCACGGTGAGCAATTCAGCCCGGGTGTCGCATTGGTGCAGGGCGACGCCATCGTCTGGCTGATGGTCGGCACCGCGGATTTCAGCCGGCGCGATCTGGGTGATTTCAATCTTGCGGCCGCCGCCGTCGCCGAACTGCCGCCGAGTGCGCCTGCGGCTACCGGGGCGCTCGGTTGGTTCGATACGTTGTGGTACAACCGCGCCTCGAGCGGCACCGAATACACCACCGATGCCGATGTCTACGCCGATGCGTCGCAACTGAACTACTGGCAATACCGGCTGCTCGAGGCCATGGGTGCCTCGTTCGACTAGAATTGTGCACCCCGTCGCTGTCAACCCGACCTATCTCCAGGATAATTAGTCGAGGAACTGGGACACACAACCACGGTCGCGAGATGCGATACCGAGAGACTCGCGAGCAAACGGCAGAATTGCTCCGTATGGTACTGCCGCAGATGGCGCGGCACGCGGCCGGATTTCATCCCTTGACCTATGCGGTCTGGTACGAGTACCTGGCGGGCATCAATCCTCAGCTGCAAGCCGCGGTCGACGCGCGCATCGCCGAGTGCGGCAGCCTCACCGACCATGACATCTTCCTGCTGTACGAGAAATTCCTGGCGTCGCGCGATGCGCAGACCTCGACCGACGTCACCGCCAATCTTGCGCGGCTCGTGGCCGAGGTCGACGGCGCCGCCCTCGAGGCCGGCGAGCGGGTGCGCAACTATGGCGCCGAGCTGGACGGTTATCGCGAGCAATTGCAGCAGGACATCGACCAGCAACAGCTCGACCAGGTCGTGCAATCGCTGATCCTCGATACCACGCGCGTCCGCTATACCACCGCGACCTTTCAGGAGCAGCTGCGCAGGAATTGCCAGCAAGTCGAGCAGCTGCGCGCCGAGCTCGAGATCGCGCAGGGCCTGGCGTGCCGCGATCCGCTGACCGGCCTGCTGAACCGCCGCGGCTTCGACAGCCAGGTGCAGCGCGAGTGGCACGGCAAGGACATCGACAGCAGTCTGCTGGTCGTCGATATCGATCAGTTCAAGAGCATCAACGATGCGCACGGCCACATGCTCGGTGACAAGGTCATCGTCGCCGTCGCTCGCGCGCTGGACGCCTGCGCCGGCAGTCGTGGCCCGGTGGCACGCATCGGCGGTGAAGAATTCGCGGCGCTGCTGCTGCATACCGCCGGCGACACGGCGGTGGGCATCGCTGAGCAGGTCCGCACCGCGGTCGAGCGCGGGCGGATTCGCCGCACCGAGGGGAGCGATGCCGTCGGCGGCGTCACCGTTTCGGCGGGTATCGCCGCCTGGCGCGTCGGCGAGACATTCGACTCGCTGATGCTGCGCGCCGATCGCGCGCTTTACCAGTCCAAGGCCGGTGGCCGCAATCGCATCACACTGGCGCCGAGCGATATCGCTTCAGTCGCCTGATCCGGAAGCGCCGCGCGCGTCAGACGGCAGGCAATTCCACAACGGCGCATTTTGTGCTCTGATTCCGCTAAGGCATTCGCCGCGCGGCTGCGATTGGAGCACCAGTGAAAATAGGAATGATCGGCCTCGGGCGCATGGGCTCGAACATGGTGCGCCGACTGGTCCGCGGCGGCCACAGTTGCGTGGTGCTTGACAACAACGCGGCCGCCGCCCAGGCGCTCGGCGAAGTGGGCGCAGTGGTTGCCAGCTCGGCCGCAGACCTGATCGCCAAGCTGCCCTCGCCGCGGATCATCTGGATCATGATTCCGGCCGGAGCGGTCGATACGCTGCTGGCGAGTCTGCAGCCGTTGCTGCGCGCCGGCGACGTCGTCATCGACGGCGGCAATAGCAATTATGTCGATGACATCCGCCGTGCCGAGCAGCTCAAGCCCGGCAACATTCACTACCTCGATGTCGGCACCAGCGGCGGCCTCTGGGGCCTCGAGCGCGGCTACTGTCTGATGATCGGCGGTGACGATGCGGCGGTGAAGCTGCTCGATCCGGTGTTCGCGGCCCTGGCGCAGGAGGCCGCGGCGGCCGGCGCCGGCAGCGCTGACAGCACCGCCAGCCGCGGCTATCTGCACGTCGGTCCGGTCGGCGCCGGGCACTTCGTCAAGATGATTCACAACGGCATCGAGTACGGTCTGATGCAGGCCTTCGCGGAGGGCTTCAACATCCTGCACAAGGTCAGCACCACGGCTGAAGAGCAGGTGATCGACGCCGAGACCGCGCCGGTACAGAAGCAGACGCACGGCTTCGCCTTCAAGCTGGATCAGATCGCCGAGCTCTGGCGCCATGGCAGCGTCGTGAGCTCGTGGCTGCTCGATCTGCTGGCCGGGCAGCTGGCGTCGAGCCCGGAGCTCGAGCAGTTCGCCGGCCGCGTTTCGGATTCGGGCGAAGGGCGATGGACCGTGCACGCGGCCATCGATGCCGGCGTGCCGGTGCCGGTGCTGACGGAGGCGCTGTTCGCGCGCTTCAGCTCGCGCGGTGAGGCCGACTACGGCAATCGGATCCTGTCGGCCATGCGTCTGGGGTTCGGAGGCCATCACGAGCGCAAGCCGTGAGCCTGGAGGCGCAGCCGTGCGACGCGTTCGTATTCTTCGGCGCCACCGGTGATCTGGCCTACAAGCAGATCTTTCCCGCGCTGCAGGCGCTGGTGCGGCGTGGACACCTGAACGCACCCATCGTCGGCGTTGGCCGCTCGGGCTGGGGTCAGGAGCGGCTGGTCGAGCGCGCGCGCGAGTCAATCAAGGCCCACGGCACCTACGATGAGCAGGCCTTCGGGCGCCTGGCGACGCTGCTGCGCTACGTCGATGGCGACTATCGTCAGGAGTCTACATTCAAGCGCGTGCGGGAGGCGCTCGGCGGGGCCAGCGCCCCACTGCACTACCTGGCGATACCACCGAGCGTATTCGCAATCGTGATCGGCGGACTGGCCGCGGCGGATTGCGTCAAGAACGCGCGGGTCGTGCTCGAGAAGCCCTTCGGCCGCGACCTGCGATCGGCGCGCGAATTGAATGCGATCCTGCACGCGCATTTTGCCGAGGAATCGATCTTTCGCATCGATCATTACCTGGGCAAGGAACCGGTACAGAACATTCTCTATACCCGCTTCAGCAACGCCTTCCTCGAGCCGATCTGGAATCGCACTTACATCCGCAGCCTGCAGATCACGATGGCTGAGGATTTCGACGTGCTGGGCCGCGGCGCTTTCTACGACGAGGCCGGAGCGATCCGCGATGTGATCCAGAACCACCTGCTGCAGGTGCTCAGCAATGTGATCATGGATGCGCCGATGCAGAGTGCACCGAGCGCGCTGCGGGATGAGAAATCGCGGCTGCTGCGAGCCATCCGCCCGCTCGATGCGCAGAGCGTGGTCCGCGGTCAGTACCAGGGTTATCGCAACGCCCCGGGTGTGGCGGAGAATTCAGCCGTCGAAACCTATGCCGCCGTGCGCCTGCTGGTCGACAGCTGGCGTTGGGCCGACGTGCCGTTCTACATCCGCGCCGGCAAGTGCATGCCGGTGACCTCGACCGAAGTCGTGGTCGAGTTCCGGCGTCCGCCGCGTGAACTGTTTGGCGAGCTGGTGCCGAGCCTGTCGAGTCATCTGCGGCTTCGGCTCAGTCCCGACGTTGTCATCGGACTCGGCATGCGCGTCAAGGTCGCCGGCGAACGCATGGCCGGCGAGGACGTCGAGTTGATCGCGACCCGTCAGCCCGGTGAGGCGATGACGCCGTACGAGCGGCTGCTCGGCGATGCGCTGCGCGGGGACCCAGGCCTGTTCGGACGCCAGGATGCGATCGAGGCGCAATGGGCGATCGTCGATCCGGTGCTCGGTGACAGCACGGCGCTGTACGAATATCCGTGCGGCACCTGGGGACCGCGCGAGGCCGAGCGCCTGGTGGACGGCGATGACGGCTGGATCGATCCGCGGCACTGAGCGGATCAGTGCTGCGAAGACGGGGCGGGCTGCGAACCCTGCTGCGGTACGCGCCGGAGATCGGGATTGGTGCGCGGCGCCGCTGCCGGCTGAGTTTCCGTGTGTACCGGCGGCGGTGGCTGCGAGCGCTGCTGTTCCTGCACGCGTTCCTGTTCCTGCAGGCGCTGCTGCTCGAGTCCGGGCTGAAACCGGGGCTGCGCCTGGGCGCGCTGCTGCTGTTGCTGCTGCTGCAGCTGCTGCGCCTGCTGCTGGCGCAGCTGCGCCTGACGCTCCTGTTCGATCTCGCGATCACGCTGCTGGAAGACATTCGGCCCCTGGCCCGGCGCCGGCGCTGGCGCTGGCGCCGGCACGGCCGGCGTACGCCCGGAGATCACCTGACGAATGGGCTCGGCGCCGCCGCGCAGTGATTGCAGCTCGGTGGCATCGAGCGGGCGTCCCGCGTTGGCTGCAATCGCCGTTCGCTGGCGCTCGAAGCTCGGTACGGCCATCGGAGGCGAGTGGCGACTGATCACCGAGCGGTTGGCCACGGCCGCCGGCGGGGTGGGTACGTGATTCAGTGTCAGTGCGCCCAGCACGCTCTCCCGCTCGGGAATGATGGCGGGCACGCGGGCCGTCGGGGCAGCCGTCTGCCATGCCGGCGGCGGGTCGGTGCGATGGCGCGCTACCGATTGGCCGGCGGTGAAACTGACCTGCGGCACCACGGTCAGCGCACCCGGCACGTCCCGATTGGCGTAGCGGTACGGCGCGCCGGGATTGGCCGCGGCATTGGCGATCAAGGCGGCGTTGAGCTGCCGCGAGTTGCTGAGATTGACCTGCTGCAGGTAGCGCGGACTGGCGCGATAGGCCGGTAAGAATACTTCTCCAGGCGCCAGCGGCAGCCAGCCCACGGCCGTCCCGCCTCCCAGGGATGGCGCGCCCGGCGTGCCCGGTCCGCCGATCCACGCGACCAGCGCCGGCGCGTAGACCGCACCCCCATAGGGAGGCGCCGGCACCCAGCCCCAGCGCCGACCGACGCGGGACCAGCGCCCGTAGTGGAACGGTGCGAATCCCCAGGGTGCATCATCGACCCAGCTCCAGCCCCAGGGGCCGACCCAGGCCCAATGACCGGTGCTGTACGGCACCCAGTCGGATGCCACCGGCGGAAACCAGACGTAGCCGTAATCGGGTTGCTGCTGCCACTGGCCGTAGTCATTGAGGTCCGCATAGCCGACGGCATCGCTCGAGACGTACTGCGCGACCGATTGTTCCTCCACCCAGCGAGCCTGGCGCTGCTGACACCAGAGATCGAACTCATCGGGCGGCCCGGCCTGGGTGATGGCGTACGACCCGTTGGTATCGAACCGGCCACGCTGACCGGTGGTCAGGTTGAGTCCCTGCTGCTCGCCGCTCTGCACCTGTGCCTGACCGTTGCGGATCGCGACGCTGGTGCTGCCGGCGTTGTCGACCGTGAGCCGGTATTCGCCCGGCCGCAACAGCGACACGGCGGCACCGGGGGCGTCAATTTCAAAAGTATCGAGATCCGCGACATCGCTGACCGCGATATCGACCGAGCCGGCGTCGAGACGCAGTTGTATCGCGCGATCGCTGAGATCCAGGATCGCGACGCCGCTGCGTTCATCGAGTCGGACGCGGGCCTCGCCGAGATCGAGTTCGGCGCGCGAGCCGCCGTCGCTCCACAGGGCGTCACCGGTCGTCAGTGGCTGATTGAGCGGTGCCGCATTCCAGTCGGTCAGGCCCGCGGGCTGCAGCGAGACCGAGCCTTCGATCAGCGCCAGGCGACCGGCCCGCGTCGGCGCGTCCTGGGCCTGTACGCACAGCGCCATGCCCATCATGAGCACCCAAAATGCACGGATGGCGATAGCTCTCATCGTCGCTCAGAGCGTCGGCGAATCATCCTGCAGCAGCGCGCGCCGCACGAGTTTGATCGGCGGCCAGCCCTGGCGCATGAAGTCGTCGTGGAAATGCTGCAGATCGAAGGCGGCGCCCTGCCGGGCGGCGACATCGGCGCGCAGCTTCAGTATCTGCAGCTTGCCAAGTGTGTAGTAAAGATAAGTGGGGTCGGCAGTGCCGCGCTTGGTTTCGGTCTCGCCGACCTCGCGCGACTGATAGCCCTGCTCGACGAAAAAGTCGATCGCCTGCGCGGGCGTCATCCGGCCGGTGTGCATGCTGATGCCGACGATGAAGCGTGCGTCGCGCAGCAGCGCATCCTGCAGCTGCCCGAGCCGCAGCAGTCGCGCACGCCGCTGCGTCGCGGGGTCCGCATCGGGACCGGCCTGACCGAAGCCCTCATCGAGCATCATCTGCTCGCAGTAGTGCGCCCAGCCCTCGGCATTGGAGCTGGCTCCAAAGAGCTTGCGCACGCGATCATCGAGCTGGTGCATCCAGACGAACTGGACGTAGTGCCCCGGGTAGGCCTCGTGTACCGCGACATTGCTGATCAGCGGGTAGGCGAACTGCGCCATGAAGCCATCGACGCGTTGCCTGTCCCAGCTCGGGTCAGGGAGCGTGACGTTGAAATACGCTTCCTGGCCCACGCTCTCGAACGGACCGGGTGTGTCCATCGAGGCGAAAGTCGTGGCGCGCATGAACGGCGGCGTCTCCTCCAGGGTGGGGCGCGTGTCGGTGGGCACCGTGATGATGTGATGCTCGTGGATGAATGCGATCAGGCCGTCGAAGGTGGCCCGGAAGGTGTCGAGCAGCTGGCCGGGTGCCGGATGGTCATCCGCCAACTCGGCCAGCACTTCGGCGGTGGTCTTGCCGGGCTCGAGCTCATGCGCCACGCGCTCGAAGGCCTGCTGATTGCGCTCCAGGTCCGCGTGGCCGATCTCGAGCAGACGATCGAGCGGCGTGTCGACCATCTCGTCATACAGCAGCTTGGCGCTGTAGGTGTCGGCACCGAGGCGGAAGTCACCGTGCGAGCGCGGCAGCAGCTGCGATTGCAGCCACGCCTGGTAGCGCTTGAGCGCAGCAATGACCGCGCCGTTGACAGCGTGGAAACGCGCCTGCAGCGCCGGATCGGTGGCGTCCGCGAAGGCTGACGGCAGGTCGGTTTGGAAATAGCCGATCGTCCCGGGAAGCTGCTCGAGCGCGATGCGAGTGTAGATTTCGGGCGGGTTGCGCACATTGGCACGAGCCTGCTCCAGGGCCGCGGGCATGAGCCGCTCGCGCTCGATGAGCGCGCGCAGGCGCTGCGCGGGCGGTGCATAGCTGCGTTCCATGATGACGAACGCGCTGGCGGCTATCCCGGATGGATAGGTGTCGGGATTGTTCTGCCACGGACGAATGGTTCGCAGCGTCAGCAGCTCGCTGCGCACGCTCGACAGCAGCAGCTCGCGGTCGCCGGCCACGCGCTCGGACAGGCTCGCCGGATCGACGGCCGCAAGTCGCTGCTCATAAGCTTGCAGCTGCCGGATCTGCCGTCCGACCGCTGCGCGGCTGTAGTCTTCGAGCTGGCCGTCGTAACGATGCACACCGGCCTCGGTGGCGGCGCTGGGATTGGTCGGAAAGTAATAGTGATCGATATAGTCGTCTGCGAGCTGCATCAAGGCGGCATCGCCGGGCGCTGCCACCTGCACGGCGCCGGCCGGTGCGAGCCACAGCAGCGCGGCCGCCGCCAGCAGCGGGGTCAGATATGAACGCTCGAGTTTCACGCGGTGCTCCTAGTCGGATTCGCCATCATAGTGCGCGGCCCAGTAGCGCTGCGAGTACCGGTGCCGTGTCCGGTCGCACGCCGCGCCACAGCAGGAACGATTCGGCGGCTTGCTCGACCAGCATGCCGGTGCCGTCGGCCGTGCGTGTCACGCCATGCTCACGTGCCCAGCGCACGAAGCGCGTATCGCCGCCCGCATACGCCAGGTCGTAGCAGGCCGCTGCCGCCTCGAGTACGGCCACCGGCAGCGGCGGCAGCTGCTGCTCCAGTCCCGCGGCCGTGGCGTTGATGATCAGTCCGAAGCGGCTCGATCCCAGTGATTCGTAGCCACAGGCACGCACCGCGCCACGGTCGGCGAAGCGCCGCGCGAGCTCGACGGCGCGTTCGGCCGAGCGATTCGCGATCACGAGCTCGGCGGGCCTGAGCGCCAGCAATGGCGCCATCAGACCACGCGCCGCGCCACCGGCACCGAGCAGCAGCACCGGCTGCGCGGCCACGCTCAACCCCAGGTTGTGTGTCAGGTCGCGCACGAAGCCGATGCCGTCGGTGTTATCGCCCCGCAGGCGCCCGTCCGGTTGCAGCAACACGGTGTTGACGGCGCCGGCGATCTGCGCGCGGTCGCTGAGTTCCTCGAGCAGCGGCAGTACCGCCTGCTTGTGCGGCACGGTGACATTCAAGCCGCGACCGCCTTGACCCACGAACTCGCGTAGCCGCGCCGCCAGTTCAGCCGGCGCGACGTCGAGCGCCGCATAGCTGATGTGCTGGCCGGTCTGGCGGGCGAACTGCGCATGGATCCACGGTGAGCGGCTGTGTGCGACCGGATGTCCGATCACAGCGTAGCGCTCAGGTGCCGGTGTCATGGGCGGCGCCCGCACCGTTCAACACCCGTACGCTGCTGCCGCCGCGCCCGCCCGGATCGAGCACCTGCCGCAGCTCCTGCTGCCAGAGTTCTGCCTCCGGCAGGAACTTATACGGCGGATTGATGAGCAGCAGTCCCGAGCCGTTGAGGCCGACGCGTGAGTCGCGCGGATAGAGCCAGAGCTCGAGACTCGCTGCCGGAACCGCAAGGCTGCGTTCGGCGCGCGCCAGCCAGGGCACCAGCGTGCGCTCTTCTTTGATTGGATACCACAGCAGCACCACCGCGTTCGCCAGCCGTTCGAGAATCGATTCGATGGCCTGAAGAGCGCGCTCGAACTCGGGCGTCAAGCTCTCGTAAGGCGGATCGATCAATACCAGGCAGCGCCGCTCGGGCGGCGGCAGCGCGGCGCGCAGCTGCTCATAGCCATTGGCACAGACGACGCGCATGCGCCGCAGTCCGCCGAGCGCACGCTCCAGCGCGCGGCACTCGGACGGCAGCAGTTCGCAGCACAGCCCGCGGTCCTGGGCGCGCAGCAATTGCCCCGCAAGCCAGGGCGAGCCGGGATAAACCGCCGCGCCGTCGAGCTCCCGGCGCAGGGTGAGCAGACTGTCGCAGTACTGACGCGAGGCCTCCGACTGCAGCTGGTCCGCTGCTGCCAGCAATGCCGTGGCGCCGTGCCGGGCTTCCGCGCCGCGGTGCGTGTCGGGACTGTCCAGATCATAGCGGCCGGCACCCCCGTGGGTGTCGACGTAGAGCAGCCCCTTGTCCTTGCGCTGCATCGATCGCAGCAGCGCGCACAACGCCACGTGCTTGTGAACATCGGCGAAGTTCCCAGCATGGAAGCTGTGGCGATACTTCATCCCTTCTAGGCCGCGCCAGCGGACTTCTTTGCGCCTGGGCGAGATCGGCCGGCTCGGCTCGATGGCTTGAGCGACGCTTTGACCGCTGGCTTGGCATGCGCTGGCTTGGCATGCGCCTGCTTGGCATGCAGCTGGGTGGCCGCCTTCGCGTGATGCGCAGCCTTGGGGCGCGGCGCGGCAGCGCGCTTGACCTTGCGGGTTTCGGCGCTGCGCGCCGCCAGCGCCGTGGCGCCTTCGCCCGACGGCGTCCGTGCCCGCTCACCGCGGCCACCATTGCCGCGCACGTTTCGGGGCGTGGCGGCCGGTACCACGGCCGCCGGCGCCGGCGCGTCCTTGCCGTTGGATCGCGCCTTGCCGTTGGATCGGGCCTTGCCATTGCTCGCCTTGGCGGCGCCTGCGGCGGCGGCCTTTCTGCCGAAGCGTCCACGCCCGCGCAGCGGCGCCGCCTCGATCAGCGCGCGGCATTCCTCCAGCGTCAGCGACTTCGGATCGCGGTCCTTCGGCACCCGGGCATTCTTGTCCCGATTGGTGATGTAGGGTCCATAGCGCCCATTGAGGACCTGGATGTTGTCGACGCCGAAGTCCTGGATGATGCGGTTGGCATCCGCCTCCTGCTTGACGCGGATGCATTCCAGCGCGCGCTCGAGCGTCACCGTGTAGGGATCGTCCTTGAGCGACACATACTTGCTGCCGTACTTGATGTATGGGCCGAAGCGGCCGATGCTCGCGACCACCGGCTCGCCGTCCGCCGTGGTGCCGAGCGTGCGCGGCAACTTGAACAGCTCCAGCGCCTGCTCGCGCGTGATTGCATCCATTTTCTGTCCCGGACGCAGCCCGGCGAACTTCGGCTTCTCCTCATCGTCCTTGGTGCCGATCTGCACGAACGGGCCGAACCGTCCCATGCGCACGCTCATCGGCTTGCCGCTGGCCGGATCGGTGCCGAGCTCGCGCGCCTGCGCCACCTGCTCGCGCGATACGTTCTTCTCCACGTCCTCGACCTGTTCGATGAACGGCTTCCAGAACTTGTTCAGCGGCGTCGTCCACGGTTCCTCCCCGCGCGCAATGGCGTCGAGCTCATCTTCCATGGCGGCGGTGAAGCCGTAATCGACATAGCGACGGAAGTGATCGGTCAGGAATCGGCACACGATCTTGCCGATATCCGTGGCGGTGAAGCGGCGATTGTCAATTTCGGCGTATTCGCGATCTCGCAAGGTCGAGATGATCGAAGCGTAGGTCGATGGCCGGCCGATGCCGTATTCCTCCAGTGCCTTGACCAGCGAGGCTTCGGTGAAACGCGGCGGCGGCTCGGTGAAGTGCTGTTGCGGCGTGACCTGCTGGAGCCTGACGCTGTCGCCCTCGTTCATCGGCGGCAGCACGTGATCGGTGTCGTCATCGGCGGCGACATCGTCGGCGCCTTCCTGATAGACGGCGATGTAGCCCGGCGATATCAGTGTCGAGCCGTTCGCGCGCAGCAGATGCCGCTCCGGGCCGTCCGGCCCGGCGAGCATGTCGACTGCCACGGTATCGAATACCGCGTGCGCCATCTGGCAGGCGAGCGCGCGCTTCCAGATCAGCGAATAGAGCTTGAACTGATCGGCATCCAGGTGCCGCTCGATGTCGGCCGGGACGATCGCGGCCGAGGTCGGTCGAATCGCCTCGTGAGCTTCCTGCGCATTCTTCGACTTGGTGCGGTAGACGCGCACTTCCTCCGCCACCGCCTGCGGTCCGTACAGCCGCGCAATCACCTCGCGCATCTCCTGCACGGCCTCCGCGGCCAGCGATACCGAATCAGTGCGCATGTAGGTGATCAGGCCGACATTGCCTTCGCCGATGTCGATGCCCTCATAGAGCTGCTGCGCCAGCCGCATCGTGCGCTGCGCCGAGAAGCCGAGCTTGCGCGAGGCTTCCTGCTGCAGCGTCGAGGTCGTGAACGGCGGCGCCGGGTTGCGGCGGCGCTGCTTGCGATCGACATTCAGTACGCTGAGCCTGCCCTCGGCGCCGGCGGCCGAAATCAATGCCTGCTGCGCCGCGCGCGCGCCGGACTCGTTGGTAAAGCTGAACTGCTCCACCTTGCGTCCGCGGAATTCGGTCAGCTTGAGCGGGAATGCCTGCTCGGAATGCTCTCCCTGCGCTTCGATGCTCCAGTATTCCTGGGGCACAAACGCCGCAATCTCCTCCTCCCGCTCGCAGATCAGCCGCAGCGCCGGGCTCTGCACGCGGCCCGCCGACAGCCCGCGGCGGACCTTCTTCCACAGCAGCGGCGAGAGATTGAAGCCCACCAGGTAGTCGAGCGCGCGGCGCGCCTGCTGTGCGTTGACCAGGTCCAGCGACAGCTCGCGCGGCGAGTCGACGGCGGCGCGGATCGCATTGCGTGTGATTTCGTGAAACACCACGCGGTGCACCTGCTTGTGCCGCAGTTCGCCGCGCTGCTTGAGGATCTCGAACAGATGCCACGCGATGGCCTCGCCCTCGCGATCGGGGTCGGTCGCCAGATAGAGCGAATCGGCTTTCTGCAATGCCTTCGAAATCGCCTCGACGTGACGCTCGTTACGTTCGATCAACTGATAATTCATCGCGAAGCCATTGTCCGGATCGACCGCGCCCTCCTTGGGCACCAGGTCGCGCACGTGACCGTAGGAGGCGAGCACGTTGAAGCCGCGGCCCAGGTACTTCTTGATCGTACGGGCCTTCGCAGGCGATTCGACGATGACCAGATTCTCGGCCATGGGCTTGTTGCCGCGGATCAGCAGCCTGCGGCGGTCGATGGCTCAGTGGGGGTCGCGGCGTGGATCATCGAATACCAGATCTTCCATGCGCGCATAGGCAAGCTCCTGGCCCGGCTGGGTCGAGAGCACCATCAGCACGACCCATTTGACCTGCTCCAGATCCAGCTCCTCGGTGTCGAGCGCTAGCAGGCGGTCGATGACGATCTCGCGCTGGCTCGGCGACAGGATGCCGCCGGCTTCGAGCGAGGCAAGCAGCCCACGGCAATGGGCATCGAGTCGAACCATTTCCTCCGG
>Ga0181516_10002139_pt1 | contig 14355 bp, 12 predicted proteins | sample PEATcosm2014_Bin_25_FD_121104 | JGI IMG/M metagenome (GOLD analysis project Ga0181516, IMG submission 121104) | Peatland microbial communities from MTU Mesocosm Facility, Houghton, MI, USA - PEATcosm2014_Bin01_10_metaG | ecosystem: Environmental > Terrestrial > Soil > Wetlands > Peat | place... | reverse complement strand
TGCCCGCGCCATTATCCTGCAACCGAAATTCATTGTTTTGGACGAACCGACATCGGCGCTGGATATGTCGGTGCAAGCGCAGATTGTCGAATTGCTGCGCGATTTACAGCGCCGCCGCGGCCTGTCTTTCATGTTCATCAGCCACGATCTGCGCGTCATTCGCGCGCTGGCACATCGCGTCGTTGTGATGCAAAACGGGAAGATGGTCGAGCAAGGCAACGCCGCAGATATTTTTGCCAATCCGCAGCAGGAATACACGAAAACCCTGCTGGCCGCTGCTCTCAATCTGGAAGCGCGGTGTTAGGTTATGCATCACAAGAATTTTACTGTACTGACTTAACTTGTGTGCATAGACCGTGCCCACAAATAAGCCCGGACGGTTTGACGGGATGCGCTGTCATGTATTTGGCAATAGCTTTATCGGAAACTGAGGCCGTTTGAACTAATATTGAAAGCCCCAGCATTAACTTGCCACAGAACATAAAATCACGCGCCGCTTCTTTAGCGCTTTCGCGAAGATACGGCTTTAATTCGGAATACAAATCTCTATAGCTCATCGGATATCTCCTTATAAAATACTTCCGTCCATCTACCGGACATCCTATCCGCAAACTTTGAAACCAAAAAGCGAAAAACTCGCCCTACATTAACCTTATATATCCGCCGTGCAGTGTGGGCACTTGGTCGCCACAACCGCGATTTTCGACGCACAGCGCGGGCAATCTTTTTGCGCCACAGGCGCTTTCGGAACTAATTTGGTAACTTGGCGCACGATCACGAAGATCACGAACGCCACGATCATAAAATCGATGACGTTATTCAGGAAGATTCCGTAATTGAGAGTCGGCGCGCCCGCCGCTTTCGCTAAGGCAAGCGTGTCGTAATGATTGCCGTTCAACGCGAGAAACAAGCCGGAAAAATCGACTTTGCCGAGCAACAAACCAATCGGCGGCATCAAAATATCGCTGACCAGCGAACTGACAATCCTGCCGAAGGCCGCGCCGATAATGACGCCCACCGCCAGATCGACGACGTTGCCGCGGGCAATAAAATCACGGAAATCTTTCGCTACCGACATGTTCTTTCCTCCGGTTGTTCACATTAATCCTATAACAAACGGCGAAATTTATGGCAATATCCGCTTCCTTATCGGCGGCGTCGGGTAACATTGTGTCGTCAAAGTTGACTTCACCTTGACGCGTTTTGCCTTAAGATGTTGTTCTGTCCTGTTAACTTAGCGAGTCATCTCATGTGCGGTATTGTTGGAATGATCGGGTCGCGCGCGGCCTCTGGATTTCTGTTGGATGGTCTGCGGAGGCTTGAATATCGCGGCTATGACAGCGCGGGCATCGCGACCCTTGTCAAAGGCAAACTCGAAACACGCCGCGCCGAAGGCAAACTCGACAGTCTGGCGCAGCGTCTGAAAGACCAACCCTTGGCCGGTACGGTCGGCATCGGCCATACGCGCTGGGCAACACACGGCAAGCCAACAGAAGCCAACGCCCACCCTCATGCGACCGACCTTGTCGCCGTCGTTCATAATGGCATCATCGAAAATTACCGCGAATTGCGCAACGAGTTGGAAAAAAAAGGCTGCGTTTTCTCCTCGGAAACCGACACGGAAACAATCGCGCATCTGATCAGCGATTATCTGCGTCAGGGTATGACGCCGCAGCAAGCGACCGCGCTTTCCCTGAAACGCCTTGAAGGCGCCTTTGCCATCGGCGTTTTGTTTGCCGGTCATGAAGAGTTGCTGATCGGCGCGCGTCGCGGCAGCCCGCTGGCGCTGGGTTATGGCGACGGCGAGATGTATCTGGGCTCGGATGCTCTAGCGCTCGCCCCTCTGACCAACCGTATTTCCTATCTCGAAGAAGGCGACTGGGCTGAACTTTACGCCGATAAAATCATTGTTCATGACGCGGATGATAAAGTTGTCGAACGCAAAATCCACGTTACCTCTTTGTCCGGTGCGATGATCGGCAAGGGCCAGTATCGCCATTTCATGCTGAAAGAAATTTTCGAGCAGCCCGCCGTCATCGGCGATACGCTTTCGACCATGGTCACGCCCGACGATCAATTGACGATGCCCACCCTTCCCTTCGATTGGAAAAACGTGCCGCGCGTTACGATTATCGGCTGTGGCACGGCCTCCTATGCCGGGCTTGTCGCCAAATATTGGTTCGAACAATTGGCGCGTTTGCCGGCCGAACTCGACATCGCTTCGGAATTCCGTTACCGCGAAGCGCCCATGCCTGCAAGCGGCGTCACCATCGCCGTGTCACAGTCGGGAGAAACGGCGGATACATTAGCCGCGCTGCATTATGCCAAGCGGCAAGGGCAAAAGATTCTGTCGGTCGTCAATGTCGCGCAAAGTTCCATCGCCCGCGCTTCGGACGCGGTGGCGCCGACGCTGGCGGGGCCTGAAATCGGCGTGGCTTCGACAAAAGCCTTCACGACGCAGCTGACAGTTTTGCTGTGTTTAGCGTTGGCGGCAGCCGAAGCGCGCGGAACCCTGCCACCTGCCCAGATTAAGGCGATCTTGCAGGCTTTGCGAGAGGTGCCCGCGCAAATCAACGCCATCTTGCGCGACGAGCATCAATTTCAAGAACTCGCCCAACATGTCAGCGAAGCGCATGACGTTTTGTATCTGGGTCGCGGCTTGCTGTACCCGATTGCGATGGAAGGCGCGCTGAAGCTCAAAGAAATCTCCTACATCCACGCCGAAGGCTATCCGGCGGGCGAGATGAAACACGGCCCCATCGCGCTGATCGACGAGAACATGCCGACGGTTTTTCTTGCCCCCAGCGACTCTTTGTATGAAAAAACGGCTTCCAATATTCAGGAAGTCGTCGCGCGCGGCGGCAAAGTGATTTTGATCTCTGACAAAACCGGCATCGCCCATATCGGCGCGAAGACTTTTTGGAACATCGCACTGCCCAGTGCCGATCCCGTCGTGTTACCACTGTTGTATGCCATACCCGTGCAACTTTTGGCCTATTATACGGCTGTCGCCAAAGGCACCGATGTTGATCAACCGCGCAATCTAGCCAAAAGCGTAACGGTAGAGTAAAAGGGAAGGGCCTTCCAACAAGGAGCATGTCCGTGCCCTTAATAACCTGGACCAAGAAGATGAGTGTCGGCGTTGCCGTCCTCGACGACGATCACAAGAAGCTGATCGCCATACTCAACACGTTATCCGACGGCCTTCATGAAGGAAAGGATGCAGATGCCTTGGGCAAAGCGCTCAATAGCTTGATCGATTATACGGATGAACATTTCAAGCGCGAAGAAACCTTTCTGGTAAAAACAAAGTATCCGAGCGTTGTGCGGCACATGGAACAGCACAAGGTCTTGCGCCAACAGGTTCTTGCCATTCAGGAAAAATATCAGAGTAGCGCCTCCCCCATACTTTCGGCCGAAGTCATGACCTTCCTTAAAAACTGGCTGCTCAATCATATTCTCTTGACCGACAAGGATTACAGCCCGCACGCACATGCTAAGGACAGCAAATAATCCCCCGCTTAACGCCGTCCCCGTCCCCGTTTTTGCGGTTTGCTCGACGTTCCGGTATCGATCCCCAATTCCGCCGCCTCAAGCCGCTTGATTTCATCCCGCAACCGCGCGGCTTCCTCGAATTCCAGATTTCCTGCTGCTGCCTTCATGCGTTTCTCAAGATCGCGGATATGGGTGGCGAGGTCCTTGCCAGACATCGTCATCTCGTCCGCCAATCCCGCCTTGATCGTTAAATGATCGCGTTCGTAAACCGAACCCAGAATATCGCCGATGGATTTCTTGACGCTTTCCGGTGTAATGCCGTTGGCGGCATTGTAGATTTGCTGTCTTTCGCGGCGGCGATCGGTTTCGTCAATCGCGGCCTTCATGCTGCCCGTTATGCGGTCAGCATATAAAATGGCACGGCCTTCAATGTTGCGCGCGGCGCGGCCTATCGTTTGGATGAGTGAGGTGCGCGACCGCAGATATCCTTCTTTATCCGCATCCAAAATCGCGACCAAGCCACATTCAGGAATATCCAAACCCTCGCGCAGCAAATTGATGCCGATCAGCACATCGTAAACGCCCAGCCGCAAATCGCGGATAATTTCGATGCGCTCCAGCGTTTCGACATCCGAATGGATATAGCGAACCTTGACACCCGCATCGCCCATATATTCCGTCAAAGCCTCGGCCATTTTTTTGGTCAAAGTCGTGACCAATATACGCATCCCTTTGGCGACGACTTCATGCACTTCATGCAGCAAATCATCGACTTGCTTTTCAGTCGGGCGGATGATGACGGGCGGATCCATCAACCCTGTGGGGCGCACGACTTGCTCGACAAAAACGCCACCTGTGCGTTCCAACTCCCACGGGCCGGGGGTTGCCGACACGAACACCGTCGGCGGCCGCATTTGATCCCATTCCTCGAATTTCAACGGGCGGTTATCGACGCATGAGGGTAAGCGAAAACCATATTCCGCCAAAGTCGATTTGCGCGAACGGTCGCCCTTATACATAGCGCTGAGTTGCGGCACCATCACGTGGCTTTCGTCCACAAACAGCATCGCATTTTGGGGCAGATATTCGAATAAAGTCGGCGGCGGCTCTCCGGCCGCGCGTCCCGTCAAATAACGCGAATAATTTTCGATCCCCGCGCAAGCCCCCGTCGCCGCGATCATTTCCAGATCGAAAGTCGTGCGTTCGCGCAAACGTTGTTCTTCGACCAATTTGCCCTTCGCCAAAAGTTCCGCACAACGCAATTTCAGATCAACTTTGATTTGCTCTGCCGCCTGCGTCAAAGTCGGTTTCGGTGTGACATAATGGCTGTTGGCGTAAAGTTTAACGGCATCAAGCTCTGCGCCTTTTTCGCCTGTCAGCGGATCCATCTCGACGATCTTTTCAATCTCGTCGCCGAACATCACCAGCCGCCACGCGGTGCTTTCCAAATGTGCCGGAAAAACTTCTATCGTGTCGCCCTTGACGCGGAAATCGCCTCGCCCGAAACCGATATCGTTGCGCTTGTATTGCAATTCGACCAGGCTAGACAATAGTGCTCGCCGCCCGATACTTTGTCCCTTGGAAACGCCGAGCACCATACTCTGATAAGTTTCCACCGAGCCGATGCCGTAAATACACGATACGGAAGCCACAATAATCACATCGTCGCGCTCCAGCAGCGACCGCGTCGCGGCATGGCGCATACGATCAATCTGTTCATTGATCATTGACTCTTTTTCGATATAGGTGTCCGAACGCGGGACATAGGCTTCGGGTTGATAATAATCGTAATAACTGACAAAATATTCGACGGCGTTGTTCGGGAAAAACGATTTCATCTCCCCATACAACTGCGCCGCCAAAGTTTTATTGGGCGCAAGAACCAGCGCAGGACGCTGCAACCGATGAATGCACTGCGCGACGGTAAAAGTCTTGCCGGAACCCGTGACGCCGAGCAAAACCTGCTCGCGTTCATTCTCCTGCAACCCGCGCATCAACGCCTCGATCGCCTGCGGCTGATCGCCTGCAGGACGGTAATCGGACAGCAGCTCGAACTTCTTCCCCGCCTCGGGACGAAAATCAGGCTTCACAACATCGGCAAAAATAGGAAAGGTCATACCGGCTTCTGTACCTATTTACCTTGGAGATAGGGGACGAGATCCTGCAACCTGCGACAATAATCCTACAATGATACGGCGAGGCAACTTATTCATATTGGCCTTCAGAATAGAATCTAATTCTTCCACAATAACAGGGGTGTGGGAAAAAGGACCCCCATTAAAAACACATTGCATTCTTTCTTTATCCATCTGTTTGTCGCCGATCTTCACATAATATCCATGATCCCCATACCATTTAACGCGTTCTAATTTAGCCGCCCGCGTTTGGAGCAGATCAACTATCGCTTCAACCCGCAAGAAATCTTCATCAGACAAAACGTCAAGCGTAATATAAGCGGGCGTGCTTATGAAACCAATAGTATTTCCCGCCTGATAGACAAGAATATGGCTGTCTCTGGTAAGTTTATATTTGATGCGTTCGGCTACCTCGTCCAGCAGTTCCGTCATTTGCTCTTCTGTATAGGTGGTAAACCTTCCCACTGGGCGCTCAATGACTGCCCTGTCGTATTGTTCATATGCTTTCTTGGAAAGTTGCCTGTCGTGAATGGCAGCACACATCTTTTCTAGGGCAGAAGAAAGAATTTGAGCCGTATCATACGGTTCCCCTTTCTGATCTTGAATCCAGCCTCGCGTAGCAAAAACGATCGCGTCATTGTGTTTAAATGTGACAGGGCACGCCATGGAATCTGACATTTTTGCCTCCTGTTCAATTTTTGGTTTAGCTGAGTTTATATCATAAAAATCTGGAAAAAATAAGTCTAATGCCCACGCTTCCTGAATGAGTGATATAAAAAAGATGATTTTTTTATATGTTGGCACACTCAAAAATCCTGCTAAAACAATCAACTGTTTGCATTCACACAAGAAGTTAGTCCATGACCGTTACTGTTCGCATCGCCCCGTCGCCAACCGGCTTGCTACATATAGGCAATATCCGCGCAGCTTTATTCAATTACTTGTTTGCGCGCAAGGCGGGCGGCATTTTTATGCTGCGTCTCGACGACACGGATCAGACACGTTCGACCGAAGAATTTGCCGAAGCCATCAAGCGCGACCTGACGTGGCTCGGCTTGACATGGGATGTTTTCGCGCGGCAATCGGATCGCACCGCGCGTTACGCGGAAATTCTGGAGCAATTGAAAACCTCGGGCCGCGTCTATCCCTGCTATGAAACGCAGGCCGAATTGGATTTGAAGCGCAAGACACAGTTGGGCCGCGGGTTGCCACCCGTCTATGACCGCGCCGCACTGAAACTGACCGACGCCGACCGTGCCAAGTTTGAAGCACAAGGCCGCAAACCACATTGGCGGTTTAATCTTAATGCGCATGACGTGACTTGGGATGACCTTGTGCAGGGGCATAAATCCTTTCCTTCGTCGGCGATTTCTGATCCGGTCCTTGTACGCGAAGATGGCGTGCCGCTTTATACTTTTTGTTCGGTCATCGACGATATCGACGACAAAACAACCCATATTATCCGCGGCGAAGATCACGTTACCAATACCGTCGTGCAGATTCAGATATGGCAAGCGATTACACCGACACCGGCCCCCGTTTTTGCGCACCTGCCCTTAATCGTCAGCGCCAACGGCGCAGAAATGAGCAAACGCCTCGGCTCGTTTTCAGTCGCAGAAATGCGCGATGAAATGCAAATCGAGCCGATGGCGATCAACGCACTGCTCGCCAAGCTTGGCACCTCGGACCCGATCGTACCGCGCCTGACTTTGGATGAATTGGTGGGAGAATTCGATCTCGGAAAAATTTCGCACTCGACGCCGAAATTTGATCTTGAAGAGCTCAAGGCGATGAATGCCAAAATTCTGCATCTGACTCCTTTCGAGTCAGTACGCGAACGGTTGGTGAAAATGGGGCTAACCGACATCGATGAAAATCTGTGGAATGCCGCTCGCGCCAATATCGTGACACTGGGCGATATCCGCCAATGGGCGCAAGTCGCGCACGGCCCCATCACCCCCGTTATCAGCGACGTTGATTTTCTGAATCAAGCCATAGAATTTTTGCCCCCCGCGCCGTGGAACGACGATACTTGGCACGCCTGGACAGAGGCGCTGAAAGCCAAAACCGGACGCAAAGGTAAAGAATTATTCCTGCCGCTGCGCCTCGCTTTGACGGCCTATGGTCACGGACCGGAGATGAAATTAATGCTCCCCCTGATCGGCGAGAAACGCGCGCGCGCATTGTTGGCAGGAAAAGCCGCTTAGACTGCATCCATCATCGCTACTGCGGTGTCGAGCATCCGGTTCGAGAAACCCCATTCATTGTCGTACCAGCTCATCACGCGCACAAACGTGCCGCCGACAATTTTTGTTTCGTTCAGTGCGAAGATCGAGGAACGCGGGTCGTGATTGAAGTCTGACGACACCAACGGCTCGGTATAAGTGCCAAGAATGCCTTTCAGCGCACCGGAAGATGCCGCCGATATAATAGCCTGATTGATTTCCTCGACCGTCGTCGCGCGCTTGGCAACAAATTTAAAATCGACCACAGAGACGTTCGGTGTCGGCACGCGAATGGCCGTGCCGTCGAGCTTGCCTTTCAGCGCTGGCAAAACCTTGCCTACGGCTTTGGCCGCGCCGGTCGAGGTCGGGATGATATTCATTGCCGCCGCGCGGGCGCGATGTAAATCGCTGTGCATCGTATCGACGACGCGCTGATCGCCGGTATAGGAATGGATGGTGGTCATAAAACCATGTTCAATGCCGACGGCGTTGTTCAACACAAACGCTACGGGCGCAAGGCAATTGGTGGTGCAGGACGCATTGGAAACAATCCTGTGCGAGGCTTTCAATTCCTGATGATTGACACCATAGACGACCGTCAAGTCTTCGTCAGTGGCAGGCGCAGAAATTAAAACCTTCTTCGCGCCCGCGATCAAATGCAGCGAAGCATCATCCCGTTTGGTAAACCGCCCCGAACATTCCAGAGCCACATCGACGCCAAGATCGTCCCAGCCGAGCTTGCTCGGATCGGCCACCTGCAATCCCTTGATGCGCTTGCCGTTCACGACCATATCACCGCCATCAACCGTAACCTCGCCATTCCAGCGTCCATGCACAGAATCATATTTCAGCAAATGCGCATTGGTCGCAGGCGGAGCCAAATCGTTGATCGCCACAACCTCGATATCGTCGCGTCCCGATTCCAACAATGCGCGCAAAACCAGACGGCCAATGCGGCCAAAACCATTGATGGAAACGCGAACAGGCATACAAATCTCCCTGATGGAAATGAGGATTGGTTTTTAGATAAGGCGTTGATCAGTGTAAGGGGCCAATTATCTCCCCAACAACCGCTTGGCCGTTTCCACGACTTTTACCGCCGTAATGCCAAAATGTTCATAGAGTTTATCCGCCGGGGCCGATGCGCCAAAACCGGTCATGCCGATGAAGGCACCCTTCTCTCCGATATAGCGATCCCAGCCCATGCGCAGCGCCGCCTCAATAGCGATGCGCGGCGCGGTGCCAAGAATGCGGACGCGGTATTCTTCAGGTTGCTCTTCAAACAAGGCCCAGCAAGGCATGGAAACGACAGCAGCATCAATGCCGATCCCTTCCAATTTCGCTCGCGCCTCAAGCGCGAGCGAGACTTCCGAACCTGTGGCCAGCAACGTCACATCGCGCTTCTTGCCCTCGCCCGCAAGAACGTACGCGCCGTGCGCCGAAAGATTCTGCCTGTCGTTGTTTCGCACTGTCGGCAATCCCTGACGCGACAGACACAGCAAACTGGGGCGCTTGGCGTTACGCAAGGCGATGTCCCAACATTCCGCCGTCTCAATCCCGTCGCAAGGACGCATCGTCAGTAAATTTGGAATCGCACGCAAAGCGGCCAGATGTTCAACCGGCTGATGCGTGGGTCCGTCTTCGCCGAGGCCAATGCTGTCATGCGTCATCACGTAAATCACGCGTTGCTGCATCAAAGCCGCAAGGCGAATGGCGGGGCGGCAGTAGTCGGCAAATTGCATAAAGGTGCCGCCATAGGGAATGATGCCCCCATGCAACGCCATGCCGTTCATCGCCGCCGCCATGCCATGTTCGCGCACGCCATATCTGACATAGCGTCCCTTGTAATCGGGCGGCGTTATATCAACCGCACCTTTGACCTGTGTATTGTTGGAAGGCGTCAAATCTGCGCTGCCGCCAATCAGTTCGGGGACATGCTCCATGATCGCTTCCAAAACCGCGCCGGAAGACTGGCGTGTCGCATGTCTGGGTTTTTCTTCGGCGATCTTTTGCTTGAAAGCAGCGAAGGCATTGTCATAAGCCTGCGTCAATTCACCCTTGACCGCGCGGTCGAAGGCAATTTTCTCAAAATGGTTTTCATGACGTTCATACCACGCTTCATATGTGGCGCGACTGCGAACGCCTGCTTGGCGCCAGATCGACAGGATTTCGTCGGGAATCACAAATGGCTCGTGTTTCCAGCCCAATTGCACGCGTGCCGCCGCAACTTCCTCGGCGCCAAGGGGCGAGCCGTGGCAAGCGCTTGTGCCCTGTTTGTTGGGCGCGCCAAAGCCGATAATCGTGCGGCAGGCGATCAGCGAAGGCTTATCCGTCACAGCCAAAGCCGCGCTTGTGGCGGCTTCAATCGCGGCGGGATCATGCCCGTCGATCGCCTGCACATCCCAGCCATAGGCGCGGAAACGCGCTTGCACGTCTTCGGTGAAAGACAGCGCGGTCGCGCCATCAATCGAGATTTTGTTATCGTCATAGAACACGATCAAACGGCCAAGCTTCATGTGCCCCGCCAGCGAAGCCGCTTCGTGGCTGATGCCTTCCATCAAATCGCCGTCCGAGGCGATCACGAAGGTGCGATGATCGACCAGCTCACTGCCAAAACGCCCCTTCAAAATGCGTTCCGCCAACGCAAAACCCACCGCATGGGCGAGGCCCTGCCCCAACGGCCCCGTGGTCATTTCCACGCCAATATCGTGATCGACTTCGGGATGTCCGGGGGTAAGGCTTTCAAGCTGACGGAAATTCTTGATCTGCTCGATCGTCATTTTTCTAAAGCCCGTCAGATAGGCAAGCGCATAAAGCAGCATCGAGCCGTGACCCGCGGATAAAATAAAACGGTCGCGATCCGGCCAGGAAGGATTTTCCACGTCAAAGCGCAAAAAACGCGACCACAAAACCGTCGCGACATCGGCCATGCCCATCGGCATCCCCGGATGTCCCGACTTGGCACGTTCAACCGCGTCCATCGCCAGAGCGCGGATCGCGTTGCTCATATCCTTATGCAAGGGATCTTTCGAAACGGAAACGGAAAAAGCGGCGGCAGCTGTCAGCATTGAACCCCCAAAGGCAAAAGAGAACCCGCCGCAAAATGCCTCATTTAGGGCCGTGGCGCAAGAAGCGTCTCAAATAATTGTCCGCAATAAATGATCCGAAAATGTTATTTTTTGTCACTCCACTTGGGGGACGCAACCTCCGTCCCCCAGGATTCTTTGAGCAAATCGAGGTTTTTCCTGAGCCCCTTCATGCGCGTTTCGGCATGGGTCAAAGTCAACGTCAAAATGGCGGGGGGAACCACATAAACGATCAACTGCCCGATGGCCGAGGCGCCAAGAATGACAAGCCAAGTCTTCGAGTCGCTCAAAATATGAAAAGCGTTTTCGGCTGTCTGCCCCTTGCTCCACAAATCAATCAAAAAAGGAACAATACCGGCAAAATTCATGGAAGCCACCGAGACCGTCCCCGATTTCTGTGAATCATCGTCGGTGGCAAAAGCGACATAGGTCGGCGCAAGCCCCGCCAGAAGCAACACAATCGTCGGCAGCATAAAAGGCATCGCCATGCCAGTGACGATCATCAGCAACATAAATTTCAGCTTGCCCGCCTTTTTCGGCGGCTTACCCCCGCCGGGCGAAGCTGGCGTTTTTTTTGCCTCTTCTTTGGCCATTGATGAATCCACTCCGAGTAAAGCGTACCCTCACAACCCTACGCACACTTACTTATGGATTCGTTAACAACCTTTAAGCCGTTACAGGCGGCACGGGGGTCAAAGGCCCCGGCGCATCGACCGATCCCGACGCCGCGGCAGGAACCGAACTGCGCTTGCCTGAAGACACGGTCGCAGATGGCGTTTGGTCATCGCTCCGCACGATTGCCTCCCCGCGCAGCAAAGCACGGACTTCCTCACCCGACAGAGTTTCAAATTCCAGTAACGCATTGGCAATTTTATGCAAATCGGCGACGCGTGAGGTCAAAATGCTCCGCGCTGTCCCCTCACCCTCCTCAATTAGACGGCGCACTTCTACGTCGATCAATTCGGCGGTCGATTCAGAAATGTTCTTTTGTTGCGCAACCGAATGACCGAGGAATATTTCCTGCTCGTTCGCACTGTAACGTACACGTCCTAATTTGTCGGACATGCCGAATTCGGTAACCATGCGTCGCGCAAGAGCCGTGGCTTGCTGAATGTCGCTGGAGGCTCCGGTCGTGACATTGTCCTTGCCGAAAATAATTTCCTCGGCAATGCGTCCGCCAAACAAAATGGCGATGCGCGAGGTCATTTCTGTGTAAGTCATGCCGTATTTGTCGCGCTCCGGCAGGCTCATCGTCAGGCCCAAAGCGCGACCGCGCGGGATAATCGTGACCTTATGCAAAGGATCACTTTGCGGCACATTGAGGCCCACCAGCACATGCCCGCCTTCGTGATAGCCAGTCAGTTTTTTCTCGTCGTCGTTCATCGCCATCGAACGCCGTTCCGCGCCCATCATGACTTTATCCTTGGCGGATTCAAATTCAGCCATGCCGACAGATGCTTTATTCGCGCGCGCCGCCATCAAAGCCGCTTCATTGACCAGATTGGCCAAATCCGCGCCCGAAAAGCCCGGCGTGCCGCGCGCGATCACGCGCGGATCGACATCGGCGGCGAGCGGCACTTTGCGCATGTGAACTTTGATGATTTTCTCGCGCCCCAGAATGTCGGGGTTAGGCACAACCACCTGACGGTCAAAACGACCCGGACGCAACAAAGCCGGATCAAGCACATCGGGACGGTTGGTTGCCGCAATCAGAATAACGCCTTCGTTAGCTTCAAACCCGTCCATTTCGACCAGCAACTGATTCAACGTCTGCTCGCGCTCGTCGTTGCCGCCACCAAGCCCCGCGCCACGATGCCGTCCTACGGCATCGATTTCATCGATGAAAATAATGCAAGGCGCGTTTTTCTTGCCCTGCTCGAACATATCGCGGACTCGCGACGCGCCGACGCCGACGAACATTTCGACAAAGTCGGAACCCGAGATGGTGAAGAAAGGCACGTTGGCCTCGCCCGCCACCGCGCGCGCCGTCAGCGTTTTACCGGTACCCGGAGGGCCAACCAGCAGCACACCTTTGGGAATCTTGCCGCCTAATTTTTGAAATTTTTGCGGGTCTTTCAGAAAATCGACGACTTCCTGCAATTCCTGTTTGGCTTCGTCAATGCCCGCCACGTCTTCGAATGTGACCTTGCCGAGTTTTTCATTCAGCATCCGCGCCCGGCTGCGGCCAAAACCCATCGCCCCGCCGCGCCCGCCGCCCGATTGCATCTGGCGCATGAAGAAAATCCACACGCCGACCATCAACAAGATCGGGCCCCAATTCAACAACAAGCCCCAGAAAGTCGGCGCATCGTGATCTTCCGGCTGCGCGACAATCTTCACGCCCTTGGCCAATAATTTATCGGTGATCGAGGCATCGTTAGGCAGATAGGTCGCAAACCCAACCCCGCCCTCGCTTAAATGCCCGCTGACCGACAGCCCGTGGATCGCGACATCGGATACTTTACCTTCATCAACGCGCTGCATGAAATCGCTGAACGGCATCATGCTGGGCACGGCAGCGCCACCACCCGTCTGGAAGGTATTAAACAAAAGCGCCAGCAACAGCCCGATCACGAGCAGAAGCGCAAGATTCTTGCCAAGATTTTGATTCACGAGATCGCCTTTTTCCAAACCGGCCTGAACCGGCGTGCTGATATATAAGAGCTCCTCAAGGATATAGTAAAGAACGCGTGGTTTTCAACCGATTACAGATTTATGTTTGCCGATTGACAGAGCCCGATTAAGCGCCTGAAAACAAACGCCATTCCCGCCTCATTTTTTCCAAAGTCCAAGGGATGCCTTTTTCTTTCGAATGATATTTCATAAAATTATTCTCGCTTCTTCACATCTTGAACTTCGACTGAGGCACCCCCACTTACCTGATGGGCTAATAGTCTGCCTGCCTCAACCCCAATATGAAGGAGCAATATCATGAGCGAATGCAAATCAGAACATTGTTGCCAATCGGAAGAATCCTGCGAAACCGAAACTTCGTGCGGGTGCGATTGCGCCTGTCACGCATCTTCAGATGAAGGCTGCTCCGTCATGGAAAGTTTCATCGATCTTGCGAAAACGGCCAAGCACGAACTTCTGAAAGAAAAAATGAAGAAGGCTTTCGAAGCCAAAATTGGCGCGAAGATGGATAAAGTTGCGGATGTCATCACCACTGCAGCCATTGCCTGCATGCAGAATAAAATGGCCGAGAAAAAGGCTTACGAAGATCTGCAACAAAGCTTGATGTCGATTTTCAAAAACTAAGATTCAATCAAAGAAGAACAAAAAATTCCCCTCCCCTTGATTTTGGGGGAGGGGTTTTTTTATCGCCTATTCTGCGCCGCGTCGATCTTTCCGACTTTACCAGCATCAATCCACCAGCTATCCGACACCGCCAGCCCGTATTTTGGCGCGATTTTC
>Ga0181516_10002138_pt1 | contig 14356 bp, 10 predicted proteins | sample PEATcosm2014_Bin_25_FD_121104 | JGI IMG/M metagenome (GOLD analysis project Ga0181516, IMG submission 121104) | Peatland microbial communities from MTU Mesocosm Facility, Houghton, MI, USA - PEATcosm2014_Bin01_10_metaG | ecosystem: Environmental > Terrestrial > Soil > Wetlands > Peat | place... | reverse complement strand
GCCTCCGCGGCGGCGCGTATCGCCTCCGGGTCACCCAGGTAGCGGCTGCCGCGCGGCCGTAGCGCATCATCGAGGTCATACAGCAGCGGCACGCCGGTCGGAATGTTCAGCTCGACGATCGCCTGCTCGGACAGGCCATCGAGCATTTTCACCAGGGCGCGCAGGCTGTTGCCGTGCGCCACCAGCAGGACGGTGCGGCCGCGCCGCAGCTCGGGCGCAAGCCGCTGGTCCCAGTACGGCAGCACCCGCGCGAGCGTGTCCTTGAGCGATTCCGTGGCGGGGAGGTCCGCCACCGGCACCTCCCGATAGCGTGGATCGAAGCGCGGCTGGCGCTCATCGTCGGCACTGAGCGCCGGCGGGGCTATGTCGTAACTGCGACGCCAGATCTGTACCTGGGCTTCGCCGTGGCGCGCGACCGTCTGCGCCTTATTGAGGCCCTGCAGCGCACCGTAGTGGCGCTCGTTCAGGCGCCAGTGCCGCTCGACCGGAAGCCACAGCAGATCGAGCTGCTCGAGCATCAGCCATTGCGTGCGGATCGCGCGCTTGAGGACCGAGGTGAACACGAGGTCCGGCACCAGTCCTTCGCGCTTGAGTTCGCGTCCGGCCTGCCGTGCCTCGTCGCAGCCGAGCGGCGTCAGGTCGACATCGGTCCAGCCGGTAAACAGGTTCTCGAGATTCCAGATGCTCTGTCCGTGACGCACCATGATCAGTTTTCCGGCCACCGCTCACTCCTCCAGATGTGCGGCCACCTTGGTGGCGGCCAACGATTCCAACGCTTCGACTGCGACCGTCAGAGCCGCAAGGTCCGGCGTCGTCAGCGCCCGCAGGTCGCGCAAGACCTGCTCCCAGCGCTCGAGCGCCCGGCGGGCGGCTGCTCGGGGCGCACCGCCGGGCGCTTTGCGGGCGGGATGGAGCGCAGCGGCACTGAGACGCAGGTGCGCCCCCAGGCAAACGCTCTGCAGCCGGGCGCGCGCCGCACCGCCCCAACCGCCGCTGACCGGCAGCTGCGCGATCGCCGCGTGCAGCCAGTCGAGTCCCAGGCGGGCGCCGAGTCCGAAATGCGCACGCGCCACGGCGCGCGCGCCGGCGCCGGTACTGCGCATCAGCTGCACCAGATCGAGCGCAACCTGCAGCGGTTCGAGCGCCGCGAGGCTCTCGGCCAGGCGCGCCGGCAGTCCCATCGCGCCATAACCGCGGCTGCGCTCGAGGTAGCGCGAGCGATCGAGACCCTCGAGGGTCGCCGGCGTCACCTGCGCGAGTTCGCGCAGCAGCGGCTGCAATCGACTCACGGCCTTTCCGACCTCACCGTATTCGCGCCGGTGCGCCAGCAGCCAGCGCGTCAGATGGCGCAGGTAACCGCTGGTTTCAAGCAGCGCGCGGTACTGATCGGCCGTCTTGATGCGGCCGTCGAGCGCCTCGAGCTCGCTCCAGAGGCGCCGCAGGTCCGCGCTGTCTCGGCCAATGGTATAGGCGCGCGCAACATCGGCGGCGTCGGCATCGCCGTCCTGTGCGCACTGCATCAGCAGTGCCGGACCGACACGGTTGACGATGCTGTTGGTGGTGGCGGTGATGATGATCTGCCGGCGCAGACGATGGCGCTGGATGCGATTGGCGAAGCGACGTTGGAACGCTGCAGGGAAATAGCGTTCGAGTTCGCGTGCCAGGTAGGGATCATCGGCGCTGCCGCTGTCGGAGAGCGCGTGGTTGAGAGCGATCTTGCCGTATGAGAGCAGCAGTGCGAGCTCGGGTCGCGTCAGTCCCCGCCCCTCGCGGCGGCGCTGCTCGATCGCCTCGTCGTCGGGCAGATACTCGACCGCGCGGTCGAGCTCAGCATAGCGCTCGAGCCAGCGCAGCAGCTGCTGATGCTCGCTCAGATCCTCGAGCGCGCGCTGTTCCATCAGGCTGATCGCCTGGCTCTGCAGATAGTTGTTGCGCAACACCAGCTCCGCCACCTCGTCGGTGGCGGCCGCCAGCAGGCGGTTGCGGCGGCTGCGTGCGATCGGTGCCCCGGGATCAGGCGCGTCGAGCAGAATCTTGAGATTGACCTCGACGTCGGAAGTATTGACGCCGGCCGAGTTGTCGATGAAGTCGGCATTGATGCGGCCGCCGCAGGCCGCGTATTCGATGCGACCGCGCTGCGAGAAGCCGAGGTTGCCGCCTTCCCCGACCACCCGCGCCCGCACCTGCAGGCCATCGACGCGTACGGCGTCGTTGGAGCGGTCGCCGATCTCGCCATGCCGCTCGCTCGAAGCCTTGACGTAGGTGCCGATGCCGCCGTTCCAGAGTAAATCGACCCGCATGCAGAGAATCGCGCGCACGATCTCGACCGGCGTGGCGCGCGGCTGCGTCAGATCGAGCAGTGCCTGAGCTTCCGCGGACAGGTTGATCGACTTGGCGGAACGCTCGAATACACCACCCCCGCGCGAGATCAGACGCCGGTCGTAATCGTTCCAGCCCGAACGCGGCAGCCGGAACAGTCGCTGCCGCTCACGCAGGCTGGTGGCGGCGTCGGGATTCGGATCGAGGAAGATGTGCTGATGATTGAACGCTGCGACCAGCCGGATCTGCCTCGATCGCAGCAGGCCGTTGCCGAACACGTCGCCGGACATGTCGCCGATGCCGGCGAGCGTGAACGCGTGGCGCTGAATGTCCAGCCCGAGCTCGCGGAAGTGCCGCTTGACGCACTCCCAGCCGCCGCGCGCAGTGATACCCATCTTCTTGTGGTCGTAGCCGGCGGAACCGCCCGAGGCGAAGGCATCACCCAGCCAGAAGCCATATTCGGCCGCGATCGCATTGGCGGTGTCGGAGAACGTCGCCGTGCCCTTGTCGGCGGCGACGACCAGGTACGGATCGTCGGCATCGAGGCGCCGGACATCCGGCGGCGGGGTGATGCGCCGGCCGACGATGTTGTCGGTCAGATCGAGCAACGCGCGCATGAAGCCGCGATAGCATTCGATCACTTCGCGCTGCTGCTGCTCGCGCGGCGCCCGCAGCGGCAGCCGGCGGGCGACGAAGCCGCCCTTGGCCCCCACCGGCACGATGACCGTGTTCTTGACGTGTTGCGCCTTCATCAGACCGAGGATCTCGGTGCGGAAATCCTCCGGCCGCTCCGACCAGCGGATGCCGCCGCGCGCGATCGCACCCTTGCGCAGATGCAGGCCCTCGAACCGCGGACTGTGGACGAAGATCTCATACGCCGGCCGTGGCTGGGGCAGGCCTGGAATCTGGCTCGGGTCGAGCTTCAGCGCCAGCCAGGGTCGCGGCAAGCCGGCGGCGTCGCGCCTGAAATAGCTGCTTCTCAGCGTGGCGCGGATCACGGCCAGGAAGGCGCGCAGGATGCGATCCTCGTCCGGACTGACGATCGCTTCGATCGCACGGCGTACGCGCTTCTCGAGCAGCGCCGCGCGCAGCCTGGTGGCGCGCGCCGGTGTCGGCGCCAGCCGGTGTTCGAACAGCAGGCAGAGCGTACGCGCGGTGCGCGCATGCGTGGCGAGCACACGCTCCATGTAGCTCTGACTGAACGGAATACCGGTCTGCAGCAGGTAACGGCAGCACGTGCGCAGCACGGTGACCTGGCGCAGGCCGAGCTCGGAGGCGATCAGCAGGCGATTGAAGCCGTCGTCGTCGAGCTCGCCGGCGCGCACCGCGCGGAATGCCGCGATCAGTCCATCGGCGACACGCGCGACGATGAAGCGCTGCAGAGCGTAGTGTTCGAGTTCGAAGTCCTGGATCCAGACCGCGCCGTCATTGGCGGCGCTGAGACGATACGGTCGCTCCGCGATCACGCGCAGCCCGAAATGTTCGAACGTGGGCAGCACATCGGAGACCGACAACGCTTCGCCGCGGCGGATGATGATCAGGTGCACGCGATACGGCGCTTGCTGCGGCGGCCGGTACAGGCGCAGCTGCATCATCTCCGGTGCCTGATCGAGCGATTCCAGATCGACGATGTCGTCGACTGCCTGCGCGGCATCGACATCCTGCCGGTAGGAGGCCGGGAAGCTCGGGCTGTAGCGGCGCTCGAGCGAGCGGGCGCGAGCCTCGTCGAATCTCGCCCCGAGCGCGGCTCGCAAGCGGTCGCGCCAGGATATCAGCGCGGCGGCGATCTGGCGCTCGAGCTGGTCCACGCGCAGCCGTGGCTGGCTCGCCGGATCGACCCGCACCAGGATATGCAGCTGCGCCAGCGGCTCATCGCCGATCGCGAGACTGGAATCGAATTCGGTTCCCAGCAGCGCCGCGCGCAGCAGTTGCTCGATCCGATTCTGCGCCTCGGCGTCGCAGCGTTCGCGCGGCAGGTAGACCAGGCAGGACCAGAAGCGACGGAATTCATCGCGCCGCAGGATCAGCCGCACGCGGGCGCGCTCCTGCAGCGCCAGCACGGTGCGCGCGGTGCGGATCAGATCCGGCACGCTGGCCTGGAACAGCTCGTCGCGCGGCAGCCGCTGCAGAATATTCTGCACGCGCTTGCCGTCGTGGCTGTTGGGCGCGAACGGGAAGTGCTCGATGATGCGCTTGAGCTTGTGGCGCAACCAGGGCACCTGGCGCGGATCGGCGCGGTACGCGGCCGAGTTCCACAGCCCGATGATGCGGGTCTCGCCGATCGGTCGGCCTCGCGGGTCGAAGCGCTTGACTCCGATATAGTCGAGGTAGGCGGGTCGATGCACCGTCGAACGCAGGTTCGCCTTGGTGATCACCAGCAGGTCGTTCGAGCGCAGCGCCTGGGCGATGTTGGCAGCGGGCACGCCGCCGTCACGGATCTGCCGTCGACGGCGACGCAACAGTCCCAGGCCGGTCCCGGGTACCGGCAGCAGCTCGAGCCTGCGGCCGCGCCGATGCAGCGTGTTCTCGCGATAGCCCAGAAAAGTGAAGTGGTGCGCCTCCATGTACTGCAGCAGCGAGCGGCTCTCGGCGATCACATCGGCGTGCAGCGGTGGCGGGTTGCGGCTGATATCGGCGCACAGCCGCAGTACCTCGTTGCGCATCCGCATCCAGTCCTTGCAGGCGCGACGGACGTCCGCCAGCGCGAGCAGCAGCCGGCGTTGCAGCTGCTCACATTCCTCGGCGTCGCCGACGCGATCGATGTGCAGGTACTGCCACGACTCGTGCTGCCCGCCATCGCCCTGCAGATCCTGATCGAGCGCCAGCAACGCGCCGCTGGCGTCACGCCGCGCGCGCAGAATCGGATGAATGATGACCTGCGCGGGAAAGCCGGCCTGTGTCAGCGTCATGCTCAGCGTGTCGACCAGGAACGGCATGTCATCGGTGACCAATTGCACCAACGAGTAGCCGCTGTCGGCCGTGGCGGGTGCGCACAGCACGCGCAGCAGCGTCTGGTGACGAGGCCGGCGCCGCCCGAATTCGAGCTGCGCGGCGCAGTCGGCACGCAGCATCGCCGGATCGAGCCGCTCCCATTCTTCACGCGGTACCGAACCCTTCCAGGCGCGCAGCAGCGTCGCCCGCAGCTGTGCGGTGCTGCGATTCATTCGGGCAGCTCCAGATCGCCGATCAACGCGCCGAGAAATCGCACCGCTTCGCCACCGGTGACCACGCGGTGGTCGAAACTCAGGGACAGCGGCATCCGCCAGCGCGGCTGCGGCTGGCCATCGACTGCGAGCACGTCCTGCCGTGCGCGCCCGGTGCCGAGTATCGCCACCGTCGGCGGCAAGACCACCGGCGTGGCGTAGCGTCCGGCGAGGGTGCCGAAGTTCGACAGCACGAAGGTACTGTGGCGCATTTCCTCGCTGCTGAGGCTGCGATCGCGGGCGGCGCGCTTGAGCCGGTCGAGTTCGGCGCGCAGTTGCGATGCGCTCAGCGTTTCCACGCGTCGGATCACCGGCACGATCAGTCCGTCCGGCGTGTCGACGGCGAGGCCGACATCGACCCGGGTAAACAGCAGGCGGCGCTCATGGGTCGCGTCATACCAGGCGTTCAATCCGGGCTCCGCCCGGACGGCAACCGCGATGGCACGCAGCACGCGCGCGGAATAATCGGCGCCGGGGCGCCAGCGATGCAGATCAGCGTCATCGAACACAGTGCACGCGGCCACGCTGTCACGCGCGCTGGTCATGCTCTGGGCCATCGCGCGGCGCGGGCCCCGCAGCTCCTGCACCTGCGCGCCGAAATCGGCCGGCGGCTGCAACGCCGCTACCCCGCCGCGAGCGCTCGGGCCGGCGCGTGCGAGCACGTCCTCGATCGTGATCAGTCCGCCCTGGCCGCTGCCGGAGACGGCGGCCAGATTCACACCCAAACTGCGGGCCAGTGCGCGCGCGGCTGGCACGGCGCGCGCCCGCGGCGCGGTGACCGGAGACACGGCGGGGAGCGCCTCGCTGCCCGGGTAGTCATCGGCTGCCGCGGGCATGTAACCGACGACCGTGCCGGAATCGGCAGCTTCGGTGCCGGCCTCGAGCGCAAACTCCACCAGCGCGGCGCCGATCTCGATGCGGTCGCCGGGCTGCGCATGCAACGCGGTGATCGTGCCGGCGACCGGCGAGGGGACTTCGACCACCGCCTTGGCCGTTTCGACGGCGAGCATCGGCGCGTCGACCTCGACGCGATCCCCGACCTGCACGTGCCAGCGCAGCACTTCCGCCTCGGACAGGCCTTCGCCGAGATCGGGTAATTTGAATACAGTCATTGGTGCGGGCTCCTAGACCGACAGCGTGGCCCGTATACCGTCCAGGATCCGGGCAACACCGGGAATGAAGTCATGTTCGAGCCGGTAGAGCGGCATGATCGTGTCGTAGCCGGTGACGCGACGAATCGGGGCCTCGAGATCGTACAGCGCCTCCTCCGCGACCACCGCCGCAATCTCGGCACCGAGACCCGCCGTGCGCACGGCCTCATGGACGATCAGCAGCCGCCCGGTCCTGACAACGGAATCGAGAATCGTATCGAAGTCGATCGGCGCCAGCGTGCTGACGTCGATGACCTCGCAGCTCACGCCTTCCGGGCTCATCTGCTCGGCGGCCTTGAGGCAATCGACCGTCAACGCGCCCCAGGTCACGATCGTCAGATCGGTACCCGGGCGCAGCGTAATGCAGTGGCCGATCGGCAACGCGCGGCCATCGTCCTCGACGTCCTGGCGGGCGTGGCGATAGAGCCGCACCGGCTCCAGGAATATCACCGGATCGGGATCGCGGATCGCCGCCAGCAGCAGTCCATAGGCGCGTGCGGGCGAGGAGGGGCATACGACGCGCAGGCCCGGATGGTGACATAGCAGCGCCTCGAGGCTCTCGGAGTGATGCTCGGGTGCATGGATGCCGCCACCGTGAGGCATCCGCAGCACCAGCGGGCAGGTCAGTCGTCCCCGCGTGCGATTGCGCAGCCGCGCCATGTGGCTGGCGATCTGGTCGAGCGCGGGATAGATGAATCCCATGAACTGTATTTCGGCGACCGGCTTCAGTCCGCCGGCAGCCATGCCGATGGCAGCCCCCGCGATCAGGCCCTCGGCCAAGGGCGTGTCCTGCACACGCTGCTTGCCAAAGCGCTGCTGCAGGCCCGCAGTGGCGCGGAAGACACCGCCATTGGTACCGACATCCTCCCCGAGCACGATCACCGACGGGTCTTGGGCCATCTCCCAGGCATGCGCCATGTTGATGGCCTCGACCATCGTCATTTTCCCCATGGGCCGATCCTCGAGTTCTTGCTCGGCTTAAGTCTTGAGCGCCGAGTAGCGGCGCGCGTCCTCGCGCTGCCCGCGCAGCGCCGGCGGCAGCTGTGCGTAGAGAAAATCGAACATCGAGTCGGTCGATTGCTTCGGTGTCGCCAGATACTGCTTGACCGCCGCATCGACCGCCTCGCCGCACTCGCGCCGCAGTTCCGCTTCGGCCTGCTCGTTCCAGAGGCCGCGCGACTCGAGGAACCTGCGCGTGCGGGCCAGCGGTTCGATACGCTGCGCGGCCTCGACCTCGTTGGCCGCGCGATAGCGCGTGGCATCATCGGAAGTGGTGTGATCGCTCAAGCGATAGGTCAGCGCCTCGATGACGGTCGGGCCGCCGCCGCCGCGGGCGCGCTCGAGTGCCTGCGCCACCGTCTCGCGCACGATCAGCACGTCGTTGCCGTCGACCTGGCAAGCCGGAATGCCGGCGGCAATCGCCTTTTGCGCCAGAGTCTGTGCGGCCGTCTGCGCACTCACCGGCACCGAGATCGCCCAGCGATTGTTGACGATCACGCACACCAGTGGCAGCTGCTTGACGCCGGCCAGGTTCAGTGCCTCGTAGCAGGCACCCTGCGAGGTGCCGCCATCACCGATGAAGACCAGCACGCAGCGCGGCTCGCCGCGAATCTGGATGGCGAGCGCCGCACCGGCCGCCTGGGGCATCTGCGAGGCGATCGGGACGCAGAACGGAAAATCCTGCGGCGTGCGGCGGTAGTTGGTGCCGCGCTCGTCCCCGCCCCAGTAGAGCAGGACATCGAGCATGTCGACCCCGCGCCAGAATTTGGTGCCAATCTCACGATAGACCGTGAACAGCACGTCTTCGGCGCGCATCGCCGAGCCCACCCCCACGTGGGTCGCTTCGTGTCCGAGGCACGAGGGGTAGGTTCCGAGCTTGCCGGTACGCTGCAGGTTGACCGCCTTGGTATCGAACACCCGCGCCCGCACCATGGCGCGATAGAGCTGCCGCAGCAGCTCGGTATCATCGGTAAACGCAGGCAGCGGGCCGCAGAGCGTACCGTCGCTTGCGAGGCAGCCCCGATAGGTGATTTCGAAGCCCGCAACGACTGTGCCGGATCTCATGAATCGAATCGTAGCATTGAACGAGCGGCGGCCTCGACCCTGCCGCCCTGAGGTCAGTCACGACGCGCGCGCGCGAGATAGCCGGGGCTCTGCATCTCGACCAGCCGGCTCGAGGTGCGCTCGAACTCGGCCTGCAGCCGTCCGCGCCGGTACAGTTCAGGCGGCGGCGCGGCCGCCGATACCACCAGCTTGGTGCCCTGGTCATAGAGCTCATCGACCAGTGCGATGAAGCGGCGCGCGGCATCGTCCTGCTCCGGCGTCGCGAACACAGGCACGTCACTGACCATGACGGTACGAAATTCCCGCGCCAGCTCGACATAGTCGTCCTGGCTGCGCGCGCTCTCGCAGAGCACTGCAAAGTCGAACCAGACCACGTCCGCGTACAGCGCGATCGCCGGCACCTCGCGGCCGAGGATCATCAGCCCCTGGCGCGACTCGTCAGGGCCGCCGGCCAGCTCCTGGAACAAGCGTTGCATCCGCCAGGCGCTCTCAGCGGCGCGGCTGTCGAGGTAGATGGGCGCCCGCTGCAGCTGCTGCAGCCGGTAATCGGTGCCCCCATCCAGCGGGCACTGTTCGAGTGCGCGCTCCAGCAGCGCAATCGTGGGCAGGAAACGGCTGCGCTGCAAGCCGTCGCGGTAAAGGCCCGCTGGAGCGACATTCGAGGTGATGACCAGCACCACGTCCCGCTGCAGCAGCGCCTCGAACAGGCCGCCGAGAATCATGGCATCGGCGATATCGCTGACGAACAGTTCATCGAGGCACAGCAGCCTGAAACTCGCTGCGAGCTCCCCGGCGACCGCCGCCAGCGGCTCGCGGCGCCGGCTCAGCTGCTTGAGCCGATCGTGGATGTCGCGCATGAAATGGTGAAAGTGGCTGCGGCGGCGCTGCGGGAACGGCAGGCTGTCGTAGAACAGGTCCATCAGCATCGTCTTGCCGCGACCCACGGGGCCGTGGATGTACAGACCGCGCGGTGCGTCCGCTCGCCATCGCCAACGCCGCCAGAGATTGCCGCCAGCGCGGTCCAGCAGCTGCGTGCGTAAGGCTTCGAGCCGCGCGAGCGCAGCATTCTGCGCCGCGTCAGGCGCGGAGCCGTGCATCCGCCCCTCGCGGTCAAAGCGTGCACGCAGCGAGTCGTCGGTGTTCAAGCGCCGCGCAGGCCCGCATCGGAGGCCGCGAGATCGGGCTCGCCCAGAGCCACCAGCAGCGCCGCGCGCGCTGCGTGGCGCAGCTCATCCGCAGCGCGCTGACCGGAGAGGGCGGCGAGCACGTTGACCTCGATGACGCCTGGCCACGGCAGCAGGCCGCCGGGGGGCAGGCAGTTGCGCGTGCCGCGAATGGCGATCGGCACCACCGGCAATTCGGCGCGCGCCGCCGCTGCAAATGCGCCGATGTGGAATCGCAGCAGGCCGACCGCGGAACTGAAGGTGCCTTCGGGAAAGAACACCTGCGCTGCGCCGCGTTCCGCGTTGCGCAGCAGCCGTCGCGCATCGCGGGCGCCGCGCACGCGATCCTGGCGCTCGACGAACTCGGCTCCGATTCGGCGCAACAATGTGCCGGCCAGCGGCACCGAGGCCATTTCACGCTTGATCACGAAGCTGAAGCTCGGTGGCAGCACCGCCTGCAACACGACGCCGTCGAGGTAGCTGGCATGATTGGCGACCACGACGCAGGGCGTGTCGATGTCCTCCACTCCGTGCACGCGTACCCGCATGCCGGCCAGCGCCAGGAAGCCGCGAGCGATGGTGCGGACCAGGGCGCGGCGCCGTTGCAACGACGGCGTGAACAGCAGTATGGGTACCAGGGCCGCCCCGAGCAGCACGAACAGGCCCCAGGCATACAGTCCGTAGGCGAATCTGGGCAGCGAAAAACGTGCGGATGGCGATGGATCTGGCACTGGCCGGGATGTTTGGATGTGATGCAGTTCTCTTTATGTTAACGGTCCCGCGCGCGTGTGAGGGTGATCACATCGAAGCGGGACCCAAGCTCAGCATACTGCCGCGGCAGGTGAGCACCGCCACCAGGATATTTCATTGACCAAACAGGCAACAGTGACAGTCGCGAGCCCCATCAAGGATCCGGTCGAACCGCTCATCACGCGGTTTCTGGATGCCGTCTGGATGGAGCGAGGTCTGTCCTCCAATACCCTGGCCGCCTATCGCGCCGATCTTGTGGCGCCGGCGCGCTGGCTGTCGACGCGTCATATCGCATTACCGAAAACCAGCCGCGCTGACCTGATGGATTTCATTGCGGCGCGGGTTCACGGCGGTGCCCGGCCGCGCTCGACCGCCCGACAGCTGTCCTCTTTCCGACGCTTCTTTCGCTACCTGATCCGCGAGGGCCTGATCGCCGAGGACCCGACCGCGCAGATCGCCATGCCCAAGATCGGCCGTTCGCTGCCGCGCTCGCTCAGTGAGTCCGAGGTCGAGGCACTGCTGGCCGCGCCCGCCGTCGCCGATCCACTCGGCCACCGCGACCGCACGATGCTGGAAGTGCTGTATGCCACGGGCCTGCGAGTGTCCGAACTGGTGCACCTGAAGCTCGGGCAGATCAACCTGAACCAGGGTGTGATCCGCGTGCTCGGCAAGGGCAATCGTGAGCGTCTGATCCCTCTGGGCGAAGAGGCGGTCCGCTGGCTGAAGAATTTCCTCGACGGCGCGCGCGCCGACATACTGCTCGACCGCAGCACCGACTTTCTGTTCCCGACCCGCCGTGGCGACCGCATGACCCGGCAGGCGTTCTGGCACATCATCAAGCGCTATGCCCGCAAGGCCAGCGTCGATCGTGACCTCTCGCCGCACACGTTGCGGCACGCGTTTGCGACCCACCTGCTCAATCACGGCGCCGATCTGCGCGTGGTGCAGATGCTGCTCGGTCACAGCGATCTGTCGACCACCCAGATCTACACGCATGTGGCGCGCGAGCGCCTGAAAGAGCTGCATACCGGCAACCATCCGCGCGGTTGAGCGGCGCTACGCCGCAGCATCCGCAGCCCCCGCCATGCGTGTATATTCAGCACCATGAGACGCCTGCGCGCAGCGACAATTTCCGGCCTGCTGGCCCTGATGGTGGTCACGGCCGCGGCCGGCGGGGAACCGGCGCCCCAGGCGAGCCCGCCGCTCGACCCTTCGACGGTGGTCAATCCCGACGCGGCAGCCGCGAACATCCCCGGCATCAAGAAGGAGGACGTCCGTCCGACGCCGGTGGCCGGCGTGTTCGAGGTCCGACGCGGGGCCGACATCGTCTACATGAGCGCCGATGGCCAGTATGTGTTCACCGGCGACCTCTACAACGTCTCGAGCCACGACAATCTGACCGAGGCACACCGGCGCCTGCTGCGGCAGAAACTCATCGACGCGATTCCCGAATCTCAGATGGTGATCTTCTCGCCGCCGCAGCCCAAGTACACGGTGACCGTGTTCACCGACGTCGACTGCGCCTACTGCCGCGAGCTGCACCGTCAGATCGCTGATTACAACCGGCTCGGGGTGCGCGTGCGCTACATCTTCTACCCACGCACCGGTCCCAACACCGAATCCTGGCACAAGGCCGAGCAGGTCTGGTGCGCGGCGGACCGCAAGTCCGCGCTGACGCGCGCCAAGCTCGGACAGGCGCTCGACTCCAAGCCCTGCGGCGCGACGCCGGTTGAGCGCGAATACGAGCTGGGCAAGGCCATCGGGCTCGAAGGGACGCCGGGGATCGTGGCTTCCAACGGCGCCATGGTCGGCGGCTACCTGCCGCCGCAGGCGCTGGTCGATGAGCTGGCGCAGCAGCGCGCAACGCCGCAATAACGGCCGCCGTTCAGCGCTGCAGCAATTCGTTCAGCGCTGCAGCAATTTCAGCTTGTCGGGTTTGCCTTCCCATTCCTTGGCGTCGGCGGGCGCCGGACCTTTCTCCGTGATCGCGGGCCACGCCTTGGCGAGCTCGGCGTTGAGCTGCCTGAATGGCTCCTGGCCTGCCGGCAGCTCCTCTTCGGAGAAGATCGCCTCCACCGGACATTCGGGCTCGCACAGCGTGCAATCAATGCACTCGTCGGGGTCTATGACCAGGAAGTTCGGACCCTCGCGGAAACAGTCCACCGGGCAGACTTCGACGCAGTCCATGTACTTGCACTTGATGCAGCTTTCCGTGACAACAAAGGTCATGCGCGCTCCGGGGGCCCTGATTGAACCGTGTATTGTGCCAAAGCCGCTTAGGAGCGGCTACCCGGTGGCAGCGGGCGGTTGAGATCGCTGAAATGAAGCCGCTCGAGTGCCGCAGTGCGATCCTCAAAGTAGCACCGAAGTGCAAATTCGATGCTCGGGAACGCGATTTCGGCCCACGGGACATCGCCCTCCGCGCACAGGAAGCACTCGAGGCTCTCGGCGCCGACCCCGAACCGACCATCCGTCAGCTGGCCGCGAAAGGTGACATGCACCTGGGCGGCATGCAACACATGGGTAATCGCCAGCAGCGAGCCGACCTCGACCTTGGCTTCGGCTTCCTCCATGGTTTCGCGTGCCGCGGCCGTCTGCAGCGACTCGCCGTTCTCCATGAAGCCCGCCGGGACCGTCCAGTAGCCGCGCCGCGGCGGGATGGCGCGGCGGCAGAGCAGGATGCGACCCTCCCACGCGGGCACGCAGCCGACCACCAGGCGGGGATTTTCGTAATGAATGGCGCCACAAGCCGTGCAGACGGCGCGCGGCAGGTTGTCGCCGGGTGGTATGCGCCGCTCCACCGGCTGGCCGCAGTCGGAACAGAATTTCATAATCGATTCAGGTATCGTACCCGCACCGGGGGAAGCTCTGCAGCGGAAGATGGCCGAGCGCCGTCCCACGGATCTTGTCTGGCCTCGTGGCGGAACTGGTAGACGCAGTCGACTCAAAATCGACCGGGCTTGCCCATCTCGGTTCGACTCCGAGCGAGGCCACCATCGAGCCATGAGTGACCTCACACGCATCGATTTCGACTACGTTCTGCCCCCGGAGCTGATTGCACAGACGCCGCTGCCGCAGCGCTCTTCGAGCCGGCTGCTGGAACTGGACGGGCAGGGCGGTCACTGGCGCGATCATCGTTTCGATCAGCTGCCGACGCTGCTGCGTGCGCAGGATCTGCTGGTATTCAACGATACGCGCGTGCTACCGGCCCGTTTAGCGGTACGCAAGAGCACCGGCGGCCGCATCGAGATCCTGCTCGAACGTGCGCTGCCGGAACGTCGCGCGCTGGTGCAGCTGCGTGACAGCAAGTCGGTGCGAGCCGGGATGTGCCTCGCGAGCGCCGGCGGAGAGATCCGGATCATCGCGCGCCGCGACGAGCTGTGGGAGATCGAGCTGCCGATGGAAACGCACGCCTTTTTCGAACAGCACGGCTCCGTGCCGCTGCCCCCGTACATCCGCCGACCGGTGCAGACAGCCGACCGCGAGCGCTATCAGAACCTGTGGGCGCGCGTTCCCGGCGCCGTGGCCGCACCCACGGCCGGCCTGCACTTCGATGCGGGGTTGCTGGCGGCCATCGCGGCGCGCGGGATCGAGCAGGCGTGGGTGACGCTGCACGTCGGGGCAGGCACGTTCGCCCCTGTGCGCACCGAGAATCTGGCGCAGCACACGCTGCACAGCGAGCGCTATGAGATCGGCGCGCACGCGG
>Ga0181516_10002136_pt1 | contig 14358 bp, 10 predicted proteins | sample PEATcosm2014_Bin_25_FD_121104 | JGI IMG/M metagenome (GOLD analysis project Ga0181516, IMG submission 121104) | Peatland microbial communities from MTU Mesocosm Facility, Houghton, MI, USA - PEATcosm2014_Bin01_10_metaG | ecosystem: Environmental > Terrestrial > Soil > Wetlands > Peat | place... | reverse complement strand
TGAGGGCCGGAGAGATGGCCGAGTGGCTGAAGGCGGCGGTTTGCTAAACCGTTGTACGGTCAAAAGCTGTACCGGGGGTTCGAATCCCCCTCTCTCCGCCAGGATTTTCCGTATTCCGTTCATTCCATTCATAAATCATAGAAAATAGGCTGCTTAGTAGATTTCCGCTTCCTCCGTGTTGTCCGCATTTTCCGTCCAATTCGGTCCCTGGGACGTTTTTTGCATGACAACGGCCGGGATGCATGACAACGGCAAGGGGCACCCGTACCCACATCTCCTCTGAGTCCCTTCTTCGGCACCAAATCCAATTCCGGAACCCTATGCAATCACGCTGAAGCCTTTATGGTTATTGGGGTTCCTGCGTTTGGCGTCTCGTCCATGCAGTCCCTATATTCCACCTTTGTACACGGGATTCCCGGCTTTAGCTGTACAGAACGGGAAGCACTGTGCAAAGGAAAGCCACCCAAGAGCCGGGGACCCCGCTTCGCAGTTTCGAGGACTGCCAAGTGTACCCAAAAACACTGAAAATGACCCCTTTTAGCACATTCGGTGAGTGCGACTGCCAGTGAATCTGAGCAGCGGTTCTATTGGTTTGGATTGATGGAGATGAATGCAGATTCGCCTCGGGGGGCTTGACAGCGGAAAGGCAGCGGGGTTGGGGGTGGCAGGGCTGCGGTTCGGGTGTTCGCTCGTTCGGAGACAATTCGGGCTCGGCTTCGGCGTTCACTGCGGCGAAGTCGCGCGCCGGGCCGAATCCGAGACGCGAGAAATCGTGCAAGTCGTTGCCTTACGGCATGGGCCGTGGTCTAATCGAAGCCGCAACATTCGCTGACCGCCTCTGGGACACGGGTACAACAATGGGTGTGGAGCTATGCTCGAAAGAATCGAGAGCGTAAGAAAGGTAGGCCTGTTTCAGGACTACACGCACTCCCCTGGCCGAGAGTGCCATCCAAGACACTCCACATCTCTGCGCCTGGCTCTGTATTCATGATGCGATACATGAGAGCGATGAGCAGATCATTCGTGCAGAATTGGCAGCGCTGAATCGCGCTTTGGAGCCGCACTTGCACAACGCTTTCCTGAAGGCTTTAGAGTACAAGCTGATGAAACAGATGGGGAGTCAAACAAGCGAACATGTGTCGGGTACGTAAGTTTGGCGGGGAGCTCAAGTTCCTAGCGAAACTCTGTACGCAAATCGGTGCCCCATGTCCCAACTATGTGGACATTGGAAAGCGAAACCACTTCATTGGCCGAGAGGCCAAGCGTCTTACAGCTTTGCACGAATATCCCGGGAAACGGGCTGGCGATCTGAGCGAGCCTCATCATTGAGACTACTTGCCAGCATCAGACGAGCTGGTTTGGGAAGTTTTCAGCAGGCCCATCACTCCTTCAGATTTCTTGCTTCCTTCAAGTAACTCCTTAAAGAACGCGTAAACCATATTGCTGAATGCCCTATCGACTACTACCGGCCCATTAACCCCGTGTTGCGCGCTGCCTGAACGATGCGCTCAAAGAGGTCGGATCTGCGCCCGTTTGCCGCTTCCGTAATTGTGCCCTATTGCGTGTTTAGGAAGAGGAGTCATGAAAATCCTGATGGGGATCGACGATTCGAATTCCTCCGAAAATCTGGTTCGCGCTCTTATGACCCAATTTCGGTCTGAGAATGCAGAGATTCTGGCTTTGCACGTGCTGGAGCCAGTTGAGCCCGTAGCGCCGCCGGAAATGGCGCAAGGCTACGCTCCAGAGTTGGAAGACCAGAAGAAGCCTGCCTTTGCATTGCTGGAGAGAATCGCGGATGACTTGCGTAAAGCGGGATTCAGTGCAAGGACCGCTGTCGAAATAGGTGACGTTAGAGAGACCATCATCGGGAGGGCCACTGCATGGGGTGCCGATCTTATCCTGATTGGCTCACATGGGAAGCGAGGCATCCGGAGTTTCTTGTTGGGAAGCGTGGCGGAATCGGTCGCTCGCCACGCTAAATGCTCCGTAGAAATTGTTCGAATGCCAGTGACCGACTGATAACAGCTTCCCAAGGGCCACAGACGCAGGGAATTCTCTAAATAACGGTCTCAAAATCTCTGTTCTCTCTCGCTGGCACAGCGAACGCGGAGGCGTTGGCAGCCCATTGCGCGAGTTGCGAAATCGCGGATTGCATCAAAGCGTGCTGGGCAGACTCAACTTCTGGAGTCAAGACCGTTCCCCATCCCGTAGACGCCGGTTGCACTCCGAGAAGAACAACTTCCCCGGGGGCAGCATCCATTAAGCGTAAAGCACACATCAGGTCTGCGAAGCCAAGGAGATGAACACTCTTCGAGACCGGCAAATCGTCGACATCCCGACCTTCAAATCGCTTCAACGTACCCGGAGTGGCGCCGGTGTCTACAGCGTCGAGCACCAGGAGGTGCGAAATGCCACGGAGACTGTCGAGCAAATCGAGGCCAAGTGTCCCTCCTTCGATGACCCGGACTTCAGGCGGCAGCCGGCCACACTTTTCCAGTCTGCGCAATGTCAGCATTCCGACCGCATCATCGGTCCGCATCAAGTTGCCGAGACCGAGGAGAGCAATCTGGTATGGCAAGGTCTTGCTCATTGCTTGCCTCTCACCGGCCGTCTCCGGGGAGCGATCCCGCGATTCTCAGCCTCCGTCATTTCATCGACAAGGCGCTGGCGTACAAACTTCCAGCCAGTGAAGATGCTCTCCATCTCGCCGTTTCTTTCGCTGATTCCAACCAACAGGGCGCTGTAAATGTGATGGATGAAGAAAGCAATCAGAAGAAACATGATCAGGAAGTGCGCGCTGCGAATCCATTGGATGTTGATGACGCGGGGAATCCATCCCACCAAAACATTCAAAATGCGGCCGCCTTCAACCACGCTGAAGAGCACCAGTCCGGTGATGAACTCCAGGGCCACCAGCGAGAAGACGACAATGTAGGCGAGCGCAGCCAAAGAGTTATGACCAATCTCTTCGAAGGGCTTGCGGCGCCGGAATGCGTAATATGCAACCATGCTCTTTACGCTTGTCCATTGACGTGCAGTGTGAGGGATCCACGAGCGCCAGGACGCATAATGGTTGCCGGCGAAGAACCAGTAGACGCGGGGAATGAAGATGGCAATGAGCAGGAAGCCGGACAGTTCATGAATAAAGCGCATCCATCCCATCACCCAGGCGCGCGAACCAACCGAAACCAAAAAGGGACTGTGCATGTAGGTCCCGGTGACTGTGAGGGCAACAAGCGATGCAACCAGCCCCCAGTGGGCAATCCGGACAGGCAATTCCCAGACATAGACCGGAACTATACACTCCGGACTTTTCGCCAGCTCATCGGGCGTGCATGCAGGAGTTATATGCGTTGCCATAGCATTCACTCCGTCTCAGCTCGCCGGCGTCTCTTGTTGTTTGCCGCGCCTGTTCGCTTGAATTACATGTACTGCACAGGCCAGGCAGGGATCGAATGAGTGCACTGTGCGGAGGATTTCCAGGGGGCGCTCTGGATCGGCAATCGGTGTATCCAGAAGCGACGCCTCATAGGGTCCACGCTGTTGCTGGGCATCGCGCGGGCCGGCATTCCAAGTACTCGGCGCTATCACCTGATAGTTCACAATTTTCCTGTCTTCAATCTCAACCCAATGCCCCAGGGAGCCGCGCGGCGCCTCGTGAAATCCAAAGCCCTGAGCAGACTTTGGCCAGCTGTCTGGATTCCATTTGTCCCCATTGTGGAGGCGGACATCGCCGTGCGCCATGTTGTCGTCTAATTGCCCCACCCAATCGGAGAGACGGCTGACCATGATGTCTGCTTCCAACGCTCTGGCAGCGACGCGGCCCAGAGTTGAGAAGAGGGCGGAAGCCGGGAGCTTGAGTTTAGTGAGGGTACTATCGACGAGCAGCTTCACCTGCTGATCGCCTGAGGCATAGGCGACCAGTGTTCTTGCGAGCGGGCCAACCTCCATAGGCTTGTCGTTATAGCGCGGCGACTTCAGCCATGAGTATTTCTCATCTGTTTTGAGGAATTCATACGGTGGCTTCGGTCCGGAATACTTGGGATCGGTTACACCCTGCGCTGGATGCTTTGCCATCCGGTCGCCATCCGGATATTCGTACCAGGATCTCGTAACATACTCCGTTACATTGTTTGGATCGAGCGGAAGTACTGTCGCCAGATTGCGTCCAAGGACGATGCCTCGCGGGAAAGAGGAGCCACTCGCGCTCTTCGTGTTATCGCCAGAGTAATCGCCGTAGGTCATGTAATTCCCAATACCCGCGCCATACTGAAACCATTCCGGATAGAAGCCAGCGATGGCGAGCACATCGGGCAAGTACACCTGGCGAACGAATGTTTGAGCATTAGCGACGAGCTCATTGAGCAGGGTGATCCGTTCCGGATTGATAACCGCATCCGCTTCACTGCCGTCCATGGTTGTCGCCATGCCACCCATCAAATAGGTCTGCGGATGGGGATTCTTTCCACCAAGCACGGACTGGATGCGGATGAATTCACGCTGCAGCTTCAACGCTTCGATGTAGTGAGCTACAGCAAGCAGGTTAGCTTCCGGCGGCAACTTATACGCGGGGTGTCCCCAGTCGCCACTGCCAAAGAGACTTAGTTGGCGGCTGTCCGCCAGCGTCCTCACGCGATCCTGCACGGCCTTGAAGTAAACGACGCTGGATTTGGGCCAGTCGGAGATGGATTGAGCCAGTTGCGCGGTCTTCGCTGGGTCAGCCTTCAATGCCGAAATGACGTCGACCCAGTCCAGCGCATGCAGATGGTAGAAGTGGATGATGTGATCCTGTACGTTTTGAGTGGCCGCGATAATATCGCGAACAATCCGCGCATTCTCGGGAATCTCGACCCCCAGTGCATTCTCGACGGCACGCACCGAAGCCAGAGCATGAACGGTGGTGCAAACGCCACAGATGCGCTGTGCCCAGATCCACGCCTCTCTCGGATCTCGTCCACGCAATATCAGCTCGATGCCGCGGAACATGGTGCCCGAACTCCAGGCATCGGTCACTTTGTGGTCGTTTACTTCGACCTCAATGCGGAGATGCCCCTCGATGCGCGTAACCGGATCGATGACGATGCGTGCCATTTATTGTTTCTCCGTCGGGCTAGTCTTCTCACCGGTATTTGTTGTTTCGGACTCGGAATGGCTCCGGTCACGAATAATGCTGGTGACAGCGTGAGCCGCGGTTGCAACGGCAACCGCTCCGACGACAGTCCAGCCAATTTCGCTCACCGATACATCCACGCCGAAGCCAGCCGGGTGCGGCAGTCGCTCGTAGAAGGGCGATTTTGTATCCCAAAAGCGCGGAGACGCGCAGGCAATGCAGCCGTGCCCCGCCTTTACGGGCCAGCTTGTGCCGCCATTCCACTGTACGGTCGGACAATTGAGATTCGCCTCAGGACCTTTACAGCCCATCTTGTATAGGCACCAGCCCTTGCGTGCGCCTTCGTCATCCCATTCCTCTACGAAACGGCCGGCGTCGTAATGCGCGCGTCGTTCGCACTGGTCATGGATGATATCCCCATATGCAAACAGCGGCCGGTTCAGCGGATCGAGTGCCGGCATCCCTCCAAACGTGAGGTAGTGCACGAGCACGGCCGCCGTGTTGGCCGAGTTATGCGGGCATCCAGGAAGGTTTACGACATGGAGGCCCGGCACTGCACCCTGCAGACCCAGCGCTCCCGTGGGATTTGGACCGGAACGAACCAGGCCACCATCCCAGGCGCATGCGCCCACCGCAATGATCGCCGCAGCGCTGCCGCAGACTTCCTGCGCAATATCAAGAGCCGTACGGCCGCCGATCGTGCAATACACACCGCCATCCGCGGTCGGAATCGCGCCTTCGACTACGACGATATACTTGCCCTTCTCCTCACGAACGACGCGCTGCAACGCGGACTCGGCAGCCTTGCCATATGCCGCCATGATTGTTTCGTGGTATTCCCAGGAGAAGGATTCCAGGACCAGGTCTTCCACGGTGGGATGGCTTGTTCGCAGCATCGACTCAGTATTGCCGGCGCAATCCTGGAACTCCAGCCATACCAGGACGGGTTTTTTCTTTTGACTGAGCGCGCTTGCGACGACCTGAGCATAACTGGCGGGCAGAGCAAGAGTCGTGGTAACCGCCGCGCAGAACTCCAGAAATCGGCGACGCGATATGCCGTGACTCTGACACAGTTCGAGAACAGATCTGTCTATTGAACTCATCAACTCCCCGGCGATCGACGGCGTGAATAAAGGTTGGTGCGTCATGGCCACACTCTTCCTATCGATTGAGCAGTGAACACCGGATGCCGAGAGCGGACAGCGTCGTGAACCTGTTCACCAGAACGATGTTCAAGCCGTAATGACAGATAAAGTTGATGTCGATCTTGCGGAGACGGCCGGGACAGGCATCTCCTCGCGTTCTATGAAAAACAATCTAAAGAAGGACTAAATCAGGAATCTGGTCAATATTGCTCACTCTTACAATCGCTGGAACTAAAACCTCCAGGCCCGGTTTTCCAAATGCCGCTCGTCCCCGCCACAATTCGTCAATTTATGAGCGGAACTGAACAGCTTGAAAGGACTGAAGGATCGGATAATCTCACCTTTAGGCCGTCGAGGAGAACCTTGTGAAATTGCGGGAGAGCCCGATGCTGACCACAGCCCGAAGAGACTCTGACAATTGCCCTAACGCTTCGAGTTCGGAACGGTTCGGAGATCGATTGTCACCCGATGCACTTGGTGAGTTGGAGAGTCTCAAAGTGTTCTCCGACCATGAAGCGAATACCGTCCTGTTCATGGAAGAGCAAGCTCCCTCACAAGTCCTGTTCTTGTTAACCGGGCAGGTGAAGCTATCGATGAATTCGAGTACGGGCAGGCGAATGATCCTCGGGATTGCCAATCCAGGAGAAACGCTAGGCCTCGCATCTGCGCTTTCCGATAGCACCTATGACGTGACCGCGGAGACGATCTGCCCATGTCGAATCGCGTCGCTCTGCCGTAATCACTTTCTTGAGTTTCTGACGCGTCACCCTGCTGCGTACAAGAATGTGGTGCGCGAGCTGGTCACGGACTGCGCTCGAGCCCGCGAGCAGGTACGAGCGCTCGGTCTCGCGATGACCGCACCGGCGAGACTTGCGCGGCTTCTGCTTGAGTGGTGCACCGATGGCCAGGAAACAAAGGATGGTACTCGGTTATGCTGCTCGTTGACCCACGGAGAGATCGGTGAGTACATCGGTGCCTCCCGCGAGACGGTCACCAGAATCTTTAGCGAATTCCGATACCGGGACCTGCTGGAATCGCGTGGGTCGACGCTGATCATTTCCAACAGAAGAGCGTTAGAAATCTACGCAGGCGCGGAGCGAGTCTCATTGTCGAAAGGATATGCGAGGAAAGTAGCGTAATCGGCCGGCGTTTTGTAACATAAGCGACTTTTCTGGGCTCCAACATCGAATGATGCCAACAGCCCAATCCGTCTAGGCTCTCTTCAGTTTCCACTATGGCATGAGCCTGCCATGTTGGTTCACCCAACCGCCTCTAAAGAATCGGTGATGCACCATTCTCAGACCTAGGATGAAAATCAATACGGCCAACACGATTACGAAGACGGCCTTCACGAGAAAAGGCCAAGGTGAGTTTTGTCGTGCGGGGCGCGGAGTTTCTGATTCGGATATCATCTGAGTTGCCTCTCGCGTCATTCTAGCGCGTATTGTCGATGACTGGACCGCGATCAATTGGAGCAGCGGCGCCCGCTTGGTGATGCGGCATTGCGCAATAATTCCTTCCTTTCCGATGGGTCGATTTTAGCGTGATCCGAAATCCGAAGTAGGGCCAGTCGGACTCCTAATTCTCATACAATGTGTTCATTCCTCTCAACCAAGTCCCCAGCGGATACTCGCTCGGAACGCGCCTCGAAACCGTGGGAGCTATTACGGAGTCACACCCGGGCCGCCGTGAACGCGCCGCGTATTCACTCACATCAACAGAGATCAGAAAGAGCAGAATTGACCAGAATCTCGCGGCGATTCGGCTGATCCTAAGAGCAGGAGAAATCATCAATGCCGGAACCTGTAAAGAATCAAGAATCGACAAAACTGGTGGAAGACACACCTGCGGAAGTTGCGGCAGACAAGCGGATTGAACGCGTCGCCGAAAAAGAAGCGGAGAAATCCACTAAAACTGTCCAGCATTATGACGAGAAACGTCCGATCTTTTCAAAATAGTCGGCAGACCCGGCCATTCACTTCAAATCGACGACGCATGCCGCTCAGCGTTCTTCGGTAACGGCGTCGAAGATTGCTGTGCCTCTGATGTGTACCTTGCACACGGCCGCAGATTCCGATCTCGCCAGTTGAATGCATTGTTCTCGGTTGCAGAGTGCGTTACCCGAATCGCGTTCGTTGAACTTCCGCAGTGAATCGCCGCCACTTTTCAAGAGCCTTCAATGAACTTTCCTAATTGGCTAGTTCAGCGAAGTTACATGCCATTCGGAGAGCAGCACGCGGTGCAGAGAGCATAGACGGAGGAGATCAACCATCGTGACATCGAACCCTGATAAGCCCGAGTCGAAGCCTGAATCGAAACCTACATCCATCGCAGATAAGGCGGGATCGAAGCCGGACTCAAAGCCATCGCCCAAGGATGACAAGAATGATTTGAAGTCGCTTCCGATGCCCGAGCTCATGAAAAAGCTTGGCGCGTCAGCAGACGGGCTTACTCAAGTCGAGGCTACAAAGCGGTTGGCGCAATATGGGCCGAACGCGATCACAGAAAAGAAGACCAACCAATATCTCAAGTTCCTCTCGTATTTCTGGGGTCCTATTCCGTGGATGATCGAAGCTGCGGTTATTTTGTCGGGAGTTGTCCGGCATTGGCTTGATTTCTTCGTCATCCTTGTCCTTCTCTTGTCTAACGCCCTGGTTGGATTTTGGGAAGAGCATCAGGCGGGTGACGCAATTGCCGCTTTGAAGGCCCGGTTGGCAATCAAGGCGAAGGTCAAGCGTGACGGCAAGTGGGAGGATCCCAAAGCGAGCGAGCTGGTGCCTGGCGACGTCGTTCGTCTGCGGCTCGGCGACATCGTTCCGGCAGACGCACGCTTGCTGGATGGCGATTCGATCGAGGTGGATCAGTCGGCATTAACCGGGGAGTCATTGCCCGTTACCGCCAAACCAGGCGGCGCAGTCTATTCCGGGTCGATCATCCGTCAGGGCGAAATAGACGCTATTGTCTATGCCACCGGGACGAACACCTACTTTGGCAAGACCGCGCAAATGGTGCAGTCGGCACACACGGTCAGTCACTTCCAGAAGGCAGTGATGAAGATCGGCGACTACCTGATCATCCTGGCAGTGGCGCTGGTCGCGCTGATTCTTGTCTTCGCCCTCTTCCGCGGAGACAAGGTCCTCACCACGCTGGAATTCTGCCTCGTGCTCCTGGTCGCTGCAATCCCTGTCGCCATGCCCACTGTACTGTCGGTGACCATGGCCGTTGGCGCGCGGCTACTGGCAAAGAAGGAAGCGATCGTGACACGCCTGTCGGCCATCGAGGAACTGGCTGGAGTTGATGTGCTCTGCTCGGACAAGACCGGCACCCTCACGCAGAACAAACTGACACTCGGCGATCCGTTCACGGTGGACGGCATTAATCCAGACAAAGTAATTCTCTGGGCGGCGCTGGCTTCCCGAGCGGAAGACAAGGACACCATCGACCTTGCCGTCATCGGAGGTGTGAAGGATGACACGGAACTGAAGAGCTGCCAGGTGTTGCACTTCATGCCGTTCGATCCTGTCCACAAACGCACGGAAGCTACCGTCAAAGGGGCGGACGGGAAGCAATTCTTTGTGGCCAAAGGCGCGCCGCAAGTGATCCTGAAGATGGCGTCTAACAACGGAGACGTCAAGGAGGCCGTGGAGAAAACCATTCTTGACTTTGCGGGGCGTGGCTACCGGTCCCTGGGAGTTGCCAGGGCCGATGAGGAAGGCAAGTGGAAGTTTGTTGGCATGTTGCCGCTGTTTGATCCGCCGCGCGAGCAGGCCAAAACAACCATCGCAAGCGCCGTCCAGATGGGCGTGAAGATCAAGATGGTAACTGGCGATCAAATTGCCATTGCGCGGGAAACCTCGAAACAACTCGGATTAGGTTCGAACATCCTGGATGCAAGCTCACTGGGCGACCTCAAAAAGGATGCGTCGCCGGAGCAGGCCAAGGCCATTGAAGACGCGGATGGATTCGCGCAGGTCTTCCCCGAACACAAGTATCACATCATTGATGTGCTGCAGAAACATGGCCATATCGTCGGCATGACCGGGGACGGAGTCAATGATGCGCCGGCACTGAAGAAGGCCGACTGCGGCATCGCAGTGTCCGGCGCGACAGATGCAGCTCGCGCGGCAGCGTCCATCGTGCTCCTTTCATCCGGCCTGTCGGTGATTATTGACGCGATCAAGGAGAGCCGGCGTATCTTCCAGCGGATGAACAGTTACGCCATTTACCGCATCGCGGAGACGCTGCGGGTGCTGTTCTTCATGACGCTGGCGATCCTGGTCTTCAACTTCTATCCGGTAACCGCAGTGATGATCGTCATGATCGCGCTACTTAACGACGGCGCCATTCTTTCGATCGCGTATGACAACGTTCACTACAGAGATAAGCCCGAAGCATGGAACATGCGCCTGGTATTGAGCATCTCCACGGTGCTGGGAGTGATCGGCGTTGTGGCTGCGTTTGGCCTGTTCTATCTCGCCGAGCGCGTCTTCCACATGGACCGCTTGACCGTCCAGACACTCATGTACCTCAAGCTCTCCGTGGCCGGGCATCTAACCATCTTCCTCACGCGCACACGGGGACCATTCTGGTCGATACGCCCTGCGAAGACTCTTTTGATAGCAGTGCTCATGACGCAGGCCGTCGCAACGCTGATTGCAGTTTACGGGCTCTTCATGGCGCCTCTAGGTTGGAAGTTGGCCGGCTTTGTCTGGGCTTACGCTCTCGTCTGGGCACTGATCAACGACCGTATCAAGCTGCTAGCCTATCGTATCTTCGATCCGGCAAAGCCCTCCACGCTCGAGAAGAAGCCCGCCGACCTTACCGCCGAGATCGCAGCGCGGGCCTATGAACTCTACCAGCAGCGAGTCCACGGTGAAAGTCAGCAGGATCAGGATTGGCTGGAAGCGGAGCGAGAGGCGCGGGGCCACAAACAGGCCGCGAAAAAGATAGCGTAACGAGCTGCGCAAAACCGGAGAGAGACAGTGACCATCGATTCGAAGGACTACCGGGTGCCGCCGCACAAAAAAGTCGACCTCAGCAAATGGCCTACGGTTGTCGATCCCTATTCGAAGTCAAAGAAGCAGTATAAGGAACTCCTGCAAGAACACATGGAAAAGCTGAGCTGGTTGCAGCAGCTTCACTACGCATCCCACCGCTATGCGTTGCTGCTGATCTTCCAGGGTATGGACGGCGCGGGCAAAGATGGCGCGATCCGGCACGTAATGTCCGGGGTCAATCCTGAGGGCTGCGAGGTCTTCAGCTTCAAGCAACCCAGTGCAGAAGAACTCGATCACGATTTTCTCTGGCGCACCACGTGCCGGCTTCCCGAACGCGGCCGGATCGGCATTTTCAATCGCTCTTACTATGAGGAAGTCCTGGTCGCCCGAGTCCATCCTGAGATTCTCCGCAGCCAGGATTTGCCTGAAGAATTGCGCGACGAGAAGGACATCTGGCGGCAGAGGTACGGCTCAATTACAGACTTGGAGAAGCACCTCCATCGCAACGGCACCAAAATCGTCAAGATTTTTCTCCACCTGTCTCGCGCGGAGCAACGGCAGCGATTTCTTGCCAGGATCGACGAATCCGACAAGAACTGGAAGTTCAGCACCTCTGACATTCACGAGAGGAAATACTGGAAACACTACACGAAGGTTTACGAGGATTGCCTTTGCGGAACAAGCACTCATCATGCGCCGTGGTACATCGTCCCCGCCGACGATAAGGAGAACGCACGGCTCATCGTCTCTCAAATCGTCCTCGATGCGCTGGGTGGACTCAAGATGGCTTATCCCAAGACAACCGAAAAGCGGCGTCTCGAGCTCCTCGCGATCAAAAAGCAGTTGGCGAAGTGAGGTCAGGGTTCAACTGCCGGAAGATCCGAACGAATCAATGTCTTAAGGCCTAAGCCGCGCCGTTATCATCGCGGAGAAATAGAGAGGAATTTTCAAAATGGCTACCAAGGAACTCCCCATCAGCGCCGAGCAGGATGGCATTCCTCAATCCTTCAGCAAGAACTTCGATCAGACCGGCAACTCGTCCGGGTTCATCTTCGATGTCAATCTATCGACCGCGATCGCGGCAAATGGAAAAGTGGAAGCACAGGCTCCAGTTCTAAAGGGGCCGCTTTCGCCGGACATGCTCGACAAGATGAATCGCTACTGGCGTGCCGCGAATTACCTTTGCATCGGCCAGATCTACCTGTTTGAAAATCCCTTGCTTCGAGAGCAGCTCAAAGCGGAACAGATAAAGCCGCGATTGCTCGGCCACTGGGGAACGTCGCCGGGCCAGAACCTCATCTACATTCATCTGAACCGGCTCATCAAAGAGCACGACGCGGACATCATTTACATCTCCGGCCCGGGGCATGGTGGCCCTTCACTGAATGCGTGCTCTTACCTGGAAGGCACATACACCGAGGTTCATCCGGAGATCACGCACGACGAAGACGGCTTGCGGCTCATGTTCCGCAAGTTCTCTACGCCCGGCGGCGTGCCAAGCCATTGCGGACCGCACGTGCCGAATTCCATGCACGAGGGCGGCGAACTTGGCTACTCGCTGGTCCATGCATTCGGCGCGGCCTTTGACAATCCGGATCTGATTGTTGCCTGCGTTATCGGCGACGGAGAGTCCGAGACTTGTCCACTTGAAGGAAGTTGGAAGTCCGTCAACTTTCTCAACCCGGTGCGAGACGGAGCCGTTCTCCCGATCCTGCACCTGAATGGCTACAAGATCTCCGGGCCAACCGCCCAGGGGCGCACCAGCGACGAAGACCTGAAGGCCCTGTATGAAGGGCGGGGTTACAAACCCTACTTTGTTGAAGGCGACGATCCTGAAGCCGTGCACCAACTTCTAGCTGGCACGCTCGATGATTGCTACGCCGAGATTCGCGCAATTCAGAATGAGGCGCGCAAGAGTGGATTCAAAAAGCAGCCCATCTGGCCCATGATCATCCTGCGTACCCCCAAGGGATGGACGTGCCCCAAAGAAGTGGATGGAATTCCGATCGAGGGCACATTCCGCGCGCACCAGGTTCCACTCGCTTCGGTTAAAGACAATCCTGAACATCTCAAGATCCTCGAAGCCTGGATGAAAAGCTACAAGCCAGAGGAGCTCTTCGACAAGGGCGGCAAGTTCCTTGAAGAACTAGCGGCTCTTGCCCCTGTGGGGAATCGACGCATGGGTGGCAATCCCCATGTGAACGGTGGGCGCGAACTGATTACACTCGCTCTGCCTGACTTTACTGACTACGCACTCGAAATCCCCGGACCGGGTCAGGTTCTCGCCGAAGCTCCGCGCAAACTGGGGGATTTCTTCCGCGACACGTTCAAAATGAATCCGACAAACTTTCGCATGTTTTGTCCGGATGAATCGAATTCCAATCGCCTGAATTCCATCTTCGAGGCTACGAAGCGGTGCTCGATGGCCGAAATTGTCTCGATCGACGATGAACTGGGCCCAGACGGTCGTGTCATGGAAGTGCTGAGCGAGCACCTCTGCCAGGGATGGCTCGAAGGCTACCTGCTTACAGGCCGTCATGGCATGTGGTCCTCCTATGAGGCATTCGCGCAGGTGGTCGATTCAATGACCACTCAACATGCCAAGTGGCTTGAGCAATGCCGCGCGTTTCTCTGGCGCAGGCCGCTGGCATCGCTGAATGTTCTGCTGACGAGTCATGCCTGGCGTAACGATCACAATGGATTCAGTCACCAGGCAACTGGATATGTAGACAATGCCCTGGCGCGGAGAAGTGAAGTCATCCGCGTGTACTATCCGCCCGACTCCAACTGCCTGCTCAGCGTCTTCGACCATTGTCTGCGCAGCCGCAACTACGTGAACGTCGTTACGTGCGGCAAGCAGCCACAGCTCCAATGGCTGAACATGGACGAAGCTCTTGAGCATTGCTCTCGCGGCGCCTCAACATGGAAGTTCGCAACCAACGATGAAGGCGGAGAGCCGGACGTTGTGCTCGCGTGCGCCGGCGATGTACCAACCATCGAGATCTGCGCGGCGTCCTGGCTATTGCAGAAGTATGTGCCTGGCATCAAGGTGCGCGTTGTCAACGTAGTGGACCTGATGACTCTGATGTTTCCTGACAAGCATGCG
>Ga0181516_10002135_pt1 | contig 14359 bp, 10 predicted proteins | sample PEATcosm2014_Bin_25_FD_121104 | JGI IMG/M metagenome (GOLD analysis project Ga0181516, IMG submission 121104) | Peatland microbial communities from MTU Mesocosm Facility, Houghton, MI, USA - PEATcosm2014_Bin01_10_metaG | ecosystem: Environmental > Terrestrial > Soil > Wetlands > Peat | place... | reverse complement strand
ATCGCCGGCAAGGTGCAGCAGGATGGCAAGCTGGTGACCAGGGCGGACGTGGAGGCAGCGCGGCGCGAGGGCGCCACCGACCTGGAGATCCACGACACAGTGCTGATTGCAGCGGCCTTCTCCATGTACAACCGGTACGTGGACGGGCTGGGGACGTGGCAGCCGCGGGACCCCGAGATGTACGCGCAGATGGGTAAGCACCTGGCAGAAGAAGGGTATCGGGCGCCGTCGATTCGGCAGCCGGTGGCGGTGTCCTGACCGGCGCTCCTGACGTACGAAGGGCAGCTTCCTTTTGGAAGCTGCCCTTTTGGTTTCAGGAGGGTTTGCGGATTAGCGCCGGCCCTGGATGGTCTTGGGGTTGATGCCGGCTTTTTTCGCGGCGCGCTTGGCGGCGATCTCGTGCATCTCCTTGCCCATTTTGGACTGGTTGATGGCGAGCTGGATGCCGAGGTTGATGAGGTTGCCGGTGCCCCAGTAGAGGGCCAGCCCGGATGCGAAATGCCACATGGAGAAGCCGAAGATGACCGGCATCATGATGGCCATCATGCGGCGCTGGGCTGGATCCATTCCTGGTGACGGCGTGAGGAACTGCACCAGGAACATGCTGGCGATGATGATGATGGGCAGGATGTGCAGCGGGTCGGGCATGGACAAATCGGTGAGCCAGAACCAGTGCGCCTGCCGGAGCTCCACCGCGTTGAGCAGGACGCGATAGTAGGCGAAGAAGAGCGGCATTTGAATGAGCAGGGGCAGGCAGCCGCCGTACATGTTCACGCCTTCGGTCTTGTAGAGCGCCATCATCTCGGTGTTCATCTCGGCCTTTTTGGGGTCGTTGAGCTTGAGATGGGCGTAGCGCTTTTTGAGCGCCTCGACCTTGGGCTGAATCCGCATCATCTTCAGGGACGACTTCATCATCATGACGCGGGTAGGCAGCATGAGGAGGTTGAAGATAACGGTAACGATGATGATGGCCCAGCCCCAGTTGTTGACGCCGGGACCAAGCTGGGTGCGCAGGAAGCGCAAGGCGAGATAAAGGGGCTTGGCGATGACGGTGAGCCAGCCGAACTGGATCAGCGGTTCGAGGGTTTGGCCGGTGGCCTTGCCATCGGCGCCGGTGGCGCGGATCTTGGCGAGTACGTCCATCTCCTTGGGACCGGCGTAGAGGCGCAGGCGGGTAAAGCCGCTGCTGTCTCCCATGGCCAGGCCTAGCACGTCGGCGGGGCGCTTCTGGCTATTCGGGTCGGTCAGGTCGCTGGGCAGATCGATGGTGTTGTGCAGCGTCAGCGTGGTGGCGCGCGAAGGCACTTCCGGCAGGAAAGCCGAAGCGAAGTAGAGGTCGATAATGGCCGCGTATTCGTAGGGCTGATCGACAGTGGCGTTGCCGCTGACCTTTTTGGCGGCCACAGAGTCCTGCTTGCCGTCGAGCGACCAGGCGAATTGCGACGGCGTGGGGACGGAGGAGCGGGTGAGCGAGGCGGGCAGGAACTCTTCCATGTCGCCCAGGCCAGCGGGCCACTCGACCAGTGCGCGGACGGGCGCGCCGTTGCGCTTGACCTCGGTTTCGATGCCGACGACGTAGGTCTCGTCGAAGCGGAAGGTCTTGAGCACGTCGAGGCCGTTGGCCGCGTAGTGATAGGTGATGGCGCTGGTCGCCGGAGCCTGGGCATACCCGGTGGCCGAGGGCTGCGCTCCGGAGACCGTGACCTGGTAGAGCGCCTGGTTGAGCTGCGAAGTCAGCGCCGGCTCATAGGTAAACAGCGACAGGGGCAAGCCAAAGCGGGCAGAGGCCTGCGGCTGCACCATGTCCAGCGGCTTTCCGCCGGAGTCGGAGTAGCCCTTGAGGATCCAGTGCTTGACCTGGGCGCCGCGATTGGTAAAGACGATTTTGTACTTGGCGTTCTCGATGGTGGTTTCGGATTCAATCGAAGCGCCGACGGCGGGTATGGCCTGCGGGGCCTGGGCTGAGCCGGGAGCGAGTTGCGGCTGGGCCTGTTGACCTTGCGCCTGCGTCTGTTCCGCCTGCTGCGCAGCCTGGGACTGCGGTTGCTGGCGCGCAGGCGCGGGCTGGCTGGGCTTGAAGTACTGCACGCCGAGAAGGACGACCAGCGCCAGCGCGGTAAGCACCATCATGGAGCGCATGTCGCCGCCCCCGCCGCCGCTGTTGCCGCCGCCGGCGCCCGGCGTCTGAAGATTGGGATTACGAATTTCGGGCAAAGTAAACTTCCTGTCGTTTGGGGCCTGTTCTCAGGCGCCGAGCGCGAAGGGCCGCGAGGCCACCGCTCTGTCTATGGTAAAGGTTCGTGGGGCAGGTGTTCCGTGAGATGCGCGCAGTGGGGCCGCAGAGGTACCGGGTCAAGGCCGCCGCGGGCAAAGGGATGGCAGCGCAAGAGGCGCATCAGGGCGAGCGCCACGCCGCGTATGGGCCCGTGCGTGGCGATGGCCACGGCGGCATACTCCGAGCAGGAGGGCAGATAGCGGCAGCCGCCTACGCCCAGCGAGTGCACCGCGGGCGAAAGCCAGCGGCTGTAGAACGCGAGAGTGGCCAGCAGGATGCGGGTCATACGGTGTGCGCCGGCCGTGCCGCCCGCGAACTGCGGGCCGCTTCGGCGTTTGCCTGATGAAGGATACGCACGACCTCCGCCTCAAGTTTCGCGAATTCGAGGTTCATGACGAAACGGCGGGGATGGAAGATGAGATCGAAGCCGGCGGGCAGCAGATCGACGTGGCGGCGCAGCACTTCGCGCATGCGCCGCTTGATGCGGTTGCGCTCGTGGGCCTTGCCAATCACTTTGCCGACGGTGAGTCCGACGCGCGGACCGGCAGGGAGCGGGGCGCCGGCGTAAGCGGGCTGCTGCGGTCCCATGAACCAGCTCATCGAGGCGGATTGGCGTTTGCGGCTAGCAGGATAGGCGCGCTGATAATCCCCGTGCTTGCACAGGCGCACACCCGCCAGAGACTGGCGGCCGGCCTCGGATGGCGCCTGGCGCGCTGCGGTCTGGAAAGGGCTGCTCATGACTGTGCCGAGGGGAACTTGATCCGGAACGGAAAGGTCGAAGGCCCATTCCGGAGCAGACTGAACGGCGGGCGGGAGGGCTGGAGGCGACTAGTCGCGGAAACCAGCGCTGACGGCGACGCGTACGCGGCCGATAGCGCGGCGACGGCTGAGAACGGCGGCACCGGCCTTGGTCTTCATACGAGCGCGGAAGCCGTGGGTCTTCACGCGTTTGCGGCGATTGGGTTGAAATGTGCGCTTGGGCATGGAAATGCGCTCCTGTTTCCTGGTAAGAATCTGTGCCGAGACGGCAAGTCCTAAGTGTATCGCAGGTTGGGCCAGGAATCCAGTCGGACTGTCGGTCCAGCAGGGCAATCGCATTTGGATTCTCATTGTCGACAGGAGCAGCCTTGAAAGGGCGCGGCTTCAGCCGTGTCGAAACATCGCGCGAAAAACGGATCGGCTTTAGCCGCCGGGGGATGTTTTTGGGATGAATACCATCCCGCAGGGCCCGAAGGCCGGCAACTCGGATCGGGATTCGTCTGCGGCAGAGCGGAAGCTGTGCCCTTTCAAGACAGAATCATCTCGCAATCTGAAATGCGATCGCCCTGGTCGGTCCAGGTTATAAACCACGGACACCGCGAACCGGGCATGGACGGAGCCGGCATGGCAAAGCGCGCGCGAAGAGCAAGGCGGCCGGCGTTTGGGAACGTGGATCGGGCTGCCAATTCATTTTCAACCAGACTTGGTTGCCTGACGCCGGGTGACTACCTCAGCCTGGGGCTAAGCTATATTCGCGGAGCAGTCATCCCGCCACGGGTTGACCATACTTCACTCACGCGACAACCCACTCGGCGTTCTTCTGACCTTCGAGAGTTGGCGTGCGGGCGTGGGAGCGACGATCACCTTCGTCCATTCGAATGAAACACGAGCAAAGAATTGGAGAATCAAAGATGCAAAAGCGCACATTGGGCAGGAGCGGCCTTGAGGTTTCAGCCCTGGGCCTTGGATGCATGGGACTGAGCTACGGCTACGGCCCGGCTACGGAGAAAGACCAGGCAATTCAACTGATCCGCACGGCGTTTGAAAACGGGGTGACCTTCTTCGATACAGCGGAAGCCTACGGCCCAAACCTGAACGAAGACATTCTGGGCGAGGCGCTGGCTCCCTTTCGGGACCAGGTTGTGATTGCCACAAAGTTCGGCTTTGTCGAAGGCAAGCCGGCCCTGGGCATGGACAGCCGGCCGGAACGCATCCGCGAAGTGGCGGAAGCAGCACTGAAGCGCCTGCGCACCGACGTGATCGACCTGCTCTATCAGCATCGCGTCGATCCGAAAGTCCCCGTCGAAGAGGTTGCCGGCACTGTAAAAGATCTCATCGCGCAGGGCAAGGTGAAGCACTTCGGGATGTCGGAGGCCGGCGTGGAAAGCATCCGCCAGGCCCATGCGGTGCAACCTGTCGCCGCTCTCCAAAGCGAGTACTCGCTCTTTTGGCGCGAGCCGGAGAAGGAGATTCTGCCCACGCTTGAAGAGCTGGGAATCGGCTTTGTCCCCTTCAGCCCGCTCGGCAAGGGTTTTCTGACGGGCGCCATCAATGCAGACACCACCTTTGACCGCACGGACTTTCGCAACGTAGTGCCGCGATTCGATGTGGAGAACCGCAAGGCCAACCAGACCCTGGTAGACGTGGTCGGCAAAATCGCCGCAGAAAAAGGTGTAACCAACGCTCAGATTGCGCTCGCCTGGCTGCTGGCTCAAAAGCCATGGATCGTTCCCATCCCTGGAACCACCAAGGTGCATCGGCTGCTGGAGAACCTGGGCGCTGCCGCTGTGGAGTTGACGGCGGGCGACCTGGCGGGGATTGAGAGTGCGGTTGCCGGCATTGAAGTGCAGGGAGCACGCTACCCCGCGCAACTGGCAAGCCGCGTGGGCCGCTAGCGCCCACCGCTCAAAGCAAGGGTCCCGGGCATGGGCCGCAAGGAATTCCCAAACAGTTTGCGAGGGTGTGTAGAAAGTGTGACCGCGGAGACAATACTTGTGGTCGACCTTTGGCAAGAGCAGCGATGAAGGCGGCAAATCGGCGGGCGGGCTTCGTCTTGAATCCCGTCCGCCGCCTCTACCAGTTAGACTGGAACGGTTGCCTCTTGAACTTCATGAGCCACCGGTTTGCCCGCCTCCGCCGCTTCCAATTCAATCTGCCGCAGCGCATTGCGGCGGTCCTTTTGGCGCTGTTTTTGACCCAGGGGATTTGGCTGGCGGCGCACCAGACGCTGACCGACCGCGATTACCAATATGCGCGCTGTGGCCGCGAGATGTGGGAGAAGCCGTCTCCCCTGGCCGGCTACTACACCACCTGTGGCAACATTCACGATGGCGTGCTGGCCTATAGACTGGCAGGCTTGCCGCTGACCCTGAACCTGCTGGCCGAGCGGACCATGGACCTGGTTCGCAAGCCCGAAGACAGGGTGGTGCAGGAGGCTGGCGCGGGATTGAGCACGTGGGAGCTGCGGCATCAGCTCACGCACATCCTGCTGCTGGTGCGGCTGCCGTTCCTCCTGGCCGGCTGCCTGCTCGGCGGCGGGCTGTGGTGGGTCACACGGCGGCTCTATGGCAACCTGGGCGGCTACACGGCACTGGCGCTCTACTGTTTTTGTCCGGCAGTTCTGAAGGCCTGCGTCTCCCCCGGCCCCGAGGTGCTGGCCGCCCTCGGAGTCTACGGAGGCGTTTATACATGCATCGGCGTAGCCCATGCCATGCAGGGACCACGGCGCAAATGGCGCCCGCGGGTGGTCCTGCTTACGCTGGCCTTCGGCCTTGCGGCTGCGTCCCACATCGCCGCCCTGCCGGTAGTTGTGCTGGTGGGCCTGGCGGCCATGCTTTGGGTTGCCGAAGGCCGCCGCAGCCAGGTGCTCCCGATAGTGCTCGTGGCCGCGGCCGGAGCCCTGGCGCTGGTGTTTGCCTGTTACGGCTTCTCTCCCGATGCGTTCAGCTACGTGTTCCGGTCGGCGGCGGGGATGCTGTGGATTTCGCTGGACCCAGGCCGGCGCTTCTTTACTTCCGCCAGCGAGGCAGGGATTACGGTGGCAGCCGCGGCGGCGGCCATGTTGTTTCTCGGGATGCGCAAGGCCTGGTACTTTGGCAATGCGGCGCCGCTGCTGTGCGCGGCGGCGATTGGGGTATTGGTGCTGACCGGGGCGCCAGGCAGCCCATGGCTTTGGGCGCTGCCGTTTCTGCTGACCTTTATTGCGGGCGCGTTTGCCGATGCCTATGACGAGCCGAAGGGGCGGGTGGCCTTGGCTGCCGGGGGAGCGCTGGTGTTGCTGCAGGCCGGTGTCTGCCTGATGACCCTGCGCGGCCAGTTGTAGGGACGAACCCCGACACCGCGAGAAGCACCCTCGATTGGGTGTCAACGCCCTCCATTTTGCCGAATTCGCGCTGAAATCGAACGGCGAAAAGGCCGAAAAACCGTTGTGCCGCAGGGCGTCAAAACGAGGTCAAAAGGCGGCCTTGGGGCCGAGGCCTTTGACCTTCCACTCGCACACGCGGGAAGTTGCGCATAAACGACACGAAAATAAGGACTTATTTATCGATGTTTACCTTGCCGAACTGCCCTTTGAACGCGTAAAATAGAGGTGTTGCCCGCCCCGGCCTGGCCTCGTATCTCCCGAATCATTGTTTGACGGATTTGGCGCCCGCCGGCGGGCTCAGAAAACCCTTATGGCAGACGATCAGAACCCGTTACTTCCTCTCGAAGGTGGCACCCCGCCCAACGGCGGCGCCAATCTCATTCCCATCAACATTGAAGAGGAGATGCGCCGCTCCTATCTCGACTATTCGATGTCGGTGATCATCGGACGCGCCTTGCCGGATGCCCGCGACGGTTTGAAACCCGTCCATCGGCGCGTGCTGTACACGCTGAACGAGATGGGCCTGCAGTACAACAAGAAGTACACCAAATGCGCCAAGGTGGTAGGCCAGGCCATGGGCGTTTACCATCCCCACGGCGACTCGGCGATCTACGACACGCTGGTGCGCATGGCCCAGCCTTTCTCGCTGCGGTACCCGCTGGTGGACGGACAGGGAAACTTCGGCTCGGTCGATGGCGACCCGCCGGCGGCCATGCGTTACACCGAGTGCCGCATGACGCGCCTGGCCGGCGAACTGCTCGCCGACATCGAGATGGAGACCGTGGACTTCACGCCGAACTACGATGAGTCCACCTTCGAGCCCACGGTTCTTCCCACGCGCATTCCCAACCTGATCGTCAACGGCTCCAGCGGCATCGCCGTCGGCATGGCCACCAATATCCCGCCGCACAACCTCACCGAGGTGGTGAATGCGACCATCGCGCTGGTGAAGGACCCCACCGCCGGCCTCGCCGAGGTGCTGAAGCACGTGCAGGGGCCAGACTTCCCCACGGGCGGCTTCCTCTACGGCAAGAGCGGCATTCCGCAGGCCTACAAAACTGGCCGCGGCCGCTTTATGATGCGGGCCAAGGTGGCCACTGAAAACCTGACCAAGGAAAAGCTCGCCATCGTCGTCACCGAGATTCCTTACCAGGTGAACAAGTCCAAGCTCATTGAGCGCATCGCCGAACTGGTCAATGACAAAATCGTCGACGAAATCAGCGACGTGCGCGACGAGAGCGATCGCGACGGCATGCGCATCGTCATCGAACTCAAGCGCGGAGCGCAGCCTGAGATCGTGCTCAACCAGCTCTACAAGCACACGCAGATGCAGGAGAGCTTCTCCATGATCTTCCTGGCCGTGCTGAACGGCCAGCCGAAGGAACTGGGGCTCGACCAGGCCATCCATGCCTTCATCGACCACCGCGTCGACGTGGTGCAGCGGCGCACGGTCTTCCTGCTGCGCAAGGCCCGCGATCGCGAGCACATCCTGGAAGGCCTCAAGATCGCGCTCGACAACCTGGACACGGTGATCCGCATTATTCGCGCTTCCAGTTCGCGCGCCGATGCCCGCGAGAACCTGTATGCCTGGGGCAAGGGCAACGAGATTGTGATCAACCTGAGCCGCGAGCGTCTGGCTCACGAAGAACGCGGCCTCACCCTGCGCCAGGTTGACGCCATCCTCGAGCTGCAGCTCTATCGCCTGACGCAACTGTCGGTCGACGAATTGATGAACGAGTTGAGGCAGGTGCGCGAGAGGATTGCCGAATACGAAGAGATCCTGGGCAGCGAAACCAAGCTGCGCGCTGTGATCGTCAAGGAACTGGAAGAGGTGCGCGACAAGTACGGCGACGCGCGGCGCACGGTCATCATCGACGAAAGCGCCGAGTTGCAGCTTGAAGATCTGATCGCCGATGAGCAGGTTGCCGTGACCGTCAGCCACCAGGGCTACTTGAAGCGTACGCCCATCTCGATCTACCGCCAGCAGCGCCGCGGCGGCACCGGCCGCACCGGCATGAAGACCCGCGAGGAAGATTTTGTTTCGCAGTTGATCGTCAACTCTACCCACGCCTATCTCCTGTGCTTTACCAATACCGGCCGCGTCTACTGGCTCAAGGTCTACGAGATTCCCGATGTCAGCGCTGCGGGCAAGGGCAAATCCATGCAGAGTTTGCTGAATCTGCAGCAGGGCGAGAATGTACGCACCATTCTGCCGGTGCGCGACCTTGAAGAAGAGGGCAAATTCATCTTCTTTGCAACGCGCAACGGCATCGTCAAGAAGACCCCTCTCAAAGACTTCAGCAACGTGATGGCGCGCGGCATCATTGCCATTGCCATCGATGAAAAGGTGGACGACCTGATCGATGCGCGGATCACCGACGGCAAGCAGACCATTTTCCTGGGGACGCGCGAAGGCATGGCCATCCGTTTCAACGAGGAATACGACCCGGAGGGCAGCGGATCGGGTCTCCGTCCCATGGGCCGCAATGCCGCCGGCAACAAGGGCATTTCGCTCAAGAAGAACGATCAGGTCATCGGTGTCGCCATTACCGATTCCGACGAGACGCGGGACCGGAATCGCGACGAGTGCGCCGCAAATCTCGGCCTCACCGCTCGGCTTGCAACGCTGAGAAAGGCCCAGGCCAGCGCGAAGGAAGACCTTCAGAAAGCGCGCGAGGCAAAGCGAAACGGTCCTGCAGACGACGAGACCCTGAAGGCTGCGGAAAAAGCCGCGGAGAAGGCTCTTGATCACGCTGAACGGGCATTGAAAGACCTGGACGAGCGTCTCGGGGTGAGCAAGTTCCTCATTCTCACGGTCACGGAAAACGGCTTTGGCAAGCGCACGGATGTCGACGAGTACCGCCTGACGGCGCGCGCCGCTCAGGGCGTCAACAATCTGAAGGCAACGGCGAAGGTGGGCAAGTCGGCATCCATCCTGCTGGTCGATGAAACCTCGGAACTGATGGTCATCAGCCAGTTTGGCAAAATGATCCGCATCGACACCAAATCCATCCGGGCTGCGGGGCGTTCGACCCAGGGCGTGAAACTCCTCAACCTGGAACCGGACGACAAGGTTGCCGCCGCCGTCATTATTCCCCCGGAGGAACTGGCCGAGAACGGCAAGGATGGCGAACAAGGTTCGCTGCTGCAATAGCCACATCGGGCACCCAGGTCTCGCCTCCAGAGACCTGGGTGCAGCCTCGCCGATGCGAGTGCCCATGCATGGACAAGACACTTCGCCGCGTCGCCGATTTCGACGAGCAGCACGCCGAAACGTATCGCAATCCAGGCGCTTGACGGAAACGCCGTCAAATCCCCGATCGTCGGCAGGGGCGATCCGCTTGGAATCAAGGCTCTTCTGGTTCGCCGAATCGTAGATCGCCGCTACAGCGTCCCGCGAGAATTTCCGTTATCGGACAAAGCCGCATCCGCCAAGGTACTCGGCGCGCAATCCAATTCGGTCTAGACTGGAGATGCTCTGGTTTGCTCGCGCAACCTCCTCCATGTTCCGGTCTGGTTTTATCGCTCTCGTGCTGGCTGCACTGACGCTTCCTTCAGCCGCTGGGTCGCCGTCTCACACGGTGAAGCCGCACAAGAATGTCCCGGCCGCCTCCTTCAAATCTCACGCCAAATCGGCCCACCAGGCGGCGCAGGGTAGCCTCAGAAAGCAGGCCCGGCCCGCGGCGTCCGCAACCCACGCCGGAAGTGGCAAGGGCCAGCGCCTACGCAATCGCCGCACCGCCCCAGCCCACGCCGCGCACCGCATTCGGGAACGCCAGGCAGTCCCTGTGAAGGCGCGGCTCAGCCTTCCGCCTCCGCTTTTCGGCTCCCGCGCCTCACTCGAGCGCCAGAATACCCGCACCGAAGCCGACAACCTGGAGCGCATCGAGGACGACGACGATCTCGCCGACCGCATCGCCCACGGTCTGCTCGTTCCCGTACCGGTCTCGGCCACGCTGACGATCAACCAGAGCCTGCCTGCGCAGCGGCGCTACTGCCGTCCCTGGACTGCCACCTTTCTCGCCGACCTGGCCCGCGCCCATGGCGCGGCCTTCCACAAGCCGCTCTATGTCAGTTCAGCCGTGCGCACAGTGGCGTATCAGAAGCAACTGATGGAGACCAACGGCAATGCCGCCGCGGCCGAAGGCGACATTGCCAGCCCACACCTGACCGGCGCCACCGTCGACCTGGCCAAACAGGGACTGTCACGCCAGGAACTCGGCTGGCTGCGCGGCTGGCTCCTGCCCCTGCAAGTCGTCGGCAAAATCGATGTGGAAGAGGAATTCCGCCAAACCTGCTTCCACATCACGGTCTACAAGAGCTACGTGCCGGCAAGAGCGCCTTCCGCAACACGCCAGGCCAAATCCACGCCGCGCCAGCCCGGCCGCGATGTGAGCCGCACGCAGGTCCCCGCCGGACTGACCGCCGCCCGCGGACGATAAGGCGGCCGCAGTGTCCCCATCTAGCCGAAAAGCATAAATTGATTGTGCCGATTCCGCCCCGCGAGGTTACAATCGCGGGCAAAGCCAAATGGCTTGGCGAGGAAGAACGATGAACGATTTCGAAGTGCAATCTGCGCTCGCGGAAACCCGTGGTCTTAACCAGTGGCAGCGCGTCTCCAATATCTACTCCGCGCCGTCGAAGACGTTTGAAGACATCAAGCGCGGCAATCGAAGCTGGTGGCTGCCGCTGCTGATCACACTTCTGTCGTTTGCCGTCTTTTATGCGGTCGTCTCAACCAAGGTGACCTGGACCCAGGTCTACGAGAATGAGCAGCGCAACATTCCGGAGTTCTTCAAGCAGATGCAAGAGAGGCAGCCCCCGGAGGCCAAGGCCGCAGCGGCGAAGAATGGTCCCATCGGCCAAGCCGTCAGCGTCGCACTTTCGCCGGTTGGCGTAGTAATTATGGACGTCATCGCAGCCGCTTTGCTTCTGGCAACAATCAACTTCGGGTTCGGCGGGAAGGCCACCTTTGGTTCGCTCTTTGCGGTAACGCTCTACGCAGGACTGGTAATGTGGCCGCTCAAGTGGCTCCTGGGAGCCTTGGCGAGTTTCTTCGTCGATCCCGAGTCGTTCAATATCCAGAACTACGCACCAACGAACGTGGGGGCTTTCTTGTCCCGCCAGGAGATGCCGCTTTCTCTTTATGCGCTCGTATCCAGCCTTGACGTGACCGCCATCTGGTGCATGGTGGTGACCGGCATCGGGGTTGCAACAGTGGCCGGGGTCAAACGCAATTCCGGGTATATCGCTGTATTCGGCTGGTGGATCGTTGGCATTCTCATCGGAGTTGGTTTCGCCACGATTGTCAGCTAGCGTGCCGATTCTGGAGAAAACACCGGAAATGGCTGGGCCAAGAAATCCGTGACTTCATGCAGAACCTGCGCCGGTTGCTCACGATGCGGAACATGGCCGCAGCCGCTGAGAATCACGGTTCGCGCAGGCCCTTGGACGAGGCTGGCGATCCGTTCCGGGGTGACGTGTTGAACCAAACTCGTCCCGGTCTCCGTGCATGGCGAGGACGGGGCAGCGCACTTGCCGCAGTTCGTCGTCGAGACGCCATTGCGCAAAGGAGGGCGCCAGCCAGGTTTCGATCCAGGCATCCAAAACCCAGCGCGCTTTTGGGCCGTGGTACCTTGCCAGACGCTCAAGCTGGCCGGGCTGTTCAAACCGCTTGCCGGCCGAACGCAGACCGTCAAGGGTGCGCTCTTCAACGAAGCTTTGCGCTGCTTCGGTCACTACGGCGGAACACCGATCCGGCAAAAGGGCCGCGGTGGCAATCGCCATTACGCCGCCAACGCTATGCCCGAACGGAACGATCGTATTGAGGCGCAGAGAGTCGCACAACAGCGGCGTCACCCGCGCTGCCTCGTCGCCGATGAAGCTTAAAGGCAATGGGCCGGGATGAGCGTCTGAAAAGCCAAAGCCGAGGCGGTCATAGGCGACGACAATTCGCTGAGTCGATTCCGCAAGGCGTTCCGGAAAGTCCCGCCACAGCTTCACGCATCCGAGCGAATCGTGAAAGAGCAGGATGGCCGCATGCGTATCGCATTGCGGCCGGTCAGGGGTCCATGTTCTCGCGAACAGAGACGCGTGTCCTGTGTCGATCCGATGGTCGTTTATGCGCACGGTCATCGCACGATGGCTCTGAGTGGCAAGCAACGCGCGGTCTTCACATTCCGATGACGGAAGAATTCGGACCGCGTAAGGACGCGTGCATTATTGTTGCGTCAGCCGGATGTCGCGCGAGGAAGCTCCCACGAATACGCGACTGCCTGGGATGAATTTCCAGTTGTTGGCATCGACGCTCCACACGCTTTGCATGCGGGCCGGAATGACGACGCTGACAGGCTTGGACTCGCCGGGCTTCAAGCTCATCTTGTTCCAGCCGGCAAGCCGCAGCGGAGGCTCGTCCTTGTCGGGGATGGCGAGATAAACCTGCGCAACCTCCGCCCCTTCCAATGCACCGTCGTTCTTCACGGTGAAGGCGACGGTGATGGTGTTGTCCGCGCCGGCGCTGACAGTCAAGCCGGAATAGGCGAAGTGGGTGTACGACAATCCGTATCCGAATTCGAACATCGGCTTGATCTTCTTCGCGTCGTACCAGCGATAGCCGATTTCGAGCTTCTCTGCGAAGTCGGGGTCTTTGGCGATGGTTCCGTCTTTGCCCCAGGTGGGGGTATCCTCGTTGCGTTCGGGAAAGGTAAGCGGTAATTTGCCGGAGGGATTCACCTTGCCAAACAGAACATTGGCAACGGCGCGTCCGCCGCTCTCGCCTGGGAACCAGGCCTCGACAATGGCCGCGACCTTATTCCGCCAGGGCATGAGCACGGGATTGCCGTTTTCGAGAATCACGATGGTGTGCGGATTGGCCGCGGCCACGGCATCGACCAACGCATCCTGATTGGAAGGGTTGGCGAGGCTGAGCGTGGCAAGATCGCCAAAGTCCTCGCCCGCGGGCTGGTTGACCACAACGATCGCCACATCCGATTTTGCCGCCAATGCAACAGCCGCATCGATCTCCGGCTTTGCATAGGCGCGAAACGGCTCGACCTGCTCGTTGTTGCCGGCAAAGGTCACCTTGGCGTCGGGAGCGAGCTCCTGGATGGCCTTGACGATGGGAACGTCGAGCTTGAGCCAGGGAGTTCTCCACCATTCGCAGCCAGCGTGCGTGCCAAAGCGCAGTCCGCCGCAGTCGGCGATAAATCCGGATGCCGGCAGCAACGTGTCGCCGGAGCCGCCGCCTGTGCCGACGGCCACGTCCGCATGCGCTCCGATCACCGCGATGGACTTCAGCTTGCCAGCCGCGAGCGGAAGCTGCGCCCCATTGTTCTTGAGGAGAACGATCGATTGCTCTTCAACGTTCTGCGCAAAGGCAGCCGAGGCGGCAAAATCGACTTTCACATTTTTCGGCAGTGGGTTATCCATCAGCCCGGTGGAGATCATGGCATAGAGTTTGCGCCGCACCATGTCGTCAATGCGCGCTTCGGTGAGGTCCTTGGTGGCCAAGGCAGCCAGGACGTCGAGGCGATTGAACCAGGTGGGACCGGGTTCGGAGCCTTCCTCTTCATCGAGACCGGCGTTGATGGCCTTCGCCGTTGAGTGGGTCGCGCCCCAGTCGGACTGCACCATGCCCGGGAATTGCCAGTCGTGCTTCAGGATGTCGGTGAGGAGATGCGCGTTTTCACAAGCATAGTCGCCGTTAAGGCGGTTGTAGCTGCACATCACGCTGCCGGGATGACCCTTCTCGATGGCGATTTCAAATGGCAGCAGATACAACTCGCGCAGAGTGCGCTCGTCGACTACGCTGTTGCCGCCCATGCGGTTGGTCTCCTGCTCGTTGGCAGCAAAGTGCTTGATGGAGCCAACGATCTTCTCGCTTTGCGTGCCGAGTGTGCGCTCCGCAAGCATTTCGCCGGCAAGGACCGGATCCTCGCCGAGATACTCAAATAAGCGCCCGT
>Ga0181516_10002134_pt1 | contig 14363 bp, 9 predicted proteins | sample PEATcosm2014_Bin_25_FD_121104 | JGI IMG/M metagenome (GOLD analysis project Ga0181516, IMG submission 121104) | Peatland microbial communities from MTU Mesocosm Facility, Houghton, MI, USA - PEATcosm2014_Bin01_10_metaG | ecosystem: Environmental > Terrestrial > Soil > Wetlands > Peat | place... | reverse complement strand
GTTCGGCGGCGCCGCCGGCAATCCGGAGCTGTTCGCGGGGCTGCTGATCATCGTGTTCGTGGTGCTGCTGATCACGCTGGGCGTGCTGTACCTGGCCACGCCCGCGATGCGCGTGCTGGGCGTGACCGGCACCAATGTCATCAGCCGGATGTTTGGTGTGCTGCTCGGCGCGCTGGCCGTGCAATACGTCATCGACGGACTGCGCGGCAGCTTCACTTCCTAGGTTCCGAAGCTGGCGCGCGCATGAACAGCAGCTCGCGCACCGTGTGCCCGAGGCGCTCGCCGCGCCGCTCGAAGCGGGTCGCGCTGCGCTCCAACATCCGGTCGCTGAAACCCCCGTGCGCCATGCAGTTGCGGAGCGCCTCGCAGCCCTGCAGCACGCTCAGCATGTCCTGTGCGTATGGCTCCCAGTCGGTGGCCAGGTGGAAGCGGCCGCCGCTCTTGAGCCGGCTCGCCACCAGGCCTGCGAATGCGGGCTGCACGATGCGGCGCTTGTGATGACGCGCCTTGGGCCAGGGATCGGGAAACAGCAGCTGCAATTCATCCAGGCTGTCCGGTGCGATCTGGCATTGCAGCACCTCGACCGCATCGTGCGCGATGACGCGCAGGTTCGAGGTGCCGGCTTTGGAAGCCTCCAGCAACAGGTGCCCGATGCCGGGACGATGCACCTCGATGCCGAGGAAGTCGCGCTCGGGCGCGGCGCGGGCGCGTTCCAGCAGGTGTTCGCCGTTGCCGAAGCCGATCTCGAGCGTTCGCGGCGCGCTGCGCCCAAAGAGACCATCGAGATCGAGCAGCCGCGGCTCGAACTCGACGCCGAACCGCGGCCAAAGCATCTCCAGGGCGCGTTGCTGAGCATCGGTGATGCGCCCCGCGCGCATGACGTACGAGCGCACGCTGCGTCGGAGGTCCGGGGGCTGCTGCATGCGCTCAGTATAGTGGTGCTGGCGGGCTGCCTGGTGACGGGGTGCAGCAGTGCGCAGCCGCCACGTGTCGCGCAGGCGGACGCGCTGCTCGCGCGCATGACGCTTAGCGAAAAGGTCGACCTCATCAACGGCGCGCCTGAAAATCCCCTGATCTCACAGGGCGAGGCCGGCTACCTTTCGGGCAATGAGCGGCTGGGCATCGCTCCCGTGCGATTCGCCGACGGGCCACCCGGTGTGCTGACCCGCCACCCGGCCACAGGTCTCCCCGCCACCATGGGGCTGGCTGCCACTTTCAATCCTGGGGATGCGCGCGCGATCGGTGAGGTCATCGCAGCGGATGCGCGGGCGCTCGGGGTCGGCGTGGTGCTCGAACCCTACATCAACCTTCATCGCGATCAGTCATTCCCGCGCGCCTACAACACCTTTGGGGAAGATCCGTTGCTGACCGGCCAGATGGCGGCGGCGCAGGTTCAGGGCATCCAGGCCCACGGCATCATGGCGCAGGCCAAGCACTTCATCGCTTATGACGGCGCCAATGATGTCACCGTGGATCCGCAGACGCTGCACGAGATTTACCTCGCGCCGTTCGCGGCCGTGATCGATGCTGGGGTTGCCTCGATCATGTGTTCCTACAACGTGATCGACGGCGCCTATGCCTGCGGCAATCGCGACATGCTGACCACGATTCTGCGCGGCGAGCTGAAGTTCGATGGCTTCGTGACTTCCGACTGGGGCGCGATGCACGGCACGGATTTCATCAATGACGGCGCCGACCTGGAGATGCCGGGGCGCCGCAGCGACATCGCCTCTTTCTATGCGGGGGTGCCGGCCGTGATCGACCCGCCCGGTCCGCTGTCCGGGCCTTCGCCGCCCTACCACATTCCCGAGGAGACCCCCTGGCCCGAAGTGCCGGGTCCAAAGCTTTCCGGGTCGCAGCCCATCGGTGTGATCGCGGCACTGCGACAGGGCACCGTCACCGAAGACACCATCACCCAGGCGGCCGGACGCGTGCTGCGCCAGTTGCAGCGCTTCGGCTATGTGCATCGTGCGGCCGCGCCGCTGCCCACGGGCGAGCAATCGTCGGCGGTCATTGACGAGCACGCGGCCATCCTCAGGCGCACGGCTCAGCACGCCGCGGTGCTGCTCAAGAATGAAGGCGGCGCCTTGCCGCTCTCGACTGCGGATCTGGCAGGTCTCGCCATGATCGGACCAGGCGCGCTGCAGACCGTCGCGGTGGGCCAGTCCGGCGAAAAGTCCCTGGGGCTTGTGGAGCGCGAAGTCAGCCCGATCGCAGCGCTGCGCGAGGCCAGCGGTGTCGATATCGCCGCGGCGGTTGCCGACGACATGACGGGGACGCCCATCCCGGCCTCGCAATGGACGCACCCGGGCGGCAGTGGGTTGCTGCGGCAGGATCTCGATGGCCGACCGCTCAGCGTCGATGCGACGCTCGATTTCACGACACAGCAGGGCAATGCCCTGACCCCCGGCACTCGCGCGCGATGGTCGGGCCTGCTGCGGGTGCCGCACAGCGGCCGCTATCGCCTCTACCTGCAGCTGCTCGGTGCGCGCGGCGATGTCAGCGTGGATGGTCGACGGATCGGCGTGGCCCTGCTCACACCACACCACGGCGATATCCTGCAGCCCGCAGAGCACAATGTGCTGCCGACGCGCGACGGACTCGATGATCTGCGCTGCGAATTGGAGCTCACCGCCGGCGATCACGCGGTATCGGTGCAGGTCGTCGGTGAGGAGGCGGGACAGCCGGTGCAGATCCGGCTGGCATGGGTGACACCCGAACAGCGCGCCGCCGACTATCAGTCCGCGATCGAAACTGCACGCCGCGCCTCCCGGGTGGTGGTGTTCGCGTGGGGCCGCAATGCGCCGCTGTTCGCGCTGCCCGGTGACCAGGACCGGCTCATCGCGGACATCGCCGCCGCCAATCCCAATACCGTCGTGGTGCTCAATGTCAGTGAGCCGGTGGCGATGCCATGGCTGGACCGCGTCCGTGCCGTGCTGCTCATGTGGTATCCGGGTGATGAAGGCGGACCTGCGGCAGCGGATCTGTTGCGCGGCGCGGTCAGTCCGGGGGGCCGGCTGCCATTCACCTGGCCGCGGCGGCTCGAGGATGGCCCGGCCAATGATCCGGCGCATCCGGAGCGCTCATCGTCAGGTCTGGATGGCGCCACCACTTATTCCGAGGGCATCTTTGTCGGCTACCGCTGGTTCGACCAGCAGGGAATCGAGCCGCTGTTCCCGTTTGGCTTTGGACTCTCCTACTCGCGCTTCGAATATGCGCACCTGGAGGTGCGCCGCGCGGCCGATGGTGGCCTCGATGCCAGCTTCGATCTGGCCAACGTCGGAGGCGTCGATGCCGATGAGGTCCCGCAGCTGTATCTCGGCCCGCCGGATGAACGCTCAGCTGAGCGTGCCGGCGGCGCCCAGTTTGCGCGCCGCGCACTGGCCGCGTTCGATCGCGTGCACCTTAAGGCAGGCGAGGCGCAACGGATCCGGCTGCACGTGGCGCCGCGCGCGCTGGAATACTGGTCGACGCCCAAGGGCGCGTGGATGAGGGTCGGTGGCGCGCGTGCGGTTTACATCGGGCCTTCCAGTCGCGAGACGCGGCTGCAGGCAACAGTTGCCGGCACCGCCGGGTGGAAAAAGCGATAATGCGCTCATGCAAATGAATAAATGGTTTAGCGCGACTCTCACATGCCTGGTTCTGAGCGTTCCAGTAGACATCCATGCCGCTCAGACCCAGCCCGTTCCCGCCAATCCGATATGGGCGCAAACGTTCCTGGGAGTCAATCCCAAGGCAAAGTGTCCGGATTTGCGGATCGCCGATGAGGGAACCATAGCCGTGGTTCTTTTCTGGGTGCCACGCGCAGGGGCGCCGTCACAGATCTCCATCAAGTCGTCTTCGGGTTCGAGTGCTCTGGATTCTGCGGCGATCAGCTGCGTCTCGAAGCTGCGATTCGCACCCGCCACCACGCTCGGCGACGGTAATCCGATCGACTCCTGGCAGCAGATTGCCTTTCGGTGGGCCATTCCGGCCAATGCGGACGAAACGCGAGCGCCGATCGCGGCAGCGCCGATCGCGGCAGCGCCGAAACAGGATGCTCCCGGCGGCCAGTCCAACAGTGTGACGGTGCATGTCTGCGTCGATAAAACGGGAAAACTCGAACAGGACCCGACGATCGTCCACTCTTCGGGAATGGCGTCTCTGGATCAGGCCGCTGTGAGAATCGCAGCATCCGGCTCTGCTTACTACTGGCCCGACACTGCGTCGAACGGGCCGCCGGTGTCCGGCTGCGCGCAGCTGGCGATCAAGTTCGACACCAAGTAACGCGGCGTTTCGGTGCGGCCATCCGGATCGATTACCCTATGCGACCAACGGTGAAATACATATTGGTCCTCACAGCCGTGTTTCTATGCGTGGCCATAGCGCTCTTCGCTTGGTCGACTTACGCCGACCAACAACGTTTCGGTGCGGCAAAGAACGATTGCGAACGCGGCTGCATCCAGGACTCCGGCGGCCTTGACCAGTGTCGCAAGATTTGCGTTGATCATCCAAACCGCTATCCATGAGTTCCGTGACTGGTAACTGCGTCACCGCTGCGCTGTCCGCTGCGGTACGCTGACCCGTCATGGCGGCCATACCCTTCTCGGTGCTGGATCTCTCGCCGATTGTCGAGGGTGCGACCGCGGCTGACGCGCTGCGCAACTCGCTCGAACTCGCGCGCGCCGCAGAGGCGCTGGGCTACCGGCGCTTCTGGCTGGCCGAGCATCACAACATGCCCGGCATCGCCAGTGCTGCCACCTCGATCGTGATCGCGCACGTGGCTTCCGGCACCCACTCCATCCGCGTCGGCTCCGGCGGCGTCATGCTGCCGAACCACGCGCCGCTGGTGATCGCCGAGCAGTTCGGCACGCTGGTGTCGCTCTATGGCGAGCGCATCGACCTGGGGCTGGGACGCGCACCGGGCACCGACCCGCGGACCTCACGCGCGCTGCGCCGCGACCTGGCCGGCGGCCCCGATAACTTTCCGGACGATGTGCTCGAGCTGCAGGCCTATTTCGAGGCGCCGGCGGGGCAGCCGACGCGCGCGGTGCCCGGCGCGGGACTGAAGGTGCCGATCTGGCTGCTGGGCTCCAGTCTCTACAGCGCGCAGCTCGCGGCCATGCTCGGACTGCCGTTTGCGTTCGCGGCACACTTCGCGCCCGAGCTCCTGCTGCTTGCGCTCGAGGCCTACCGCGGCAGCTTTGCGCCCTCGGTGCACCTGGAGAAGTCGTACGCCATGATCTGCGTCAACGTGGTGGCGGCCGACACCGATCGCGAAGCGCAGCGACTGTTCAGTTCGCATCAGCAGGCCTTCACGCAATTGCGCCGCGGCCGCCCGGGCAAGCTGCCGCCGCCCATCGATGACATGGCCGGCTTCTGGACCGCGGAGGAGCGCGCCCTGATCGACCACCAGATGCACTATTCGTTCGTTGGATCGCCGGCCACCCTGCGCGCCGGGCTGGACCGCTTCCTGTCCGAGGCACGGCCCGATGAGCTCATGGTCAACGTGCACGTCTTCGATCAGGAGGCGCGCCGCCGTTCGCTGGCGCTGACCGCCGAGGTGATGCTCGGTCGGTCGCAGCTCAGTCCGGCATAAAGCCGAGCCGGGTCCAGACGCGCTCGGCCGCCTTGCTGGCGGGGCCGGCCGACTTCAGCACTTCGAGCGCGACTTCATCGTTGATGGCGCCCCGGCCCCGCAATACGGCCAACGCGCCAATGAAGGTGCCAAACTGCAGGGCCCGGCCCAGCGGGCTGCGGGGTGCCGTCTGCGGCGCGAGCTGCTCGGCCAGTGCGGTATCGATACGTTCAGAGAGTTCCCAGCTGGCCGCGACCTGCCGCGCCACGCCGATGGCGTACGCATCGATCAGCGCCGAGATGTAGGCGGCGTCGGGCTTTCTCTGGCGGCCGAGGAAAGCATCGCGCGCCACACTGAACACCACGATCGTTGCCAGTCCCTGGATCAGTGCCAGCAGCTGCGCGGCGAAGGGGTCGGCGCTGTCGATCATGGAGGCGTGGGTCTCGGCGGCATTGGCCGCAAACAGCGAATGCTCCCAGGTCACATCGCCGAACTGCGCAAAACCGCCGCCGCTGATGCGGAACACCGGCTGCATGAGTGCGGCGGCAATCATCGATCGCAAGCCTTCGATGCCGAGCATCGCCACGGCGCGGTCCAGGCTTTCGATGGGTTCAGGGCTGTGGCGGTAGAAGGGGCTGTTGGCCAGCCGCAGCAGGTTGCCCGCCAGCGCCGGATCGCCCGCGATGATCTGCGACAGTGCGCCGCGCGAGGCAGTTTCATCGTTGATGGCCTGGAGCAGCTTGGGCAGCTGCATCGGGCGCCGCGGCGCGTAGTTGGGCTTCTCGACGATGTTGGTGAGTGTGGCGCCAACGGCGGCCGCAAACTCATCGCCCGGCTTGATCTGAAACGCCACCGGCGGCAGCGATGTACCGAAGGCGACTTCCCGCATCGAGCGGATGGTTTCCGCGCGCACACTCAGGATGGCCGCTGATTCGGGGTCCGGGGCCGCGGCGCCGTTGGCGGCGCTGGCATCCGCCGAGTCTTCGGACTCGATATCAGGCTGGGATTCCGCCGCCGCAGCGGCCAGCGGCGCGTGGGAAGGAGCGGGTTCTTTGCCGGGCGGCTGGCCCCGGCGCAGCAGCAACAACAGGCCTGCGAACAGTACGACCGCGGCGATGATGCCGATAAGCCATGGGCTCATGGTCGTAGATTAGTCCAATCGGCTGCGCGCCGTCAGCTCATAGGCTATGAGCGCCACCGCCAGTGATGCCAGGCTTACCCAGAATTCGCTGGCGTGCGCCGGTGTCACGGCCATTGCCACCAGCACGGCGATCATGCCGAGAATCGCCGCGTAAGTGCTCCACGGGTACCACCACATGCGGATCGCGAGCTTCGAGGCATCGATGCGCTGTCGCAGCCGGATCTGCGCAAACGCGGTCAGCATGTAGACGTAGAGAATGAGCGCGCCGGAAGCGTTGACGAGGAAAGCAAACACGCCGTTGGGTGACCAGACCGCCGCGAAAATGCCGAGCAAACCGGCGGCGGTTCCGGCCAGTACCGAGCGCGCCGGCACGCGGCCCGAGTTCAGTTTCACCATCCACTGCGGCGCGTCGCGATGTTCGGCCAGCGTGAACAGCACACGCGAGGTGACGTAGAAAGCGGAGTTCAGGCAGGAGAGTACCGCGGTGAGGATGATGACGCTCATCGCCACGCCTGCCCAGGAGTAATGCATGGTCCGAAGCGCCAGCGTAAAGGGTGACTGGCCGGGAATAATGCTGTCCCAGGGCACGACTGTGACGATCAGGAAAATCGCGCCGACATAGAAGAACACGATGCGTGTGATGATCGAGGTGGTCATGCGCGTCAGGGCCCGCGCCGGGTCGCGCGACTCCGCCGCCGCCACAGTGGTGATCTCGGCGCCGGTCAGCGAGAAGAAAACCGTGGTCACGCCCGCCAGCACGGCCACCCCGCCGCGCGGCATGAAGCCGCCGTGGCTCACCAGCGTGCTCCAGGTGGGACCTCCGGGTGACAGCAGCCCGCTGGCGTAGCCGAGGGCGAGCACCGTGAATACGATGATGGCGCTGACCTTGATGGAGGCAAACCAGAACTCGAATTCGCCGAATGATCGCGCTGACATCAGATTCACGCCGGTCATGATGGCGATCAGGCCCGTGCCCAGGAGCCAGGTGGGGATCGGGATCCAGGCGTGCAGCAGCACCGCACCGGCGATGGCTTCCACGGCCACGACAATGATCCAGAAGTACCAGTAGAGCCAACCGACCACGAAGCCTGCCCGGTTGCCCAGACCCGATCGCGCGAACTCCGTGAAGGTGCGCACCTCGGGCAGCGCCGTGGCCATCTCGGCCAGCATGCGCATGACCAGCAGGATCAGCACCCCGGCAATCAGGTAGCTGAGCACGATGGCCGGTCCCACGCCGGCGATGGCGGCGCTGCTGCCGACGAACACGCCGGCACCGATCATGCCGCCCATGCTGATCATGGTGACGTGGCGCGGGGACAGCGAACGGCGGAGGGTCACCGGCGCGCCATCGGCGGCGGCCGTCGCGAGGCTGCTTGGCTGCATGAAAGGCTCCCAGTCCCTTAGTTCTTATGCCCCGCATCATAGAGCAGGGCGGCACTGGGCGCGCGGGCGGGGATTTACGAGCGGCGTGCGTGCGGCAGGGGGATTCCGAGCTGCCTGATGCGGCGGTAGAGCGTGTTGCGGCTGATACCGAGCTGGGCTGCCGCGTGCGTCATGTTCCAGCGGCTGCGCTCGATGGCCGCCAGTAGCTCCGAGTGCTGACTTTCGGTGTCGTCGGCCGCAGGTTTCGCAGGGGCTGGATGCACGCGATTCTCCTCGGCAGTGGTGAGCAGGCGCGAGGCGCCCGCCGGCAGCATGTTGTCGTGGACCCCCACGAAATAGCGATGCCCGTGTCCGTGCGCGCGCACCGGCCAGGCGGCGGTGCCGGTGCGATGCGAAGCGGTCTTGAGTTCGCCCAACCGCAGCGCGAATATCTGTTCGATCGAACGGCCCACCAGTTCCGAGCGGGCCCTGGCACCCAGCAATGCCACCGCGGCGCGGTCTGCCGCGATCACGCTGCCGTCGCGATCCATCGCCAGCGCGCCATCGTTGACCAGGTTCACGAACTCTGGTCGCCAGTGGAAGCGCAGCACGATGCTGCCGCGGTGGCGCTGCATGAAGAGGCTCTTTTCGATGACCAGCGCAGACATGTTGACCAGCGACATCGTGTGCACCTGACTGCCGCGCGTGTCATACGAGCCGACGCAGGAGGCATCGAGCACGGCCACGACTTCATCCTGCGGGTCGCGAATCAAGGCACCCGAGCAGGACAGGCCGATGTGGTTGGAGTTGAAGTGTTCATCCCGATGCACCGTCACGGGTTTGAGTTCGGCAAGACAGGTGCCGATGCCGTTGGTGCCTTCGCTGCGCTCGCTCCAGTCCGCGCCCGGTAGCAGCCCCGCGCCGCGGAACAGCTGCCCCAGCGTGGGGTCGACCCGCTGGCAGAGGATGATGCCGCTGGCATCGGTCAGCAGCAGCGCGTAGCCCGAGCCTGCCACCTGCTCGTAGAGCAGGTCCATCTCGGCGGCGGCTACGCCGATGAGTTCTTCGTGCCGCTGCAGCCGTTCGCGCAACGCTCCCGCTTCGATGACCGTTGGGGCGCGCCGGTGGTCGGGGGCCAGGTGATAGTTACGCGCACAGCGTGCCCAGGAGCGGGCGATGCGGGTCTCGGCAATGCCGTCGACGGTCCGCAGGACCTCATCGACGTGGCGCAGTATCGCCCGGGTTTCCATGGGCTTAGTTGTACCCTTTCGCCGGCGGGTTGTCACAAAGTCGCCGTTTGGAGGCGATTTGCGCGGCCACTGCCGGTGCTGACACAAACTGTCCCATGCGGCAAGGCACGATTTCGCCCATCGCTGAAGCGGTCCTATAATCGGCCCCCCGGCTCGTCAGCAGCCGGACCTGCTCGCGCGAGCCTCCAGAGCCGCCGAGCCCGCGTTTGGGGTGCCTGTAACAGGAGATTTATATGAATGCAGCTATTGATATGGTGGCGCTGAGCGCACCCGTCAAAAAATTCGTTGGCCAGCCTCGTCAAGCCCTGATCAATGGTCGGTGGCAGAACGCGCAGGACGGCAAAACCTTCGAGGTGTTCAATCCGGCCACCGAGGCCGTGATCGCCCACGTGGCCGACTGCAAGAAGGCCGATGTCGATCTGGCCGTGGCTGCGGCGCGCAAGGCCTTCGAAGAAGGCCCGTGGCCGAATATGTCACCGTCGTCGCGCGGCAAGATCCTGTGGAAGATCGGCGATCTGATCCTCGAACACCTCGAGGAACTCGCGCAGCTCGAGTCGCTCAACAACGGCAAGCCCATCGCGGTGGCACGCGGTGCCGATGTGCCATTGGCCGCGGACCTGTTCCACTACATGGCCGGCTGGGCCACGAAGATCGAAGGCAGCACGCTGTCGCTGTCGGTGCCCTATACGCCCGATGCCCAGTACCACGCCTATACGCGCAAGGAGCCCATCGGCGTTGTCGCGCAGATCATTCCCTGGAATTTCCCGCTGCTGATGGCAGCCTGGAAACTCGGCCCGGTGCTGACCGCCGGCTGCACCGTGGTGCTCAAGCCCGCCGAGGAGACGCCGCTGTCGGCGCTGCTGCTGGCACAGATCTGCCTGGATGCGGGCCTGCCGCCGGGCGTGCTCAATGTGGTGACCGGCTTCGGCGAGTCCTGCGGTGCACCGCTGGCCGCTCATCCGGGCGTCGACAAGGTGGCCTTCACCGGATCGACCGAAGTCGGCAAGCTCATCGTCAAGGCCGCTGCCAACGATCTGAAAAAGGTCACGCTGGAACTGGGCGGCAAGTCGCCCAACATCATTCTCGATGATGCGGACATGAGTCTTGCCATTCCGGGCGCGTCGAATGCGATTTTCTTCAACCACGGTCAGTGCTGCTGTGCCGGCTCACGCCTGTTCGTGCAGGAGAAGAGCTACGACCAGGTGCTCGAGGGCGTCAGTGCTGCAGCCAAGAAGATCAAGCTCGGACCCGGCCTGAATCCGGACAGCGAGATGGGACCGCTGGTCTCGAAGGTGCAGTTCGAGCGCGTCACGGGTTTCCTGAAGTCGGGTCGCGATGAGGGCGCCCGCACGGTCACCGGCGGCCAGCGCCACGGCGAGACCGGATTCTTCGTGCAGCCGACCGTGCTCGACGGCACCAAGGACAGCATGAAGGTCTATAAAGAGGAGATCTTCGGGCCGGTCGTGACCGTGATGCCCTTCAAGGAGGTCGACGATGACATCATTCGTCGCGCCAACGATTCGGTGTACGGTCTGGCCGCGGGCCTCTGGACCAGCAACATCCAGCGAGCGCATCGCATCGCCAACAGGCTGCGGGCGGGCACGGTGTGGATCAACTGCTACAACATCTTCGATGCTTCCATGCCGTTCGGCGGCTACAAGCAGTCGGGATGGGGTCGCGAGATGGGCCATGAAGTGCTGAAGAACTATCTCGAGACCAAGTCGATCTGCATGAGCATCTGAAGCTTAAGCTTGGGGATTGCTGACAGCACGGGCCCCGCCGACCGCAAGGTCGGCGGGGCTTGTGTTGTCAGGGGGCGGGAATTCGAATACGGTGCGGGCTTACGAACAATAAGAAAGCCACAGCCGCGCCGTGCCGAACATCGACTGGATAACGCTCAGCGTCTTCGCGATTCTGTTCGGGTTCGTCACCTGGCTGGGCTTTGCCGCCGCGCGCTGGCGCCGGGGCGATCTGGATCTGCTGCACGAATGGGGCCTGGGTGGGCGGCGTTTCGGCACTGTGGTCACCTGGTTTTTGATGGGGGGCGATGCTTACACCGCCTACACTTTCATCGCCGTGCCGGCATTTGTGTTTGCCGTCGGTGCGCCGGCCTTCTTCGCGGTGCCGTACTCGCTGCTGAACTATCCGATCCTGTTCCTGTTCCTTCCCCGACTGTGGAATGTCTGCCGTAAGCGCGGCTACCTCACCGCGGGGGATTTCGTGCGCGGGCGCTTCGGCAATCGCTGGCTGGCGACCGCGATCGCAATCACCGGCATCGTGGCGACGATGCCCTACATCGCACTGCAGCTGGTGGGCATGCAGGTGGTGATCGGCGCGCTGGGACTTTCCGGCACAGGACTCGCATCCGAAGTGCCGATCATCATCGCGTTCGTGATTCTCGCCGCGTTCACCTATTCGAGCGGCTTGCGCGCGCCGGCCTCGATTGCCATCGTCAAGGACATCCTGATTTATTTGACCGTGTTTACTGCCATCATCGTGATTCCGATTCAGCTCGGAGGTTTCGGCAAGGTATTCGCCGCCGTGCCCAAGGCCAGGCTGCTGCTCGCGGTGCCGGGTCCTCATACCTCGGGCAGCTACAGTGCCTATGCCACCCTGGCGCTGGGCTCGTGCATGGCGCTATGGATGTACCCGCATGCGCTGACGGCGGTACTCAGCGCCAACAGCGAACGGGCTGTCCGTCGCAATGCCATCATCGTGCCGGCATTCACCCTGATGCTGGGCCTGCTGGGGCTGTTCGGCTTCATGGCGTACGCGGCCGGCGTCGATAAGCTGCCGGAGTTCGCGGCCGGCTTCAAACAATTCGGCAACAACTTCGCCGTGCCGGCGCTGCTCATGCATAGCTTTCCGCCGTGGTTCGTCGGTATCGCGTTCGCCGCCATCGGCATCGGCGCGCTGGTGCCGGCGGCCATCATGTCGATCGCCGCAGCCAACCTGTACACGCGAAACATCCACCGCGAATTCTTCAACCCGCGCTGCTCGGATCGCGAGGAAGCGCAAGTTGCCAAGTGGTCGTCGCTGCTGGTCAAGATCGGCGCACTGGTATTCATTCTCTACATTCCGGCCCAGTACGCGGTGCAATTGCAGCTGCTGGGCGGCATCTGGATCATCCAGACGCTGCCGGCGGTGCTGGTCGGGGCCCACACACGCTGGTTCAATGCCTGGGCGCTGCTGGTGGGATGGGCGGCCGGGACGATTACCGGAACCTCGATGGCGATGGCCGCTCACCTCACGCCGACCTATACGCTCACCATCGGCACCTACACGATCCCCGGCTACACCGCGCTGTTCACCGTCATTCTCAACATCGCGATCGCGGCCGCGCTGACCCCGTGGTTCAATCGGATGAGCGCCGTGAGCCCGGCGGATGAGACGGTGCTGGCGGACTATCTGGCGTGAAGCTGCTGGCCTGAACGACTCAGTGGAGCTGCTTCTGCGCTTCGATCCAGCGGTCAGTGCGCGCCTCCAGCAGATCCAGCGGCAGCATACCCGCGTTCAGCATTTCATCGTGGAAGGCGCGGATGTCGAAGCGGGCGCCAAGTTCGATGCGCGCCCGTTCACGCAGTTCGCGGAATTTGAGTTGACCCAGCATGTACGAGAGTGCCTGTCCGGGCCAGGCGATGTAGCGGTCGGTCTCCGATTGAATCGTGGGCTCATCCACGGCGTGTGACTGGCGGAAAAACTCGACCACCTGCTCGCGGCTCCAGCCCATGGAGTGAATTCCGGTATCGACCACCAGGCGCACGGCGCGAAACAGTTCATTGGAGAGCCGCCCATAGTCGCTGCCCGGATCCTGGTAGAAGCCCACCTCCTTGCCGAGCTGTTCCGCATACAGCGCCCAGCCCTCGACGTAGCCGGAATTGTTCACATGCCGGCGAAACTGCGGCAGATCCGTCAGCTGCTGTGCGATCGAAATCTGCAGGTGGTGACCCGGGATGCCCTCGTGGTAGGCGGTCGACTCATCATCGATCAGGCTGCGCTCGGAAAAGTCGGAGGTCGCAACCACCACCCGTCCGGGCCGCTTCCCATCCGGCGAGCCCTGGTTGTAGTGGGTGGCATCGGCGGACTGGAATGGCGGCATCGCCTCCACGGTGAGCGGCGAGTCCGGTAGCAGCCCAAACAGTTCGGGCAGTTTCGGGCGCATCTGCCCGATGTAGCGCGCGTAGTCATCGACGATCTGCTGCGACGACAGCGGAACGTATTTTGGATTCGAGTGCAGCGAATCGCGAAAGCTCTCCAGATCCGCGAAGCCCTGCGCCCGCGCGAGCGCAAGCATTTCAGACTCGATGCGGTCTATCTCGCGCTGGCCGAGCGCGTGGATCTGCGCCGGCGTCATGTTGGTGACGGTGGTGTGGAAGCGGATATCGTTCAGATAGCGGCTCTGACCGCCGGGAAGAGCGCTCACGCTCAGTAAGGTACGTCCATGGGGGGCGTATTCGGTGGCGATGAAGTTGGCGAAATCCCTGTAGGCTGGCAGGACCTCGCTGTTGACGGCTTCGTTGATGGCCTTTGTGAGCCGGTCACGGTCCGCAGGTCCGATGCTGTCTGGAAAACTGGCTGACGGCTGCAGGAAGGGATCCGCCTCGATGATGCCCTGGCATTGTGCCGGTATCTGCTCCAGCAGAAACCGTACCGGCATCAGATGATCCTTCATGCCGGCCCGGAGCACCTGCTGGGTCTGCTCGAAGGTGCGCGGCACCTGATGCAGTCGTGCGATGTAGTCCTCGTATCCTTTGACCGAATCCAGTGGCACCGCCAGCGGCAGATCGGCCAGCTGAAACTGCACGCCGTCCAACTGGGTGACGGGCATCTCGAACTCCCTGAATCGATAGTTGTCGATGCGCTGCTGCAGCGTGCGCTGCATGACCTCGTGCGATAACCGATCCTGCTCGCCGAACCCTGCGGTATCGATGGCCATGAGCCGGGCCAGGAAGCGCGCGTCGGCCTCATGAGCGCTGTGCGCGGCCGCCAGCGAGCGGTCGTTCAGGCGATCGTTGTAGCGATAGTCTCCGTATTGGGTGGCGGTTTCCGGCAG